>Ga0078972_1000478_pt1 | contig 167315 bp, 138 predicted proteins | sample YelNatPaOPGAMG01_FD_67568 | JGI IMG/M metagenome (GOLD analysis project Ga0078972, IMG submission 67568) | Hot spring thermophilic microbial communities from Obsidian Pool, Yellowstone National Park, USA - OP-RAMG-01 (SPADES assembly) (version 2) | ecosystem: Environmental > Aquatic > Thermal...
GTATGACGTTGCCTTGAGAATACTCGACCATATCGTAGCAATCCGCCGCCGCACTTAGTCGTAATCAAGATTTAAATGCTTCCTTCAACCCTGTATTGATTAATAAGTAAGGGCATAATTCCTTTCATGTCATTATCCCAGGGGAGCATCGGAACCGTTTCCAAATAAACTTTAAAATCTTTAAAAAAGGGCTTGACAAAGAAGTATTTTTTTGTCAACTTATGGAAGCCCTTCCAAATAAGGCTATGGCATCAAAAATAACTATATATGATATTGCTAAAGAGGCGAATGTGGGAATCGGGACAGTATCCCGGGTACTCAACAACCATGCGAGCGTATCTCCTGGCACGCGACAAAAGGTTCTGGAAGTAGCAAAGCGTTTGAACTATCAGCCGCACACTTATGCTCAACGGCTTGCAAGGAGGCATTCGCAGACAATATCTGCAATAATTCCATTTTTCACGAATTACTTTTTTATTGAAGTTTTGCAGGGGGTACAGGACAGGATATCGCAGTTAGAGTATGATCTCGTTCTTTATGGAGTTAACAATGTTAACCAGGTTGAGACGTATCTCACGAAGGCTATCCAGAGAGGTAAGGTCGATGGAATTTTATTCTTTTCTATGAAACTCCCTGAGAAATTCATACCAAGGTTGAAGGAAACGAGGATACCGACAGTCCTGGTGGACACATCGTCTCCAGAGTTCGATTCCATATCGGTTGCCAATGCAGAAGGGGCATACACTGCCACAGGGCATTTAATAGAGCTTGGTCACACGTTGATTGGAATGATCAACGCTCCATTGGTCAGTGCACCTGCAATTGAAAGGTTGAAAGGATATCGTCGCGCCCTTGAAAGTCACGGAATAGGATTTAAGGATGAACTTGTGAAGTATGGAAGGAGTAAGAAACAAGATGGATTCAACAGGGAAGCTGGATATGAAGCAGCCTTAGATTTTCTTAAGATGGGAGAAGACATGCCCCGTGCGTTCTTCGTAGCTTCGGATATTCAAGCAATGGGGGCACTCGCTGCTTTTGCTGAGCACGGGCTACGTGTCCCTGAAGATGTCGCAATAGTAGGTTTCGATGATATTGAACTTGCAAAGCACTTGAAGCTCACAACTATGCGTCAACCAATGTACCAGATGGGTGATTTGGCGATACAACGGCTTGTTGACAGAATGTCTAGCCCGGATATGGAAATATTGCACACAACTTTTTCTCCAACTTTGATAATAAGGGAAAGTTGTGGAGCTGTACGGCAAAAGGAGATGGTTGAAAAGAATAAAATTGAGGTTAAGCATGAATAGAATTGCTACTTTTTCATCGCTGTTTGTTTTCCTGGTGGTACAACTTATTTCCTCTGATTACGTTTTCGCGGGTGATACTGGAAAAATTTCTGGACTTGTTGTAGATGCGGCTACCAAGGAGCCGTTAGTTGGTGCGAGCGTGCAAATAGTGGGAACGAGCTTGGGCGCAGCCTCAGATATGGACGGCCGGTTTACGATATTAAACATTCAGCCAGGTGTATACACTGTCAGAGCTTCCGCTGTTGGATACAGGCCAGAGGAAATTAGAAACGTTCGAGTGTCAATTGATTTAACCACGGAAGTAAATTTTGCATTGAGTGAATCTGCTATCCAAACTGAGGCAGTTGTTGTTACCGCGCAGCGTCCACTGGTTCAAAAAGATATGACATCTTCAACAGCAGTTGTGGATAATAAGGAAATTCAAGCTTTGCCAGTGACATCTTTTCAGGATGTCTTGCAACTACAAGCTGGTGTTGTCGCAGGTCATTTTCGTGGCGGGCGGAGTGGCGAGGTATCATACTGGATAGACGGTGTTCCAGTCACTGACTCTTACGACGGATCTACAGTTGTGGATGTAAATAAGAATTCAATTCAAGAAATGCAGCTTGTCACAGGTGCTTTCAATGCTGAGTATGGACAGGCGATGAGTGGAATTGTAAACATTGCGACCAAGACAGGTGGGAATAAATTGAGCGGAAGTTTTACGGTATATTCTGGGGGGTATGTCACCAGCCATACAGATATATTCACAGGACTCCAAAAAATAAATCCTTTAAACACACAATGGCTTGAGGGATCATTAGATGGTCCAATTGTTCGTGATAAACTCTTCTTCTACCTGGATGCTCGTTACTATTACGATGGTGGCGACTTGTTCGGAATACGGAAGTATAATACCTACGATATAACTAACTCACGGGATCCAAATCCTTTTAACTGGACAATTCAGCAAACCGGCGATGGTAAGATTGTTCCAATGGCGCCTTATATGGAAGGATATGGACAGGCAAAGTTAACTTATAAAGTCTCTTCTGAGCTCCAAATTTCATATAATTTCATTTTAGATAACAGCAGGGGAAAAGACTACGATTTTGCTTACAAGTACAACCCCGACGGCGAGTTGAGCAATTTTAAGAAGGGCTATCTAAATACTGTTAATCTTACCCATACCCTCAGTCCAACAACATTTTATACTCTGGGATTGTCATACTTTTTCAGAGATTACAGAGAATATTTGGACCAGAGTAACTTCTCGCTATCTGATCTCTTTACCAGAAAAGACCCGTTTGATCAAAGGTATGTTCATCCGTCGCTAATGACTGCACCCGAGAATACGTTTTTGACGGGTGGTACAAATATGGCTAACAACGTTAGAAACACCAGTACTTATATCGCTAAGTTTGATATAACCAGTCAGGTTTCTCAGCATCATATGATGAAGGCTGGTTTTCAGTATGAAAGGGATCAGCTTTATCTTCACGATATTTATCTTCAGCTATCCCAAATTGATCAGAACAGGGACCCCGTGTTAGACGGGAAGCCATTCTTGCTTGGTCCTGTGGTAATACCGCCAATATCAAATCAAAATAATCTCCTTTATTTGCATAACCCCATTCAATTTTCTGCTTATATACAGGATAAGATGGAGTACAACTCGCTTATTGTTAACTTTGGTGTACGTTTCGATTGGTTCCATCCAGATGGTCAGGTCCTTGCAGATCCTTCAGACCCCAATATTTACTTACCATTGAGACCTCAAAATCAGGACAGCATTGTAGCTCCAGGAGGGACACCCGAGCAGGCTGTTGCGGCAAGGATGAAGTACTGGTATAAAAGCGCTACAAACAAATGGCAAATAAGTCCGCGATTGGGTGTGGCATTCCCCATTACCGACAGAGGCATCGTTCATTTCTCTTATGGTCTGTTCTTCCAGATGCCTAATTTCGAGCGCCTCTATGCTAATCCTGGTTACAAATTGCCGGTCTCAGGTGGTAGCACTAATCTCGGGGTAATTGGCAATCCAGATTTGAAGCCTGAGGAAACGACAAGCGGTGAGCTTGGTTTACAGCAGCAGTTAACAGATGACATATCAATTGACATTACGGGTTACTTCCGAGATATTCGTAATCTTGCAGGGACACTGAACGAGCTGGAATATGTGTTTGGCGGATCTGCTGTTTACAGTAAGTATGTCAATACGGATTTTGGATTCGTTAGAGGAATTGTATTATCTATTGACAAGCGTTTTTCTCAGGGCATCTCAGCTACATTAGACTATACATTTCAAATAGCTAAAGGGGATGCATCCGATCCAAACGCTGCCTTCAATCTGAGAACAGGTGGAGTCCTTCCAGAGACGCAACTTATTCCCCTTGATTGGGATCAGAGACACACATTAAATGCAACCTTAAACTACAGCAACAACAATGACTGGGGAGCAAGCTTTGTGTTTCAGTTTGGAAGTGGAACTCCATATACTCCACAGCAGGTAGCTGTTGCCGGGCAGCTTGCATACAATTCAGAGACAAAGCCCCCGACTTACAACCTGGATGCCCGAATTTACAAGAACTTTCAAGTCGGTGCCACAACTCTCACATTATTTATGAGGATAGACAATTTACTTGACACGAAGAATGCCTACACGGTGTACAACGATACTGGCGAACCGAATTTCTCATTAGTTGAACAGCGACTCATAGAAATTAATCCTCCGCAGCGAGTATCGACAGTTCAGGATTGGTACACACGTGCCTATTACTACTCGGCTCCCAGGAGAGTTCAGTTTGGTATCACTTACTCCTTTTAAATGTAGAGGTTTAATTATGCGGAAAATTTTATTTGCGATCTTCGTTGGGTCTCTGGCAGTTTCTACACAACTGTTAGCACAGCAGGACAATTTGATCCCATATGCAAAGAGTCATCGCGGAAGTTACCTGTATGTAAAGTTTGGATTGCATAACGGTAATAGGGTAGCAATTACTTTTAGAAACAACGGTTCCATTTCGGGAACTAATTCAAATGATATAAGAGGAGCCTGGCCCTATCCGATGACTCAAGACAGTTACATTGGCGATGTGACACCACTCGTTGGCGTGGAACTACCGGGTGTTTACGACATAGGTAAGGGTATAAAGGGAATTGTACATTCTGTGACGATTGCTCCAGGTCCAAGAAATGGTCAAGCTGCCAAAGTTGATCCCGCTACGGGTTATTTTCAGGGGTTTGAGCCCGAAGCAGGGTATGCGAACCAAGCTCAAGACACTCTTGCCATGAGCAACATTCCATCATCATGGCCATCGTTCTGGCCCGACCATCCTGATTGGATAGATTCTACAGGACATGCTGAATGGAATGGTTACTTTGGCAAAGGTCAATTTAGTGCGGATCAGGAAAGTTATTTCGTAATGGATGATGCTCAGGACAACAGTCCACAACAAAGGACGAGTAATGAGTTCCATCCCGATTCTACTGATACGACTCGAAATGGAATTGGGATTGTTGTTCGGGTGCGAGGCTTGCAATGGTCGCAAATTCAAGCACAGGATGTCCTGTTTTGGCTGTACGATATTACCAATATCAGTACCACAACATACAAGAAGACAGTGTTTGGTGAAGTTGTTGGTGGGTGTGTTGGAGATGTCGGGCAAAATTACGTCGATTGCCAGGATGACCTAGCGTTTTTCGATTTAAACAATAATTTGACCTACACATGGGACTCCGATGATAAGACGGCTGATAAACTCTGGATTCCATTAAACCAGGTACTCCCTGGCGTTAGAAACAACATTGGTTATGCTGGTTATGCTTATCTTGAGAGCCCAAGCAACAGTTTTGATGGGATTGACAATGATAATGATCAGGTCGATCCCAACGCAACAACGTTTCAGCAGTCAGATTTTACATTTGATTCCAAATCAAATTCGTTTTTAGCAACTAGAACCCTTTCACGGACAAACGCAGGTACCAATCCAAACTGGCCAAACAATGAGATTATTTTAATTAATCCGGTCACATATGCTCGACAAATTGTGAGACTTGATACGCTTCTAAAGAGCAATACCGACACTGCCACCGTTTATTCACTTGGCCAAGCTTACAAGATATACGATGGTGAAACACTATCTGAAATTCCAAACAATGGCTTAGATGACAATCTAAATGGTATTATAGATGAAAACTATGAGCTGCATTATGAACGAGTGTTCAAAGATGCAAGTGGAAACATTTATAAACGAGATTTACGTCCTCTTGCATATCGTGATTATTTCACAGGTTCTGGTCTTAACAATACAATGATTGATGAAAGCAGACAAAGTGGTCCCGGTACTATGACAGTCGGATGGGTTCCAGATTATACCCAGCCGCGTGATCCTATCACTGGTAAATATCCGGGTGTAGTGAAATCTCACTGGTCCGGCGATGAAAACGGCAACTGGAATCCAAAGTATGATGATGTTGGAGCTGATGGCGTTCCGGATACTCATGACCTGGGGGAAGGCGATGGAATACCAACTGAAGGTGAACCACACTTTGACAAGACCGACGTAAATGAATCGGACCAAATTGGTTTGACTAGTTTCAACTTTTTCAATCAGACACAGTCTCCCCCAATGAACAACAGCGAAATACTCTGGAACCGCATGGTACCCGGATATTTTGATGTCATTCCGCGTCAGCCTATGGATGGAGATTTCATTTATGCATCTGGGTATTTCCCTCTCTTACCAAATAACACGGAAAGATTTTCGCTTGCTCTGGTATTTGGTGCAGACAGCAGTATGATTTTCAGAAATAAGCAAATTGTTCAGAGGATATACGACAAGAACTATGACTTTGTAAAGCCACCTCCAAAACCACACGTTGTTGCAATACCTGGGGACAAGAAGGTCACTTTAATCTGGGATAAAGTTGCAGAAACAGCGCCATCATTTGAAGGTTACAAGATTTATCGTTCAACAGATCCTGGATTTACTGAAGCAGGAGGCCAGGCACTGGCAACCTTTGACCGAGTTGATGGTGTGCAGGGCTATTTTCTCCCTCCATCGCAAGACATTGCTCAACTTCCGATGTTTTATCTCGGCGGAGATGTCGGCCTGGTACATACTTACGTTGATAGTGGACTGCAAAACGGCCAGGGCTACTATTACGCTGTAACTGCCTATACAACTGGTGATCCACTTGCAGATACATACCCTGCTGAGGATCCAAAATTCGTAACTGTAAATTCAAACGGACAGGTCAGTACAGATGTAAACACAAAATTTGTAGTCCCGCAAGCTCCAGCAGCAGGGTATGTGGGTCCCAATGCGCCAAGCTACTTTGTGCCTGTACCTGGAGCGAAGATCTTTGGTACCGGCAAGGTTCAGCTGACAGTAAAGAACCCGGGAGCTGTTCCAAATAAGACTTACCGCGTGGGCTTTGCAGATACCTTAAACAATGGCATTCCTGTTACAACTGCATATTACATAATTGACTACACGAATCCGTCATCTCCTGATACTCTTTATGAAATTCCACTAAGCCAGTCGACTTCAATTGGTGATGTCGACAAATATATCTTCGATGGAATGTATGCACAGGTTTTGAATGATTGGTCTGTAGCGCTAGACACTTCAAGAACTGGATGGAATGCTGCACACGTCAAACCAAATTTCAAGTTTACATTCGAGCCATTCCAGTTTCAGGATGTCAAAGAAATGGGCGTCACGTATCCTGAAGATTTTGATATAATTTTTGACTCAACATCAGCACCTGGAGATACTTCAACAGCCCTGACGTTGACCTATCAGGGGAGCCCACTACCAATAGCAAAGGAGAATACCAACTTCAGAATTTATGACCCCTACAGTGGCAAGTTAGTTCCTTATGCGCTCCTTGAGCCTGACTGCATTAGCTACGGCATTGGCTGTGGTCGTTTCTCCGCGGATGATATTCTAATATTTTTGGCCCATAAGAAGACTCAATCGGGAAAAGATACGACATTCATTACCTGGTCGCTGTCTCCAACAGGGGCAGATACAACAAATCACATTCCAACATATGGAGACACACTGAGAATAAGGTTGACGAAGCCATTTGTAAATGGGGATCAATTAGAGATCACCACGAAAGCAGCAACAGTCGATAACAAGTTAGCAGCTTCACAATTAGATATGATAAGGGTTGTTCCAAATCCTTATGTGGCTGCAACCAGTCAGGAGCCGCCCTTACCCCCAACAATCACCAGCGGTAGAGGTCAGAGAAAGATTTCGTTTATTCACCTTCCGAAGAATTCAACTGTTTACATATATACAGCAAGAGGTGAATTAGTCCGTAAGCTTGAAATGCCGCCAGGTCAGAGCATCGCTGATGGAACAATTGATTGGGACTTGCGTACGAGTGCCAATCTGGAAGTGGCATATGGCGTTTATTTCTACATTGTCGATGCGCCTGGAGTTGGCCAGAAGTACGGCAAACTAGCAATAATAAAGTAGATGAGGATACTAATGAGAAAGGGATTTATTGTATTGGTTGCTGCTTTTCTTGCTGAATCTGCCTTTGGACAAAACAAGGTTGGCACCACTGCTGCCCCATTTCTGGGAATAGGTGCAGGTCCAAGGGCAATAGCTATGGGTGGTGCCTTTACAGCATTAGCTGATGATCCAACGGCGCTGTACTGGAATCCTTCTGGGATTTCTCGCACGGGTAGAACAGAGGCATTTTTGGAGCATACGAACTATTTGCTCGGCACAAGCTACAATTTCTTTGCTGCCGTTGTTGCGCTTGATCAGGATAATGCAATTGGATTAAGTGTGACAAACCTTGCATACGGGAGTGCTGAGGTTACAACGATAACTCAGCCTGATGGCACAGGTGAAACATGGAATGCCAATGATTGGTGTATTGGACTATCGTATTCAAGGAATTTAACCGATCGTTTTTCAATTGCCGGTACGGCAAAAATGATTATTCAGCAAATATGGCGCGAGTCCGCTACAGGCTACGCCCTCGATGCTGGGCTTTTGTACATTACCCCATTTAACGATTTAAGGATCGGGATGGAAATTGCTAACTATGGTACAGACATGCAGCTCACAGGGCAGGATCTTTATATAACTCACAATCCCGACCCTTCGGTTAAAGGGGACAACTCAAAGATTCCTGCTCAGTACTATACTGACACGTATCCTCTGCCAATTATATTCAGGGTTGGACTGGCAATGGACGTGATAAAATCGACAGAGAATCGGTTGACGCTTGCAGTAGACGCAATTCATCCAAGTGACAATGTGCAAACAATGAACGTTGGTGCAGAGTATACGTGGGGAAACCTGGTTTCTGCACGTGTTGGCTACAAGTCTCTTTTTATACCCGATAGTCAGGAAGGATTAACATTTGGTTTTGGCATTAATTACGATATAACATCGAGGTTTAGTGTAAAAGTCGATTATGGATACGAAAGTTATGGAATGTTAAAGAACATACAGAAGTTTGGATTGACTATAGGATTTTAGGATGCTATGAATTGGAGGAGGTATGAAAGTTAACAGGATATTCATCTCGGTAATGTTGCTGGCGATGGCTACCGAAGTTTATGCAGGAGGCGATTCTATCCGGGTGGTCTTTCAGCTTTCAAGAGTACTTGCTACTGGTGAGAGTGGTGTAGGACTAAACGGCACGTTTAACAATTGGGGAAATGTCAGTTATAGCAGCACTAATGGAATTGGTTTCATACCTCTTAAGAATGTTGGGAATAATCTCTGGCGAGTTACCGTTCCACTCGCTGCGGGGGTTTACTCCTATAAATTTATTACTTACAGTATTCAAGCATCTGGCGACACTTTAATTTCTTCCTGGATTACTGATCCGGGTAATCCTAAAACAGACGGATCTGGCTACAATAACAGTATCATTAACGTCAAGGATCCTATGCTATATTACGTGTCCCCCATGAACGGAAAGACAATTGGGAATGCCAGCGCTCCCATTAGCGCGCTAGTCTCATGGGCTGATAATTCAACTATTGATCCGTCTTCACTAAGCATAGTAGTCGACAATGTTCCAGTTGCAAACGCGGTTCAATATCTTGACACAACTAACAGAATAATAAAGTTCATTCCGCCTTCACCATTTACATTTGCATCACACACAGTGATGATCACTATTTCCAACAGTTCCGGGAAATCAGACACTGCAATTACAAATTTCAAAGTGACAAATCAAGTTGTCGTGGCTCCGTATACTTTTTATTTTGATCCGTTTTCTCCAGGCTTCAAGCTCGTAGGAAAATTAAATAGTGTCTCAGTAAAGGGCCAGTTCAATAACTACGGCAGTGATCCTTTGTCGGGACCCGACAGCGATGGTGTTTATTCCATAACAGAAAATCTTAACATAGGCGTTCCTTATCCATATCAGTATATAATTAATGGAGGTCAGTACATAGATGACCCCGATAATCCAGTAATGGACAATGAATTTCAAACTCTCGCCATTAAGCGTGTAAATCCTCGTCCTGTTTTTAATTTAATCTGGCCTCGACAGGGGCAAGTTTTTAATGATGGGTCTACCATATCAATAAAAGCAAATCTCATAGTGAGTGATTCCAACTATGCTATTGATCGCGGATCACTTAACGTATTTCTTGACAATGTTCCAGTTCCAATAAGTACAATAGATTCAGTTGCAAATGGCGTTTCGTTGCAAACAAACAATTTTACTCTTACAGCAGGAAGGCATGAGATAAGATTAACTGGATCCGATGTCAAGGGTAACACAGCTTCTACGATATTTACAATTGGTGCCTTTCCCCCGAATTCTGGTTTCCATTATGTTGATGCTGATTCGGACGACAACGGGCCAGGAAATTACAAATATCCCCCGTTCACTCCAGTTTCATCGGCTGATATCAAAGAGATAGATATAACATCGAATGCAACAAATGATTCTTTGATATTCAATGTTGTTATGGGTGCGATTTCTGACTATACAAGAATGTCGTTCGAGATAGTCAACTCAGTTGGGGATTCCCTGATACTGGATCCAAACAATGCAGCCGTACAAATTCCAGCCTTTGACGGCAGAGGAGTTTATTTTATAGTGGCTCCTCCAAACTCATCAGTATTGGCTGGAACTGAAAATCAAATATACAATTCCACAGATATTTACTCCCATGCACTGAGTAACATAAATGTTAACCAGGATGCAAAGACGACAGGTATTTTCAAGTTTGCAATCCCGTTGAATCTTTTGGAATCGGTCATGGGGAGTTTCTCCCACGGCTGGTATTTTATTGCATTCTCTTATCTCGGGAACACAAATGGGGCATGGAAAGTCACAAATCAGTACGGCGGCTCATTTTTTCCTGAGCAGCCCAATATTTACGATGCTGCTTTCTTTTTCAACAATCGAATAGAAAAGAGGAACCTTTCTAATTTCAACTATTCTTTCAATTATGGCGGTTCGCGATATGTAAAATTGAGTTCAAATTACAGGGGTGCGCTGTTGATAACCCCAGGAGACATTTCTTCAGGTCTTGCAGGCAAACCCTATGTTCGAATCCTTACAAATGGTGGCGAGATCAGATGGGGCGACTCTGTCAGGGTTTTCGTTGCTGTCAGTGATTCAAACGTTCATTCGGGGTTGCTTTCCAATGGTAGTACAAACTATTCATTGACCTTTGTCAACGATACAGCTTCAGTAAATGTTGCTCTTAATGAGGGGGAAAACCAGCTAGTTGCTTTTGTTCAGTATGGATCGGGACAAACGAGCTATAGCTCAAAGGTCTATTTTAACTGTATTAAGGATCACAAGCCAAATATAATGATTTCGAAAACTATTAGCGGTGGCACTGTGACACTTGACGCGACCGCAACTACAAACCCGGATGGTCTCCCACAAACATTTGTGTGGTCAGAGGACAGGACCAATCCTCAGCCAGTAGCGCTGTCTTCTGCAAGTGCACCAATCGTCTCATTTTCCTCTCCACTAGCAAAGGGCGAGTATTTCTTTACTTTAACCTGTACAACGCCTAAGGACAGCAGTTATCAGCGAGTCGCTTTAATAGTTGATTCCACAGGTGCGCATTTTCCAGATATTTCAAACTGGCACGCAGCGTGGATAGATTCTGCAATTATATACGAGGTTTACGTAAAAACCTATACTCTTGATGGTAATTTTAGAGCATTGACCAATCGAATACAACAAATTAAGAATCTTGGTGTCAATACCATATGGTTGATGCCCGTATACCCGAGTCCACAGCTTTCTCCCAGTAATCCCGGATACGTGATCACAAACTATTTTGACATCAATCCAGCTTACGGTACGTTGACTGATTTCAAGAATTTTGTTGACTCTGCTCACGCCAATGGAATTCGAGTAATGATGGATTATGTTGTCAACCATACTCATAATACTCATCCGTTTATGCTTGATGCAATAAAATTTGGGAATGCTTCCCCATATCGCGGGTTTTACTCGTGGAATCCAGATGGAACTTACCAGTACATGTTCACGTGGTATGACCTCCCTTCGATAAATTACGATGGATCTGACAGTTTGAGAAATATGAACTACTTAATCAATATGGCGAAGTGGTGGATGTTGAACTATAATATTGATGGTTTCCGGTGTGATGTTGCGTGGGGGGTCAACGATACCCGGAAAAACGGCCCGGAATTCTGGAGAAGATGGAGGCTTGCTCTAAAAACCATCAAACCCGACGCGTTTTTGCTCGGAGAACTTGACGCAGCTCAGTATAAACCCCCGCAGAGTTATTTTGACAGGAAATTCGATGGCGGCTATGATTACTCAACGATAAACGCACTGCGGAATGCGCTGTCAAATAACGTATTGATAAAACAATTGGATTCGGCAGAGGCTTATTATGCATCTCCAGACTATCCACAATATGCCATTCCGATGAAATACATAGAGAACCATGATGAACCGAGATTTATTTCACAATACAGTGTTGCACAGACTCAAGCTGCAGCCACGATCGAGCTCACACTCCCGGGCGTGCCATTAATTTACGCGGGGCAGGAGGTTGGAGAGCCTGCCCAGAGAGGACTTATTGATTGGGCAGATCCAAACAACTTGAGACAGTTCTACCAAAAAATCATTTCAATAAGGCACCAGTTTAAAGCCTTCGACACAGGGAGATATGTAAACCTCAGGACTTCTTCGCCTGACACAGTTTTTGCATTTGCGAGAGTTGCTGATACTCTATCAGCAGTAGTTGCCTCGAATTTAACTAACGGCACAACGACTTTTCACTTCTTCATTGATTCGACTTTATTTAGTCTGGAGGATGGTAAGGAATATTTCTTAAATGACTTGCTCAGTGGGAATGTATATGCGGTCGACAGGCATAGTATTGGTAGTTTTGGAATGACATTAGCTCCTTATCAAACTGCTGTTATGATACTTGCGGATACCGGCTTTGTTACAGGTGTAAAAAGGAACGAGAGCATCCCTGCAGAATATGCTCTTCTGCAAAACTATCCAAACCCATTTAATCCTACTACCAACATTCAGTTTTTAATTGGTAATCACGAGTTGGTTCATGTTGTGCTGGATGTCTTTAATATCCTCGGGCAAAAGGTTAGGACACTGGTAGACGATTATCGTCCGCAGGGTACCTACAGGGTCACATGGGATGGTAAAAACGATGCCGGACTCCCTGTGGCAAGTGGCGTGTATTTTTATGTTTTGAAAGCAAACAATTTTGTTTCAACAAAAAAAATGATTCTTTTGAAATAAGGAGGTGATGTATTGGAGAGGGGAAAAAAACAGTTTTGCAATCAACTAAATCAAAACAAACAAAAAGAGGAGTAAAAAAATGTCGAAGCGTCTATTAGCTTTGGCCATAGTGACTTTTGCGGGCATTTTTGCCGCAGGGCAGAAAGCGCAAGCTACTGTGAACGTCACTTTTCAAGTTAACATGGGAGTCTACATGCAGCTTGGCCTTTTCCACCCGGCCACAGACAGCATTGTGATTCGTGGAGACTTTGAGCATCTGGTTGGTGCAAGTGACTGGAGCGGAAATACATTCCTGATGGCACCATCCGCTTCAAACGACTCAATTTACGTCCTGACGGTGCCTCTTCCCGATTCTGCAATTGGGAAAACCATTAATTACAAATTTGTTCTTCATAACACATCAGGCGATGGTTGGGAAAATGATCCAAATCGTTCCTACAAAATTACTTCGGATGCCAACCAGATGATTCCACTTGACTATTTTAACCGTCGTGCAACAGCTGGAGTTACGCACAAGATTACATTCCAGGCTGATTTGTCGGCATTGATTAGTCAGGGATTCACTGATGCGAACGACTCGATATTCGTAAGAGGGAATCAACCACCGCTCAACTGGGGACCTGGGATCAGGATGAAGAAAAGCCTCCTGAATCCTAAGTTGTACAGTGTGCAGCTGAGCTTCACCTTGGATGTGGGAGATTCAATACAGTACAAATTCTGGGCAGGTGGGAGTGATAATTTCAGTAATAGCGGATGGGAAAGTGGAGACAACAACATTTATCACTTTGTCGACAAGGATACTGTCCTTCCGGCCGTACAACCCCGTATTTCAATTGTCAACTCAACAACCACTGCAGATACAGTAACGTTCCATGTTAACATGAACGGTGCACGGGAGAGATTCCATAATACATTGATAACGGGTCTCAAGAGCGTATGGATTGCTGGCGGAGTGCCGCCTTTGACCTGGCCTTCGAACTGGCTCTTTAGTGATACAGCTTCTGGTGGTGCCTTGATTAGAATGTATGACGATGGGTCACACGGTGACAGCACAGCTGGAGACAATGTCTGGTCGACGGTACTTGTTTTCCCTGCTAAGTCCGCTCAGTATGTGGAGTTTAAGTACGGCGCAGTATTCAGTGGCGTGGATACTCTTAACGGGGGAGCTAGCTATCTTGACAATGAAGCTGGATTTGCTCAAAACCACGTATTGCTGCTTACAGGCACCAGGCAGTTCCAGTACAACAAGTTTGGTGATCAGGTAACTGGTATTCGTGAAAATCCAAATGCTCCGAGCAAAATTCCTTCCACTTATGAGCTGAGCCAGAACTATCCAAATCCGTTCAATCCTACGACCCAGATTGAATATTCCATTCCCAAGAGCGGGTTTGTCACGTTGAAGGTTTACAACGTTCTTGGTCAACAAGTGGCTACTCTATTTGCCGGTGATCAAAAAGCAGGTAACTATGTAGCGACTTTTGATGGCTCACGACTGGCAAGTGGAATCTATTTCTATCGTCTGGACGCTGGAAGCTTCTCAAGAACAATGAAAATGGTTTTGATGAAATAATTTGTGCGATGTGTGGCCACTTGCTGGCGTTTCCAGCAAGATAAATAGAGCCGTGCATATCCTTTTTGTCAGCCTCCTCCAAATTATGGAGGAGGCTGAAAGTTTATGATTAAACAAAGCCGAGAAGAATATTCAACGATGAGACCGAAGGGAGAGGATTGAATAATGGGGAAAGTCGTACATGACAGTTGTAATGAAGTATTTTTTGGGTATGCGATAGCATTGATTTTTTTTGCTTCATCTGTCGTAGCGCAGGTCGACTCAACGAAAGGTGTTACAATTGAGTTTGAGTTCGAGCACGCACTTGCAGCTGGTGAGAACGGGGTTGGCCTTGAGGGGACATTCAACGACTGGGGCGTTTATTACAATCGCCATCCATATCAAATGGTTAACGTCGGTGGAAACTTGTGGAAGATAGCTGTGCCATTACTACCTGACACTGCAAGGTCTTATAAGTACAAAGGTCCTGGATTTTATGAATACAAGTTTGTGACATACAATATTACCGGAGGTGACACATCAATTGTTGGATGGTTTCCTGATCCAAACAATTCAAGGACAGACCCCTCTGACAATAATAATTCGATATTGTATGTGACTGATCCCATTGTGTACAATCTTCATCCCTTAAATGGCTCAATACTGAACAACAAGAATCCAATCATTTCAGCAAAAATAGCGGCAGCTAATGATAGAAAGATCGATCTATCAAGCTTCAAACTTGAAATTAACGGGACGACAATTCCCAACAGTCAATCCTACTACGATTCTTCGACATCTCGATTTACTTATTCATTTCCGTCTCCACTTTCCGAGGGGACATATACAGTAAAGTTAAGTGTAAAGAACGATAAGGGTTTCATCGGTGCTGACTCGTCTACTTTCACTATTGCAAATGCAATTGTCAACGGGCCGTACGCATTTACCTTTGATCCGTTCAGTCCAAACTTGAATTACACTGGAGATAGCATACTGACGGTTTCTGTTAGTGGTCAGTTTAACAACTTTGGGGCCGACGCAATGAGCGGACCAGATGTTGACGGACTTTACAGGGTCACAGAAACATTGCCAGTTGGCCAACGATCGTCGTACAATTTCATTGTTCGAGATAAGCACAACATCACTGCGTACTTAACTGATCCAATTAATCCATTGCTGGGAACAGACTATTCTCCATATGTGGTAAAGCAAGTTCAAATCCTGCCAACAATCGAGCCAATTTATCCTCATCAGGGGACTATTTTCCCTCTTTCAAGTGATACAACGAGCTTGGTGGCAATCATTACTCCAAATGATTCTGGAACTGTCATAGACACCAACTCTATTCATGTTTATCTTGATAATGTGGAAATTAAACATTGGGTCGATTCAGTTGGGAACGGGTATGAGATCCATTCGGCAGTTACAGGCTTGTCTTCCGGGAGACACGTCGTCCAGTTCATTGGAGCTGATATCGACGGCATAAAAGCAAGAGATGCGTTTCTTACATTTGGTTTATATTCCGAAAATAGTGGCTATCATTATGTTGATGGTCAAAACGATGATGACGGTCCAGGGAGCTATATTTATCCAGCAGGAATTCCGCCCCATTCTGCAGATATTTATGACATAAATATTACAACCAATAATACAGGGGATTCGCTCGAATTTACGATCAACATGGGTGCAATAAGTGACTACACCCGGTTAGCTTTAGAGATAACGAACAGTCTTGCTGGTCAGTATGTTGGCCCTCCCGAAGCAATCAAAGTGAAAATTCCAGACTGGAGTAATAGAGGGGTTTATATGATTATTGCAGCACCCAACTCAACAAAACTCGATGGGAAAGAGAACTTTCTGTATACATCTAGTTCTCCCCTGCAAAAAGGATCTGCAATTCCAGTGAATCCCGACGCTAAGGCCACAGGACAGTTCAAGTTTGCTCTTCCTATTTCCAGTCTCGACAGTATCATGGGGACCTTCGCAGCAAAATGGTATTTCTCAGCTTACAGTTATTTTGCAAATAGCAATGGCCCAATAAACGTTGGGGTGCTTCAAGGAGGTACTTTTAGCGGTGAGAATCCAAACGTTTACGATGTGGCTTTCTTTTACAATACAGAAATTCAGCATAGGTATCTTTCAAACTACATAACAAGTTCAAATATTGGTGGACCTCGATTTGCTATAATTGGCACAGAACGACGTGGTGTGGAGGGAATAGCGCCTTTGCAAATTAGTTCAAGCCTGGGTAATCGGCCCGAAGTTAGTTTCTTGACAGAGGGGGGAGACTGGTATCAGGACACACTTCGGATTTATGGCCAAGTTAGCGATTCAACAATAACAACTGCACTGGTCTCTTTAGTAAACCAGGGCATTACTCACGACACAACTGTATCTGTGGTCGGGGGAATATTCTCGGTTCTCTTGCACTTAATTGACGGGAGAAATTTAATTTCAGCCTCCGTGACGAAATCTGGGGTGACGACAGTGAGCAAGGTTGTAGTGTTTGACTATCATGCTGACCATTCAACCGATATTGTTATAAAATATTCAATTAGTGGAAGTAATGTAACGCTCGATGCCAGTGGTTCCACGAATCCTGACCAACTCCCAATTTCATTTACATGGCTGCCAGATTCCTCCAACCCTGCCAAAGTCAATTTGTCGAGCAACAATTCTCCTGTCACTTCGTTCGTGTCGCCGCTTAAGAATGGTGAATACTATTTTACATTAACTGCAATTACAAGCCTTGACACTTCATGGGCACGTGCGGTTGTCGTTGTTGATTCGGGTCGTCCACACATCGTGAACCCGGAAACCTGGCATCCGGCATGGGTTGACAGCGCCGTTGTATATGAAATTTACGTTCGTTCGTTTAGTTCAAATGGAAAGCTAAGTGCTGTTACCGCAAAGTTACCACAATTGAAAGCACTTGGTGTCAATTGCATCTGGCTTATGCCAGTTATGCCAGCTGCTTCTCCGCACGGCTATAATGTTACTGATTATTATGGTATTAATACAGATTACGGTACAAAGGCTGATTTTGCGAAATTAGTAAATACAGCCCACTCTTATGGGATCAAAGTCATAATGGATTTGGTAATAAATCACACTTCACTTATGCATCCATTCATGACAGACGCTCACAGATATAGGGAATATTCACCGTATTATAGCTTTTATGAGTGGGATTCAAAGGGAAATTATGAGTTTTTGTTTGGCTGGTGGGATTTGCCCAGTATCAATTATGAAAAATTGTGGGTCCGTGATTACCTATTAAGAATGGCAAGATACTGGGTTGAGAAGTTCAACATAGACGGTTACAGATGTGACGTTGCATGGGCAGTAAACGACACACGTCCTTCAGGACCTATGTTCTGGCAAGATTTCAGGTCACAAATCAAGAATACCAAACCAGATGTATACCTGTTGGCAGAAGCTGATGCTACGGGTCTGCAGTATTTTGATAAGAAGTTCGACAGTGGGTACGACTGGTCTTTGTTCAACAAGTTAAAGGCAACGCTTGGGCATAGCTCAATGGTAAGTTCGCTCGACTCCTTGCTAAACTGGTATGAGAGCCCTGGATATCCGTCCTACGTACGTCCGTTCCGATTCCTGGAGAACCATGACGAGGCAAGGTTTATTGATTTGTTTAACGTCGAGCAGACAAAGATGGCTGCGGCAGTTTTGTTTACGGTTCCAGGTGTACCGTTAATTTACTCGGGACAGGAGGTAGGGGAAAAAACTCAGCGTGAAATAATTAACTGGAGTGATCCCTATAGTTTGCAGCCATACTATGCAAAACTGGCACACATAAGGCTGACTAACCCAGCCTTTCAGCAAGGAACCTTTATGAGGCTTAACACATCGTCTGGTGATTCAGTTTACGCCTATCTCAGGATGACTGGCGACAACAAGGGCTTTGTGGTAAACAACTTCTACGGTTCTCCGATTAGCACGACCATAAATATTCCGAGTGACACTCTTCATCTCGATCCTGTAAAGATGTGGTATGCGAACGACATTTTGAATGGAACCAGTCGGGCTGTTACAAGTTCTTCTCTCTCCAGCTATACCGTCAGCCTTCCGCCATATCAGTCAGAGATAATTATTCTTGGAAATTCGCCATTGACAGGGATAGATCATAGGCCAGGGAGGCCGTTGACTTATGATCTTCAGCAAAATTATCCAAATCCGTTTAATCCGACTACATTCATCAGGTACGAGATCCCGAAAACAGAAAGAGTCACCCTTGAGATATATGATGTTTTAGGTAGGAAGGTTACGACCCTTGTGGATGAAATCCTTCAACCCGGTCAATATACGGCTGTCTGGAATGGTGATAACAATGCAGGAGTTCATGTTGCAACAGGTGTATACTTTTGCCGGTTGCGAGCAGGTAGTTTTACAAGTGTGAAGAAGTTGGTTTTTTTAAAGTGACATTCACTCGCTTTAGACAATGAGATTAAGCTATTTAAAAGGGCAGCCTCGTTTCTTAAATTTGATTTCACTGGTTATGAAGGAGTTTAAGTGTCAGAAAGATTAATTGTATCATTATTTTTAATGTGGTCAACTGCTGTTGCGCAGGTCTCATGGGTTGTCCCCACCAATCCCAGACCTGGCGATACATTGACTGTGTATTACAACCCCAATGCACAAGGAGCCAATTTGTCAAATGCTACCTCCCTTGTTCTCCACTGGGGGATAAACGAAATTGGATTGCCCAACTCGGGGAACTGGGAAGAGCCACCGCAGGCAATGTGGCCCTCTGGTACGGTTAGCTTTGGTGATAACAAAGCCGTTGAAACACCAATGTCAAGAAATCCCAATGGAACATGGAGTGTTAAGATTGTTACAAACGACACAACGAGAAGTATCCATTATGTATTTCACGATGGTCAACCGGGAGCAATGGGAGGCAATTGGAACTGGTCAAACAATGGGAATTTCAACTTTTACATTGTGAAGCCTCAGGATCTTGGTTCCAGGGATATTGAGTTCATCTTTGATCCCAGAAGCTCGAAGGTAAGCCTTAGCAGTCTGCCCGACACTGTTTACCTAGCCGGGACTTTCAACAGCTGGGCAAACAACAGTGGGGGGTATGTCACTGACCCTGCCTTTGCTATGACTCGCTGGCCTGATGGTACATTTCGTAAGATAGTGAGAGTTCCTGTTGGTGGACAGGTTGAGTATAAATTTGTTGTTAAGCCCAATAAATGGTTCCCAGACCCTGACAATCCACTTGCGGATGGTTCAAACAATGGGAACTCAATATTAAACGTTGATTCGACATCACCAACATTTGTCGACTTCTTACCCCCGAGTGGTTTTGTCGACAGTTTGCTCCTGACGTCGGGTCTTCAAATTAAGGGAGTTGTCTTGCGCGGGTCAAAGCATAACATATCTCCATCAAGTTTATTAGTCACCCTTGATGGAAACCCAGTTTCTTCATCAATTGACGATTCTGGTCATATAACAGTCGACATTCCTCCTTCAGTTGGATACGGATCCCATGATGTTTTTTTCTCCATATCAGATTCCTCAGGTGCAACTGGAACTGCAACCTATAGTTTTGGAATATTCCCTAGAAATTTTGGGTACGTTGCTGTTGATCCAAAAGGGGACGACACAGGACCCGGGAGTTATAGTTATCCATCGGGCTACAATCCCGGAACGGCGGACTTGCGGATGGTGAGGATTTATCCTACACCAGGAGGGGATTCTCTAAAATTTGTTTTGAAATTTGCAGACGTAACGTTAAGCACTGGTGTTAGTGTAATAATTACAACTTCGGTAAGTGCAAGTGTTGTCCCCGACCCTATTGTCCCAGATATTCAGGAACTGGATTGGCAAAGCAAAGGAATTTATATGACTATTGCGCCAGGCCAACCTGCTGGCAAATTTAATGAAGTTTATTCGAGCAGAACCCCTTTCACTAAATTTGTTGGTTTAAATCTTAACCCCGATGCCCTTACTTCCGACAGCATTTCATTCTCTATTTCTCTTTCAGACATCCAGAGTGTCCTTGGTACTTTTACAGGGAAGTGGTATATATGCATATTTAGTTATCTTATTGATGCTGGGGGAAATGTCGTAAAAATAGACTCTTTACACGGCGGGTCCAACAACGCAGGCAATCCTTCTGTCTTTGATCTGTTTTTCCTCACTCCAAATCAACAAAGAAGGCTCCTTTCAAATTACATTTCCTCTTCTAATGGAATGCCAACTTATGCTATGCTCGATAATGATGGACGAGGCTACCATGCAATTACTTCAAGTGATGTTGGACTGGATTACAGCTTACTCCCGTTTGTCAGCATTCTTACACAGCCTGCAGTAACTCACAAAGGCTCCTGGACGATTTCGGGGAATGTAACAAAAATAGATGGAAGCATTGACACCACTATAAGTAGCGTTACCTTTTACATCACGCAGGGGAATGTTCAGAGAGTTATAAATCAGGTACCTGTATCTGGCGGGAACTTCAGCCAGGGGATACTCCTGGAACCTGGTGATAACAGGATTCAAGTGAAAGCTACAAACTCAATTGGAAAATCGGCCTATTCTTCAGCCATTGACATTCAATACATCGTGGATAAAACTCCTGTGGCTTCTATTGGTTTTAAGGACAATGGGTCGACAATCCTTATATTCGGTGATTCGAGCAAGTCAAAAGTTGGAGGTCCTCTGAAGTTTTCGTGGCGGATAGATACAATTCTCAGTGCATCCAGGTTGACTGCTACAGGAAATTTAACATCTCCGGAAATCAGTGTACTAAGACCGTCAGTTGACGGAGAATATTATTTCACATTGACTGTAGTAGACACAGCAAATGACACGGACATTACAAGAAGCTATTTCATATATTTCAAAAACGGTGACAGCATTAGTATACCATCATATAATTCAGTTCCTGATTTCGTGAAATCGGGACGAGTTTATCAGATATTCTTAAAGTCGTTCACCAGGGAAGGGACTATCGCAGCCGCATCACAACAGCTAAAATACATAAAGGATCTTGGGTACAATATAGTCTGGTTAATGCCAATAATGCAAAATGAGTACCCAATAGATGCTGTTGGGGGTGGTTATGACATTACTAATTTTTACAGGATTGCTCCTGAATATGGAACGCTCGATGACTTGCACAATTTTATCAGGAAAGCACATGAATTGGGGCTCAGGGTAATCCTTGACATCACCCCAAACCATGTTTCTCCTTCCCATCCGTGGGTAAAAAGTTCAGCTCAATACAGAGAATATTCACCATACTGGAATTACCTGCAACACACGTTTGTTGATTATACCAATAAGCCTGACGGCTACGATGAGCATCTAAGTCCTGACGGGACGTATATTCACTATAGTGATTGGAGCCTTGCCAACTTGAACTGGGACGATCTTGATCTCAGACTAGCAATGATCGATGTGCTGAAGTACTGGTTAAATCAGGGTGTCGATGGGTTCAGGCTCGATGTTTACTGGGGTCCCCACATCAGGTCCGGTGATTTAAAATTCGATTTGCCATTGAGACAGGCAATAAAACACCGTAAAATGGATTCATTTATTCTCGCTGAGGCGACTGGGACAGGTGTTGGCACCGAACAGTATTATGCTGATGGTGGAGGTGGTGCCGACGCTGCCTATGATCGAAAGCTCTGGAGAGTTATGGCAAATGGAGGGAATCAAAATGGCACAACCCCATTTTCCGGATCATTTGTAAGTAACATGGATTACCAGATACACAATGGCGACTACTATCCAGGGCCAAACTCCTATTTTCTCAGATACCTTGAAAATCAAGATGAGTCCCGCATTTCGTATGTTTACAGCAACATCATTCAAACAATGCCTCTGGCAACTGTATTGATGACTGTTCCAGGAATTCCGATGATTTACGCAGGTCAGGAGGTCGGATTTGGATCTGGAATGGATCAGTTCGGTGGTAGAAGATTCAACATTGTCTTCCAGACTCCTTACACATCACTATTACTTCCGCACTATGAAAGACTGGCTTGGATTAGAGGTTTATTTGCTGCCTTTTATTCTCAGGAATTGAAAACACTTTCGACAGGTAGTTCGTTGATTTACGGCTTTGTCAGGCCATATGTTAACCAGAACGCCATAGTCCTGACGAACTTTAGTTCATCCCCTGGCATCGCTAACGTAATGTTGAAAGAGGGGAGTAACGTCTACTTTTCAAACGGAATTATTGATGGAACGCGGTACTATTTGAATGACCTGTATAACGATTCTTCCAATGTGATTAGTTTTTCAGGGGGGCAGGCTTCTTTCACAGCGAATCTTCCTCCTTACGGGTCAGCCGTTTACATTTTAAGTGACACCCTTATTCGATTATCAGTGCCAGTAATAACAACAGTAGGGAGCCAAATCTATCACGTTCAAGTTCCAAATAAGTTTATGTTAATGCAAAATTATCCTAACCCATTCAATCCATCAACAACCATAGAGTATTCACTCCCCACACGTTCATTTGTCAGACTTGAAATTTTCAATCCTCTTGGCCAACTTGTGAAAACATTGGTTAACGAAGAGAAGAATGCTGGCACATATCAGGTTGTATTTGATGGAAAGAACCTTGCTTCAGGTGTATACTTTTATCGACTCGTTGCCAGTGGATTTATTTCTACAAGAAAGATGGCATTGACGAAGTGATTCTCCTGTTTGTCTTTTGGGTAAGTAATTTGCTGGGGCATGGTGCTGCTGTTCACGAAAGGGTTGCCATAAAAGCGGATTCTACTGTCAGAGCAATTGGGGATACTAAAAACAGGAGGAAAGACATTTTAAATTCTCTTTACAAAAAAAAGGAGTCGGATGAACCTTTGTATGGCAATATCCGATTAGCCTCATATGTGGGTGGCGGGGTCGCAATTACTGCTGCTCTTTTTGCAACGGATGATGAAACTTATGAAGGGTTACACAAATGGAGAGAGCATAGTTCAATACTGTCGAGAGTAAGTCCTGCCATCACAGCAATGGGGGATGGCAAGTTTTCACTTGCAATGTTCAGCGGATTCTTTTTATATCATGCGGCAACGGGGGATGAGCGGTCATTTGAAGCAGCACGCCTTGGATTTGAATCCTTCCTCCTAAGTGGAATATCGACGCAAATTCTAAAAACCATCTTTGGGCGTGAGAGGCCGAGCATGGCACGCAAGGAGGGTGGCAATTTCAATGGGCCTTTCTCGTATTTTACTCATAAAGATCATGGTAGTAGGAGTATTGCCAGTTACGATGCATTCCCGTCTGGACACACTGCAACAATTTTCGCTGCCGCCACTACACTTGCTGATACATATGAGGAAAAATGGGTGGGTTATGCCGCGTACGGCGTTGCTTCTGCTGTAGCGATTAGCCGCATAATGGAAAGCACACATTGGGCGAGTGATTGTTTTGTGGGTGGGGTAATTGGAGTGCTTAGTACGAAAGTCGTCGAAAGCTGGTACACAAAAGACAAAGGCGCATCGGTATCCCTTAGCGTCAACAAAGATAGGTATGAGATTCTCTTTTCCTATAAATTCTAAGCACCCCAACCGAGGTTCTGTTGATATTAGTTCCAGAGGACATTCAGCACGTAGATTGTCATTATACCTATTTCCCCTGATATTTTTGTTTTATGATTCAGTTGCTGTTTTTGCACAAGAGGTGGACACTCTTGCCCTAATAAATGGTCGCCCAATAACAAGCGAGGATTTTAAGAATCGGTACGAGTTATCGGTTTATCCAGGAAAAGGTTATAGGGACACTTCGAAAGTCGAGTTTCTTTATTCGATGATTGCCGAGAAACTCCTTTCGCAGGCCGCTGTTTCTAGCGGACAGCCCATGACATCGGAAGAAAGTGAAATTCGCCGGGAGGCCGAGGAAATTTTTTTGAGGGATGCATTATTTAGATCTCAGGTGTTGCCTAAGACAAAGGTCACAGATTCTGAACTTGTAGATGGATTGAAAAGATCTACATATTCTTACATAGTGGATGCTTTCTATTTTGTCGACAGCAGTTCAGCTGCTAAGTTTTATGATGAGTACAAAAAATCAAATGCAAAGATTTATGAGCTTGCAAATAATTTGGGAATTCAACACGATACATTGCAAATAGGTTACGGTGAGTCGACAGAAGAAATAGAGAGCGCTTTCTTTGGTCATCAGAAGGGTTTTGTATCCATGCCTGTGTTGACAATAGATGGGTGGATTATTTTCAAAATCATCAGTAGAACGGTCAATACAAAATTCTCATCGGCAGCAGTCAGTGATCGAATCGAGATGGTCAGGAAGATTATCCAGGGGCGCAAAGAGACAATGATGGGGCTAAAGTATCTTTTTGATTTGATGAAGGGGGTTCGTGTTGAGGTAAATTACTCAATCTTTCGTCCGTTAGTGTATTCAATACAAAGGCTGATATCGACTCATCATCCACCCTCGTTCGACCCATATTATTATTTGAGTCCACAGGAAATCATGGAATTGAGGAAAGAGTTTTTATCTGACCTTGATAAGCCTTTACTCAGCTTCAGTGGAGGTTTTATTTCGCTTGAAAGAGTATTTGAAGAACTCCCATTATCGGGTTTCAACTCTGTCGATACAACTTTGCCTCAAATCACATTTGGGTTGCATTCAGCGCTTAAATTCATAGTACAAAATTACTTTTTGGCAAAAAGGGCACGCGAACTGGGTCTGCAAAATTCGGAAGAAGTGCGCTACAACGTACAAATGATGCTTGACGCTTATAGGTCAGCACGCATGGCAAAGGAAGTTACCGATACTGTGGTGGTCACTCAAGGAGAAGTCGATAAGTTCTTCGAGAAGCACCACGATCTAGTTCTTCGTGATATTGAGCTTAAGTTAAAGATTTTCGAAGAAGACAATATCAACAAGGCCATAGAGGTGTTTAATGACCTTTTGAGAGATAATGGAAAATCCTCAATAGATACTTCTGGTGAATGGGTACGAGCTTCTCGCTTTGGTGAGTTAGGGGGAGTTCTGGCAAAGCAAAAGAAAGGCTCCATTTACGGGCCGGTTGCAATGAACAACAAACTGATCATATTCAAGGTCATCGATAAGCGTTCAAAAATAAATAATGAAACTATTGAACACAGCATTGATGTTGCAAAACAAATGGCGGTTGCTCAGGAAAAACAGCGTGTGCTCGATGAATACATTGCTAAGCTGGCAGAGCGATCAAATTTGAAAATATTTTACAGTAAAATTCACTCCCTTATTGTAACACCAATCCAAATGCTGACATTTAGATACATCGGCTTTGGTGGAAAAATCCTGGCGGTGCCAGCTTTGTATCCGCGGGAAGGATGGATAAAGTATTACAAAAATACAACGATAACTCCCCCCTGAATATGACGGTATGGACTGAAATTCGTTTCGAGGAATAAATCGGATGAATAGAAGGTATTTATTGTGGGTGATTTCCCTCGTCATTATATCTTTTTCCTGCGCCAGGAGCACAATCAGCGATCCTCATCAAATAGTAATATGGCATCAAATGCGGCCTGATGAGCGCGTAGTGTTGGACCAAGTATTAAATGAGTATATGAAACAAAATCCAGGGATAAAGGTAACGGCACTTTACAAGGAGACGGAAGAGCTCCGTTCAGGTTTTCAGATAGCTGCAATTGGCGGCGCCGGTCCTGACATAGTGTACGGGCCATCTGATCAAGTTGGACCTTTTGAGGTAATGCAGATAATCATGCCACTTGATACGCTATTCAGCAGGGATTATCTGTTGAAGTTCAACCCGAAGGCGCTTGTTTACAGTCATGGCCATCTTTATCAGATAGCGGACAAGATAGGGAATCACCTCATGCTAATTTACAACAAAGCACTCCTTCCAAATCCGCCCAGGACAATGGATGAACTAATTGAGATTGGAAAAAGATTTACTCACGGTTCGAGTAATTATGGCCTGGTCTGGAATTACACCGAGCCATATTTCTTCATACCATTTCTAACAGGATATGGCGGCTGGGTCCTGGATTCTCTAAACAATCCGACACTCGACACTCCTCCAATGGTATCTGCCCTGAAGTTCATTAAAGCCCTTCGTGATAGGTACAGGATTATTCCTAAATCTTGCGATTATGAGACAGCCGATGCACTCTTTAAAGAGGGGAAGGCTCCAATGATAATTAATGGCCCATGGTCGTTTGGAGATTATAAGAAAGCTGGAATAAATTTTGGGGTAACTAGAATTCCGTTTATCAAGGAAACCGGGTTATGGCCCGCACCGATGGTTTCGCCGGTTGGTTACTCAATTAACGCTTCCGTTCCATCCTGGAAAATTCCTCAGATTGTTAAGTTAATAAAATATCTTCTCAGCCCTGAAGTTCAGTTAAAATTCACAAATGCATTCAATACAATTCCAACCAGAGTAGAAGTGTATGATGTTCCATCAGTGCGTGACAATAAAATAGTGAGGGAGTCAGAATATCAAATGGAAATAGGTCGCCCCATGCCAATAGTTCCAGAGCTCAGGGCAATATGGGACGCAATGAGGCCTAGCTACCAGGCAGTTCTGGGAGGAACAGAAAGTCCAGAAGCAGCAGCAAAGGAGATGCAGAAGAGTGCCGTGGAGAAGATAAAGGAGATGAACGAGTGAAATCCACGAGATGGGGAATTGCAATAGGTCACTGGTTTGATAGCGAAAGATTGTCGACTGAAAAGTTTGCGTATATCCTTATGGCACCGGCAGCGATTGTAATGTTCGGGGTAGTGGTATATCCTTTTTTTTATAACGTCGTAATTTCATTCTCCAACATGAGCCTTCGTCACTTTCGTGATTGGCATCTTATTGGCCTGAAGCAATACGAGGAGGTTTTTTCTGGTAGAATCTTTTATACGGTTTTTTTAAAGACAATAATCTGGACAGTTGTCAATGTATTCTTTCACGTTACAATTGGTGTTGTACTGGCATTAATCCTTAACCGTAAGCTTTTTGGGAAGGCAGCTATTAGAACCTTACTCATTCTTCCCTGGGCAATACCGCAAGTGATTGTTGCTCTGACCTGGCGGAGTATGTTTAACTATGAATATGGAGCAATAAATCTCTTCATAGCTCATTATTTGCGAATGGCTCCTGTGGAGTGGCTGGGAAAGCCCCTGGAAGCTTTTAGTGCTTGCATAATAACGAACATCTGGCTCGGGTTCCCGTTCATGATGACAATTGCTCTAGGGGGGCTCCAGAGCATTCCGCAGGAGCTATATGAGGCGGCAGATATTGATGGCGCGTCTGGTTGGCAAAAATTCTGGACAGTGACAGCACCGTTGTTGAGGCCGGTAATGATTCCTGCGATTACTCTTGGCATTATCTGGACTTTCAACAATGTCAACATAATCTGGTTGGTTTCAAACGGAGGGGAGCCGTCAGACCAAACTCATATTCTCGTATCTTATGTTTATAAAGCAGCGTTCAACCTTTACCGTTATGGTTACGCCGCAGCCCTCTCAATGGTAATTTTTGTCATCCTTTTTGCTTTTAGTCTGGTTTTTCTCAAGCGAACAAGAGCATCCGAGGTCGTTTACTAAAAGGATAATTAACGAAATATGGTGTACGACAGAACATGAAAGAAAAAAAAGGACGTTTTCGCAAGATAATTGCGTTAATTTTGTATCTTACTGTTATAGGTTTTACAATAATAGTCTTGTATCCCATCATCAATGTATTTAGTATTTCACTCAGACCTGCTGACAGGCTCCTTTCGACGTCCTTGAAAATTATTCCCGATGGCGCTTCATTTCATGCATATAAGGTCTTATTTACCGAGACTCCTTTCTTACTTTGGTTTTGGAACTCCGTTCTCATATCACTCACAGTTACAGCAACAGGCGTGGTTCTTGCTTCAACGGCAGGGTACGCCTTCAGCAGGTTCAACTTTTATGGAAAAAAGAGTACCATGGTCGGACTTCTTGTAACCCAGATGTTTCCTCCAACGATGCTCTTGCTTCCAATGTACATTATGTTGCTAAAGCTTCACCTCATAAATAGTTATATCGGGGTAATTGTGATCTATACATCTACCGCACTTCCATTCTGCGTATGGCAGATGAAAGGGTACTATGATACGATTCCATTCAGCCTTGAGGAGGCAGCGAGGATCGATGGAGCTACCCGCTGGGGTGCATTCAGGAAGGTTGTTTTGCCATTGGCTGCACCAGCTTTGGTCATAACGGCGTTATTCTCGTTTATGACCGCCTGGGCTGAATATGTTGTGGCAGCTCAGGTTTTGCAGGACACCAGTTTATTCACTCTTCCGTTGGGTTTAAAGCAGTTCGAATCAAGTATGTCCACACAATGGGGTCTCTACGCAGCTGGCTCGCTCATAGTGAGTATTCCAGCTGTCGCATTATTCCTATTCCTCAGTCGGTGGTTGATTTCCGGTCTGACTCTTGGAAGTGTGAAGGGGTAGGGTTGACTAACAATCGGATAATCATTTGCCCTGTCTTTTTGCTCAGGAGCAGTCTGGAAGAAGTGGGAATCAACTTACAACCATTAAAGGTGTGAAAATGAAAAAACCTGCCTTGAGCTTTTGGCAAATCTGGAACATGAGCTTTGGATTTCTTGGCATTCAATTTGGTTTTGCTCTTCAAAACGCAAACGTGAGCAGAATATTTGAAACACTTGGTGCAAAGATAGACGCAATACCAATTCTCTGGATAGCAGCACCTGTGACAGGATTAATAGTTCAACCGATAATTGGTCATATGAGTGACGGGACATGGGGGCGACTCGGAAGGCGTCGCCCTTATTTCTTAACCGGAGCAATTTTAGCTTCTGTAGCGCTGTTTATTATGCCGAATTCACCAGTACTCTGGTTTGCAGCCGGGATGCTCTGGATTATGGACACCTCAATTAATATTTCAATGGAACCCTTCAGGGCTTTTGTTGGTGACATGCTGCCGTCTGATCAGAGGACTGCTGGATTTGCTATGCAGAGTTTTTTCATCGGTTTAGGAGCTGTCGTTGCATCTGCGCTTCCGTACATAATGACAAACTGGTTCGGCGTGAGCAACATAGCGCCAGCGGGTATGATACCACAGTCGGTAAAATTATCATTTTACGCAGGAGGAGTTGTATTCTTTTTTGCGGTTCTGTGGACTGTTCTGACTGCGAAGGAATATTCGCCTGATGAATTGAGGAGGTTTAGTGAAGGGGGAGATGAACAGTTATTAGTTCTGGATTCGACTCAATACAGTCGCAATGTCATTTCCAGTTCAGGATTCATCAAGAACGGATTAATGTGGACAGCAATTGGCCTGGGATTTCTTTTGGTTTTTTATGTTCTAATCAAAACTAATTACGTTCTCCACATTGGTGCCGGTGGGGATAGTATTGATTATGGCCTCTGGGTCTTTTCTGGGGGAATTTTATTGTTTGGGATTCTTCAGATAATTTCAGGGATGGTAGTTAATAGTCGAGGATCAGATAGTGGACTTGTCGCTGTCATGACTGACCTTTTTGAAATGCCGAAGACGATGAAACAACTTGCTTATGTGCAGTTCTTTTCGTGGTTTGCTCTTTTTGCGATGTGGATATACACCACACCAGCAGTTACTCATCACATTTACGGCACCTCTGATACACAGTCGGCTCTTTACAATACAGGTGCTAACTGGGTGGGGGTTTTAATGGCCGTTTACAATGGATTTGCATCAATAATGGCTTTTTTTCTGGTATTTCTGGCAAGGAAAATGAGCAGGCGGAAAGTCCACGCTATTAGCCTGATTTGCGGCGGAGTTGGTCTTGCTTCGTTTTATATTATTAAGGATCCGAAGCTGTTGCTGATTTCGGAACTTGGTATTGGTCTAGCTTGGGCATCCATACTGGCAATGCCCTATGCTATTTTGACAGGTTCGATCCCGGCTCATAAGATGGGGGTTTACATGGGGATATTTAACTTCTTTATTGTTATTCCGCAAATTACTGCTGCTGCAATTTTGGGTTTCCTCGTCAGATATTTCTTTGCCGGTGATGCAATCTATGCCCTTTTGCTCGGTGGGGCGTCGCTTATTATTGCAGCTCTACTCGTGCTGAAGGTAGATGATGTTGATGACAAAAAGGTGAATGGAAGCCCCCATTCGTGAAAAGATTTGAAATTATTCTTCCCTCTTTACATCTATTCCCTTTTCCTTCAACCTGGTCGCAACGTGATCAATTACATTTTGCAGAGTTTCTCCCTCTGCCAGCCTTACACCCGATACCCGGACTGCCTCATCAATTGTTGGGATTGTTCCATTAATGTATCGCCAAATATGGTAGCCGAGCCTGTTGTTATCATTGAATTCTCTTGTCTTAATTTCAAAAGCAATGGCATAAGCAATTTTTTCAAAACTATCTTCTGGAAAGGTCTTAACCTGTGAAGGTGGCTTTGTTGTCATTTCATCTCCATGTTTATAAAAATTAACAACGTTCTTTGTTATGTTCAATGATCAAAGACATTCTTGAGGTGGTTGTCAAATTTAGTTCGAATGTAAGATCGTGAAATTGGTTTTTAAAGTGTACCACTATGCTTGACAATTAATTTTAAACCCTTATATTATTCGCAAATGAAAGGCTCTGTGCCGACATACAAGTTGTTGAACAAGTCAGTGGTTTGTTCATGAACGTTGCTCTTGTCTTCAATGTGAAGAAGGAGAACATTACAGAAGAGACTGCGGACCCTCCTAGTTCGGACTCAAAAGTTCACACTTCAGCTCTATATTCAAAAGCCGTTGACGAGTTTGCTGAATGGGATACAATGGAGACTGTCAACGCTGTTGCAAATTCACTCTCGTTGTTCCACGATGTATCCCTTGTTGAGGCAGATGAAGAAGCTTATACGAAACTTCGCGACGGAAACTTCGACATCGTATTCAACATAGCTGAGGGGTTGTACGGAGTAAGCAGAGAAGCGCAAATACCCGCGATGCTCGAGTTTCTTAGGATTCCTTACACAGGTTCTGATGTTCTCACGTTAGCAACTTGTTTAGACAAGTCAAGGACGAAGGAGATCTTATCCTTTAATGGTATAAGGACAGCCAGGTTCAGAGTGGCGCATAGTATCGACGAGGTTGATCGAATTGATTTACAGTACCCACTATTTGTAAAACCACTTCACGAAGGTTCAAGCAAAGGTATTTTCAACAGCTCATGCGTTTTCGGTGAGGAAGCACTTTCCAGAGAAGTAGAACGGATATTAACTAACTACGAACAACCTGCTTTAATTGAAGAGTACCTTCCTGGTCGTGAATTTACGGTGGCGTTGCTTGGCAATGAGAGTGAGCTCAAGGTCCTGCCAATCGTTGAGATGAACTTTAGCTCACTGCCATCGGAGGCAATGCCAATTTACTCCTATGAAGCTAAATGGCTCTGGGACACTAGAGATTCCCCGATTGAAGTTTTCAGTTGTCCTGCTCCAATCGATAGTCGGCTTAAGAAGAAAATTGAAGAGATTTCACTGAAGACATTTAATATCCTTCGGTGTAGAGATTGGTGCAGAATCGATTTGAGGCTCGATGCTGAAGGAGAGCCTAACGTGCTAGAGGTAAATCCCCTTCCGGGGATTCTACCCGATCCCAATGAGCATTCGTGTTATCCAATGGCGGCCAGAGCAGCTGGAATGTCGTACGATGACATGATAAATGCTGTTCTCACAGCTGCCCTCAGGAGACTGAAAAAAGTTTAGAAAATTACTGTTTATGAGCATCTATCAACCGAGGAAGGCCTATTCTATGCCGAAAAGAAGGAAAATAACCATAGTTTATGACCAGCCTGCTGGAGACATCTCGAGGGAGCTGGAATTTGTTTTTGGGGAATCAGCGGTTGCAGTGGATGGCAAGACTCACGTAGTTGATACATCTGTAGCTAGTATCCTTGAGCAAGTTGAGGCTGTATCGGAAGCTCTTTTGCAGGCCGGGTACATAGTTTCAACTTTACCTGTGAAACAGGAGGTTGGTGAGCTAATTAATGAACTGCAGGCGGAGAAGCCAGATCTCATTTTCAACTTTTGCGAGTCATTTCAGGAAGACGCCAGGCAGGAAATGAACGTTGCTGGTCTATACGAGCTCTTGAGGATTCCATATACAGGCAATCCGCCACTCACGCTTGGGAGTGCACTGAACAAGGTCAGGACAAAAGAGATATTGTCTTTTCACAAAATCAACGTTCCTTCTTTTTGGGTATTCAATTCAGTAGACGAAATTGGTAAATCAAAAATTAAATTTCCTGTTATTGCAAAGCCATTACACGAGGATGCAAGTATCGGGATTTCAAATAGCTCCATCATATATAACGTTGACCGTCTTTGCGAACACGTCGACATTATGTTAAAAGGTTTTAAGGAGCCTGTTCTAGTTGAAAGATACATTGAGGGGCGAGAGTTCAACGTCGCTATTGTTGGGAATGCCAACCCAATGCCGTTACCGATTTCAGAAATTGATTTTAGTTCTATGCCTGATGGTTATCATCACATTGTCTCTTATGCAGCAAAGTGGATGCCCGATACTATTGAGTACAGGTCTACTATTCCAGTATGTCCAGCCAAAATTGGGAAGCGCCTTGAGAAGAAAATTATTGGAATAGCGCTGCGCTCTTATAAGGCGCTTGGTTGTCGAGATTACGCTCGGGTCGATATGCGCGTTGATAAGACAGGGAAGGCGTTTGTTCTCGAAGTCAATCCGAATCCTGATCTTTCACCACATGGGTCTGGGTTTGCTCGCAGTGCAGAGGCGTTTGGCTGGACTTACAATGAACTTATTAACAAAATCGTGGAATCTGCTTTTGAACGACAGCGCAGTTAAAATTCGACCAACAAAAAGGGAAGACAGGGATCACATAATTAATATTCTTCGTCGAACCAGTAATTTTACAGATGAGGAGATAAAGGTAGCTGTAGAACTATTGGATTCTTATTTTGCCAATTCATTAGATAGTGGTTATTGGACATACACTGCTGAATTGGACAGGGTCGTGGGGTACATTTGTTACGGTCCAACGCCGATGACTTCAGGTACATTTGACATTTACTGGATAGCTGTTGATCCTATTGTTCAAGGGAAGCACATTGGTACAAAGCTCCTTTCGTTCGCCGAAGAGGACATTGTGCGTCACAACGGGAGATTGATTACAATTTATACAAGTTCTCAGGAAAGGTATGGAAATACTAGAGCTTTTTATTCAAGACGAGGTTACCGAGAGGGATGCAGGGTTAGAGACTACTACAAGCCTGGCGACGATCTCGTCATTTATGTCAAACTAACTTTGGAGGACTAATTTATGGAACTCTGGCAGCAGATGCTGAGACAGAGCGTAGACAGTGCTGACGATTTAGTAAAGCGCTTTAACTTTGATAAAGAGACAGCAGAACGTCTTAACAGTCTCTTTCACATACGGATCAATCCTTATTACTTGAGTCTTATTCGGTATCCAGGCGACCCAATTTGGTTGCAATGTATACCGGACGCCAGGGAACTCGTAGACGATGGACTGCCCGAAGATCCCCTGAACGAAGATGGGGACAGCCCTGTCCCGAGTATTACACATCGATATCCAGATCGTGTCCTTTTCCTGGTCACAAGCCAGTGCTCGATGTATTGTCGGTTTTGCACCCGCAAGAGGAAGGTGAGTGATTCCTCGAAAATAAGCATGAAATATATCGATGAAGGCTTAAAATATATACGTGAACATACGGAAGTTCGCGACGTCATTGTTTCAGGGGGAGATCCTTTGATGCTCACCGACTATATGCTTGAGAAAGTGTTAAAAGGTTTGCGTGAGATACCACATGTTGAGATCATCCGGGTACACACCAAGATGCCGGTTGTTTTACCACAAAGAATCACACCACATTTGGTGGAAATGATGAAAAAATATCACCCGATTTACATAAACACGCATTTTAATCATCCCTGGGAGTGCACAGACGAAGCGAAGAAGGCATGCGATCTGTTAGCAGATGCTGGTTTTCCGCTTGGCAACCAGATGGTCTTGATGAAGGGTGTTAATGATAATGCGGAGGTGGTAAAAGAGCTCAATCGCAAGCTTCTAATGATGAGAGTCAAACCATACTATATTTATCAGGCAGACATGGTAAAGAGCACAAATCACTTTCGCACCCCTATTAGGGTAGGGCTTGAGATAATGGACAAGCTTCGTGGCCATACTTCAGGTCTGGCTGTGCCGTACTTTGTGATAGACGCTCCCGGTGGTGGTGGGAAAATTCCAATACTCCCCCAGTATGTCCTTTATCATGATGATGAAAAGATCGTTCTCAGGAACTACAAGTATGAAGTCTTCGAATACGCAGAAGTTCGTGACGAGGACAAGGGAGAGTCTGCTGGATTCGATTCGAGGTTCCTCAGAAAGCAGCCTGTTGTCATAAGAGAAAGGAAGAGGAGGATCTCCCCCTCGAAAGGGACACGTTCCTCAAAACAAAAAGTGCCCGTCAAGAACAATGTAGAATGAAAGGTAATCAAAATGAGGATCAATCTAATGCAAATTTCTGCCCTGGCAATTTGCCTTATTGTAGAAGGTGGACCGTTCAAGTCTACACCTCCAGTTGTTTTCGGACGTCCACAAGGTGATGTTAACGAGCAGACTACTTTTAGAAAATCTTTTATGAACACCCAGGTTAATCCAGGCACAGATTTTTACGAGTACGCCGTTGGTAATTGGGTAAAAGAAGCCAGGATTCCAGATATTTACCCGAGCTGGGGTACATTTCTGCAATTGACAGATGAAAATTACAATGCACTGAGGAAAATTTTAGAAACTGCTGAAAAGCATAGTAAATCTCCTAAAGGAAGTGTTGAACAACAAATTGGTGATTTTTATTACTCGGGAATGGATACTTCAAAGATTGAGAGGCTTGGATATGAGCCAATTGTTCCTGAGCTTGAAAAAATTAAGTCAATTAAAACCAGGAGCGATTTCTATAAAGTTCTTGCCGATATTCACCTTGCTTACTCTAATGCGGTATTTGCTTTCTTTGCAGGTCCAGATAACAAGAACAGCAGTATGAACATCGCGCAGCTACACCAAGCTGGATTGGGGTTGCCTGACCGCGATTATTATTTGAAAGATGATCCTCGTTCGAAGGAGATCAGAGAAAAATACTTACCTTTTATTGCGAGAATGTTTAGGCTTGCTGGAACGGATAGTGCTAATGCGGAGAAGAATGCCAGCACTGTTATGGCCATTGAAACCAGATTGGCTAAAGCATCAATGGATAGGGTTGAAAGAAGAGATCCTAAAAAGACATACAACAAAATGACGTTAAGAAAGTTGGTCACACTTGCGCCAAATTTTGATTGGAACGAGTATTTTCAATATATGGGCGTCTCGAAGCCTGGCGACATTAACGTTGCCCAGCCGAAATTCTTTGAAGAAGTGAGCGCAATGATGAAAGATGTTCCACTCAAGGACTGGAAAGTGTACTTAGAATGGAACGTCATAAGACATTCTGCACCATATCTGAGCAAGCCTTTTGAAGAAGAGAATTTCTCTTTTTATGGTAAGGTTCTTTACGGATTGAAAGCGATGCAACCAAGATGGAAAAGAGTTCTTGGGACAATTAACGGGAGTCTTGGAATGGCACTTGGAAAGCTTTACGTAAAGGAGTACTTCCCACCAGAAGCGAAAAAGAGAGCTTTAAAAATAGTGCTGAGTTTGCAGAATGCTTTGAAGAATCGGATTGAAAATCTGGACTGGATGGGGGAATCAACTAAACGTGAAGCATTGAAAAAGCTGGCGGCAATTCAAATTAAGATTGGCTATCCTGATAAATGGAGAGACTACAGGAAACTTAAAATTGACCGCGATTCATACTTTAATAATGTTCAAAGGGCATCGATTTTCAACAGCAAGTTTGAACTGTCAAAGATTGGGAAGCGCGTCGATCGAACCGAATGGGAGATGACCCCTCAAACGGTAAATGCATACTATGACCCAAGTAAGAACGAGATTGTATTTCCTGCTGCGATATTACAACCCCCATTTTTCGATCCGAAAGCTGATGATGCGACAAACTACGGTGCCATGGGTGCAGTTATCGGACACGAAATGACGCATGGTTTTGATGATCAGGGTAGACAGTTTGATGCTCGGGGTAATATGCGAGATTGGTGGACTAAATCTGATGAAGAAAAATTCAATGAGCGAGCGGAAAAGATTGTCAATCAGTTTAATGCCTACGTCCCGATAGATTCCCTTCACATCAACGGAAAATTGACAGAAGGGGAGAATATTGCCGACCTTGGCGGTTTAAATGTTGCCCTTGACGCCTTTAAGAAGACAAAAGAATACGTGGAAGGTAAGGAAATTGACGGTTTTACGCCTCTGCAGAGATTCTTTTTGTCATGGGCTAACGTATGGAAAGACAAACAGCGCAAGGAGAGTGCAATGCTCCGTTTACAAACCGATCCTCATTCTCCAGCCCGGTACAGAGTCAATGGCCCACTTAGCAACATACCAGACTTCTGGTTTGCATTTGGTGTCAAGCCAGGAGACCCGATGCGCCGACCTGATAGCGAACTTGTGAAAATTTGGTGAACTCTTAATTTGCTGTCGAGGATATACGAGATTTAAATCATTCGTTCCTGCAACTTTAAAATGATTGGTTCGAGAGATTCGAGATGAAGAGGTTTGTATTCTTTCTTGTTGTATTTGCAGCTTTTACCGGGGTCATTTTTTCTCAAGAACAAACCGTACCAGAATGGGCAAAGAAGGTCGTCTGGTATCAAATATTCCCTGAGAGGTTCAGAAATGGTAATCCAAAAAATGACCCGAAGGCTTCGGATTTAGAGGATGGTTATAGCGGCTGGAAGATTTCCCCCTGGACAAGTGATTGGTATAAACTTCAACCATGGGAAAAAGAGCATTCGCGAAATTTTTATGATGATGTCTTCGATCGGAGGTATGGAGGCGATTTCGAAGGGATTATTGAAGAACTCCCTTATCTTCACAGGCTAGGTGTCAATGCCATTTATTTAAATCCCATTTTTGAATCACCATCATTACACAAGTACAACACCGCAACTTACATCCATGTTGATCACAATTTCGGACCAGATCCAGAGGGTGATTTGAAGATAATGGCAGAAGAAAATCCCGCAGATCCTTCAACATGGAAATGGACTTCAGCCGACAGCATCTTCCTCAGATTCATCAGAGATGCTCACAAGCTTGGAATGAAAGTAATTATAGATGGGGTTTTCAACCATGTCGGTACAGACTTCTGGGCATTTAAAGATGTTGTAAGGAACCAGCAGAAATCAAAGTACAGAAACTGGTTTGTCATAAACAGCTGGAACGATCCGTCCACTGGAGAGAAGTTCGATTACGCAGGATGGTGGGGGATTAAATCGCTTCCAGTTTTTCGAAAAGATTCGGTTACCGGTCTCGTGCATGGGCCAAGGGAACACATATTTGCTATAACAAAAAGATGGATGGAGCCAGATGGAAATCCACATGATGGTATTGATGGATGGCGCCTTGATGTGCCAAATGAAATTCCCCATCCCTTTTGGAAAGATTGGCGTAAACTTGTGAAAGGCATAAATCCCCAAGCATATATTGTTGGTGAAATCTGGGGTGACGCATCGCCCTGGTTGAAAGGTGATGAATTTGATGGGGTGATGAACTATTCCCTTGCAAAAGCAATGGTGCATTTCTTCATTGATAAAAAGCTTGGCATTAGTCCGACCGAGTTCGAAAGCGATCTGAGAACGATCAGGAAGTCGTATCCGGAAGATATTGATTATGTGTTACAAAATCTAATAGACAGTCACGACACGGACAGATTAGCTTCGATGATTGTCAATCCAGATAGGCCTTATGATTCAGGCGACAGTCCACGCAACAATCCAAATTACAGTGTGCGCAAGCCTGAGCCTGCCGAAATAAAGAGGCAAAAATTAGTTGTGCTTTTTCAGATGACTTACGTTGGGGCACCGATGATTTATTATGGAGATGAAGCAGGGATGTGGGGAGCAGATGATCCTGACGATCGGAAGCCAATGCTTTGGGCTGACTTGAAATATGAAGATGAAAAGAGCTGTCCAGTTACCAACTGCACCCGTCCTGATGATAAAAACGTTTTTAATAAGAACCTCTTTGACTACTACAGCAAGCTCATTCACGAGCGGCTCTCTAACGATGCGCTGATGCTTGGGACTTATAAGACTCTTGTTGCAGATGACTCAAAGAGAATTTTAGTGTTTGAAAGAAGGTACAAAGAGTCTATCGCGATAGTCGGGTTTAACCTCGGAATTAATGAAGGGAGGGTTTCCATTCCTGTAGATTTTCCTGTAAGGAACTTTAAAGATGTACTCACTGGTAGAACTTTCAAGGTTGAGAATAACTTTTTAAAATTTGAGATTGACCCTGGTTGGGGAATACTGCTTGTGAACAATAAATAGTGTCCATAAAATTGTGCTTGAGCTCTTGATGAGTTTTTCAACAGCCATAGTTGAATTTTTCAACAACTGATCCTCCACAAGGGCATAATTCCTGCCACTTTACGCAATTGTTGCAACGGAACAACTTTTGCATCTCTTAAGATATTGAGAAAAGTATGAGTAGTGATATTCAGGCAGGACTCGAGGTTTATCATCTGAGGTTATCTTGCAAGCGATTTGAGCGTGACCTTGCGAGAGAAACGGGATTAACTGTCAATGAAATCGACTGCATTCTCAGTTTATACACTGAGGATATGAAGTCTGTTGGTGAACTGAGTAAATTTCTAGACCTTTCGTTTACTTCTACTTCTAAGATTTTAGGATCTCTCGAAGAAAAGGGAATTATTAGAAGGTCGATTGACTCGAGAGATAGAAGGGTAGAGAAAGTTATCCTGACGCCTCTGGGCAGAGGGATAGCTGAAAGGATTCTTATAAGATCACGGGAAATAACTCTTGAAATGTTGAAAAGTCTCCCTCAAAGCGTCAAGGATGATTTTGCTAAATGGGCGAAATGGTTCACAGTCGAAAACCAGACAGTTTCAATTTAGCTACTCAAGGAAAGTGGAAGTGATGGTCCTTCCTCGACAGTTCGTACGCAAAAATCAGTAATACAGGCAGGTATTCGCCCAGAAGAACAAGGGGGTATTCTTTCCAGACACCTGTAAGTTGGAAAGTGACGATTGTGAAAGATGTAAGGCTTGCAAGGTTCACGTAGGCGATGCCACTTAATTCGGGTTCAAATGGTAAAATAGCTGCCAGCCAGCTCAGATACCAGGGATGAACGACAGGGGAAAGGATCAGGAGGAGGAACACTGATAGATAAATTTTTTCAATAAAGCTCCTTTTGCTAATTAAAACGATGAAATATGAAATTGCGAACAGGATTGCGCAGACTATTCTAGACCTCTGGTTGTCACGAATGAAGAAGTCAAGTAAATCAAACACGATACCATTGAATGTCCAGTTTTCTGCATACTGTACTAATGCCTGGAATGGAGATCCGGAAAAAACAAAAGGGACATAAAAAAAGGCACATACGATGGCAGGGATTAAAATAACTTTTAATTTTTCAAGTCTATTTTTCTCTGTGAAAAGGATTATCGGAATTAATATCAAGGGGGCTGGTTTAATACAAGTTGAAAGTCCCAGAAGAACGTAACTCAGTATCTTTTTACCGTCCAGGTAGAAGAATAAAGCATAGACAAGAAATGGAATTCCGAACGCGTCGACATGAGCATCGACAAAGAATTGGAATAAAACTAGAGGTGATAATGCATAAAGGAGTACATTTTCACGGCGAAGTTCTAATTTGTCTAGGATTAAAAAGATTCCCATCATTGTCAGCAAATCAAATATCAGGACTATGATTTTAAGGCCGATAAATCTCTCACCGCCAATAAGGTAGGCTGTACAAAAGATGTATTCCGCAAAGGGAGGATAAATTGTTTTAATATGAGGGAAGTTAACTTCTGATGGTAGGGTATTTGAATGCAACTTAAAGAGAGCCGGATCGTCAGGTGCATATTTATAGGGATTGATGTGATGTGCGATAACTTTTCCATCCCAGAGATAACGGTAATAGTCGTTAGAACCTGTCGGCTGAACAAAGATTAACTCAATGCGGAGAATTAATGCAATAGCAAGGAGTATATGAAAATCTGATTTGCGGATGTTCGTCCTTGTAATAAATAACACTGAGAGAGGGATAAACAGCATTGAAGTCAAGATGTAAACAACTGAGTATGAAATGATGGGTCTCAAGGGAAGAATGTGGTAAAGGAAAAACAATAATGCGAAAAGGCCACCAAACAAAGTCACATTTATATCTTTTAATTTTCGAGTCATCGACTAAAGATACCGAATCAACTTTTTGGAGACAACGATTTCATTCTGGGGAAATGTTTTAAACCTTGCGGAAGGATACTTCGTCAAATAAAGTGTCTATCCCCGGGCGATCATAAAACAAAAAGGAGAAGTTATTATGAAAGCAATCAAAGGATTAGGAGTGATTTTTTCCGTTTTATTTTTGGTTTCTCTATCTTATGCACAGAGCATGAGAGGTGGAGCCTATCAGGGTCAGGGGCCGAGGTTTTATGATAAAAACACCGTAACTACAATATCAGGTGAAGTTGTTTCAGTTGAAACCCTTCAGCCGAGAAGGCAGGGAATGAGCGGATTAATTTCGGTGAATCTCAAAACCTCTTCCGGAACGTTTGTAGTTCATCTAGGGCCAGCGTGGTACTTTGACAATCACAACTTCAAGGTTGAAAAGGGCGACAATATCACGGTTACAGGTTCAAGGGTGACATTCAATGGACAGACAATTATTGTTGCAGCTGAGGTTAAGAATGCAAAGACATCGCTGAGGTTGCGCAATGATGATGGTTTCCCTTTGTGGAGCAGACGAGGTCAATAGTTCTTACGGGCGGAAGTCAATTCATCCGCCCATACATTTCATTTGCTCGATGGATTTTGCTGGGTAATGAGAACGCCAGTTATGGTAATTACGGCACCTATGATAAAGGTCGTTGTAATTACCTGGCCAAGAAATATTGCTGAAAGGATTGCGGTGGCGATCGGCTGACCGTTCGTAAAGACAGCAACCCTGGTTGCATCAATCTTGCTGAGTGCATAGTACCACAATACGTAGCCCACTATCGATGTGATAATCCCGAGATAAATTATTTCCATCCAGGTTCCAGTTGAGATTTCAGAGTACCTGTAATTCACCGATGCTGCTACACCAAAAGGGGAGAAGGCAATTGAGCCTATCAATGCAGAATAAATCGTTGTGTTAATTGCACCATGTTTGATCACAAGCTTTCTTCCAAGTACCGTGTACATAGCCCATGCCACCACCGCACTGAAGACAAGAAGGTCGCCCTTTATGTATGTCAGGCCCAGGGTGATACCTTTTTCCCCAATTATTATTATTACACCGCTCAGTGCTATTAGAGCACCTAATGCTTTGGAAAGGGTTATTTTTTCCTTGAGATAAAAATGTGAAATAAACATTACAATAACGGGTGTCAACGAGTAAAGGAGTGCTGCATTAGTAGCTGTAGTTCTTTTGATTCCATAAAGGAAAATGAATTGGTTTACCGGTACACTTATAAGGCCGAGGAAGAAAATCGAAACCAGATCTTTTCCCCGATATTTGAAAGGAAGTTTAGCATAAATAATATATGCTACATAAAGCGTTGATGAAATCAAAGTACGAAGGAAAGTCAGCACTACAGGTGGGACTGTATTAGTAGCAGCTTTAGCTACCACATGTGTTCCCCCTGAAAGCAGAATTTGCAGCACCAGAATTAAGTATGGATTCACCTGAAACTATCCGCCAGTTCTGAAAGTGATCCTATAAAGAAATCTTCATGCAGGAGAAATTTAATTACCTGTTCGTATATTTGAGGAAATCCCTTGAATTCCACAGGGTCGTTGATTGAATTGTGAAAGAGGAGTGCAGCCGACCCCTGTGCTGCAGCTATTTCTCTCAATAAGGATTCAATTTCAGAAAGAATTTGTTCGCTACCTCTTTTGTGCCCTGATTTTAGTGCACCGTCCATAATTACCAGAGGGATTTCAGTTACATTAGATGTGCCATCGCTTGAGAAATCATAAATTGGGAAAGGGAAAGCCACGCTATTTCTAAAGCCAACATCGTATGGGAATCCCAGTGTCGAGTCTACTGTCAAGCCCGCCTTTTGCCAAATTGATGGAGTGATGCTCGCTGTGAATTTCAAATAGTGCTGCCTGACAGAACTGACTGTGGTTTTTATTACGTTTTCGAGTCGTTCTTTCTCCCTTTTCATTTGATTGATGTCGATATAAGTTTTCATGCTTGGATGGAGGCCAATTTCAAAGCCATCTTTCAGAAGTGAATCGGTAAAATTCTTGATAAACCCCTTTTCAATTGGGTAATTAACATCCCATTTATCTGTTGTGCCAGTTTTAAAGAAAAAAGTTGAGTGAACCTTATACTTATCCTCGATTTCTTTGAAAAATCTCAGTCCATTTCTTGGAGGGTCGTATCCCACAAGTGCCATAAACGGTAGGAGCATCTTAAATAGTCGGTCTGTTCCCGCGAGATGCTGTTTGTTCAGGAAACCATTGCCAACTATTTCACGCTTGATAATCTTTGGATTAAGGCTGCTGGTATAATCAACATCGTGAGTTAATGCTATGGCACGGTCTTTACCGGAGTACTTTTTCCACTCTATTTCCATTCTGTAAAATCTTTCTAGGCGGTCTTTAAGAAGGAGTGAATAATAGTTAACAACTGGAATTTGCAAGACTCCGATTACTTTCTGTAACGATTCAGACGATTTTTGTCTGTCAAATGAATCACGATCAAAGCTAACGAGGTCCTGATAATTCGACGTAAGGAAGAAAGTCGAAGCTGCTATATCAAAGCCTATATCATCAGTAGTTTTAAAAAACGCAGGTAATCTTTTTCCAGAAAAGTTTACCCATTGAATTTCAGTTGCATCAGGGATTGTCTTCATTGCCAAATGAATTGAAAAGGGCTTTGCTTCTTCGAGATAAAAAATTGCCTTGTTCTCAGGTGGGTAAGCCTGGTAAGAAATGTTTAATGAGTCTTCTTTTATTCCTTCAGAAAAACACAAGGATACCCTCATGGGCGAAAAGAGGACTTCAAATGCATACTTTGCTTTTGTTTTGACTGCCTCTGTGCAGTTCAGGATTACGTTTATCCGCATCAAAAGAAAAGTTTCATTACATCGATTATCAGGGAGGGATGATTTATCACCGCTTGTTTGAACAACGCGCCCAATGTTTGCTTTTCAGGGGGCAATTTGCTGATTGCAGTTGCAATTGAATTCAAATCAGAATCTTTAAATTTGTAAATCACCTTTTTTATCCGGTAGTACCTGTCGTGTCGTTCCCCGAGTCGTCTTTGCCATTCTATGTCATACCGACTTAATATCGACAAATCGTTCTGTCTTATCGCTTCTGCTGCAATTTTTCCTGCGATTTTTCCGCCAATCATTCCGCTTATTATCCCTCCACCTGACACAGGGTTGACTTGATGAGCGGCATCACCGACCAGCATCAATCCAGGCATGCTAATTTGCTTGAGGTTTTCAGCACATGGCACCCCGCCTGCGATCTTATTGAGTATTGAAGCGTGCGGGAATTTTTCTTGCATGAACTCGTCCAGAAATTTCTGAGCATGTTTTTTCCTACTCAGATCAGCTGCTATTCCAAGTCCAATATTTGCAGTGTGATTTTTTTTAGGGAAAATCCACAAATACCCCCCTGGAGCATATTTCTCCCCAAAGTAGAAGTAGCAGGTATCGGAATCGACATCGATATTTGCCGCAGTGACCTGTGCAGCTGATTCCATATCGTGCATAGACACAGTTGTGTTTATCCCTGCCCATCGTCCAATGCGTGATTCAACCCCATCAGCTCCAATTACTATTTTACTTTGAATACTGATTTTTTCGCCATTGTACTGGAGATTTACTCCTTTGACGGCACCGTCGGATTTCAATACACCGCTGACATAAGCCTTGGTAGCAATTTCAGCACCGCAGTCCGCTGCAATGCGTGCAAGTTCATAATCGAAAATTCGTCTGTCCAGTACATAGCCTGTACCTTCTATATGTGGCTCAACAACAGCTCCGTTTGGAGCAATGAGCTTAAATTTTCTTATAGTCGATGAAATAAAGTGATCGTCTGGTTCAATGAATTCAGATAGGCCTTCATAGTCAACTGCTTCACCGCATCGAACTGGAACACCGATCTCTCGGTCCTTTTCAAGGAGTAAAACCCTTGCTCCATTTGTAGCGGCAAATCTGGCTGCAGTTGAACCAGCAGGACCAGCCCCGACAACAATAACATCATAGTAATCTCTCATGCAATGATCCTTTTCGGAAGTTTGTCTCTACGAAATTCAAACACTTCAAAAGGACATGCCCATTCGCATTTTCTGCAGTTCGTGCATATATCGTAATCAATAGAGATTCTTGTTTCTGTCAAGTCAATGCAATTCTCAGGACAGACCCCGACGCAGCATCCGCACAAATCGCATTTATCTTCATGAATTTCAATCATGTTTGTTCCTTATCAAATACTTTTAATGTATTTTCGTCGTAAATAACGAGATCTTTTGCCCAATTAGTGAACTCAGATGGCATTGGGTAATAAATTCCCTCACCTCTGACATATACGTTACCCTGTTCATCATAAACCTTCCCCTTAGCTTCGAGAAAACCGCGAACTGTCCTCATATACTCCGACTCAATTGTATAAAGTTTATCAGAAGGGGTCTCTTTTGAAAACCTGATTTCCAGTTTGACCGTTTTACAAAAGCCCTTTACCTTCACACTTGCAGCCCATCCCATTGATTCATCCAGGATAGCAGAAAATACACCACCATGTACAAAACCTTCATAACCCTGAAAGCTGCTTGAAGGTTTAAAATGTGAATAAATTTTATCGTTCTTGACGTAAAATCTCTGGTGAAGTCCACATTGACTTGTCTGGCTGCACACGTAGCAGCCGTTGTAATAAGGGAGGAGATTCTTGTCCATAGGATTAAAATATAAAGTTTTAATTGTCACTTGATTCGGATAGATTCAAAATACTTCTCCAGAAGTTCTTTATCACGGTATGTCTGGATCAAAAGTGCTTTTCTCTCAAGTAGTCTCTTATACTGTTCATCATAATCACCTACAGTCAAATTCTTTCTTTCTGCTTCTGAGATTCTCGCGGACAAAATTCTTATTTCGGCCTCGAGTTGCTCTAACTCAAAGGAAATTAGCAATTGAGAAATCCACTTCAAATAGTCAGGAGTTTCGCTCCCAGGCCTTATTTCTTCCCACCATATCCTGCTTCGTTGCGGTGCAGCAAATGCAAGTTCTGCAAAGACCCGGCGCATTTCCTCAGAAGGGAGTTCATCAACTATGGAAGATGGAGATCTTCCCTCGTTTCGTGCTCTTATTATTTGACTGATAATTTCTCTTGTCATTGGATTTTGAATTTGGAGACTCCCTACATGCGTTGCAATGATCTCATAAAGTGATTGATCGATGTTGACAAGGAGACTCACAAGATCTTTCTCCGCAGCAGACAAATTAAGAGATGGTGACAATTCCTTTTGGGGAGTGTAATGTTCCTTTCTTGGTTTTCTTCGCTTGAGTTCCTGGTAAATTGCTTCTTCACGTATCCCGAATCTTTCGGCAAGCTTTTTTGAGTAAAGGCTAACCTTGATCGGGTCATCTATTCTCGACAGAGTGTCCACAATCGAATGGATTACTTTTGCCTCATCTACTCTCCCATCTTTATGGGTTAATAGCAAGTTAGCTTTAAATTCGACAATGTCCGTACCATTTCGTACAAGATTCATAAAAGACTCGGCACCTTTAGAAAGGACATATGAGTCCGGATCTTCACCTGACGGGAGTTGAACGATGAACACGTTCATCCCATGCTCCAGTAGGAGTTCTGCCCCTCGAATAGATGCTTCCTGTCCAGCTGTATCTGCATCATATACCAAATAGACATTTTTGGTATAACGCGAAATAAGGTATATCTGATCAGAGGTAAGTGCTGTTCCGCTTGAAGCGACGATGTTTTTCACCCCCGACTGATAAAGTGCAATTAAGTCAGCGTATCCTTCGACAAGTATAGCGGCATCTTTTTCTACGATTGAGTCCTTTGTGTGATAAAGTCCAAATAGAGTTTTTCCCTTTGTGTAAGCGGCGGTTTCAGGAGAATTGATATATTTGGCTTTTTCGTCAGTTCTTATTGTGCGTCCACCAAAAGCAATAACCCTCCCGCTTGTCGATATTATTGGAAACATTATCCTCGCCCTGAATCTGTCGAAGAAGGCTGAGCCGTCGTTCTTCTTGACAAGGAGCCCTGCTGACTGAGCAATGTCCAATGGAATTCCTCTTGATTTAAGGTAATTGGTGAGTGCGTCCCACCTATCGGGCGCATAACCTATAACAAACTTCTTTATGGTTTCTTCCGACAAATGTCTTTCACGGCGGAGGTAGTTAAGTGCATATCCACCTTCCTCAGAAAAGAGAATGCTCTGATAAAAACGAGCCGCTGTTTCGTTAGTCTGGAATATTGAGTCGACTTCATTTTGTTTTGGGGAACTATAATCGGAAAGTTGAATTCCAGCTTGCTGAGCGAGCTGTCTCAATGCCTCGCCAAATGAAATATGTTCGTACTGTGTAAGGAAAGTGAATACGTTTCCCCCAGCACCACAGCCAAAACAATAATAGAGCCCTTTTTCCCTGTTCACATTGAATGAAGGCGTCTTCTCGGAATGAAACGGACAGAGTCCAACATAGTTGCGTCCTCTCTTTTGTAAATGAACGTAACGTGATATTACATCAACTATATCTGTTGCCTGCCTGACCAGTTCAACAGTATTCTCTAAAGGCGAAAACATACCTTGTTGTATCCATTAGTTGATGGAGAGTTCACAAATATTCTAATAAAAACATAACAAAGAATGTCCTCATTTTCAATCTGAGGAGAAATGATTTGCGGCTTGACTTGCTTGAATATTAGACTTATCGAATTTAACTTTTTTACGCTTATGAAAGACAAAGGAGTGGTCATAGTTACCCGAACGCCTCTTCCAAAGGAGGTAAAAACCAATTTTGTGCCTCCATTGACAATGGAAGAGGCAGCTGAGCTGCACGCATCCCTCCTCTTTGACTTGGCCGAACGTTTGGCCATAGAAGTTCATGCACACCCGTACATTTATTTTGATCCTGTCGATGCGCGTCCAGATCTTGAGCATGTATTCCGCCATGCAAGTTTTGACTTCAAACTCCGTCCTGCAGTTGGAAACAAATATTCTGACAGGGTAGCAAATGCAATTGAAAGCGTTTTTTCTGAAGGAAATAGGCGAATAGTTTTTGCAGATGTCGATGCTGCTCTCTTACCGATAAACATTTTTAAACACACCTATGAGCTTTTAAATCTTGATGATGACGTTGTTGTTCTTGCGCCCGATCCCACAGACCATCTAAACTTAATTGGTTTGAAAAAGCCGCATCTGGACTTGTTCGACTCATTAAACTCGGGGAATCCATTTGAAACTGCGATGAAGATAGCTTCTCCTTTAAATTCAATGCTCTTTACATTAGATAGACACGATAACATGCGGGATGTAAATGGTCTTAGAATGCTTCTTGATCGTTTTGAGAAAAACGGTCAGAATCTAGAGCATGCGCGTCGAGTCTCTGAGTTTCTTCACACAATTAAAGACAGGTACGGAAAGATTTGACAAAGTTAGGTTGACTCTTGGCAAAGATAGGAGTATTTGGAGGAACTTTTAATCCGCCGCACTTAGCCCATTTGCTTGCTGCTGAGACAGTCAGGGACCACCTCAGATTGGACAGAGTCCTTTTTGTGCCAGCCTCAATCCCTCCGCATAAGATGGGTGAAGTAATTATATCTGGGGAACACCGCGCTAAGATGGTAGCACTAAGCATAAAGGATAATCCCTTTTTTGAACTTTGTACGATGGAGCTTGAACGTCCCGGTCCATCTTACACCATCGATACTCTAATTGACCTTCACCAGAAATTCCCAGGTGAAGAGCTTTATTTAATTGTCGGGGTAGATCTCCTCATTGACTTTGACAAGTGGAAAGATGCAGAGAAAATCTTGAAACTCTGTAAAGTGGTTGGAATGAACCGCCCAGGTTTTGATATGGCAATGGTTGATAAGGATTTCTTACACAATATTGAGCTAGTTAATGTTCCCGAGGTGGATATATCCTCGACAAGTATCCGGCGCCGTATACAATCGGGTCGATCTATCAAGTATCTGGTTCCAACCGAGGTGGAAAATTATATCAACACTCATTCGATATACAAATGAAGTCTGTCATCAATTGAAATTCCGTTCCCATGAGTTTATATTATAAAGTTAAGATTCCTTTTAATTCAAATGGAGCTATTTGAGATGGAGAAGAAAAAGAAGTTTAGTAAAGCTAAATTGGGACTGAGTTCACTTATCGCACTAATTGCTCTTAGCTTTGCATTTGTAGGGTTTCAGTGCTCATCAGCGGAGCTGACGAGCGCCAAGCTTTATATGCAGAGAAGTGAGTGGGATAAGGCAGAGACTCATCTTATGAAAGAGGTTCAAGCTAATCCACAAAATGAGGAGGCCTGGTATTATCTAGGACGTGTTCGGGCTGAGTTAAAAAACTGGGCTGGGATGAACGAGGCTTTTCAGCAAGCACTGAAGCTTTCTGATGCCCACAAGAAAGACATCTACGCAGTGGTAGACCATTTCTGGGTACAGTATTACAACACAGGAACGAAGTATCTTCAATCCGCAAAGGACTCCAGTTCTTACTACCAAAAGGCAATTGATGCGTTTCGAACTGCTATTGAGATTGCCCCTGACAGCGAGATGACTTATCGCGGTCTTGCTTACACATTTCTCAATATGGGGAGTGTGGATAGTGCAAAGGAGCCTTTGACTTATCTCTGGACGAAGTACAGGGACGAAGAATCTGCAAAGTTTCTTGGCGAGATTTATTTTGAGGATGGTCAGAAGATTAAGGACGAGTTCAATAATGAAAATGGAGACAAGCTTGTAAAGCTGAAGGACGTTAATGCTATCCAGGAAGGGATGACGAAAGAAGAAGTAGCAAGTGATCTGGGACAACCTGACGAGAAGCAAACCCCACCTGTTCCGCAAAAAGCCGTCAAGGGGAAAAGGGGTATGCCTTTGCAGTCAACACAACAAGAAACATGGGTATATAAAACCTATGGACTGACACTGGTATTTGACGGTGATAAGTTAAAACAAAAGAAAGTCGATTTTGTTTACAACCCAGGAGTGGATTCAACGAAATATTTTCAGGCAGTAGAGGTTTTTAAAAAAGCGATTAACATTCTTACGGAAGCAAACAAATTGTATCCTTCAAACCAAGCGATAATGACAGAACTAACGAACTGTTACATTGCTGCTGATATGACTGATCAGGCGGCAGATGCTTTTAAGGTAGCTTCAGAAAGGAACCCGGGGAATAAAGATTTCCAGTATAATTACGGGGTCATACTGCTGAAAGCAAAGGATTACGAGGGCGCTATCTCTCAATTTGAGAAAACCTTAAAGCTTGATCCAGAGTATTGGAACGCGGTTTATAATCTAGGAGCAGCTTACGTAAACTGGGGAGTTGACATTCAGGACAATGCTCCTGCTAACAGCGATCCTGATTCAATTCGCAAGGTAGTTTCTGAGAAATTCCAGAACGCGTTGCCTTATCTGGAGAAATTTGCTCAACATAAATCTGATGACCCAAGTCTATGGGAACTTCTTGCAAAGGTTTATGCTTATACTAACCAGATTCAGAAGGCGCAGGAAGCGATTCAGAAAGCTGATTCATTACGTCAAGGACATTAGCATTTTCATTAGAACCTGAAGAGTCGCCACCGCAGCATTACATGGTTACTGCAGCGGTGGCGTTTTTTTAATCATGACAGGCAAACAGGAGAAAGATCATGCCAGATAATCCAAACGCATCCCAGCAAATTAATATTGAGTTAGGAGAAAAAGAAGCTGAGGGTATATATTCAAACCTTGCTATCATATCTCACTCACCAGCGGAATTTGTTATTGACTTTACCCGGGTGCTTCCCGGTGTACCAAAAGCTAAAGTTTTTGCGAGAGTTATTATGACGCCTCAACATGCCAAGATGCTAATGGGGGCTTTAAGGGAAAACATTGAGAAGTATGAACGTGCATTTGGTGAAATAAAAGTCTTCTCTGGACCCGTACCCAACACGCCATTCGGGTTCCAGTCGCCAGGGGCTTAAGAAAAGGGTTGTTGTTTAAGCGGGCGCGTGATAATTTCACCATGTGGAGGTTGCATTTGTGCTGGTGTTATTCAGCTGCCGGGCTTTTGATTGAAGGTAAAATGCGATTGTGACAAAGGACATATTTATTGAATCCGATATCTTATAGTTTAATTCTGAGAGTTTAAAATGATACATAGAAGTTTAATTTTGCGGGAGGAAACAACATGCAAAAATCTCACATAGTTTCTCTTTTGCTCCTGTTGCTGGTTTTATTTGGTGGATGCACGAGAAAGTTCCCATCAACATTCGTGATGCCCAAATGGGATACCCAGCTCAGTGCGCCCATATTTAACCACACGTATACTCTTGGGGAGTTATTGGGAAAAGATACTGTGCTTGTATCAAACGGGGACACTACATTCATTCGTTCGATGTGGTCATCAGGCATATTAGCGGTTTCTAAAGACCAACGAATCAACTCCACACGCGTTGGAGCAAATCTAAAAATCGAATCGATACCTGCAGTTAATGTTGCTCAGAGCTTAGGTACGTTTGATATAAATCCCCCTTTGCCAATAGGTTTTTTGATGAAGCTGAGCAAGATAATTGACACGACTGGGATTATTGGAAGGAAAGTTCCCGCTCCGCCTATTTCTGGTATCTCCGATACTTTAAAACCCACATCAGGATTTGACCAGTTTAAACAAGTGACCATTAGCTCAGCACAGTTGCAATACTCTGTTTTCAATGGTTACGCTGCTAAAATAAGTTTGCCAAACGGACTGGTGATTGCCGACTCGCTTAATAATCCACTGCTGACGATCCGTGTGCCTGGAGACACGCTTGGAGCTTATCAGTCTTATTCCACGACTCAACAAATTAGCAATTTAAACATGCCTTACAACCCTCATGTCATATTGAAGGTGAGCTCTCCTGGGAGTACCACGCCAGTTACAATTCGTTCCGATACGCTTGTGGCTCTTAATTTCTCACTTCAAAATATTAAGGTAACATCTGCTGTTGCAAAGATTCCTTCCCAATCGCCAGTTGTCATTGATCGTCGAATTGGCCTCGTTGACTCTAACAAGATAATCTCGGCAAGTATTCAAAGCGGCACTTTGAGTATTAGCATTACAAACCGATTTGACATTTCGAGTCAGGTACAATTAACCATTTGGGGATTAAAGAGCAGCACAGGTGTGCCTCTGACAATTAATGTACCGCTTGATAGAGTTGGGAACAAACTGAATCCAAATCCAGGTAGTACTTATTCTAACCAGATATCTCTGGCTAATTACACTTTGGATTTGAGGGACAATAATGGTAACCCGACCGATTCAATTCACTACACTATAAACGCTACAATTCCAGGTTCGAGCGGTCAATATGTTCAAATTTCAACAAGTGATTCTATTTACGCCACTCTGGGGCTAAGTAACTTGCAAATTGGCTCTCTAACTGGAATTGTTCATTTAAAAAATCCAATATCCATCCCGACAGACACGCAGAATATCGATCTGGGAGATTTCAGAAGGAAGTTCAACGGTTCAGTCAGGTTCAGTGATTCCACTCAACTGGCTTTAAAAATTTATTTATCAGGTGGCTTTCCATTTCGTGCTCATTTGAGCATTGTCCCGCGGAACAGCACGACTAATTCAAACTTTTCTGACTCGGCTGTTGTTGATCAAGTATTAAATCCAGGACCTCAAGGCAATGTTATTATTCTCGGTCACAGTTTCGTAAACATACTGAATTCCTTTACAGGGGCTTCAGGCAATCTTCCTGACCAGCTTGTTATAAGCGGCAGCATCATTGTCAATCCATATTATAATGTTGGTACAATTACTAGTAGTGATTCTGTTTACGGGACTGCGTCGATCCTTTTGCCGTTTGATTTGGGAATTACGCAAGCTACTTATTCCGACTCAACAGATAAGCCTGTTTTTAAGGAAGATGTTAACAAGAAATTGGATTATGTGGACAGTGGCCAGGTGGTTTTTGAAATAAACAATGGTCTTCCGTTAGGCATAAAATTTCACGCAGAACTTGTGGATACCACTACTCATCAAGTGGTTCTCAATCTTCCCAAAAATGGTCCATTTGATATATTGCCTGCAACTGACTTTAATCCTGATGGTACAGTGAGAACTCCTGTGTTTAGCACCAACACTGTGTCGTTAACTGGCAGCGAAGCAAAATTGTTTTCTACTTCCTACATGCGGTTCCATTTTGAAGTTGAGACTACGCCGGGGAAACAGACAGTTGCTTTTGCCCGGAAAAGTTCGATCTCATTGAAAGCATACGGGAATTTTGGATTCAGAGTAGAACAAGACGCATTCAAATAGGAGAGAAAACATGAAGAGATTAATTTTAGCTTTTGCATTTACCATGGTGTCAGTTCTTCATGTGTCTGCACAGCAAATTGCAAGTGGTAGACTCCTTTCGATGGGGGGCCTATCTACTGCTACCTCAAGGGATGTAGATGCTATAGGAACAAATCCTGCTAATTTAGTTGGGCTGTCGAAGGGATCTTTTGTGATCGAGCTGGCTCCAGTTTACGTTTCTGCTGGTACAGATTTTTTAAGTATAGATATGTACAACAACTATTTTACTGGAGTCAAGGATAGTGCCGGGAATACTGTTGGAAGATATCTGACACCTGCCGACAAACAGGCAATTCTCGATGCTTTTCCCAATGGCGTAGGCAACATTCGCTTTGATACAGACGTTCGCGTCTTTGCATTCTCGATTAGAGGTAATAATTATGGGCTTGGCTTTGCTGTTGATGAATTTGTCGGTGCGAACGTAGCTATCCCGAACACTTTACTCTTTCCCTTGAATGGGAATCCGCCCGATTCTACTCTGAGCTGGGAAAAGATGGGTGCAGCCTTATGGTGGTACAGGTCATATTCATTAGAATATGCACATAGACTTCCCAAGCTGATATTTATACCTTCTCGGATAGCAGATGATTTTGCAGTTGGTCTTGGACTTAAATATGTTCAGGGTTACAGCTACGCTGCGCTAGAAAGGTCGACCACGTCACTATACACATCTCCAAACGATTATTCATATACCTTAAATCTTGGATTTGATGCAGTCCGATCCGGTCTAATAAGCAACGTTATTTCAAAAAACTCCAAGAGTCAGGTAGGTGATACTGTTGTCAATTTTAACCCTTTTGCACCTGCCGGGAGCGGTCTTGGGTTTGATGTTGGATTTTCGGCAAAGGTGCTCGGCTTTATTGATGCAGGGATTAGCTTTACTGATCTGGGCTCCATCACATGGACTCAAAATGTTGTCCGAACAGCTGGAGATACATCGTTTACGTATTCTGGCTTTTCACCTGCCTCCAAGGACGTAATGAATGCAAAGAGCAATGTCGATAGTCTCAATGACGCGTTCAACAGCTTTTTCAAGGGCAAGGATCAACTTGCTTCGAGTTTTTCAACTTCACTGCCAAGCAAGTTGAATATATCTGTCGCTTTTCGACTCGACGAGATTTTGCCATTAATTCCAGGGCGGATGATGGTTGGAGTGGACTATCACCAGGGATTAAACAATTCATTTAATAATTCTACGAGTCCAGAAATTGTGCTTGGAGCAGAGTGGCGTCCTGTTTATGTCTTTCCCATACGTACAGGGGTGAGTTTTGGGGGCCCTTATGGTTTTCGCTGGTCATTGGGAACAGGAATAAATATGCCTTTCTGGGACATTGATGTGGGCATTGTCACATTTAATGCGCTTTCAGCTACAGATCAAGCTAAAACTGTTTCCGTTGTTTTAAGTGCTTTAAAATTTCGTTTTTAATTAAAAGTTACGTGATTAAAGCGCGCTATTTCCCGGCGCGCTTTTTTTTTACCTATCCTTGATTAGTGGTTCACTGAAAAGTATAATATTAGAGGAGAAGGGAAAAACGATTTGATATTAGTTGCAACAATTCTCGATTTTGTCTATAATTTCTTTCCTTTTGCAGTCTTCAGTCACCTTGCCTTTCGCGTCGGGATCTCATCGGGGCGTTCGCACGGAAGTGTTCCTTTAATGATTGGGAGCAGCCTAATCTTATCCTCTTATGTCTTCAAGATTTTTATTATTCTTTCAATTGGCAATTTAGATGCCTTATGGATGTTCATACTTAATTTTGTAAATCTTATAGGTTTTCTGGTAGCTTTTGGCGGAATTTACACACTTTATGTTTTTATCTTAAGGCTCCACGAGAAGAAAAGTTCCGGCTCGGAACGGGTAATAAGAACAAGCGCTCTGATCCTTTTCTTTTATGCCGCTGGGTACTTGACTTACTACAACTTTGTTGAACGTTCACTTTACTGGAAATTAGCCGGATTTGTGTATCTCATAAATGAAATAGTTGTTTTTAGCTCAATTATTCTTGTCAGCGGGTTATTCTCGGTGGTTAATGGTAAATCACAGCGGAAGCTGATAAAGTTTTTGAGGATCCTTGCGGGCTACTATTTGCTTGAACCTGTCATATGGTTGTTGCTGCTCAAACTTGATATAATTAAGGCATACGGTTACACAATTATCACACTCTGGAATGTAATCAGCGGATTTGTTGGGTTTTCGATTGCCTTGCTAACAATGCGAATTATCAAGTTTCGATTTGTTGAATTGATGAGGAACGTTCGAACGACGTATGTAGAAGAATTGAGAAGGAAGGTTTTAAGGGACTTATACGGTATTGGGGTGGCGCTGATGGTCTTCATGTTAACAGTTTTGCTTGTAGCTCAGTCTTTGTATTCCAATTTTAGACTGGGGATGCTCAATAGCTACGGGGAGATGAAGCTCGCGGTTGGTCGTCTGGTCTCGGACAACATTTCATCTTCTCTAGAGGATGTTCTTAAAGAGATGCAGAGTTTAAAAGGAGAAGGAGGTAGCCAGATCAAAAGATCTTTCGAGAGAATTTGGAAAAATCATCCATTTATAAAAGTATTGGGTGCGCTGAATTCCAAAGGAGAATTTATTGCAAAATTTGGCACTATCAGGACGGGGGATGAGACATCTAATCTACCTGGAAATTTCTACAAAAAGTTTTTGTCTGTTCGATCTGACACACTTTTATCCAGTGGAGATTTAATTGAAAACGAAACTGGCCTTTTTGAGATTACGAAAGGAGGAATTGGTAATGGAGGAGAGATTTACTTTTATGCACTTGTTGATGTAAAAGAACTGTTCGACAGAAGTGTACGATATTTTAATTTGATTGCGAAGGACTTTGTTGTGCTGTCTTCGAACGGGAAGGTTGTTTTTTCTTTCAAAAAAGATGAAACAGGGAAGAATTTTCAAGATGTGATTGACTCGAGTGGGATTCAAGATGCACCGATTGTCAATGGCAAAGTTGTGTCTCTTTTGAGATCACAGTCAGAAAGTTTTTTTGTCATTCCAGTAGAAACAAAAGTTGGGATTGAAAAATCATTCGTTATAACAGTTAACCCTCTTTCTGTTTTTTCATCGAGATTTGCAATAGCTTCAATGGAAAGCGAAGATGCAATATATGGTTCGTTCGTTCCATCTTTTCCGTTGATAGCCTTAATCGTGCTGTCATTGTCTGGATTAGTAGGAGGAGGGCTGCTCTTCTTGTTCATTGCATTTCGCTGGTCAATTCATCTTGAGTCTGAAGTTCAGTCTAAAGTAAAAGATTTACAAATTGCCGAGGAGAGGTATCGTGGCATAGTCGAGAATCCATATTTTGGAAGTTTTGTCCTCGTCAACGGCAAGATTGTGTTTTGTAATAAGAGGCTTGCGTCGATATTCGAAACAGAGGTCGAGGATATAATGATCAGGGGTTTGACACGCTTTGTCAATCCTTCAGACCTCGATAGGTTGGAGGGGATATTTGAAGAATTGATGAGAAACAACCAGCCGGGGGTAAAGTGGGAGATAAAGGCTCTAAGTGATAAGAATAACGAGCTATTCCTGTCGGGATATTCCACAATCATCCAGATTGGCGAAAGCCGGGGGATCCAGTCGGTAGTGATTGACAATACAATTGAGCACCATGAATCAGATAAGTTAGAAAAGTTTCAGAGACTTGAGTCAATGGCAACGCTCGCAGCAGGAATTGCGCATGATTTCAACAACATCCTTCAGGTAGTTCTAGTCTCGTCCCAGCTTTTGCAGCGAAAACTTGATAATCCAGATTTAAGGAAGTTTGCTGATAATATTGTCAATGTCGCATCAAGGGGGAAGGATCTTTCAAAGCGACTTCTCACTTTCAGTCGTCAGCGTGGACTCGATGAACTTTCTGTATTCGATGTCAATGAGATTATTATTGAATCCCTCCCCCTTTTTGAGGAAACCTTTCCTCGAACAATAAAGATAGAGACCCAACTCGATAAGACACCCCTTCTGGTGACAGGCGATCAAAGTCAAATACAGCAGGTCATTTTTAACCTGGCCATTAACGCAAGAGATGCAATGCCTGATGGGGGGAAACTGACACTTCGGACTGAAATGCGCATGGTTTCTTCTGCAGAAGCGGAGCTCTATCAGGTGGCATCTGGAAAGTATGCCTGCGTTGTTGTGAAGGATACAGGTGAAGGGATACCGTCAGATCTTATGTCGAAAATATTTGAGCCGTTTTTCACGACAAAGCCTCCTGGAAAGGGAACGGGATTGGGTTTAAGTGTGGTTTATGGGATCGTTCGTTCTCATGAAGGATTTATAAAACCGTACAGTGAGGTTGGAAGAGGAACGGTTTTTTATGTTTATCTCCCTCTCTCGGAAGGGACAACAAATGCTGGTAATAATAAAGGTCAGGAAAGCGGATGGAGTAAATTTCACGCAGCAACAATCCTGCTTGCTGATGATGAACCAGGAATTCGTGAGGCAGCAGGAACTATTTTGCAACAGTCAGGATATAAAGTGCTGACAGCAGCTGATGGCAGGGAGGCGCTTCAACTGTACATGGATAGACATGAGGAAATTGACCTTGTAATTTTAGATTTAAATATGCCTGAAATATCCGGGAAGGATGTCCTTGAAAGTCTCACAATAATAAATCCCGACGTCAAGGTTATTATAGCAACAGGTTATATAACTTCTGAGGAGCGAGCTGGACTGAAAGGGGTAGTTGAAGTACTCGAAAAGCCCTTTGATTTCGATGAGCTGTTGCAAAAAGTAAGAAGAGTCATCTGAAATGCCACACATAATATTTTTTGAACTGAATAATTGTCGGGAAATTTCTTTTTTGATAAGTCGATTCCTTGATTATATTTTGTTCAAATGAAAAGAACTCTTGAAGAGATTACAACGCGATTGTCAGAGCACAGGATGCAAGCCAAAATGCGTCATGAATCCGGTGGAAGTGGATCCGAAGTATCATTGTTGCTGACGGAAGGAGTTGATGAGGTAATCCAGGCTGCAGTGGACGAAGCCGATGCGGGTGATAGGTTAACTGTTATAGCAATCGGTGGTTATGGAAGGGCTGAACTCTGTCCGCATTCAGATATCGATATAATGTTTCTTGTAAGAGGTGGTGTGGAGTCGAGCTTTCTCGCCCAGCGGGTCCTCCATTTCCTATGGGATGTTGGGCTGAATATAGGTCATTCTGTAAGAAACATTGAACAGGTTCTTGAGACCTATAGATCCGATCACGATAGTTGGTCAGCTGCGCTTGAATACAGGTTTGTAGCAGGAAGCGTTGGTCTTTTCAACGAATATGTAGAAACACTAAAGGATTTTGTTTCTCATCTTAAAGACAATTCCTATGTTACATCTACGTTATCGGGTATAGAAAAGCGTCACGAGAAATACGGGAAATCAACTCAACTTCTTGAACCCAATGTGAAAAAGAGTGCGGGTGGACTGCGTGACCTTCACGTTTTGCTGTGGATGTATCGAACACTCGACGCCGATTTTCTGATGACTCAATCTGAACTCTTAAAGCCTGTTGTCGCACGATTTCTGGATCTCCTCCTTGAAAAGGGATTGATCAATCAACTCCAGCATTCTCATACAAGTGAAGCGTTTGATTTTTTGCTTCGCACAAGACAAAGTTTGCATTATCAATCCCCTGGGTTAAATGATTTGCTTGACTTCGAGATTCAGAAAAAAGTAGCTGTGGGACTCGGGTACACAGGAGGGGATTATTCGAGGGGAGTGGAGTCCTTTATGAGGGATTACTACAGGCATGCGAGGAAAATATATCGTTTGAACCAGGTACTGGTTGAAAAGGTCAGGGCGAGGGTGGAGCCTGTAAATGTGACATATGAAAGGAAGGATCTTGACGGAGACTATGTTCTGGAGCACGGCAAAATTGGATTCGGGAGTGGGTTTAAGTTAAACGGGGTTACGTTGTTTCGTGCTTTCCTGCAAAAGGCAAGGACCGGGAAACATTTCGATGAAAATGTAAGGGAATCCATTGCACAAAATCTGGAACTGTTCAGCGAGCCGTCGTTTAGAATGTCCAAAGAAGCAGCAAAGATTTTCAGGCGCATCCTGGAGAGTGAGGGGAAAGTCGGCTTTACACTGAAATCAATGAACGAGCTGGGAGTGTTAGGAAGATACATCCCTGAGTTTGGCAAACTAATTGGTTTTTTCCAGCACAACGTGTATCATTATTACACAACGGATGAGCATACACTTACAGCAATAGAAAATCTTGAAAATGTAGAGGATGGGTATCTCCGAGAAATATTATCCTCGGTGGAAAGGAAAGATGCCCTTTTTCTGGGGATAATGTTTCACGATATTGCAAAACCAATTTCAATCGGCAAGCATGAAATTATAGGGGGTGATGTAGCACGTGAAGCATTGATACGAATGGGTTTCGATGAAATAATTGAGGATGTCGTGTTCCTCGTGCTAAATCATTTGAAAATGGAGCAGGTGGCTTTTCGTAGAAACATCGGAGATCCTGAAACCGTATATGAGTTCAGTAAACTCTTCTCTAACTCAGAGCGCTTAAAGATGCTCTATTTGTTGACATATGCTGACTTGAGTGCTGTTAACCCAGGTGTCTGGACTCCCTGGAAAGCTCAGCTCCTGAGACAGCTTTACGTCAGAACAAAGAAAATAATTGATGAGTCAATTGATCGTGAAAAGCTTACGTTACTTCATGATGAATTAAAGGAAGAAAAGCAAACGCTTGTTGAGCGGAAATTGCCGGGGATGATGAGTGAGACCATCGATCGCCATTTTGAAGGTATTGAAAACGATTTATATCTACTGGTATTCAGTGAAGATGAGATTGTTAGCCACATAACAACGATAGAACAGGGGTTCGAAGATGTCAGGGTCACCTACTCAAATCACGATGAGAACACAGATGTGACAATCATTGCTCGAGATGCTCCCTTCCAGCTGAGCCGTTTTTGTGCTGCACTTAGCTCCAACGATGCAAACATCGTTGATGCCAATATTTTTACGAGGAAAGATGGGATTATTATAGATCGCTTCAAAGTTTTTGACAACATAACAAAGCGTTCGTTAACGGAAGGACAGCAAAAGAAGATTGAAGCAGATCTTATTTCAATTATAAAAGGGATAGTGACGCCCGAAGAGCTCTTTGAGAGACACAGGATGAGATGGCAGCGCAAGCTGAAGAACGAAATCAATCCAAACATAAAAGTTGGAGTGAACTTTTCCGAATCGCATGGATTTTGCCTGATAGAGATATATGCACCAGATTCGCTTGGTTTTCTCTACCGTGTCACTTCTGTAATTTCTGGTGCTGGCTTGAGCATACACTTTGCTAAAATAGCGACCCGTGTCGATGGGATTGTCGACACATTTTACGTTTTAAAGAATGATGGGGGACTCCCTGCTCGAAGCGAATTAGAGGAGCTCGCGAAAAAAGTGCTCGAAATAGTAAACGATTCAATCCAATCCGAACTAATTTTCAAATGATGAAAGCCGAAGACCCTATTGGTGTATTTGACTCGGGCATTGGAGGCCTTACTGTAGTGAGGGAAATAATTTCACTAATGCCGCACGAAAATATTGTTTATTTTGGAGACACGGCCAGGGTTCCATATGGCAACAAATCTGCTGAAGTAGTCAGGCAGTATGCTGCACAGGATGTAAAATTTCTCCTTTCGAAGAACGTAAAGATGATTGTGGTAGCATGCAACACCGCTTCCGCTGTCGCGCTTGATGTAGTCAGAGCAATATCGCCAGTCCCGACAATTGGAGTAATCCAGCCAACTGCAGCAGAAGCCATTAATCATGTCAAGAGTAAAGGAATAGGTGTTATAGGAACACTGTCGACAATTAACTCATGTGCTTATACGTCTGAGCTCAAGAAAAACAATAAAAAGATCCCCATATTTTCTCGTGCCTGTCCACTTTTTGTACCCCTTGCAGAAGAGGGCTTATTTGATCATCCTGCGACAGAAATTCTCGCCAGGGAATATCTCAGTGATTTTGTGGGGAAAATTGATGTCTTGATTCTCGGATGTACTCATTATCCACTTTTAAAGAAATCAATTTCTAATGTTTTGGGGAAAGATGTTGTTTTAATTGATGCCGGGGAAGCCACAGCAAAAGCAGTAAAGGACTCCCTCGGGAATCGTGGACTCTTAAATCAATCGACAACGAAGCCTCTCTACAAATTCTATGTCAGTGATTTCCCTCAGAAGTTTAACGAAATCGCTGAAAATTTTCTTGGTAGGAAATTGGAAAACGTCTCGAAGGTTCATATAAGTTCTAACGGAGAGATAATGTGAACCAGGATTGGCGAATCAGACGAATCTATTTAGCGAACGGTTATTTCCGATGCAGCATTGTTCGACATGGATTTAAAATGAAGTAATCCGATTCATTGACATTATATGAGGGTAATTTTATATTTACAATCGTAGTCATGGCTCATAAGTCCACTCACGAGAAGGTCGCTTCATCAAAATTGACATTTGTGGTACTATCGGATCCTGAAAAACCTTCGCGGACTTTCCAGGCTACGAAGTGGCAGTTATTGCTGCTCTCGCTAATTTTAGTTGTAATCATTGGAGCAATTGTTACCATGACATTGGTATACACTCCAATGGGAAGAATAGTTATGCCAAATTTCTTTGCCACACAACAGGAACAGATAGACAGGTTAAAAAATCTGGAATCCAAGATTCATGAGGTTGAAAACCAAATCGCGTATTTATCTTCATACAATATAAGGTTGAGGCGTGCGCTTGGAGAAAACGTAAGTGCGCGCACTGATTCAATCGTTTCCAGACTAAATGACCAGTTACGTGTTAGAGACGAGCGTCCCTCAGTTCAATCGACGCCTGCAACTCGAAGTCAAACTTTTGTTACTTCATCAATGAGTACAGACGGGCAGGAAATGAGCGGAGACTTTCTCCCTTTCATAGCACCTGTGAGTGGTTTTGAATCGCGCGGCATTAACTATTCATCGGGGCATTTAGGGGTCGACTTTTCTGCTAGAGCTGGTGAGCCTATAGTTGCCCCTGCTGATGGTATCGTTATATTTGCCGACTGGACTTTATTGGGCGGAAACACGTTATTTATTGCTCATCCCGGTAATTTCGTCACAATCTATAAGCATTGTGAAAGAATTCTCGTGAATGTTGGATCGAGAGTTACTCGTGGAGAGGCGGTTGCGCTTGTTGGCTCTACAGGAATTACGAGTGGAGGTCCGCATCTTCATTTTGAAATATGGCGGGATGGGAAGAATCTAAATCCCGACAATTATCTTTTAATGGTAAATTGAAATGGCAAAGGACGAAACGCACTTAAACATAATTTCTGCTGGCACCAAGCTTGAAGGGAAGATTGGAAGCACCGGGAGCTTGAGAGTGGACGGACAGGTTACTGGTAATGTGACAATAGCGGGTGATCTGGTTATCGGAACAACAGGCGAGATAATTGGCAACATCGAGGCAGAAACTGCAACGATTGGTGGAAGGGTTAACGGGAATATAACTGTAAAAAACAAGATTGTGTTTGAAAATAAAGCTGTTGTGCGAGGCGATATAAAGGCGCTGAAACTTGTAATTGACGAGGGCGCAATTTTCGACGGTAAATGTGAGATGAGTTCAAACCACAAACCGGAACAAAAGAGTGAGCTATTCAGGTGAAGGTGTTTGGTGACTTATCAAAAGAAATCGTTCGGGGAAAGTTTAGGGGAGGCATATAGACAAATTGGGCCTTTCCTTAATCTTGGTACCGAACTCGCTGCTTCTGTTGGCGGTATGCTCTTTCTTGGCTATTTGCTTGATAAACAATTTGGAACTTCTCCGTGGCTATTGCTTGCTGGAGCAGCAATCGGGCTGACGGGGGGATTTTATAACTTTTTCAAGACTGTTCAGAAGATTGGAAAGAACAATAAATTTGCAGGTAGAACAAAATAAGTACTTTAAATTAAGAAGTTCGGTACGACTTGTATTATTGTTTACTTTATTGTCAGTCATCGCTGTTTCAGTAGGACTGACGGCCAGATTTGATTCCGTCTATTCAGGAATGAGCTTTGGAACTGGTGCGGGGCTGGCAATTGCCAACAGCGCGATTGGCTTGGAGATTATCGATAAAAACATAGGCAAGGACACGTTGACATTTCTCAAGATTGTATTACTAAGCATGGGGGTAAGGATGGTTGTTCTCTTTTTCTTCCTGGTATTTTTGATAAAATTTGCTGGCATCCAAATCATACCTCTAGTGACCGGGCTTCTTGTTTATTATTTCATCATGACGTTCTTTGAAATTATCTTTCTCAACAAAAGAGCAAGCCTTCAGAAGGCCTTGAGAGCAAAGGGAGAGGGAGGGACGTGAGTTTTAATTTCGCAATGCTTCTTTTTCAAGGTGTCAATAAAGCAGTGGACACAGTAGCGGCTGTTGCTTCACATGGGGAAAGTGCATCAAGCGGGAGCTGGATTATCGAGGAGATAAGCGATTCCCATACTATCGACTTCAACCCATTTGGCGTTGTTCACCTTCCGCACTTTCCACCTCTTCATATAGCAGGGATTGTCATCGACCTGTCAATTACAAAGCACGTTGTAATGTTATGGATTGCCGCGGCACTCTTGATCATTGTTTTGAAAATAGCATCTGGAAGTTATAGGAAATCGTTGGTTCCGAGGGGAATCGCAACAGCCATAGAAATGATCGTGCTCTTTGTGCGCGACGAGGTGGTTATTCCAGCAATGGGAGAAAAAGGGAGGAAATATTTGCCATATTTCCTGACACTCTTTTTCTTCATATGGTTTGCGAACTTACTGGGATTGATTCCCTATGCTGCCACAGGTACAGGGAACATCAGTGTGACGGCATCACTGGCAATAATAGCTTTTTTGGTTATACAAATTTCAGGAATGGTTGAATACGGAGTAATCGGTTACTTCAAAGGACTTGTGCCATCTCATATCCCATTATTCGTAATTCCGATAATGGCTGTCGTCGAGTTTCTAGGCTTATTCACGAAGCCTTTTGCACTTGCTGTTCGTCTCTTTGCAAACATGATAGCTGGTCACATAGTGATCCTTTCACTCATAGGTTTGATATTTATCTTTGGAACAATCTTGATTGCTCCCGTATCCCTTGGTTTTGCACTTTTTATCGAGCTTTTAGAGATACTTGTTGCAACTATACAAGCGTATATTTTTACAATACTGACGGCGTTGTTCGTCGGTTTAGCAATACATCAAGAACATTAAACACGAAACAAAAAATAGCAGGAGGATTAAATGCCTGATCTTGGTTTGACACATTTAGCTGCCGGTATTGGAGCGGGCCTCGCAGTCATCGGCGGCGGATATGGAATTGGAAAACTTGCAGCTGCTGCAATGGAAGCCAGTGGCAGACAGCCCGAAGCAGCTGGTGATATCAGGACTTCTATGATCATTGCTGCAGCGCTAATAGAAGGTGTTACCCTTTTCGCTGAGGTTATCACCATAATTTTGGCTTTGAAGTGATAATGAAAATCCCATTCAATTCATCTTCACAGTGATGTTTTCTGAACGAATAATGGTCTATTTAGTTCGCAAACTGTTTAGTTCCAGTTCTGGGTAGTGTAAATACAGATTTAATTAGGAGAAGATTATGCTGCAACTGAATCCGGGAGTGATAATTTGGACAGCATTGACATTTGGGATACTTCTAATTGTTTTGAGAGCTACTGCTTGGAAGCCCATTCTCAAAGCGTTGGAGACGCGCGAAGAATCTATCCGTGCCGCAATGGAACGTGCTGAAGAGGCTCGACAGGAGGCCGAACGGATTCTTCAGGAAAACGGGAAGAAAATTGCCAGGGCTGAGGAAGAATCACAAAAGATCATTAAAGAAGCTCGTGACCTTGCTGAAAAGCTTCGTAATGACATCGTTAACAAAGCTAACGAAGAATCACGGAGAATGCTTGATAAAGCACGTGAGGAAATTGAACGGGACAAGGAGCAAGCAATTAAAGATCTACGCAATGTTGTTGCCGACCTTGCAATAAAAGGTGCCGAAAAGATCCTTGATGTGACACTTGATGAATCAAAGCACAAAAAAATAGTGGAATCCTTTCTGGATTCCCTGCAAAAGAATTAGGCTAAGCGATGGCTCACTCAAGGGTTGCCAGGCGATACGCCCGTGCGTTGCTCGAGATCGGCAGGGAAATGAAAGTCGTCGAACAAATAACTTCTGATGTGGAATTGCTCAGGGCGGCAATCTCGGAGAGTCGGCAGCTCAAGCTTTTCCTTGCGAGTCCAATAGTCAATCACGACAGGAAGAAATCTGTAATTAATGAGTTGTTTCGACCGAGAATAGGCGATTTAGTGTACAGGTTTGTTACTTTGTTGATTGACAAAGGAAGAGAGGCGCTTATTGAAGAGATAGTTGTCCAATATCAGTTGCTTCTCGACGATATGATGGGCATAGTTCGCGCTGATGTAAGGGGAGCCTATCAGCTTGGTCCAGAGGAGCTTGCAGGCATCGAAAAGAAGTTAACAAAGGTTACAAGGAAGGACGTGCACGCAGCATTCTCAGTTGATCGAAAGCTAATTGGCGGATTTATCGCAAAGATCGGAGATACAGTCTATGACGGTAGTTTGAGAAGGCAGCTTGAGCTGCTCAGATTACAATTGACAGAGAGTACAACAATAAAGAGTTAAAAAGTTAAAATAGGAAGAACATTGTGAGGTTATTATGCCTGAGGTAAGACCAGACGAGATAACTGCAATTTTACGCAGACAGCTTTCTGGATATGAAAGAGAAGTTGATATTTACGATGTTGGAACAGTACTGCAAGTTGGAGATGGGATTGCCAGGGTTTATGGGCTTCAGAAAGTTATGGCTAGCGAACTAATTGAGTTCCCTAATGGTGTGTTCGGGATGGCACTAAATCTTGAGGAAGATAACGTTGGGTGCATCTTATTTGGAGACGATACACTTGTCAGGGAAGGGGATGAGGTTCGTCGGACAGGCAGGGTTATGTCTATGCCTGTTGGCGAATCTATGTTAGGTAGAGTTATAAATCCTCTTGGTCAGCCAATTGACGGGAAGGGGCCTATAGAGACAAAAGCTTTTCTGCCACTGGAAAGGAAAGCACTTGGCGTTATTTACCGGCAGCCTGTTCGAGAACCCCTGATTACAGGTTTGAAGGCAATTGATTCCATGATTCCAATAGGTCGTGGGCAGAGGGAATTGATCATTGGCGACAGGCAGACAGGGAAAACAGCCATAGCTGTGGATGCTATTATAAGTCAGAAGTACACACATACCGAAACCGCAAAAAGGCGCGGGATTAAGCCGGTTTACTGCATATACGTGGCAATTGGGCAAAAAGCGTCAACAGTTGCTCAAGTTGTTGCAAAGTTAGAAGAGCACGGTGCAATGGAATACACAACCGTTGTCGCAGCATCTGCAAGCGATCCTTCACCAATGCAGTATATTGCACCTTATTCTGGCTGTACTTTAGGGGAATTCTTTAGAGATAGCGGACGTGATGCGCTCGTCATATATGATGATTTATCTAAGCACGCATGGGCATACCGACAGGTTTCACTGTTGCTACGTAGGCCTCCAGGTCGCGAAGCTTATCCGGGTGATGTTTTTTACCTTCACAGCAGATTGTTAGAGCGGGCATCAAAGTTAAGTGATGATCTTGGTGGAGGCAGCCTTACCGCGTTGCCAATCATAGAAACACAGGCCGGTGACGTGTCAGCTTACATCCCGACAAATGTCATTTCAATTACAGATGGACAAATTTATCTTGAACCAGGATTGTTTAATTCTGGTGTCAGACCAGCAATAAATGTAGGAATATCTGTCTCCCGCGTTGGCGGTAATGCTCAAATCCGTGCGATGAGGAAAGTTGCTGGTAGGTTGAGGCTGGATCTAGCCCAGTTCAGAGCACTTGAAGCTTTCATCAAGTTTGGTTCGGATTTAGACAAGACTACTCAAGCACAAATTCGAAGAGGTCAAAGGCTTGTTGAAATACTAAAGCAGAAGCAATATGTTCCCATGCCAGTGGAAAACCAGGTCGCTTTGATTTTTGGAGGGACTAATGGTTATCTTGACGAACTCCCGGTTGAAAGCATTGATAGATATATGACAGAATTTCTGGAAATGATGGAGGTGAAACATCGAGACATTTTGGATAAAATTGCCGACACTAAAGATATTGACGGGGAAACCGAAAGGGCACTGCATGCAATTACAAAGGAATTTGTCGAATCGTTTAAAGTGACTATTAACAGTAGAGAATCTTAATGGCAACTCTTCGGGAAATCCGCCGCAGGATTGCTGGCGTAAAAAGTACGGAGAAAATCACAAAGGCAATGAAGATGGTGGCAGCTGCAAAGCTTCGGCGTGCTCAAAGGGCTCTTCTTGCCGCCAGGCCATATTCTAATAAAATGTTCGAAATGGTGCAGAGGTTGTTGGAAGGACTTGATGTAACCGAAAATCCATTCTTCAAGGAAAGGCAGCTGACAAATGTTGCAATAGTAGTCATTACTGCCGATCGTGGATTTTGCGGTGCCTTCAATTCAAACATAATAAAGCACACTATTGAACGGGTGACCACACAATATGCTGATTTTCATGATGGAAAGCATATCAAATTAATTACAATAGGACGTCGCGGATCTGATTTTTTTGCCAGGCAGGATATTGAAATTTATGCGCGTCATCCAAACATATTTGGAAATTTGACTTTTGCAAATGCAAAGCAGATTGCTGGAGAGATAATAAATGGGTATTTAGAGGGTGAGTTCGACCGGGTTGAGGTGATTTATAATCAGTTCAGGAGTGTTTTGCGTCAGGAAATCGTAGTTGATCAGCTGTTGCCTATTCCTGGTAGATCTGTAACCAGCAGTGAAAAGATCAAAATACAAAAGGAATTCATTTTTGAGCCAGATAAGGAAACAATCCTTGAAAGTTTGCTTCCGAGTCACATAGAGCAACGAATTTGGAGGATGCTTCTGGAGAGCAGCACTTCTGAAGAGGGTGCACGGATGACAGCAATGGACAATGCTTCTGAAAATGCCTCGGAACTCATCGATACTCTTTCATTGCAGTACAACAAGGCACGGCAGGCTGCGATTACAAAAGAGCTTCTTGAAGTTGTTGCCGGTGCTGACGCCTTAAAGGCTTCAACTTAAAATTGCACCTCTGCAACTTTAAAAGTCGCAGAAGGAACTCACCTGTATCTTTAAGGAAGCAATATTGCAGCAGCTATAACCGTTGTCCAGAGACCATTTTTGTCACCTTCCGCTGATTGGGTTACGTTGAAAGTGCGGACTATTTTCCCGCTCATTTTGTAGACTTTCTCCCGTTCATCCCAGGCTGCATTAGGGTCGAATTCGATTCCGAGAGTTGTTGCAAGCATTGTTGCCGCAAGGTCCTCTGCATATTCGCCAGCCTTCTCATCTGTCTCACCAAATGGGTGGTGCTCGGACAGGTAGCCGTACTGCGTTGAATCAGCGGGGGTAGCTACTCCCAACGAAGCTGCAATTAATCTATTTGGCTCATTTGTGGAATTGCGCGCCATTACACAAAACGTTATTTGTCCTGGTCCGAGGAGTTTAAGCCCTTCATCCACCGGGATTCGTTTACAGCCCGCTGGGAAAATACTTGATACTGTAACTAAATTACACTTCTCAATTTTTGCGTCGCGTAGTGCTAATTCAAATGATTGGAGGTAGTCTTTGTGTCTACCTACCCCTTTTGTAAAGAATATCTTTGTTGGAACATACAATTTAACATCTCCTTATTTTGTAGAAATTTCTTTTACCGACTTTAAGTATGATTGGTTCTTTCAGGTCCACTAAATAATTTGGATCATTGATTTTCTCTCCTGCAATTGAAACGCCGCCCTGGACTATAAGTCTTCTTGCCTCACTGTTTGACTTAGCGGCTCGTAATTCGACTAATAACTGAATAATCGAAATCTCAGCGCGATTGTTTGAAATTTCAATTTCCTGCAGTTCGTTTGGAATTTCTTTTCTAACGAAGATTTGGTCGAACTGTTCTTCAGCCAATAAAGCTGCTTCTTCGCTGTAATATAGTTTAACCAGCTCACGTGCCAGCCGCCTTTTTAAATCGCGTGGATTTACAGTGCCAGATTGAAGCTGATTTTTAATCGTATCCAGTTCAGCTTGAGGCACATTAGTAGTAAGAACGAAATAGTCGTATATAAGAGAATCCGGGATAGACATTGTCTTTCCGTACATTTCATCTGGAGGGTCTGAAATTGCTATGTAATTTCCGAGTGACTTTGACATTTTCTCAACGCCGTCAGTTCCAACGAGGATTGGCATCGTTAGAATAACCTGGGGCTCAAGCCCAAATTCTCTCTGGATATCCCTCCCCACCAGCAGGTTGAATTTTTGGTCGGTTCCTCCCAGCTCGACATCTGCTGATATTGCAACCGAATCCATAGCCTGCGCGAGTGGATAGAGAAATTCATGTATACTTATAGGTTCTTCAGCACTATACCGCTTTTCGAAGTCATCTCTCTCGAGCATCCGTGCCACAGTATACTTGCTTGCCAGCTTGATGACATCTTCAAATGTCATTTTGGCAAGCCATTCGGAATTGTAAACTATCTTCAGGCGTTCGTGCGACAATATTTTCGATGCTTGTTCAAAATAGGTCTGTCCGTTTCTCCTTGTCTCCTCAAGGGTCATTGGCGGTCTGGATTTATTTCGCCCCGAAGGATCGCCTATCATTCCAGTGAAGTCGCCGACTATGAGTATTGCTGTATGCCCGAGATCCTGAAACTGTCGTAATTTTCGCAGAACAACAGAATGACCGAGGTGAAGATCAGGTCTGCTGGGGTCACATCCCAATTTAACATTAAGCGGTATGCCTTTGGCAATAGACCGTTCGATCTTTCGAACAAGTTCTTCTTCAGGAATTATTTCCGCAGCACCGCGCCTTATAACATCGAGTTGCTCATTGAGCGGTGGAAACAACCTTAACTGTCTCTCTTCTTACAAGGGTGGTTAATCGACATTTACTCTTCTGAATCTTTTTTACGCATCTCCCGCTCGTGGTCACGTTGTTTGATAGTTTCCCGCTTGTCATAAGATTTCTTGCCCCGCGCAAGTGCCAGCTCCACCTTTGCCAGTCCATGTTTCCAGTAAATTCTCAGCGGTACGAGAGATAGTCCTCTTGATCTCAATTTGCCAATAAGTTTCCGTATCTCTCTTTTGTGAAGTAACAGCTTTCTTGTTCGCCTTGGATTATGATTGAGGGGTCCTGCATTTTGATAACTAGCAACATGAATGTTGTGTAGCCATACCTCGCCGTCCTTAATTAGTGCGAAACCATCCGACAGATCGACTTTACCCTGTCTAACTGCCTTCACTTCGCTCCCTTTGAGCACGATGCCTACTTCCGTAGTTTCGAGAATCTGGTACTCATAACGAGCCCGTCGGTTCTGCGCCACAGTCTTTTCTTCCGAAGCCATCTAAACCGTTTTCCTTTTTTAAAATAAAACTGCTTAATCCTTTTGATTTGGAATGTCCTACCCCTGTGGGGTCCATCGGACAACCGTCTTTCGACCAGTAAAAATGCAACTTTTTACCAATCAAAGTCAAGATGGTACAGAAAAAAAATTTTTCAAGAACTCTCATCCAGATCTTAAAACTCTTTATCAATCGGGATCGGATTCTTATATTGTTTTAAAAGATATGGAACAAAAAAAGGACAACTCGGTGGTTATACTTGATAAGATTGTCTCTTTAGCAAAGAGGCGTGGTTTTGTTTTTCAGTCAAGTGAAATATATGGTGGCCTGAATGGTTGTTGGGATTATGGCCCATTAGGTGTCGAGCTATTGCGCAACATCAAGGAAGAGTGGTGGAAAGCGATGACACTTCGTGAAGATATCGAGGGAATAGATGCTTCTATTTTGATGCATCCGAAGGTGTGGGAAGCTTCAGGCCACGTTGAGAACTTTACGGATCCAATGGTTGACTGCAAAGAATGTAAAGCACGCTTTCGGGAAGATCAACTTGAAGATGCGATGTGTCCAAAGTATACAAACCGTCCTGCAATCAGGTGTGCTCATGAAGGAAAGTTTACTGAAGCACGTCAGTTCAATTTAATGTTCAAAACGTTCATCGGTCCCGTAGAGGATTCTTCGGCGGTTGTATATTTGAGACCTGAAACGGCTCAAGGTATTTATGTCAACTTTATCAACGTCTTAAATTCTACACGTCAAAAACTTCCGTTTGGTATTGCACAGGTAGGTAAAGCATTTCGAAACGAGATAAACACAAAAAACTGGCTCTTCAGAACTCGTGAGTTTGAGCAAATGGAAATGCAGTTCTTTGTCAAGCCTGGAACCGATGAGGAGTGGTTTGAAAGGTGGCGCCAGGATAGACTCAACTGGTACATCAACCTTGGAATGAGGAAAGAGAAGCTTCAGTTTCATCGTCATGAAAAGGATAAACTCGCGCACTATGCAAAGGAAGCTTATGATATCGAGTACGAATTTCCATTTGGTTGGGGAGAAATAGAAGGCATACACAATCGCACAAATTATGATTTGACCCGCCATCAGGAGTTCTCCGGAAAATCAATGGAATATTTTGATGATTCAACCAAAGAAAGTTTTATTCCATTCATAATTGAGACATCAGCAGGTGCCAGTCGGTCGTTCATGGCTTTTCTCACCGATGCTTACAGGGAAGAGGATACAGGGAAAGAGATAAGGACAGTTTTGAGACTTCATCAGCGACTGGCTCCATTGAAAGTAGCAGTATTTCCACTTGTTAACAGAGAATCAATGCCAGAAATTGCACGGAAAATCTTTGAAGATGTTCGCAAAGTGTACCGTGCATTTTATGATGAATCTGGATCGATAGGAAGGAGGTATAGGCGTCAGGATGAAGCCGGGACTCCTTTTTGCGTTACTGTCGATTCACAGACAATCCTTGATCAAACTGTAACAATTAGGGACAGGGATTCTATGACTCAGGAGAGGATTGCGTCATCCCGGGTTCTCGATTATTTAGCCGACAGGTTACGCCAGTAAGGATTTAATTATGCAAGGCGAGGAGAGAGGATTTTCTGGATTTTGCAAAGAAACATTTGAATTCCTGGATGGACTGTATAAAAATAATAGTGTAGTATGGTTTAACAAACACCGGGAAATGTATGAAAAATATCTCCTTATGCCAGCCAAGAGTTTCGTCTTATCAATTGGTCCGTTCATAAAATTCATAAACCCTGCATTGGAGACAGAGCCTAAGTTCAACAAGACACTTGTTCGGTTGAACAAAGACATGCGATTTGCAAAGAAGCCTTACAAAGACTTTTTTCTAATTCGTTTTGGTAAGGTAAAATGGGATTCCGAACTCTTTTTATACCTTGATAGAAATGGCATCGAAATTGGAGCATTCATAAACAACGAGAAAGCAAGTGGTCGATTGTTTGATGAAAATATCTCAAAATTTACGGATAGCTTCATTGACGTGTGCCATCGGTACAAAATCGACGGACAGTTCGCTGCCTACGAACTGCACAGTGGCAGTGACCCCATAGCAAACAAGTTCAGGGCTGAGCGCGATTACAAAAAGCTCAATGGGATTACTTATTTAATTTTTGGAAAAGAACACGCAAAAACTGATCGAGTGGTAACCTCCAAGTCACTTCTTCCCCTGGCGATGAAGGTTTACAACAGGCTGTATCCTATCTATATTTTCGCCACATCACAGAATCCTTTGAAAGATCTGGAAATTTATGAAAAGAAGGTTGGACTTCTTGAAATTAAATTGAGATGACTCAAATTGACCTCTTAATCAATCGCATCGTAGAGAGTGCAATAAATGCTGTTAAACCGTCGGCACTATTCGAGAACGGATTGATCTTGCACGGTACCATGTTAAATATCTTTGGGTATTCTACGCATTTAGAAAACAGTCGAACCGTTCGTTGCGTCGCAATTGGCAAGTGTGCAGAAGCCATGGCATATGAAGTTCACCGAAAATTGGGACAGCGGGTCTCGGGCGTTATTGCAACCCCTGTCATCCAAAGAAGGAACATTCCCGGTTTTGAGTTTTATGAGACCGGTCATCCTTTGCCTGATGAAAGGAGTGAAAAGGCAGGGCAACGAATAATTGATTTCCTCTCAAAGGGGGATGAAAAGGATCTTTATATGTTCCTCATATCAGGTGGAGGGACATCTTCCACGTTTTTGCCAGTAGAAGGGGTTAGCATTGAAAATGTCCAGGAATTAAATAGAGTTATGATGGATGAAGGAATACCAGTTTCGAAGATAAATCTCGTTCGCCGTCACCTGTCCAAATTGGGCGGTGGTAAGATGGCTGAACTCGTAAGGTCAAGAGAAAAAGTTTCCCTAATAATTTCCGACGTGGTTGGTGATGATTTAATTTCAATTGCCAGTGGGCCAACAATTCCTGATACGACAAGTCCAAATGATGCTATTCGATTTTTAGTGGAAACTGGAATTGCGCAAAAAATTTCCCCAGCTGTAATTGATGCATTGAAAGGGAAACAATCGACAGGCTCCCGGCTTTTGTCGAATTACGTGAAAGTTATTGGTTCAAATAGGGATGCATTAAATGCTGCTTCTTTTGCTGTAAAGGAGTATGGATACAATTCAGAAATTTTCTCAAAAGAAGTGGAAGGTGATGTATCGGCGGTAGCTCAAAAGCTGATTGAAGTTGCTATGTTGATTGAAAGTTCTGATGGATTACTTCGCCCTCCTGCTGTTGGTCTTTTTGGAGGGGAGACTACAGTTCATGTGAAGGGTAGCGGAATTGGAGGACGCAATCAGGAGTTAGTCCTCTGGGGGTTGTACATGATCAAGAAAAGAAATGCAGATGAAATTTTTGATAAGGTGAGTATTTTTTCATTTGGAACCGACGGAAAAGATGGAAACAGCAGTGCAGCTGGGGCGTGGTTTAATGCTGGGACGCCTATTATGAAAAAAGTTTCAGTCCAGGATATCGAAGAGTATCTGAATAACAATGACTCTAACACTTTTTTCAGGAAATATGGAGGGCTTATCGAAACTGGTCCAACGGATACAAATGTGATGGATATATTTGGTGTAATTGTGGAATGATCTCGGTTGGTGATTTGATCAATCTCAATATTGACTCTGCGGCTTTTGAAGGAAAAGGCGTCGGCCGTCTGGACGGCTTCGTTGTTTTTGTGCCTTATGGAGTCCCTGGCGATATTGTTGAAGCCAGAGTAACCAAGAAGAAGCGAGAATATGCAGAGGCCAGGATTTTAAAGGTCTTACAGCCATCTGTAAATCGAAGAGAACCGAGGTGCAGATATTTTGGTATATGTGGTGGTTGTCGCTGGCAAAATCTCGATTATGATAAGCAGGCTGAATACAAACGCCAGCATGTAATAGATGCTTTGCAGAGAATCGGCAATATTCAAACTGATGTTTTACCAATAATAAAGAGTAACGAAATATATGAATATCGAAATAAAATAGAGCTAACTTTTTCAGACAATCCTTACAGGATTCTTGAAAATGATAATTCCAAAGTTTCCTTAGGCTTTCATGCGCCAGGCCGTTTCGACAAGACTATTGACATTGAGCATTGTGACCTGGTTGATGAGAGGGTAAATGAGATTATACAGTGGTTCAGGAAATATATTGATCCTCATTTGGGTGAAGCTGAGAGATTAGGACTCAGCATTTACAACAGCCAAAAGCATAGCGGTGTTTTGAGATTTCTCGTGATTAGAAAATCCTTTGCTACACAGGAAATAATGGTTCTTTTGTTTGTTTACAAAAGTGAACAAGCCCTGGAAATCCTTGCGCAAAGGCTCAAAACCGATCTTCCTTTCATCAGTAGTTTTGTAACTATTGTAAATCCAACACTATCACAGGTGGCATCTGGAAGCGAACTAAAAGTACATTTTGGTCCAGGATTCATAACCGATAAGATTGGCGAACTAAATTTCAGGATTTCTCCTCTTTCATTTTTCCAGACAAATACGATACAGGCAGGTAGACTTTACTCTGTCGTTTCTGATGCAATTGAAGGCAAAGTTGGCACTATTTACGATTTATACAGTGGAACGGGGAGTATTGCTTGTTATTTATCTTCAAAAGCAAAAAGTATTATAGGTTTTGAGGTGGTGGAGTCGGCAGTTGAAGATGCAAGAGCCAATGCCTTGCTAAATGGAATAACGAATGTGCAATTCGTTAGAGCAAATCTTGATGAACTTTTCAAGCTCGGAAGCGATTCACTGTCTCAACTGAGGGGGATGCCATCACCAGAAATAATAGTACTTGATCCACCTCGCAGCGGCATTCATCCCAGAATTGCCGAAAATTTGCATAAGCTAAACGCTCACAGGATAGTTTACGTCAGCTGCAATCCAGTAACTGAGGCGCGAGATGTCAGGGAGATTGTCGCTCATGGCTACAAGCCTCTTTATTGTCAGCCGATCGACATGTTTCCGCAAACCTATCACGTCGAAAATGTACTTGTTTTAGAAAGGGAATGACGTTTTTGTTGGAGCTGATCAAGTACTATGCTAACTATTCTGTCTATGTCTATCATTTCGATACACTCTAAGTTGTATGGGCATTTCTTTTTCCAGCATGGTGAACAAAACAATCCTTCTGGAATCAGTTTTACCCCTCGGCCGTAGAGATCAATTTCGTTCCAGCAGCTTACCCCGAACCAGACAATTACAAATTTTTTAAGGGCAATTGCTAAGTGCATGCCAAAACTGTCGCCTGTAATAACCACATCTGCAGCATTTTCGTAAACAATCCCTTTTCGAACCCCTTCTGTTGTAGGTGTATTAAAGAGCCTTGTCACAAGGCTTGGATTTTTTTCAATTGCTCTTCGATATATTTCACTATTTCTTAACGTGTCTTCTGGTCCACCAAGGAGAAGCATTTTAATGCCACTTTCTTCAGAAAATCTAGAAATTAAACTGAGGTGCTGTTCAACTGTCATCTTTTTATTAGGGTAAAGCTCAGAGCATCCAGTATTAAAGCCTACAACAAGGTCGTTATTTGAAATGCCAATTGACTTCCTAAAAAATTCCGTAAGGGACTTTTCTTCATCGGTCAGTTCAAGGAGATATTCATCCTGCTGGTACGGAAGTTTAAAGGTTTCTGCAAGTATGTCCTGGCCTGTTCTGGCGTTAATTCTGAACTTCAGATAATCGTCAATTCCAAGTTTATAATTGTAACTTGCTTCGGGATTTAATGGAATTATCTGACCATTTTCGTTGAGGCCGAAGCCCAAACGTTCCTTTGCATTGACTCTCATTGCGAAAGCGGCAGATCGTCTTGACTTGTCTGCATTCATGACGATATCAAATTCCATTTGTTCCAGTATCATCCAGCTTTCTGGTTCCCACGGGAAAATGTCGTCAATTAGTGGATTGTTCTCAAGTAGTGGGGCTGCGTTCTTGAGCGTGATCCAGGCAATGTAACTTTGTGGATATTTTCTCTTGATTGGTTGTAGTTGAGCAGTTGTCATCAGCACGTCTCCCATGGCATCTAGATTTATAATCAGGATTTTTGTTCCGAATTTTTTGTCGGGAGAAATGCATTCCTCGTAACAAATTTTGTAAGGGAAACAGGGCTTATAACCTGTGAACCGCTTGCAGTCAGGGATCTTGAAATCGAAAACCTTCATTTTTGCTCCGGTGATTTTCTGTAAGTTTCAATCTTCGTCAAAAGCTTATTAAGCTTCTCAAATACAACTTCGGCTTCCAGTTTGGTCATGCAAATATTTCCTATGGGGCAAGTTGTTTTGTTGCATTCAAGACACTCAAGGTCTTCTTTGCGAACAATTTCCGATATATTGCCATAAGGTCCCTGCAGGTCCGGATTAGTAGGTCCAAATATTGCAAGGGTTGGGACATTCAAGCTTGCGGCAATATGCATTGGGCCGGAATCGTTGGTGATCAAGAGTTTCGAGGCACTCATAATTGCGCCCATTTGATGAAGCGATGTAGAAGGAGCGAGAATTGCTCCTGATTTGTCGGCAATTGTTTGAGCTTGTTTTTCCTCGTTCGGTCCATATAATATAACCACCCTGGTTGAAAGTTCATTTGATATCTTTTTCGATAGAGTAATGAACTTATCGGTTTTCCATCGTTTGGTTTCCCATCCGCCGCCGATGTTTACTGTTATAAATTCCTTTTCGTTTAAATTATTTGACTTTATAAAATTTGAAGCAAATTTGTAGTCGTCCTCCTTCAGAAAAAACTGCGGGGCTGTCGAAACTATGGGAATTCTTATATTGCGCAGCGCATCGAGATTGAATTCAACATTGTGGACAGTAGCGCTTCTTGGAGGTGTAATTATGTTGTAAGAGTAGCGACGCCACTTAAATGGAAAGCCAACGCGGAACGGCGCCCCACTGAAGAGAGTTATAATTGCTGATCGTGGATTTGCAAAGAGATCTATAACAAGGTCGTAGCCGGTTGATCTGATTAAACGAATAATCAAGAGAGGATTTTGTTTTTTCGGATCGACTGAAATCACGTTAGACAGGAAAGGGTTGTTCATCAAAACAGGAGAGGCGAATTTCTCTACAAGGAAGTCTATGCGTGCATTCGGGAAGAAGCTCCTCAGATTTGTTGCCACAGGGGTAGAAAGGAGTACATCGCCAATTGCTCTTAGCTTTATTATCAGGATCTTCTGAATCGTCTCTTTCTTTTGTAAAATTGACTTGCCCATTGATATTTGAAAATATAATGAAAACTCAACTCTCTTGAAAAAGATTGCGCAGCCTGATACATTATTTTTATGAGGTTTGTTTTCCTTTCAGTAGTCATGTTCATTGGTCAGATTGCTTGTTCGCAGACTGTCTATCGTTTTTTAAATCTTGATGTCAGTGCAAGGGAAGCCTCGCTGGCAGGAACTTCATTGGCGCGCACCTCTGATCCATCGGCTTTTTTTTACAACCCGGCAACTTCAATTAATTCAGTTGACCATGTTGTGACTTTTGGTTTTTTGAAGCACATTTTAGACATAAATGGGGGATATGTTTTTGCTACTGGGGAGAAGCGTGGGGTTGGTCACTTTGGAGTGGGAATCGGATACATTAACTACGGGAGCTTCACCACGACCGATGAGTTTGGGAATCAGTTAGGTACATTTAGTGCAGGTGATGCAATGCTCGTTTTGAATTATTCCAACCTGCTGGCAGAAAACTTTAGCTACGGATTCAATTTGAAGGGGATTTATTCTTCAATTGCTTCAGCACGATCTTCTGCTCTGGCTTTTGATGTTGGGTTATATTACAACCTTCCTCGAAACATGCTGGGGGTTGGATTTTCTATTGACAATGTCGGCGGTCAGTTGAGTTACTATGGCACGAATAGAGAGCCTCTTCCCGTTAATGTAAGAATTGGTTTGACAAAACAGCTGGAGCATCTACCGCTGGTTCTGAACGTTGCATTCCAGCGGCTTTCTGACTCAGATCTTAGCTTATCAGAAAAGCTCAGCTCATTTGCTGTTGGGGGAGAGTTTCTACTTTCTAATAGCTTCAGGCTTCGTGTCGGATATGACAATTTAAAGCATAAAGAGATGAAGATTGGTGTTAGTTCTGGACTTGAAGGAATGTCTTTTGGATTAGGATTAAAGGTGGCGGGTTATACTTTTGATTATTCGTTTTCATCATGGGGGAAGATTGGTGCACTTCATAGGGTCAATGTATCCACTGCTATTTGAGATGGTTTTAGACACATTGTTGACAGTCAAATTTTCCCGGAAAATGAAATTCTTAATTATATTTCAAGTTGGGTGGTAAGGTGGGAGAAGTAAAGGACAAATATGCAATATTTGTTGTCAACACAGGTTCTACCTCAACAAAGGGAGCGGTATACTTAAATGGTGAGCAGGTGGAACTAAGGGTTGTTGAACATAAGATTGGTGAGTTAAAGTCATACTCTGATATATGGGATCAATACGACATTCGGATGAGTTTACTTAGAGATTTCTTTTCAGGTGTGAACGTCAAGCCTGATTGTGTTGTAGGAATAGGTGGATTGTTGAGGCCTGTCGAGGGTGGCACCTATCGGGTCAATGAAAAAATGGTTTTGGACGCAAAGAAGAATCTTCAAGGGAGTCACGCTTCCAATATGGGATGTGTCATAGCTTACGAGCTGTCGAATGAATACAATTGTCAGGCATTCACAGTTGATCCGGTTTCTGTTGACGAAATGAATCCAATTGCAAGATATTCTGGCCATCCCTTGATTGAGAGGAGAGGCTTGTCGCACGCCCTCAATATTCACAGTGTCGTACGAATTGCAAGCAGTAAGTTAAACATCCCAATTTCAAAAACCAGGTTTATTGTTGCACACATTGGTGGGGGAATTTCAATTGCTCCTGTAGTTGCAGGAAGAATTATTGACGTCAATGATGCTTCGAGCGATGGCCCCTTTACCCCGGAGCGGACAGGAGGTCTGCCTCTTCAGCAGTTTATTTCTCTATGTTTTTCTGGACAATTCTCGGAGTCAGAAATGCGACATTTAGTGATGGGGAATGGTGGACTGGTTGCTTATCTCGGTACAAATTCCGCTAAAGAGGTTGAGCAACGGATTAATGCTGGTGATAAGAAAGCACGGGAGGTATATGAAGCTATGGCATACCAAATTGCAAAAGAAATAGGTGCAATGGCTACTGTAATAAATGGTAAGGTAGATGCCATCATATTTACCGGTGGACTTGCGTGGTCATCTATGTTGATGGATATGGTGGAGGAACGGATTGGCTTCATTGGGCCTATAGTCAGACTCCCTGGAGAAAATGAAATGCGAGCTCTTGCTGAAGGAGCACTGCGTGTCCTGAGAGGGGAAGAAAAAGTTCTTGAATATTGAGTAACATTATGATTAACAGCTTTGTAGAATTAATCAATTACGCACGTCAAATTAAATCAAAGAGAGTTGGCGTCGTATTTCCTGAAAACGAACCAACTTTTCGTGCAATTGCTGAAAGTCAAAGGAAGTTGGGAAGTCATTTCATATTGGCAGGTGATAAAGAAATCATTGAAGAAGCGATAGGCAAATACGGGGTTCAGAGTGACACCGTGCGAGTAATGGATGCCAGTGATCCATCTGATTCAGCAAATGAGATTATCAAGCTTAGTAGGGACGGCAAGGTTGACATTTTGCTAAAAGGGAGCATTGATACTGCGACCTTGATGAAGCTTGTTTTACAGGATGGAAGCGGGTTGAGAACAGGTAGACTCCTGAGCGATGTATTTGTAATAGAATACCGTGATCAAAATAGTTCCAGGCTTCTAATGATTACTGATGGCGGAATTAATCCAGCGCCAGATCTGAAGGCAAAGATTGAAATAATTAGAAATGCTGTCGAGGTTAGTCACGCTTTAGGTAACGACATGCCGAGAGTTGCAGTGATTTCAGCAAGTGAGTTTGTAAATCTGGATATGAGATCTACAATTGATGCGGCAGTTCTTTCAAAAATGAACGAGCGAAAGCAAATTAGCGGCTGCATTGTTGATGGTCCACTAGCTCTGGATAATGCCATCGACGTTAAAGCGGCAAGAGAAAAGGGAATTGAGTCGCCAGTTGCAGGGATGGCAGACATTCTTGTGGCACATGACATTGAGACTGCCAACAGTCTTGCTAAGAGCACAACTTATTTTGCTAAACTTACACCTGCGCATGTAGTTGTCGGGGGAAGAATACCAATTCTCATTCCTTCAAGGGCTGATACTGCTGAGGCAAAACTCCTATCGATAGCATTGGGTTCGATAGTCTCGGAATATTATTCTGTTCGGGGTATCTGATAAGTTTATTCTCGGTAATGCGTGATAAGCGGATGAAATGCCGTTGAAGCCCGACTCATTTCGAACTAAATTTACAAAGAGCGAGGAGCTGAAATGAGGATTGCTTATTTTGATGCATTTGCAGGTATTGCAGCAGACATGGTGCTGGGAGCTTTCATTTCCGCGGGAATAAACGTCAACCAGGTTCAAGAAGAATTGAGAAAGATAGGTATTGGGAAGGTTGACATCCAGTTAAGCACCGTTGTTCGAAGCAACATAGCAGCTACAAAGGTAAACGTAGCTAAAGGTCGTGATGGTAATGATCTGGTTCATTTAGGTGAATCCCATGAACTAATTCAAGCAAGTGATAAACACGCAGGGTTTGGTGAAAGTCAAGATTCTGCTCGTTCTAAAGGGAGAAGCTATCTTGAGATTAGAAATCTCATCGAATGCTCGGGACTGTCTCATAATGTGAAACAGCGGTCTTTATCCGTTCTCGAACACCTTGCCAGGGCGGAAATGGTGATTCATAATTCTAAAGAGGAAGAAATCCATTTCCATGAGGTTGGATCTATTGAGTCGATACTAGAGATTGTAGGTGTATCGACATGTCTTGAGTTATCCCGAGTTGAGGCTGTTTACACCTGTCCAATAAGGGTTGGCTCTGGCGGATTCATCAAGGCCCAGCATGGAATCCTTCCAATACCGACACCAGCAACGTTGGAAATCCTGAAAGGTTATCCAATAATACTTGATGACACTCCTTATGAGATGACAACCCCTACTGGCGCAGCAATTGTAAAAGCATTTTCCAGAGGGGTTATAGAGCCAATGCATCTTGAAGTGGAAAAGATAGGTTACGGTGCAGGAACAAGGGAATTTGAGAAGATGCCTGGTTTGTTGAGAATTATGATTGGGAATGCATGTTTTAATGACAACAAGGTAAAGTCAATGTCGAAAATGGATCTGGAGCCGAAAAGCCATTGAAGAAAAAATTTTGTGACGTAGCTTTTCCAATCCCAGTACATCGCGAGTTTACTTACAGCATTCCGCGGGAACTTAGCGATGCGGTAGTGAAAGGTGTGCGTGTCATCGCATCATTCAGGAAAAAGCTGATGACAGGAGTTGTCGTGGCATTAAAGGATGAGTGTGAGCTGACGGAAGTTAAGCCAATAAGTGACGTCTTGGACAACGAGCCGGTTTACTCCGAAGAGATGATGAAATTGACAAAGTGGATATCTGATTATTACTTAGCTTCCTGGGGTGAGGTCTTGAAAAGTGCAATGCCGTCTGGAATGTCGGTCACATCAGATACAGTAGTGAAACTCGTCTCGGATAAATTCGACGAAAAGAATCCAACTCGTCGCAAGATATTGGATCTGTTAGTCAACAAAAGGCAATTAACCTTAAGGAAGTTAAAAGGAGAATTAGGTGTATCTGGGCTCAGATATCACTTACTGAAATTGGCGTCTCAAAATGTTCTCCAGTTATCTGAAGAGCTTGCCTCTCCTAAAGCAAGGATCAGGTATGAGACGTATGTTGATTTTACAAGTTCTTATAAAGATAGCGCGGCACTGAGTGATATTTTGAGAGAACTTGATCGACGAGCTCCAAAACAAGCTGAGATCTTGCTGACTCTGTCAAAATTGCTCAACACCATGGATTCTGGAGTGAGTGCTGCTCATCTACTTGCGCAATCACATGGTTCAATGGCTTCATTGAAAGCACTTGCTGAAAAAGGGATTGTAGAATTTTATGATCAGGAGGAGCTGAGGTTAAACAGCGAGTCTTATACCGAGGAAACAAGAGAGATTCAACTGACCGATAGTCAAAAGGGAGCAGTTGATGAGATTGTTTCATCTATAAAAAAGGGGGAATACAGGACTTTCCTGTTGCATGGTGTAACTGGAAGCGGGAAGACTCAAGTGTACATTGAAGCGCTGGACTACGCCCTGAGGTTGGGTAAAACAGGGATAGTCATGGTTCCTGAGATCTCCCTTACTCCTCAAATTGTTCACAGGTTTCGAGTGCGCTTCAAAGATCAGGTTGTGTTAATGCACAGCAGAATGTCAGTTGGAGAGCGATACGACGCATGGCGGGCTTTGTTTTCAGGGAAAGCAAAAGTTGTCATCGGTCCCAGGAGCGCAGTCTTTGCGCCTGTAAAGAATCTGGGATTAATCATAGTTGATGAGGAACATGAGTCGACTTACAAGCAAGCAGATTCAACCCCACGGTATAATGGCAGAGATGTGGCGGTAATGCGCAGCTTGATTAATCGAGCAGTTACCGTACTGGGGAGCGCTACTCCGTCTGTCGAATCATACTATAATGCCGAAATTGGCAAGTATAAACTTTTGAGTATTCCCGACAGGATTGATAATGCCAGGATGCCTAAGATTCTGGTTGTCGATTTTCGCAAAGAAAAAAAGGAAAAGCTTTCGACGGGCAGCATAAGCAGTGTATTGAGGGAAAAGATAAACGAACGGTTGCTGCGTAAGGAATCCACGATACTGCTGAGGAATCGACGTGGCTTCTCAACTTACCTCTTGTGCGGGGAATGTGGCTATGTTGAGATGTGTCCCAACTGCGATTTGACATTGACGTTCCACAAAAGAAAGAAACATTTGCGTTGTCATTATTGTGGATTTGTTAAAGAGCCACCTGTGGTGTGTCCAAGGTGCGGCAGCACAAATCTTTATTATGGCGGGACAGGCACTCAAAAGGTAGAAGAGGAGTTAGCGACTATTTTTCCTGAGGCAAAAATTTTGAGAATGGATCTCGACACAACTTCGAAAAAAGGGGCTCATGACAGAATTTTGTCGGAATTTGCAAGCGGGGATGTAGATATTTTGATTGGAACGCAGCTTGTTGCGAAAGGGCTCGACTTTCCAAAGGTTACATTAGTTGGGGTCATTTCTGCCGACGATTCTATGTTGCTTCCAGATTTCAGGTCCAATGAAAAGGCTTTTCAGCTCTTGACCCAGGTTTCAGGAAGAGCTGGCAGGCGTGATAAAGAGGGGGAGGTCGTCATACAGGTGCGGACAGCTGATAATCCGATACTCGATTTTGTGGTAAGGCACGACTACAAATCATTTTACGAAAAAGAAATTGAATTTCGAAAGGAGTTAAGTTATCCGCCGTTTACGCGAATGGCTCTCGTTGAATTTCGTGGCAGAAACCTTGCGTCAACTTCTTCTGCTGCTGAAGCGGCAGCAAAAAGGATGAGAAAGGAGTTGCAGGCGGTTTCAATTTTAGGACCATCTCCTGCTGTAATCACCAGGCTATCAGGTAAATTTCGCTACCAGATTGTTTTAAAGTTGAACAAGTCGTTCGATTCATCAAATGAAAGATTAAAAAGGGTGCTAGATGAAATTGATCTGGATATAAAGCGGGTTTACAAGAACTCAGTAGAATTTTACTCGGATGTCGATCCCATTTCGACCCTTTAGTGGACATGTGAGATCAATACGAGCCAGAGATATACAAATGGGGCTGAAAATAAGAGGCTGTCGAATCTGTCGAAGATCCCACCGTGACCTGGAATTAGCTGTGATGAATCTTTTTGTCCAGCGTCCCGCTTAAAAAGTGATTCCACAAAATCGCCAGCCTGTCCCAGAACTCCGACAATTATTCCTATCCCAATTGCGGCGGCAAGGGAGATATGGTTCATTATCAAATATTTTGCAGAGGCAGCCGACAAAATAGCAAAGATCAAGCCAGCAACTGCACCCTCCCATGTCTTGTTTGGACTAATTAGCCTGGACATTTTATGCTGTCCAATTGCTTTACCAGCAAAATAAGCTGCTGAGTCACAAATCCAGATTGTTGCAAAGAGAACCACTATAAATATCCCGCTATCCAGATAATCTGGAAACACTGCTTCAATTGAAATTCTCTCACGAATTGCTGTCAGGGTAGAGCCAAAGATCCCAATGTAAAAAACTCCCAAAAGTGTAACTCCAACATTTTCAAATGCCTTTTCAACTCTTTCTCCCCTGGCCCTGAACAATTCACTCAATAGGGTAATCCCGATAATCAGGAGGAGAAAAACTTCGGCAGAGTTAAATCCAGAAGAATAAACGAGTGCATTTAAAACACCAGCAGCTGTCATTCCCAATATCTTCGACGGCATGACACCTTTTCTCGAAGCCAGATCATAAAATTCCGACAGTGATAAAATCACGATTGCTGTTGTAAGTGCAAAAAAGTAGCCAGAGCCCAGAAGTGTAACAACTATGATAATTGGTATTGCAACTACAGCAACCAGGACACGGGTGCCGAGGTTTGTCATTATATTTCATCCTCCTGGTTTGTATCGAGCCTGCGTTCTCTAATTCTTTTCAACGTCCAGATAAAAATTGTTGTCAGCATTACTGCAAGGACTATAATGTATATATTGTTTATTTTTTGGCCTTCACTTGAATCAATTAGGCTATCTTTCCCTGAGACAAAATATATCAATGCAGAGATGAAATTATTGGTGAAATGGGCTGTAATCGGGACAAGGATACTTCCTGTCTCTGAAGCAAGATAACTGAGGTAAATACCCAGAACGACGAGAGCAACCAGCGAAAATGGATTCACATGGTAGAATCCAAAAATTAATCCAGTCCAGAAAATCGCTTTTCGTTTGCTCATCGATTGTTCAAAGTTACCCAGGACGAGCCCACGGAAGAGAAACTCTTCACATATTGCAGGCGTGACAGCAACAATGAGAAGTACAAGTAAGAACTCCTGCAATGAGCCAGCATGTATCAAGATTTTGTAAGTCTGATCTATCGTCTGTTGTAAAGCGTCAACAATTTGCCTTATGTTCACTGGTAGAGGGATCATATCCTGGAAGTAAAGATAAATTTCAAGGAGCTGTTCTAGTGCAATCACGCCAATGATAGATAGACCGATATAATAAAATTCTGTTCTCTTTATCTTGAGCAACTTCTTCCAATCCTTTGTTTGCAATTTAGAAAGGAAGTATGCTGGAATAAGAATAAAGAGAAACTGACCTGTTAGTGTAGCAAATCTAAATATGTTTGTTTGGTCTGCGCGTGGCGATACTCCAAAAAGGAGTGCTATAATTCCACCACCGATGATCTGGTACAAGAAAAATATCAAGCTTAAGGATATCAAGGCAAACTTGACAGGTTTGTATCTTATTCCTTCGAGATTGTTATCCATATTGACTTCCTGTTTTAAAATTTCGAAGCTGGGTTTCCTGTAAGGCCTGCGTAGCTTTCCAGTTCAGCATTGACAGATCCAATGAGCACTTCAGCCTGGATTTTTACAGGTATTCGCTGTTTGTCGTCCGATAACCATGCAACAATCCTTCCTTTTGTGCGAAAAAGTCCACCTTCCACTATAATTGGTTCAATTATCTGACAGTGGAATTTCCCGGCTTTTGTTTCCACATCCTGTTGGCCCAGGTATTTTACATCAAGTGGATAAACCTTATTGTCATAAAAATTTTCAAAATGAATTTTCTCACCTATTTTCAAATGGGTAAAGTCCAAAGTCCTTGCATAGAAAAAAACGCTTACTATGTCCTGAGTGTAGGGCTTTATTTGATACGGTCCACCATCACTAGTCATCGCAGTATGTTCCGATTGATCGAACCACGCTACGAAATCGTGTTTGTATCCCCCCTCTCTTATATGTTGCTCAAATCGCCACGGAAACAAACCCTGTGCGTCAAGTATAGTCAGATATCTGTCCCTGACCTTATAAAATACATCGAAGAATTTAGCAGACTTTAGAGAAAACTCAATCCTATAGCACTTTCGTCCATCGACATATTCCCAAGAAGGCACTGATATTTCAGCTGTCCCCGCTCTCACTGGTCCATAGTAAACGCCATAACTTAAACTCTCACCAACTGTAAAGGCCTCGTTTGTAATGTTTCTAAACTTCTCATCAGTCTGGGGTTCTTTTAAAAAGATAGTGTTCATCACTAAAGCAATCATCAAAGGAATGAGGTACGGGAAATAGGAAAAAAGTTTCAAGCTTTTTGGGTAAGAAAAGTTTTGCATGATTCAAGAACCTTTTCGACAGAAATTTTTGCCACATTGTCCGAACCATCTGGTGGGGTTAGAACAATCTTTTTTTCGCCAATTGGTGACCATCTTGTTGGATTCATTGGTTTTGAGTTTGGGTAAAGGCCAATTACTGGTGTTCCAACGCATGATGCTATGTGAATTGGTCCTGTTGAATTTGACACAAATAAGTCAGCTTTCGACAAAAGTGCAATTAGTTCAAATAGGTCAAATAACCCAGCCGAGTTAATCACCTCCTTATTTTCATTCCGAACTTTTTCACAGAGGAATTTTTCGTCGACTGATCCGGTTAAAATCACAGGTATACCAATTTCATTTGTCAAAATTTCCACAAATGTGGCAAAGTTTTCTGGAGGCCAGTCGACAGCAGATCCACGACTCCCTGGATGAACAGCAACAAAGTGGTAAACGCCTTTGTCGAACAGGAATTGATTCACGCGATATTCAGCAGCATGGTCTACTCTCAATAAATTAGTCTTTAAATCATCAGGAAGTGCAGTTGATTGATCTTCATTAAGGAGTGCCCTTGCAATATTCAGGTTATATTCAGCTTCGCTCTTTATAGCCTTCTTTCTATGCTCCTTTACTCGCACGTTATAAAGGAAAGAATACCATCGGTAAGCCGTTCCGGCCCTGACCGGTATTCCTGAGATGTATGAAGCAACTGAAAGGTTTGCGTTAGGGTAGAGGAAAAGTATCGCATCGGAACTAGTCCCGCGAAATTTTGTCACAGTTAAATGAAAAGGCTCATTCTCTTCAAGCTTAATGATTGAATCGACATATGGGGAAGATTGAACTATGGGATAAGTGGAGTGGTTGACATGAGCAATGAGTTCTATTGATGGAAGCCTTGTTTTCAGAAATTTAAATGTTGGTAGAGACAGAACCACATCTCCAATCTTATCGGTACGCGAAACGATAATCTTCCGAAACCTGTTATACATTTTGAACAATATAACTTTCGTTCAAAACACATTCACCATTTAATGAACGGAAGCCTAATGCGGCAGTTTTTGCGCATTGTTTACATTAGTAAAATCACGGTAATTTTTGCCAATAGTCTCATTAGAGTTTGGACTTACATTTCTTCCTTAAATGCGCTAATTTTGTTTAACTTGAACTAGTGAGTTAGAGATGACATTCATTCGAGATATAGTATGTTTGAAGGTGAGTTAGAAAATCCCTCTGTGCAGTCGACAGCAATTTTAAACCAGAAGGTACTGAAGGTAAAGGAGTTAAATCGGCAGGTAAGGGAGCTCCTTGAGCAAGGTTTTTCATCCGTCGTGGTAGAGGGCGAAATATCGAACTTTAAAAGGCATCAGGCAAGCGGTCACCTTTATTTTACGCTCAAAGACGACGAAGCGCAGATAAGGGTTGTCATGTGGCGTTCTGATGCAATGAGGGTAAGGTTCGAGATCTCAGACGGAATGAAAGTCCTTGTAAAAGGACGTGTTTCACTTTATGAGCAGAGGGGAGATTATCAGCTATATGCTCTTTCAATATATCCTGCAGGTGAGGGTGCACTGCAGTTAGCATTTGACCAGCTCAAGCGTAAATTAGAAGCTGAGGGGCTATTTGCAGAAGAACATAAGAAGCCCATCCCGGAATTTCCAGGGAGGATTGGAGTAGTGACTTCCCTTGAAGGTGCGGCTGTTAGAGATATAATAAATATAATTGCCAGGCGATATCCAATTGTAGAAATTATTGTCTACCCAGTAAAAGTCCAGGGTGAAGGTGCTGCTGAAGAAATTGCAGAGGCCATTCGGAACTTCAACAAAATGAAAAATGTAGATGTCTTGATCATTGGACGGGGAGGTGGAAGTCTCGAGGACTTATGGGCTTTTAACGAGGAAATCGTCGCCCGTGCAATATATGATAGTGAAATTCCAACAATTAGTGCAGTTGGGCATCAGGTAGACTTTACGATAGCTGATTTTGTTGCAGACATTCGAGCTGCTACTCCAAGTGCGGCTGCAGAAATTGTTGTTCCTGACAAAAACGAAATTTTGTCCGCGCTTGGGCAACTCCCGGGCAGGCTCAACCGTCTTGTAAACCAGTCCATTGCCAACTATGACATGTCTCTCGACAAGCTAATTCATCATTATGCATTCCGTCAACCTATTGTCATTGTCGAGCAAAAATCTCAGACTGTTGACGAGTTGGTACGTCGACTTGAGACCAGGATGGATCATTATATCGAAGCCACGACTCAAAGATTAAAATCAGTCGAGTCTCATCTTGTTGCACTTAGCCCGGACAGCATACTTAATCGAGGTTATGCAATTATTGAAGGGTCCAAAGGTATCGTAGATTCGGTATCATTATTGACGATTGGTGATTTAGCAAAGATACATCTTCACGATGGAATTTTCGAATCAACTATTACAGGGAAAAATGAAGAAGAAAGAGGTCGAAAAGGGAGTACTATCCTTCGAAGATTCATTGAAGAGACTTGAGGAGATAGTCCAGATGCTGGAGGATGGATCAGCATCACTTGAAGAGTCCTTGAAGCTTTATGAGGAGGGTATGTCATTAGCAAAGCATTGCATAATGCAACTTAATGAAGCTAAATTAAAGCTAAAGAAGATCCAGAAGAATTTTAGCGGCGAACTAGAAGAAACTGACTTAGAATAATTATTGGAGCGATAATGGGATACAATTATTTGTATTCAATAAATTCACCTGATGATCTGAGAAAACTCTCTGTCCAGGAGCTAAAAGTTCTGGCGCAGGAGCTGCGTGAATTTTTAATAGAGACAATTTCACAAATTGGTGGTCATCTTGGTGCAAGCCTGGGGGCGGTTGAACTGACACTTGCACTCCATTATGTATTTAACACCCCTGATGATCAGCTTGTTTGGGACGTCGGGCATCAGGGGTATATTCATAAAATCATAACCGGCAGAAGGGACGTTTTTCACACAATTCGGCAATTTGGCGGTATTAGTGGATTTTTAAAGAGAAGTGAAAGCCAATATGATGTGTTTGGGGCAGGCCATGCAAGTACGTCCATTTCTGCAGCACTTGGCATTGCTACGGCAAGGGACTTTCTCAAAAAGAATTTCAAGGTCATTGCAGTAATTGGCGATGGTGCAATGACCGGCGGGATTGCTTACGAGGCAATGAACAACGCGGGACTGTTGAAGAAGAACCTGATCGTTGTTCTTAATGACAACAGAATGTCGATTGCCCCAAATGTGTGGGCTGTATCTAATTACTTTACGAGTCTTGCCGCTTCTCAGTCTTACAACAAGTTTAAAGCCAATGTCTGGGATTTGACAAGAAAGCTCGATAGCTTTGGTGACAGAATTAGAGCTGCTGCGTCCAGGCTTGAGACTGGTGTGAAGGCAATTGTGACTCCTGGAATGCTATTTGAAGCACTTGGCTTCCGATACTTTGGTCCTTTCAATGGTCATAACATCGCTCAACTCATAAACATATTTAAGGAAGTGAAAGATTTAAATGGGCCAATACTTGTACATGTGACAACAGAAAAGGGAAAAGGATACCCACCTGCTGAATCTGATGGTCAAAAACTTCATGGTGTAGTGGCATTCGATAAGGTGACGGGTGCTCAAATTAAGAAAGAGGGGCCACCGTCGTTAACAAAGGTATTTGGTGAAACTGTTGTTGAAATTGCCCGCCAGAATGATAGGGTTGTAGGGGTTACTGCAGCAATGCCAGATGGGACAGGCTTAAGTATCTTGCAAAAGAATATGCCTGAAAGATTTTTCGACGTTGGTATTGCTGAACAACATGCTGTAACATTTTGTGCAGGGATGGCAACGCAGGGCTATGTCCCAATTGCAGCGATTTATTCAACGTTCCTTCAGAGAGCGTTCGATCAAATCATCCATGATGTTGCGATTCAAAATCTACATGTAGTTTTTGCTCTCGACAGGGGCGGACTCGTGGGTGCAGACGGTGCCACACATCACGGTTCCTTTGATTTATCTTATCTTCGGCTTGTACCGGGAATGGTTATTATGGCCCCACGTGATGAGAACGAACTGCGCGATATGCTCTATACTGCTGTAAATTATTCAAATGGTCCTATTGCTCTTCGTTATCCTCGTGGAAACGCCCTTGGGCTGGAAAAACGCGAAATGAAAGAGATTCCAATAGGGAAGGCAGAGACGATTCGTGATGGAAAAGATGTCGCAATTCTTTCAATTGGATGGATGACCAACAATGCATTGAAAGCTGCTGAAATCCTTTTGCAGGACGGCATTGAAGCTAAAGTTGTAAATATGAGGTTCGTGAAGCCTGTTGACATGGAAATGTTAGAAGAGGTATCTGATCAGTTTGATAAAATTGTGACTGTTGAAGATAATACAATAAAGGGCGGATTTGGCAGTGCAGTGCTCGAGGCTCTTAATGAGATTGGACGGCCAAGGGACGTCTTGATCCTGGGTTTGCCAGATTCATTTATTGAACATGGGACGGTTGAGCAGCTTCATCAAATGGTCGGGCTTGATCCACAATCTCTGGCTAAGAAGATTGCCAATTTTCTCCACATACCCAGTTCACCGTCCGACGAAAAAGTAGTCGTTGAGAGTTGACTATGGATCCTGTCAAAATTGGTGTAATAGGTGCAGGGGCAATTGCTCAGGTAGTACATTTACCAGTCTTAAAGAAAACTCCAGGGGCGGAACTAGTTGCGATTGCTGAACATGATAATCAAAGACTGCAAATAATAGGAAAGCAATACGGGATTCCAAATTTGTATCAAGATTATCATGATTTGTTAAACGACGATAGAGTTGAAGTAGTTGATATCTGTACGTCGACTGAGACTCACTATCAAATTGCACTGGAGGCTCTCAGAGCAGGGAAGAACATTATTATTGAAAAGCCGCCAACGGTGACGCTAGCCGAATGCAAGGAGCTTGCTGAAGCTGCAGAAAAGGCTAAGAAGATTGTTCTTGCCGGAATGAACAACAGGTTTCGCTCTGATTTCATGATGCTTAAAAGCTACATTTATGACAATCAGCTTGGAGATATATTTTATATAAATGCTGCGTGGCACAAAGAAGAACCAAGTACAAGGATGAAACTTGGGGGATCTTCGAGGTACTCGAGGCGTGGTGTAGTACTCGATCTGGGAATTGTATTGATAGATCTGGCGGTATGGCTTCTAAATTTTCCTAAAATCAAAGGAATAAATGCTGCATTTTTCAGCAGGAGGTTCAAGAAAATCGAAGATACGGCTCTTGTTACAATGAGGACAAACGAAGGCGCTATGATCCGTCTTGATGCAAGTTGGGGGCTTCAATTACCAGGAGAAAGCTTCAAGTTTGAAGTATACGGAACAAATGGTACTGCCACGTTGACTCCACTCATTTTACATCGCCGTGTCAAGGACAAACTCGTCAGTTTAGCTCCTGTGCAAAATATAAAGTACGAAAACATCTTCAAACGAAGTTACGAAACTGAACTGGCAAATTTTGTCAGGTACTTCCAGGGGATGGGATCAGATGTTCCTACAATTTCACAGTTAGTTGACGTTATGCAAATTGTTGAGGCATCTTATCTCTCTGCTAAGAGGGCAAGCGCTGTCAAGATGTAATGGCTCTCATAGTTCTTCTCACGGATTTTGGAAGCAAAGACTACTTTGTTGGAACAATGAAAGGGGTAATAGCCGGGATTAATCCAGTTGCTCGGGTGATAGATCTCAATCACGAAGTCAGTCCACAGAATGTTGAGCAAGCTGCATTTGAGTTGTGGGCATCTTACAGGTTCTTCCCTGAAGACACGGTTTTTGTAGCTGTTGTAGATCCGGGTGTCGGCACCGACAGAAAAATCATCGCTGCAAGGCTGGACAACAGGATTTATCTTGTTCCCGACAACGGTTTAATTGATTATGTAGCGGCGGAGTCTGAAAGCCTCGAGTTTTATTTAGTTGAAAACAGAAAGTACTTCCTATCGAATGTTAGCTCTACGTTTCATGGCAGGGATGTATTTGCCCCTGTTGCAGCTTATTTGTCAAAGGGTTTGCATCTTAACGAATTAGGGAAGCCTTATTCCTATCGTAAAGCGAAAAAGTTTTATTCTAAAATTAGCTCAGGAATAAATGAATCAAAGGTGGTTTATGTCGATCACTTTGGAAATGTATTTACAGGTTTCTTGTGGAATGATCAACTGTTATCTAGAAGAGCAAGACTGAAATTGGGTAAACGTTCAGTGACGGCTTTTGCATTGACATACGGAAATCTTCCAGCGAAGAAATTGGGTGGAGTTTACGGTAGCACTGGTTTGCTGGAAATTGCAGTAAAAAACGGGAATGCTGCTTCGTTGCTTGGCGCAGAGATTGGGATGAAAGTCAGACTGACGCTGCAAAAATGAAAAAGTTGCCAAAAGACGAGGAAATGATGCTGCGTGCCCTTGAGCTGGCACGCCAGGGTGGCCGTAGTGTCAGCCCGAATCCCATGGTAGGCTGCGTGATAGTCCGTAACGGTAGGATTATTGGTCAGGGTTACCACGAGCGGTTTGGGGGACCACATGCAGAGGTTAACGCTATTAATAATGCTGGTGGTGATGTTGCAGGTGCAGAAGTATTTGTGAACTTAGAACCATGCAGCTTTTACGGCAAGACCCCTCCCTGTGTTGACCTTCTCATTGAGAAAAAGGTAAAAAGGGTCGTCATAGGGATGCTTGACCCGAACCCCAAAGTCAATGGAGAGGGAGTTAGAAAGCTAAATCAAGCCGGTATATCGACATCTGTGGGGGTTCTTCGGCAGGAAGCGAAAAAATTAAATGAATTTTTTATAAAATACATTACGACAAATAAGCCTTTCGTTGCTTTGAAGATTGGATCTTCCATTGATGGGAAGGTAGCTCTTGCAAATGGCAGCTCAAAATATATTACATCCGCTGAATCTCTAAAGCGGGTACATGAATTGAGAGCTAAGTATGATGCGGTTCTTGTCGGAGCGGGGACAATAATAAGCGACAACCCCAGCTTAACAGTTAGGCATATAAAAGGGGACAACCCGATAAGAATTGTTGTTGATGGCTTATTGAAATCACCATTGGACTCGATGGTATACAATGACAAAGCAGCAAGGACAATACTTGTTTATTCATCGTCGCTCAATGAAAGTCCACGCCAGAAGGGTCGGCTGGACTGGCTATATGATCACGGGATTGAGCTCATTGGTGTTCAGTCTGATCTCAAGGGGAGAATATCGTTAAAACGAATTTTGAGGAAGCTAGCTGAGAAAAACATTGGATCTGTACTTATTGAAGGAGGGGTCGATCTATTCTCTGGCTTTCTCAAAGCCAGAGAATGGGACAAGATACTGATTTTCATGGCTCCAAAAATTATTGGTTCAGGTATGACCTTCTCTGACGGTTTTTCCATAGCACGACTCGAAAATGCGATAAAAATTTACAACGTTGAAATTGAAAAGGTTGGACACGATTTCTTGTTGACCGGCTATCGTGAAGAACATTCGGGTTTCACCATGTGAATGGAGAATGAAATGTTTACAGGAATTGTCGAAGAAGTGGGTATAATAAGCGATATCACAGGGTCAGCCTCAAATGGGAAAGCTTTCACGATATCAGCCCGCACAGTTGTTGATTCAATGCAGGTTGGCGACAGCATTTCAGTGAACGGTGTGTGCTTGACAGTTGTAAATCAGAAAAAAAATGCATTTTCAGTTGAAGCTGTCGAAGAAACCATTAAAAAAACTACCCTTGGAAATCTTATCAGAGGAGATCGTGTTAACCTAGAAAGAGCTATGAAAATCGAAGGAAGACTAGGCGGACATATTGTCCAGGGTCATGTTGATTGTGTAGGAAAGGTTTTGAGAATAAAACGACTTAAGATGAGCTCAATCTTTGACATAGAGATACCTAAAGCAATGCGTAAATATGTGGTTTCAACTGGAAGCATTGCAATTGATGGAGTGAGTCTAACAGTAGCAGAAAAGTTGCCAGACGGGGTGCGTGTTTCAATCATCCCTCACACTATTGAGCATACGAACTTCAAGTATTTAAAACCTGGTTCCAGCGTAAATATAGAAGTTGATATATTAGCAAAGTATCTCGAAAGTATTTTGAAGCGATAAAATGGCAAGGAACATTCATTATAGCGTTGCAGACCGATCCGAAAATTTTATTTCGGATTATGAATGGGATCAAATCAAAGCATTGCAGAGATGGTACGATCTGGAATTCATCTGGACTGCGGGACATTTGAATTTTAGGAGATATCTAATCTTCCCAAATTATGATAAAGTAGGTAATGATTTGAAACTAATTCGCGCAAGGATGCACGAGCTTGAGCGCTTTGGTTACACTGAAACAGAGATTGTAGAAATGCTTCAGAAAGAGAACCTGATCTTTGCAAAAAAGGGTGGTTATGCTGACGGGATGATTGCCAGTGGATTTACACGGGTAGCCGATAACGAGTTAAATGCTTTCCTGGTGTTGGATTTCATAATTAAGGCATCTCGCATTGCTTCTTCTGCGTCATTTGACGTTGTCGATGAAGGGAAGTTTGTGAAGCCAAAGCGGATAACAATTCGCAATGGTGTGGTTATTGTTGACAGGAAACTTGTGGCTGTCGATGATTATGAACAGGTCTTGAACACCCGCAAAGTATTTTCTGTTGTCAATCCAGCCAAATACGACAACCATCCAAGATTTTCCAATGTACTTGAAGAGTTTTCAATTATGACCAAAGAAGAGGTAGCAAAAGCTGTTGGCAATTGGAATTGGCTCGGTTATGACAGCGAGCTGGCGTATGACTTCAATGGTGACGATATTGATGGATTTGATTTGAACAAGAAGATTGATGGAGTTCAACTTAAATAAAAACAGGAGGAAACAATGATAAGATATATATTTGCAACAATTCTTGGTCTTGCCCTCGGGTGTGGGACAGCTAATTCGAAGATAGATTTGAAAGTGGGAGACAAAGCACCTAACTTTCAACTGCGAGGCAATGACGGTAAGCTTCATAAGCTCAGTGATTTCAAGGGAGAGTATGTCGTGTTATATTTTTATCCCAAAGATGAAACACCTGGTTGTACTACGGAAGCTTGTAGTTTCAGGGATGATATTGTGCAAATAAAGAAGGCCGGTGCACAAGTGCTGGGAGTCAGTGTAGATGATGTGGGTTCACATAAGGAGTTTACAAAGAAATATGGACTCAACTTCATTCTTCTCGCTGATCCAGAAAAGAAAGTAGTTAAAGAATACGGCGTACTTAGCGATCATGGCTATGCTAAAAGGGTTACGTTCATCATCGATCCAGATGGACTAATTGCAAAGATTTACCCAAATGTCAATCCAGAAGGGCATGCAAAGGAAGTCCTCGCAGACCTGCGCGCTCTTAGTGAAAAGAAATAACTGAATTAATTATATTCATTGGAATAAAGCAGGAGCTCACGTGAAACCTGTTCAGTTCAAAAAAGAGACAGAAGAAACAGTATTGATAAAATGGGACGATGGACGAGAATTTGTCGTGTCGATGAAATACTTACGCGATAGATGCCCCTGCGCATCGTGTGCAGGTGAGACAGTTCTCTGGAAAGAATATAAGCCAGGTGAGTTGAGTGTGATTATGCCGGGGAAGTACAATCTGAAGGGGGCAGAAGTCATTGGCAACTATGCTCTGGCACTTACCTGGCTTGATGGTCACAATACGGGTATTTATTCTTTTGAATATCTTCGTGAGCTGTGCGAAGAGTATGTCATGCAGAAATCGACCGCAAACAAGAACGATGTGTAGTAAATCCTTAATATACTAAGGCGGCAGGCGTCTAACCTGCCGCCTATGGGCTTTTTTGGGGGGGTGGAGTGGAAATTCAGTGATTAATTATTCAGTGCTCTTAGGGATTTCGACTCCAATGAAAGAGCTGATTTTATCCTTCGAAATTACTCTGAACAAAAGAGCATCACCGGGTTTGTGGGCATTGACAATTTTGACGAGTTCTTCAGGTGAGTTGACTGCCTTTCCGTCCACACTGACGATCAAGTCTCCTGCGGTAATACCGCGGTCGTCAGCCTCACTACCTGGCGTTACATTTGTCACAAGTACGCCGTTCTTTGCGTCGTACTTTTTAAGAGTTTGAGAGTCTGCAGCTGCTACATCTATTCCCAGCGATTTCAGGTTAGCTTTACCGCTTATCCCTTCTGCAGATGCAAATTCCTCTCCACTCCTTTCTTTCAGGGTTACAGTTATATCTATTTTCTTTCCATTTCTGAATACTTCCACGTCAACTTTGTCACCCGGTCGCTTTGAAGCTACCATAGTTTGAAGCTGATTCGCGTGCTCTACGTTATGGCCATCAAATTTAAGGATTACGTCACCAGACTTAATCCCGGCTTCTTCTGCAGGCGAGTTCGGCTGTACACTTTGAACGATGACTCCCGTTGGCTCTTTCATACCAAGTGCTTTAGCGGTGATCTGGTCGATATCCTGAATAGAGACACCAATGTATGGTCGCAGAACCTTTCCATGCTTGATAAGGTCAAGAGCAACGCGTTTTGCAAGGTTTATAGGGACTGCGAATCCATATCCTTCATAGCCGCCCGTATTTGTAGCTATGGCTGAATTTATCCCGATTACCTCGCCCTTTAAATTGACAAGTGGGCCACCGCTATTGCCTGGGTTAATAGCTGCATCGGTTTGTATGAAGTCCTCAATTCCATACTGATCTCTGATTATGTTGATGTTTCTTCCAAGAGCGCTTACAATACCTTGAGTTACAGTATAATCTAAGCCCAGTGGGTTTCCAATTGCCAGTACCCATTGTCCAACTTGCAAGCTATCGGAATTCCCGAGAGCAGCAACAGGCAAATTTGTGCCGTCTATTTTTATCACAGCAACATCTGTAGTTGGATCCCGACCAATTAGCTTTGCGTTAAATTTCCTTTTATCGAGCAACGTGACTCGAATTCCATCTTTGTCTGCTCCCTGGACAACATGGTTGTTGGTCAAAATGTATCCATCTGGACTTACTATAATTCCAGAGCCCAATGCTGTCTGTGGAGTGGGTTTTGGAGCTGGCATATTAAAATTATGGAACGGGAAATCCGGACCAAAGAAAAACTTGAAGAAATCCTCGGGCGGATTCTGGTTATCTGGCACAGAAACTGCCTTCGGGGTAGATGTGACCTTAATTTGAACTACAGCGGGGGTTACTGCTTTTGCTGCACTTATAAATGCGTCGTTTAACTGCTGGACTGCCATGGGGACTTCCTTAATTGGGGGAGCAGGCGCTCCAAGTTTTACATCTTTGTTGTCGTTCCCCATTTTCCCAAAAGTCAATCCAAGCGTCAAGCCGAATACAACGGCAACAGTGGCAAGTGCCACCGAACCCAAAAGAAGTTTTCGTTTAATTATTTTTGGCATATTCTCTTCTCCTTTTATCTGTAAATAAAATTGCTCGAAACCAATGAAACTGCAATTAATTTGAGATGAAAAGTTTTTCACGAGTCATTGACACTCTTCAAACGAAACTTTATAATATCATAATCAGGTTGAATGCTTCAAATGGATGACTTGACAAAGCGGCAGCGCATGGTCTTAAATTTCATCAATCGGCACATCCAGAAAAGGGGATATCCTCCCACAATACGCGAGATTGCCGAGAACCTTGGGGTTCGATGGACGCGCGGCATAGAGCGACACCTTCTTGCGCTGGAGAAAAAAGGATATATCGTTCGTGCAAGAGACAAGAGTCGAGGGATCAAGTTGCCTTCCAAAATTACAGGTATTTTTGTTCCAATAATTGAAAAATCGATTGGTGGATGGATAACGCAATTAAGAACACCGCCAATGAGATATATGGTTTTAGACCCTTCAATTGCAAAAGATGAGGAAGCCATTCTGGTTCAGGTGGATAAAGTTGAAGGACACGATTTAGATATTAGAAGTGGAGACTACGTGCTTGTCTCCAGTACAGAGACGTTCAAATCTGGAGATATAGCTGCAAATTTCATTGATGGAGAAGGTGTAGTTGTCCGCCGCGTAGAATCGAAGGGTAGGCCATCCGTAAGAGACACAATTCGCAAGAATGAAGAGTCAATTGGCAAGGTCACTGCAGTGATTAGACTCCTCTCTTAGTGCAACAAAAACCTAATATAACAGGGTTTTCCTTTTTCGATTTAATTGAAGCATGAGATTTCAAGAACGAGTAAGGCTAAAACAAGATCAGGAGCTAAAAGAGTAGGGTTAAGTCATCGTTGTGCGGATTAAATCCATTCTTCTTCTTCTCCACGCTATAATGAAGCCGATGACCATTACAATAACTCCGCCCCAGACAAGATTTATAAATGGTTTTATAGTGGCTTCTACTACTAGAGTTTCTTCTTGGTTTGTCGGTCTCAAAGTTTGCTTTAACAATGCGTAATCCGGCGATTTTTCAGATGGTTTGTAAGCAGCAACAATAGTTGCTGAACCGGTCTTGTCGTCCACACGTATGTCGAGCACAGTAAACTGATCGCCACTTTTTGTGTAAGCACTTGTAAAATCAGGTTGTGCATTTGGTGCAATGCGGTTCGTTGGCACAATAATCTGTACTTGACCTTCTTTGTTTGTGAGCTGAATGGTTGAACCAAGTTCAAAAGGCTTCCCTTCCATCATTGCCTGTCGCTGGTCTTCAGCTACTTTAAATCCCTTAAAGACCAATTTGTACTGGCCTACCTGGATCGGGACATCTTTATCGACTTGAAAAGTGATGCCATATTTTGTTGACTGGAATCCATTTCCACCACTTGTTTCAATTGTCTGAGGTGAAAGATACAAGTCCCGCGTCAGCATATTCCTTCCAATGAAGGCAAGGAGGGATGGATGGCTAAAGATATCATAGTTTACCAGGCTGAAAATGTATGGGTTACGCATTACTGCTCCGTCGTTGTAAGAGCTTTCATACATTACAAGTGGCGCGACAAACTTGCTCTTTCCACTCTCAATAGTGACGTTGTACGCTCTTTTTTCCTGGTCAATTTGTGTTGTTCCAACGTATGTGAGCCTGTACCCAAATACGAAAGCAGGTTTGTCCTTGGTTAGAGGAACCGTAACGTGCTGCTCATATCTTGTAGAAGCTATAATTCCAATGAACAGGAGTGCGACTCCTATATGAGCCAATGATGCGCCCATATAATTAGGGTTTCCCTTTGCAATTTTGTACGCTATTTGCAGATTTACAAAAAATGCAAATGCGCTTGAAAGGAAGAACAAAATCATTGCCGGGTCATGCATCCCTGCAAAGATCACTGTTATAGTTATGAAGGCTGCAGCAAGCAAGGGGGGAAGGGTAGTCCGCATTAACGTTTGGGAGTTAGATTTCTTCCACCAGAACAGCTGGCCGAACCCCATCATAATGGCAATGACTATTGCAACAGGGAGGTTTGTTTTCACGTAATAACTTGTGTCTATTGCGCTAGCTTTTCCCTCTAAAAGATTCGTTATAAGCGGTGCACTTGTGCCAACAAGTGTGAATGCTGCAACAACAGTAAGCGATGCAGCTCCGAGAAAGAGGGCAAATTCCCTTGACGTGACTGCATAAGAAATTTGCTTCTTTGGTATTTCTCGATGCCTGAAGAAATAGAGTCCGAGTCCAACAGAGGCAAAGAACAAAATCAGTATGACCAAAAGTACATAGACCCACATGCCGGGATCAACGAAACTATGTACAGAAGTATCACCAAGTACACCACTTCTTGTAAGGAATGTGCTGTAAAGTACGAGCAGGAAAGGAGCCATTCCCATTAAAAAATTAGCCCGCTGAAATCCTCCTGTCCTTCTTTGCACGAGGAGAGTATGCACCGATGCCACTGCCAGGAGCCACGGAATGAACGAAGAGTTTTCGACAGGATCCCAGCCCCAGAACCCTCCCCATCCAAGTGTTTCATACGCCCAAAAGCCACCGAGAGTGATTCCAAATCCCAAAACTGCCGCACTGAAAAGTGTCCACGGAATGGCAACATTAATCCAGTTCTTATAATCTCTCCTGAGGAGTCCAGAAATCGAGTGAGCAAAAGGTACAGCGGTCGACGCGAATCCAAGGAAAAGTATAGGTGGATGTATTACCATCCAGAAATTTTGTAAAAGCGGGTTGAGTCCGCGCCCGTCGTCAGGAATTGTACCAGGTTTCACAGTATCAGGCCACGTTTGCCAGACATGAAGAAATGGATTTTTAACTACTGCCAAGAGGATCAGGAATGAGGCAATGGCAGAATATATTCCCATCACAGACGATTCATAATGGTGCCTTTGAGAGTAATTCATTAAGATCAGTCCGATGATTACAGTATACAAAGTCCACAGCATGAAGCTCCCTTCCTGTCCAGCGTAAAAGGTTGATACAAGAAGTGGAGATGGAAGTTCAAGTGAACTAAAGCTCCAGACGTACGTATATTGAAATTGATGGGTAAGAAGGAGATTCATAAAATATCCCGCAGTTAAAATCGTTGATACAGCTGCAATGTGGTAACCGACGCGGGCTATTTTTTTGACTCTTTCATCGCCAGAAAAGAAAGAATATGTATATGAAAAAGCGGCCGTCAGCATTCCGCCGAATGCCGCAAAGATCAGGGCTTTGCCAATCATATATTCCTCGAATTAGTTAAGGGTTGATGACCCCTGGTTGGATGCCTGTGGACCCGTTTTAGATTGATATTTTGAAGGACATTTTGTCAATACTTCCGAAGCGTAAAACACCCCGTCTTTATACTTCCCTTTGGCAACAATGTCATTGGCAATTTCGAAGTTGTTTGGTTTTGCGCCAGAGAGAATTACTGGAAGTATTGTATTATTATCATCAGCCATATAGAAATGGAAGGTGTTTGTTCTCGGGTCGTAGAAAGATTCTTTATCTTTGAGCCACTTTCCTTTTACCTGGACTGTTCTATGTGTCTTTTCAGCCTGGCTGGCAGAGACATATTCGATATTGTTTTGCATAAAGGATATAGCGCCAAAGATGACAAATGCCACTATTACAACACCGGCGATGATGTATTTTGCTTTCATTTATGTTCCTCCTTATGGGTATGAATATCATTGAGGATCGATTCGCTCTTTGAGTAGAGTTTATTGATCCTCTTATCTAAACGATACAAATACAAAAAAATTCCCGCCCAAATTACCAGAACGATTATAAGAACCACATAAAGAGAGTGCTGGTCAAGGAAAGAGTATAATGTTGTCATTGTTTCTCCTGATTGTTGCTTATGTGACTTTTCGGACACCCATTTGGAAAGCGGAATAATGCGTTCACTGTTCAGTCTCCAAACTCTCCAGGTAAGTTAAAATTCCAATTCTTGTCCTGATCTGGAACAGCCAGAAATAAAAAACTGTGAATCCAATTAGTGAGGCATAAAACACAAATCTCATGTTCATATCCATATACATTTTTCCGCTTGCGTTGAGAATGGGTGCCGCTGATCCGCCGCCACCTGGATGCAGGCTAAACATAATTCTTGGCATAATGAAAACAAAAAATGGGACAGTGACAAAAGCTACAATGGAGTAAACTGCAGAGAGAACAGCTCTCTTTTCTTCTACTTCAAGTGCACTTCTGAGAGAAAAGTAAGCTCCGTAAATCAAAAGGAGGACAAAAATAGATGTTTCTCTTGGATCCCAATTCCAAAAGCTCCCCCAGTTAAATTTTGCCCAAATAGATCCTGTAATTGTTGCAAGTATGGTGAATAAAAATCCAAGTTCAGCAGCTGTTGACGACTTTATATCGTATTTCAAATCCCTGTCTTTTAGATAGAGAATACCATAAATCATAGACATTAGAAAAGCGAGAACTGCGAGCCATGACATTGGCACATGAAAGAAAATGATCCTTGCCTTTTCGCCTAAGCCAGGGATATCACCAATTGGCATTGCAAATCCGAAATAGAGGACTCCAGCAATCCAGAGTCCCAGCAAGATTTTTAACCATGTTTTCATCAGTCCCTCCAAACAAAGTCAAACAATATTACTGCTGCTGTAGTTACCACAACAGCGTAGGAAATCATAATTTTAAAATCGTCTATTGCCTCATAGAAAGCTGCACCATCAACTGACAAGCGGGTAGCATCGATGACGCTCATCAACAGCGGGAGTAGAACAGGAAACGAAAGTACAGGATAGAGGGTTCCTTTGGAATTAGCTTTAGAGATGATAGCAGCAATGAAAGTCGATGCTGAAGCCAGCCCAAAACTTCCGAGGACGATTGTCAACCAAAATATCGAAGGAGTCTGCAATTTAAAGGATTGCATGGTTATCAAATATGCCGATACGATCAGGCCATTTAACAAGTAAAGAAGGAGCGTATTAAAAGCTAATTTGCCTATCAATACCGCCGAGGGTTTGACCCAGAGCTGGAGGGTCATCGTTGTGCCCCGTTCCTCCTCACTTACAAACGACCTTGAGAGTCCACTCATTGCTGCAAAAAAGATCACAACCCACAGTATTCCTGCCGAAAGGGCTGGCGAGACCGCCTCACCCGCCGTGGAAAAGAGTATTATCGAAAGGGTTACAACGACAAACATCAAAAGGGCGTTAAGTGCATAGCGGGTACGTAGCTCGCTATAAAGATCTTTGCTAAATACTGCGTAGGCACCTCTCATAATACATTAGAAGATAGGTTCATGTCACTTCATCTTCAAGGTATACACATAATGGATACAATCGAATTTATTGGGGGAATTTGATATTGCTTTTGGCAAACCCTGTGGCTAATCTAGTGTGATAAATCACACGTTATCGAATGAGAATGGCATAAAAAGTTGGCAAGAGAATCCTGCAGAATATTAGCGATTTTGATCTTCTCTTTGTATATAGATAATTACCATAGGAAATTGGCGTAATTCCTCATGATTTTATCTTATAAAAAGCCTCGGACAAGAAAGCGTATGTTTCAATTGTCCGGTAGATTAGTTGCCTTGTGTCTTCTCGACACCGGTTCAAAAGGTATGAAAGGTATAGATGCGTCGCCACATTTTACAAAGAGCCAACCTTGCGTAACCGTAATAGATTTAATTGGGATAGCTTTGTTTCTGGCTGTGGTCATTGTTCATTTTCTCTTGTGTCGCAAGGGGCCATACCGTCGTCTGTCGGGGTAGACCTTTCATTGCCGATCTGTGGGAAGATAAGCTGGAGCTCCAGTCGCTAGTTTCGAAGGGAGTCAAAGCTCCCCTTATGATAGTAATTGGCTTCTCACAGCTAACATTTGATTCAGGGGACTGCACGTAACATACATTGAATTTCTGTCAGTCTTTGCAAATAGCAGTTGACACACCTTGGATACATCAATCAGTATATCTTTGTTTCTCTTTTTAGCTAAATCTAATTTTTAGTGAAAATATATGATCGTGGTCTGCACTTCAGGATAAGGACCGTGAAGAATTATAAAGGACATCAAGCCTGTCATTCGAGGAATACTAACCAAGAACTTAGAATCAACTGCTGAGTTAACCATGAAGACCAAATCGATAAATGACGAGGAACGCAGAAAGGCTTTTAGCTCAACAAAGAGTCAGGAAGTAATTGAAAAGCAAAAGCTAAATGTTAGATATCACGTTGAGGATTTTGATAATTCCGATTTGCCGCGCAGGTTTCTGGAAGTGTTTGCAGCGATACTCAAACACTCCAACTACAAATTCGTGCTTGATCATTTTGTGCGCTTAACTGCTAGATGCTCACAGTGTGCAGTTGCATGTCATATTTATCAGGCAACAGGAGACATAAAGGACGTTCCGTGCTACCGATCGAACCTTTTGCTGGATGTTTACCGTCGGCACTTTACGATGGGTGGGTTGTTAAAGGGGAAAATAACAGGAGAATGGAGCATCACCAACGAGAAGATTGAAGAAATGGCTGACAGTTTCTGGAACTGCACAGCGTGCAGGAGATGCACCATTGAATGTCCGCTTGGTATTGATCACGGTTTAATCACGCATCTTGGTCGATATATACTGAGCGAAATTGGTATAGCTCCTCGTGCTCTGGTTGTCAGCACCCGAGCGCAGCTTGAGGGTCCGCACAGAAACACTTCAGCAATACCTGTTCCTGCGTTGAAAGATACTCTTGAGTTTCTTGAATCAGATATGCTTGAGGATAAATCGATCAGGATAACCTTTCCTCTTGATGTGGTTGGTGCTGAGTATGTTTTCTTCCCGGCCGTTAGCGATTTCCTTATGGAGGCAGAGACATTGATGGGAATTGCAGCAGTTTTTGCAGCAACGGGTGATTCATGGACCATAGGTACGGGGTATTTTGATGGAATTAATTATGGCCTGTTCTACAATGACCGTATAATGGAAAGGGTTGTCAGGAATATCGATGCTGAAACGAGAAGGTTAAACGGTAAAAAGATTCTAATTGGAGAATGTGGCCATGCCTCTCGTGTTGCAAAGCAGTACATACCAACTTACTGCGGTGGTGAAAATGCTCTGCCAGTTGTGAGCATTCTCGAATACACATATAATGCATGGAAAGAAGGGAGATTGAAGCTTGATCCCGAAGTTGTCACCGAGAGGGTTGCCTACCATGACCCATGCAATTTAGCAAGGAATCGGTGGATAGTTAATCAACCGCGCGAGGTACTGAAAGCATTTTGCAAGAATTACGTGGAAATGACCCCCTCTGGTGATAGGAACATTTGCTGTGGCGGTGGGGGCGGTACAGTATCCATTGATGAGATAAGGCCTTACAGAACAATTGTTGGAGGCAAGCTGAAAGCTGAGCAAATCAGAAGATCAGGTTGTGAGGTCCTTGTTGCTCCTTGCGCAAACTGCAAAAAGCAACTAAGGGAGCTGGTAGAGGATCAAAATCTAAGTTGTAAAGTGGTAGGACTGCACGACCTGATATACAGAGCAATCGTATTTGATAAAGAAATTGATCGTGTCGAAATGGAGGGGAAAGCATGCAATCGATAATTGATTTTGCACGTGGTCCTTTGTTTCGGCTTTGTTTTACGATAATGCTGCTGGGACTACTTCGTGTTCTGTTTATCGAATTTTGGGGAATTTACAAAGCATATTCGAAGGCGTGTGACAAGCAGATACCCTGGCGACTCGTTTTGAGTCGAACATTTGAATGGCTAATTCCAGCAAGAAAGCTGGTAAAAAGTGGTGATGTTTACTCATTTGTCTCGATATTGTTCCACATTGGTTTAATAGCAGCTCCGGTATTTTTGTTTGCACATATAACACTGTTAAAAAGTTCAATTGGTATAGGATGGCTTTCGCTTCCGTATAAATTTGAATTCTGGCTCACTCTGAGCACTATAATTTTATCTTTTTTCCTATTGGTGCTGCGCATTGCCAGAAGAACGATTCGGCTTTTAAGTCGTCCTGAAGATTATCTCTGGCTAATCCTTATTCTCTTTCCATTTGTAACTGGTTTTGTCTGTGCTAACATAGATATCAGTGCCACCTTATATGAATTTCTTATGGCGGTACATGTTATTTCTGCCGATTTGATATTTGCATTAATACCGTTTACGAAAATAGTTCATTGTGTGCTGGCACCTTTTTCACAATTTGTTGACGCATTGGCGTGGAAGTTCCCCGCGAGGACAGATGAGGATATAGCATTGACGTTGAATAAGAAGGGGATACCGGTATGAGTAAAGCAATTCTAACAGATGTGACCAAGTGCATTGGATGCCTGAAATGCGTCTCTGCATGCAAAGAGGTAAACAATCTTCCTCTTGATGTGCCAAGAATATGGGATAAGAATGATGGTTTATCAGCAGACAACTGGACAGCTATAATTCAAAAGCCTGATAACCACTTTGTCCGAAAGCAATGTCGCCACTGTCTTGATCCAGCGTGTGTTTCAGTATGTCCTGTAGGGGCACTCCATAAAACTGAATTAGGCCCTGTAATATATGACAGTGGAAAATGTATGGGATGCCGTTACTGCATGATGGCATGTCCATTTGGTATTCCAAGGTACGACTGGGACAAGACAGTTCCGCATGTTGAAAAGTGTATTATGTGTTACGATCGCATTAAAGAAGGGAAGCAACCTGCATGTACAGAAGCGTGTCCAACTGGTGCAACTGTCTTTGGTGATCGTGATGAATTAATAAGGGAAGCTCACAGGAGGATAAATGAAAATCCACATAAATATATAAACAGGGTTTGGGGTGAACACGAGGTTGGTGGAACCTCAGTCCTATATATATCCGACATAGATCTTGATTTCCTTTCCTACCAAACGCAGCCTGTCGACAGACCACTTCCAAAAGAGACAGCCCCGGCAATGAAGGGAGTGCCATTTGCTTTCTTTGGTATGGGTGGACTGATGCTTGGCATCAACTGGATAATAAGTCGAAGGATGAAGCTCAGTAATAAAAGTGCAGACAAAAGGGATATTAGAGATGAATAGAGTAAGAAATGCGAAACTTATTTTATGGTTAGTTACAGGGTTTGCAGCAGCAGTTGCGGTCAATAGGTTCATTTTTGGTCTGGGTGCAACTACAAATTTGAATGACGAGGTTCCATGGGGGTTCTGGATAGGATTTGATGTAGTATCAGGTGTTGCTCTTGCAGCAGGCGGCTTTGTTGCAACTGCAATTTTCTATATAATGAAAAGGGAAGAATTTCATGAACTCGTAAAGCCTGCGGTTCTAACAGCATTTCTTGGATATGTTGCTGTGATTTTTAGTCTGTTGGTCGATCTGGGGTTACCTTGGAACATCTGGCACATGATTATATACTGGAATCCACATTCTCCTTTGTTTGAAGTGGGTTGGTGTGTGATGCTATACACTACAGTTTTAATCCTCGAATTCAGCCCTGTTCCATTAGAGAAATACAGTCGTTATGCTAGAATCAGGAATTTTCTTATGAAATTTCGGTTTCCACTGGTTCTTCTTGGTATAATGCTCTCGACGCTTCATCAATCGTCACTTGGAACACTTTTTCTGATAATGCCATCAAAACTTTATCCATTGTGGTATTCTCACCTCCTCCCTCTACTGTTCTTTGTTTCTGCTGTTGCCCTGGGCATGGCGACCGTTATATTTGAAAATTTGACTTGTCACTGGCTTTACAGAAAAGCAAGTAAAACTTATGTGCTCAGTAAGCTTTCGCAGGCTATGATATGGGTGCTCCTTTGCTACTTCTTAATTAGAATTGTGGATATTGTGGCGGCCGGCAAATTTGGTCTCATTTTTAATGGAAGCTGGTTGAGCAATTTATTTATTATCGAGACCCTCCTATCTGTTATCATTCCGATCATCTTATTTTCGTCGTCCCGGCTCCGTAATAATGTAAAAATTCAATGGTTGGGTTCGACAACAGCAATAGTTGGGATAGTATTGAATCGCGTGGACGTTGCTGGACTGGCAATGGTTGGTGCTACAAAATGGTACGCTCCATCATGGATGGAAGTCGCAGTTACCTGTGGTATACTTTCAGCAGCAGCACTTGTGTTTCTGTTTGCAGTCGAGAAGTTCAATGTTTGGGAAGAGAGGCCAGAGGATCCAGAGACTCTTCCGCATACCCCTCCATCTTTTGATCTCCCTTCTTACACGTGGCTTGGACCTCCTGACACCGCGTCTATTACAAGATACACGCTCGTCTTCGTGTTAAGCTTTGCGGCTGGAATGGCTCTAATGCCTGGAAATCGCCTATATGCTGAAGGGGTTTATCATATCAAAGTTAAACCAGCAACAGCTGTCGACAATTTAGCCGATACGTTGTGCATCAATGGAAATCGTGATGACCAGTACGTGGTTTTTTCACACAGGGCGCACATTTCATGGATATCTAGCCACAGAGCATCCCTGTCAGGTGGTAGTATCATAGCTATTGCGCGAACAGCAGGGGGAGCTGATAGTTGCATAATCTGTCATCATTTGAACCTCCCCGGGGAAAGAATAAGCAGTTGCTGGGAATGCCACACGGAAATGTATACGAGTGTTGATTTCTTTAAACATGACTGGCATGCTTCAGGAAGTGGAGCGAATATCAAATGCGTCAGCTGTCATCAAAAAGGGGTTACCCGGGATAGTAATTCTGCTAAAGATTGCACAGCTTGTCACCCTGCATACAGGTTTTCAACTGTCACGGTGGGGAGTCGAGAAAAATACTACATATATTCCTATGTTGACGCAATGCATGAGATGTGCGTTTCATGTCATGTAGTTGAATCGAGGAGAATTAAAGAAAAACCAGCGCTCGCACAATGTGCAACATGTCATAGGGTGGGCAATCCTCCTGATTTAAGTAGATCTCTCAAATGGAATGTGGAGTTCCCCCGTTTTAACAACGTGGTTCTCCCACCTCTCAATGTTAATAAAGAATAATGATCGTTCATTGGCACTTTAAGAAATGCCTGAAATTGGACAGGACGTAAGGATTTTTACTTATGCTGCGGGTCTTTTGAAGACGAGCTCGGGCAAGCCAGATTTTGCTTGTGAGCTGACAAAGGTTCTTCAATTAGTAAACGAAATAGATCCTGCAGTCCTGTACATCGACGTGATGTTACCTGAAACGGTCGAGATGTCTCTTCATTTAATTTTCTGGAGAAAAGAGAAGCCTTTCAATGTTTTGATCATAAATATCGGTCGGGCTCTCCCTGAGGGTCAGCTTGATTTTAGCGCATATGCTAAACAAATATCGGAGTCTATGCCGAGTGGCATTGCTCCGGTCGCAGTAGACCCTCAAAACTATACCCGCACTATAGAAATATGCTGGTGTACAAGAGAATGGTATTTTCGTCTAATTGAGTACAGCTTAAAAAATTAGCTCCTGAAAATCTGGTCTATCTCGTCTCAATCAGCGATCACCAATTTTAAAATCCACCATCAATTTTCTCAAATCTTAATTTATCCACTCCCTTTTTCGTTGTGGAATTCTGGCACGGCAATTGAGCTATATAATATTGCATGGACTTGAGAAAGATTGTAAAAATGAATAAATCGCATTTTAAATTATTTTCCTTAGTTAAAATGTATGGGAATTTTGTCCCAAAAGAAGGGGCTATTTATCGATTTTTCAAAGCAAATGGGGCAAGTTGACCTATGTTATGGCACAGGAGGATCAAACATGGCATTTCATTCAGAAACAATAGAATGTCCTGTAGAGCAGGTTGACTTAGCGTGTCCTTACTGTCATAGTTCAAGGGTTGTTAAGCATGGTAGGACATCTGCAAGAAATGTTCGGTATAGATGTATCTTTTGTAAGAAAACTTGGGTTCAGAACAAGGTTAACCAGCCGAGGCCTGACTTTGCGCTGTTGACGGAGGCATATCTGACAGGTTATTCGTATCGCGATCTTCGGCTGATATACAGGAGTTCTCCTATCCGTATTAATGAAAAAATCAGGGAATATCTTCAATATTGCCCTTCCTGGGAAGATTACCTTGATGCTTGCCAGTCGAAGTACCAACCTCGTGTAATTCATCTCGTTGGCTGCAGGCTTAAATGTAAATCGAGTAATTCTATGGATCATTCTGTATATTTAGCTTTAGCAATAGATGCTCTGTCAACTGTCGTACTAGGTTTCGAGTTGGGTTCTGATGAATCGAAGGATGTTTGGTTAAGGTTGCTGGACCGACTCAATTGTCGGGGAATCATCTGTCCAACCTTCATAACATACGGACAAAAAATAGTAAATGAGGCGCTTGGTATTGTCTTCCCGTATTCAGACGCGCTACACAATTTCACAAGAATCCTTCACGACAGAGAGCTGAAAGAGGAGGTATCACGGATCAACGATCCCAAAAAGGTAATACGGGAAGCGATAGAGGCATGCCGGAATGATGAGGATTCGCCCAAAGAGTGCTGTCTGGAGTTATTCAAAGATGCACGGGTAAAGCAACTGGTCTATGAATCAAAGGATTTCTTTTTAAGAAGACTAATCGAGAGACTCGACCAGCTAGCGTCTTTACGAAGTGAAGGTTTGGTAAAATCTTTTCAGGTTAGATGCGAAAAATTTCACATGATAAAAAATGACCCTTTCCCAATAGTCAACGGGTGGATTGCTCTGTGGATGCTCGAGCCACTTCCAATCGGGTTCAGCAGACTCTCCCTTTATCTCCAGTATCCATGTGAAACTCATTTTAGAAATTTTGGCTGTGGAATTTTGCCGAAGCGTTTAGACTTGCCAGTGGATAGTCAGGAGATGAAAACATTTGCTGTGGAACTTGCTGTCAGGCGTTTACAAATGCCTGTATGAGGTTAAACTAATTAATTGGCTCATTAACCTCTTGTGAAGTTACTCAACTAAAAGAAATCTCCTCTTCTCAACACAAAGAATACAGAAAGTCTGCCACTTCTTGTTTTTCCTTTTAGTCAAAACTATGTTTTTGTCGACCAAAGAAATTACAAGGAGCAAATATGGCAGAGAAGAAAAAAGAAACACCAAAGTTGGATGAGCTCGAGAAAGGACCGTGGCCAAGTTTCGTAAAAGAAATAAAGAAAGCTGCGGAAAAGAACGAAATGGCAAAAGATTTGCTTGGTCAACTCGAGCGCTCGTATGAAGAGAAGACTGGTCACTGGAAACATGGCGGTGTTGTCGGGGTTATGGGCTATGGCGGCGGTGTCATTGGAAGGTACTCTGACTTGCCTGAAGAATTTCCAAATGTCTCTCAGTTCCACACACTGAGAATTAACCAACCGGCCGGGTGGTTTTACACATCAGATGTTCTCCGAAAACTATGTGATATCTGGGAAAAACATGGATCGGGTCTGACAAACATGCATGGCTCGACAGGCGACATAATCTTTCTCGGTACGAAAACAGAAGAGTTAGAGCCTGTCTTCAGGGAGTTAACAGAATTAGGATTTGATCTCGGAGGATCAGGATCTGATGTTAGAACACCAAGCTGTTGCTGTGGCATGGCGCGATGCGAGTGGGCATGCTATGACACGATGGCTCTCACTTATTTCCTGACGATGCACTATCAGGATGAACTGCACAGGCCAGCTTTCCCTTACAAGTGGAAGTTCAAAATGTCAGGCTGTCCAAATGATTGCGTTGCTGCAATAGCTCGTGCTGACATGTCAATAATTGGAACCTGGAGAGACGATATCCAGGTAAACGAGGAAGCAGTAGCAGAATATGCTAAATCAGGAATGGATATTCAAAAAGATGTGGTAGAGAACTGTCCAGCTAAATGCATGGAGTGGGACGGCAAAAAGCTAAAAATTGACAACAAATCGTGCGTTAAGTGCATGCACTGCATAAATGCTATGCCGAAGGCTCTTTCTCCTGGCAAGGACCGCGGTGCGTGTATCTTAATAGGAGCAAAGGCTCCAATTGTCGAAGGCGCAATGCTGTCCTCGGTCTTGATACCATTCATGAAAATTGAGCCCCCGTATACTGAACTAATTGAATTAGTAGACAAAATACACGAACTCTGGTCCGAGAATGGGAAGAATCGAGAAAGAGTAGGTGAGTTCATCCAGCGCGTTGGTCTTGGCAACTTCCTTGATGCAATTGGAGTTGAGCCAACTCCAGAGATGCTATCTCATCCGAGAGAAAATCCCTATGTCTTTTACGAAGAATACTTTGAGGAAGACTCAGAAAGCTCGGATGAATCTGAGCAAAAAGAGTAATTAGATAAAAAAATCTGGAAGGAATTTTACAATGGCTGAAGAAAAGACAAAACGAAAGACCGACATTGGTCCGCCGCATTACGAAAAATTTCTCCCTCCAATTATAAAGGAAAACTATGGGAAATGGAAATACCATGAGATTTTGCGACCAGGAGTAATGGTCACCGTTTCAGAAACTGGCGCAAAGTTATATACGGTTCGAGCAGCGTCACCGAGGTTATTGAGTATCGATAAGATACGTGCCTATGCTGATCTGGCTGACAAGTACTCAAACGGCTATCTGAGGTTCACCAGTCGGCACAACGTGGAGTTTCTTTTGACAGATGAATCCAAAATAGATCCTTTGATAAAAGATCTACAGGCCCTGGGACATCCTGTTGGAGGGATGGCAAATTCAATATCGAGTATTGTCCACACGCAGGGGTGGGTACACTGTCATTCGGCGGCAACGGATGCTTCAGGTATTGTGAAATCGGTTATGGATGAGCTTACCGATTATTTCACACAGATGAAGCTTCCTGCTAAGTTAAGAATAGCTCTTGCTTGCTGCCTCAATATGTGTGGAGCTGTTCACTGCTCTGACATAGCAATCCTTGGAATTCACAGGCGTCCGCCGAAGGTCGATAGAGAGAGATTAAAGTCACTATGTGAAATTCCATCTGTAGTTTCTGCATGTCCAACGGCAGCTATTCGACCAACCACAATTGATGGGATGCAATCGGTCGAAGTCATAGAGGAGAGGTGCATGTTTTGCGGCAACTGTTACACAGTTTGCCCAGCAATGCGTTTAAATGATCCTTTGAACGATGGGGTCTCAATTTGGGTTGGCGGTAAGGTTTCAAATGCCAGAAGTGAACCGATGTTCTCAAAATTAGCGATCCCATTCTTACCAAATAATCCGCCGAGATGGCCGGAAGTAGTAGAGGCTGTAAAAAATCTTGTTGAAGTCTGGGCAAAAAATGCCAGAAGATATGAGAGAATGGGTGAATGGATTAACCGAATTGGTTGGCCAAAGTTTTTCCAGTTGACAGGCATACCGTTCCAGAAGGAACATATTGATGATTTCAAGCATGCTGGACTTACTTACAAACGGTCAACACATTTGACTTATTAAGGAGGTGCAATCATGGCTGAGCGTGCAACGGTGACAGAAGTTTCGGACGCGATGTATAAGATGATCAAGGACACCGCCGGCCAAAAAAAATGGAAGGCGACTGATCTTACTAAAGCCGTGTTGGAGCTATTTGGTGATAGGTGTGATAAAGACCTTGCCAAGCAGGCAATCAGAGATTTGATTGAAAGCGGCAGGTGTATTTACACCTATTATGGTGGAAGTTTCATAGAGATTCCTCACAAAGAAGGTGCAGAAAATTAGTTTCTGAAAAGTGGAATTGAACTGAGATGCATGTGTACTACGATAGTTACCCGAGGGTGGTAATTGGCGGACTGTCGGGCGATTCAGGCAAGACAGTGGTGACCTGCGGCCTGGCAGGGTCGCTGATTAAAAGAGGACTCAGCGTTTCTGTCTTTAAGAAGGGTCCAGATTACATTGATGCCGCATGGCTTGGGGCTGCAACAGGTGGACATGCTCGCAATCTGGACTCATACCTGATGGGCGATAATGGGGTGGTCAAGTCCTTTTTAAAAAGTGCAAAGGGGAGTGCAATCAGCATCATTGAAGGGAACAGAGGAATCTTTGACGGTGTAGATAGCAGAGGAACTTACAGCACAGCCGAGTTAGCGAAGATTTTGCAGGCACCTGTTGTCATCGTGCAGGATATTTCTAAGGTTACCAGCACCGCTGCTGCCAGTATATTTGGATGTAGTAAACTTGATCCCGCGTTGAAAATTGCCGGTGTGATTCTCAATCGGGTGGCGAACAGGAGGCACGAAGATGTTGCAAAGAGAGCAATTGAAGATTTAACTGGGATTAAAGTCCTGGGCGCAATTCCAAAGTTGTCCGAAGAGTTTTCGTTGCCATCACGTTATCTCGGTCTAATAACTCCAGGTGAATTTGAAAATCGGTCAGATGTATTGAGTCGACTCGTAAATGTCATAGAAGACTACGTGGATACGACAGCAATTGTAAACATCTCCAAAAAAGTACCTCCAATGAAGTTTAATTTGGATGATTTCAATCATGAAGTTCAATTTGCATCAGGGGAGAGATTGAGAATTGCTTACTTCAAGGATGAATCATTCAGCTTTTACTATCCTGAAAATTTAGAAATGCTCTCTGTGCACGGGGTGGATTTGATTCCAGTTTCTGCCTCTGCGGATAGAATACCACCAGATATCGATTTGCTTTACATTGGAGGTGGATTTCCAGAAAGAAACATCAATGAGTTAATTGCAAACTCTGCTACGCTCCAGACTGTCAGACAGATGGCAGAGGAAGGTCTGCCAGTATATGCAGAATGTGGTGGACTGATATATCTGGCACGCTCAATAGAGCTGAACGGCAAAGAGTATCCACTTTCTGGAGTGCTTCCAATTAAGGTCCGTCTTTACGACGTGCCTCAAGGTCATGGTTATTGTGAAGCTGTTGTCGACAAAGATAATCCATATTTCCCTGTTGGCACTGTACTCAAAGGACACGAATTCCACTATTCAGGAATTGTTGATTATGATCCGGATATCAAATTGACCGTTAGCCTCTTACGGGGGAAGGGAGCAGTTGCAAATCGTGATGGGATATTATACAAGAATGTCTTTGCCAGTTACATGCATCTCCATGCTTTTTCATCTCCAGAGTGGGTTAGCGGAATGGTTCAGTGCGCAAGAAATTACAGGATACTAAAAGCAAAAAGTAAAATTCTGGAAACAAACGGTGTTGAGCTGTTAAATGATTAACAAGCATCATAGGTCAATAAAATGGCAAAAGTTGTAAAGAAAGTTACGAAATCTCTTGGACAGCTGCGTACTCAGTCCGTCGGGGTGTCTGCAATAGAAACATCACCTTTGCGTCCAGCTTACGTGCTTAAGACTCCTCCATGTAAGAACGCATGTCCTAACGAAACAGACATTAGAGAGATATTGACAACAATAAGCTGGACGGAAGATCTTAACAAATCGTACGATGAATCATTTGCCAGGGCATGGGAGATATTGACAGAAAAAAATCCCCTTCCGTCTGTATGTGGAAGGGTTTGTCCACATCCGTGTGAAGGTGACTGCAACAGGGGTCATAAGGATGGGGCAGTTGGAATAAACAGCATTGAACGATTTCTTGGCGATTATGCTTTAGAAAAGGGCTTTAAGTTCAAAAAGATTTCAGAAGAGTCATATCCTCAGAAAATTGCCGTAGTTGGTTCGGGACCCGCTGGGCTCTCATGTGCCTATCAGCTGGCAAGAAGAGGGTACAGTGTTACCGTTTACGAAGCACTGAGCAAACCGGGTGGGATGTTAAGATATGGAATCCCAAACTATCGCCTTCCTGAAGAAATACTTGATAAAGAGATAAGTAGAATTCAAGAGCTGGGGGTGGAGATAAGGTGTGGTCAGAGAGTAGGAACGGATCTGTCGTACGACGCCCTACAAAGCAAATATGATGCTATTTTTGTTGCAATAGGGGCTCACAAAGGGAAATTGCTCGGTATTCCAGATGAGGATGCAGTAAATGTTTTTACAGGAACAGGTTTCCTCAATGAAGTAAATTCCGGTAAAAAAGTTGAGGTGGGGGATAAAGTGGTAGTAATCGGGGGTGGTGATACAGCAATAGATGCTGCACGTGTTTCGAGAAGGTTGGGTGCTGACGTAACCATACTATACAGGCGTACGAAAAATGAAATGCCAGCAATACCGGAAGAGGTTATGGGTGCTGAGGAAGAGGGTGTCAAAATAAGGTTCCTTGCCGCGCCTGTCGAGTTTGAAAAGGAAGGAAATTTTATTAAAAGAATTAAGTGTCAGGAAATGACTCTTGGTGAACCTGACCAGTCTGGTCGAAGACGGCCTGTTCCCGTTCCCGATTCGTACTTTTATGTAGAGACTACGGCAGTAATTGCTGCAGTCAGTCAGGAGCCGGATTTTAGCGGACTCAATTTCCTGCGGGAATCCGATGACTGGATTAAAGTCGATGACGGCATGTCTACCAAAATCGACAAAACCTATGCTGGGGGGGATGCTCTCAATTTAGGTCTAGTTACAATAGCTATTCACGATGGGAGAAAAGCTGCTGAAAGCATTCACAACAGGTTGCAAAATATCATTTCTCAGTCCGAACAAAAGCCGCCTGTCATAAGATACGACAAAATCATTTTAAGTTACTATCCATCAGCTAATAGAAATGAATCTCCAAAGAAACCACCCGAGGAAAGGCTAAAGGGATTGAATATTGAAATTACTTCCACCCTTACGGCTGATCAGGTTATTGCAGAGGCAAAGAGATGTATGAGCTGTGGATCATGTTTTGACTGCGGTACCTGCTGGAGCTACTGCTCAGACCAGGCAATTGTCAAACCCGTTGTTAAGCATGGCAAGTATGAGTTTAAGTTAGAGTTCTGCATCGGTTGTAAGAAATGCGCTGAAAACTGTCCCTGTGGATACATAGATATGAAATAAATATCGAGTCAAAAATCTAATTCTTAAAATGGAGGTTGAACATCATGCCAATATTCGAGTATCAAGGACTGAAAATCGAAGTTGATGAAGATGGTTTCATGCAAAAGCCGGAAGAATGGAGTGAAGATGTTGCAAGGGCACTTGCTACAACTGAAGATATCAAAGAAATGACTGAAGCGCACTGGAAAGTTGTTCGCTATCTGCGTGATTATTATTTGAAATATGGAATAGCTCCAATGGTGCGCAAGTTATGCAAAGATACAGGATTTTCTCTCAAGGAGATTTACGAGCTGTTCCCATCAGGACCGGCAAAAGGAGCCTGCAAAGTTGCAGGATTGGCAAAGCCAACTGGCTGTGTGTGAGAGTTTCTCGTGTCTTATTAAAAAGCTGAAATCAACGACTGCTGTCAAACAGGCTATGATGTTTAACGCAGCCATGCTTTTAGAGGGATATCATGGGACATAATCTGATGGATTTGTTGAAAACCCAAAAGGCGGCAATAGCTGCTGCATGGGTTGAGAAAATTCTCTGCTCATATCCAGAAGAAGGAGCGAATTTTTTTAGGAACCAAAAGAATCAGTTTAGTAATCCAATTGGACATACCATCAGTAAAAATGTTCCTGATATTTTTGAAGAGATGATCGGTCAGAATGATCGCCTCCGGCTAAGAGATTTATTGAAGGACGTTATAAAAATAAGGGCTGTTCAGGAGTTCCCCCCTTCTCTCGCAATACGATTTGTTTTTTCTTTGAAGGAAGCGATTCGTGAGGTATTGGAACCCGGTATTTTTGAAAACCTGTCATCGGGTGAACTTCAGCAGGTTGACGCCTTAATAGATGAAACAGCCCTAATTGCATTTGATCTTTATATGGAATGTAGAGAAAAGATATTCAAGCTAAGGCTAAATGAGGCAAAGTTGAGGTCAGGAGAAGCTTTATTGATGCAAAATGAGAATAGTTGATATATGGGAGATTGTTCGTACAGGTCCAACACTTCTTTCTTGTATGGACAAAGAAAGTCAAGGAACATAAAATGTACATCCTCTACTCTCTCGTTTTCGTTATTCTTTTAATTGGAGCAGCTATTGTTGGAGTTGGAATTGCGGGATTGACATCTGTCTTTGGTATTGTTATCCCTTATGTATCGATAGTTGTCTTTTTATCTGGCATTGTTTATCAGGTCATAAAATGGTCGATGTCCCCAGTCCCCTTTCATATTCCCACTGTTGCGGGCCAGCAAAAATCCCTTCCATGGATCAAAAGCAGCCAGTTAGAAAGTCCACATACAAGCCTCGGTGTTGTTGGAAGAATGGCTCTGGAGATTTTATTTTTCAGGTCCCTTTTTCGAAACACCAAAATGGAAATGAAAAGTGGACCTGTGTTGACGTACGGAAGCACAAAATATCTCTGGTTGGGTGCAATAATATTTCACTGGTCGCTCCTTGTTATTCTCCTGAGACATTTGAGGCTGTTCATGCAGCCAATTCCGCAGTTTGTAATTTATATTCAATCGTTGGACGGATTTTTTCAAATTGGAGTACCTGATATCTATATCACCGATGCTCTCATTTCATTGGCTTTATTGTTCTTGTTCTTGCGGAGAATAGTGGACTTTAAGGTAAGGTACATTTCGTTAGTTTCGGATTATTTTCCCCTCCTTTTAATTCTGGCCATTGTGACAACAGGAGTCATGATGAGGTACTTTACCCGGGTCGACATTGTCAAGATAAAAGAATTTGCCGTTGGATTATTTTCATTCCACCCGTTTGTTGAACAGGGAATTGGTTTAATCTTTTATGTCCATCTCTTTCTTGTCTGTGCTTTACTTGTTTACTTCCCGTTTAGCAAGCTTTTGCATATGCCTGGAATATTCCTTTCTCCCACGAGGAATCTAGCGAACAATAGCAGGATGAAACGACACGTTAACCCCTGGAATCACCCTGTGAGGGTTCATACGTACGAGGAATATGAAGATGAATTTCGGGAAAAGATGAAAGGAGCTGGACTGCCAGTTGAAAAGGAATGATTCAGTATGTCTAAAGTAAAAACATCTCCCGAAGAGCTTATTAACAGCATTAATTACAAACCAACTCGTAAAGACTGGATGGATCCAGCCGTGGAGTTTAAACCTGGCACGTACAATCACAGCGGGAATCCAAAGAACGTTGAATACCTTGGTTTACCGAATCCACGAAAGTGGCAGCCATCCGATTCAGATTGGCAGCTTCCTGAAAACTGGAAAGAAATCATACTTGAAGGCTTAAGGGATCGCCTTCATCGTTTCAGGTCGTTGAAGATCTTCATGGATATATGTGTGAGATGTGGTGCCTGTGCCGACAAGTGCCACTTCTTTATAGGTTCTGGAGATCCCAAGAATATGCCTGTTGTTAGAGCCGAGCTCTTGCGGTCTATTTATAGAGGCAATTTCACTCTCGCAGGAAAACTACTGGGTAAGATTGCTGGATCGAGAAAGCTAGACGTCGATGTGATAAAAGAATGGTTTTACTATTTTTACCAGTGTACGCAGTGCCGCAGATGCTCAGTTTTTTGTCCTTATGGCATTGATACAGCTGAGATAACGCTCCTGGTTCGTGAGTTGCTGAACTTAATTGGGGTGAACATTGATTGGATAATTACACCTGTTGCTAACAGTTTCAGGACAGGAAATCATCTCGGTATTCAACCTCACGGCTTCAAGGAAAGCATTGAATTTGCAGTTGACGACTTAGAGTCAGTTACTGGTGTGAGGGTGGAGGCACCTGTGAACCGTAAAGGTGCTGAGATTCTCTTCATTGCACCTTCGGCTGACTACTTTGCCACGCCACATTACTACACCTTGCTTGGTTACCTGGCTCTGTTTCATGAAATTGGCCTGGACTACACCTGGAGTACATATGCGTCCGAAGGAGGGAACTTCGGGTCGTTTATATCGCATGACCTTATGAAAAGTTTAAATGCAAAAATGTACGCCGAGGCTAAAAGGCTTGGTGTCAAATGGATACTTGGTGGAGAGTGTGGACATATGTGGAGGGTTATTAATCAGTATATGGACACACTAAATGGTCCTGCTGACTTCCTCGAGGAGCCTGTCTCCCCCATAACAGGGACAAAATTTGAGAACGCTCGATCTACAAAGATGGTACATATTTGTGAGTTTACAGCCGATTTAATAAAAAATGGGAAAATCAAGCTTGACAAGAGTCGGAATGATCACTGGAAAATCACCTTTCACGATTCCTGCAATCCTGCGCGTGCACTTGGTCTAATAGAGGAGCCGCGATATATCATTAAGAACTCATGCAATTATTTTTACGAAATGCCTGAAAATACAATAAAAGAGAAAACATTTTGTTGTGGAAGCGGCGCAGGCTTGGGGACTGACGAAAATCTTGAGATGAGACTGAGAGGCGGATTGCCTCGCGCAAATGCAGTGAAGTTTGTCAAAGAAAAGCACGGTGTGAATTTTCTTGGATGCATATGTGCTATCGACAAAGCTACCCTTCCAACTCTTGTTGACTACTGGGTGGGGGGTGTTGAAGTTGGTGGTGTCCACGAGCTTCTCGGGAATGCATTGATTATGAAAGGTGAAAAGGAGAGAAAGACCGATTTGCGCGGCAATGCCATACAATCAACCAGAAATGAAGAAAACGATAAAATTTGAAGAGGCTGCTTTGCTCTCTGTAAATCTAAAAAAGGGAAATTTTAAGGAAAGGTAAAGTTCATGGAGGGATTGAACCGTGTATGACGGCGGGAAGATAATAACAGGTTTGTTGATCTTTGTTTGCTTATTTACTTCCCCGTTCTGGTACGACATTTCGAGCAAAACAGCTATGGAAAAACCGACCCCTGTTTTGCCTGCAAATCAAAAAGAATGTGTATCTACTGTGAGTTTCATGTTGTCTGATCATATGGAGCTTCTTAACACGTGGCGGTATGAAGTTGTCAGGGAAGGTAAGACCTACTACACTTCTCCTTCTGGGAATAATTACAAGATGCGTCTTACGAGAACCTGTTTGAATTGCCACAGCAATTCTTCTGAATTTTGTGACAGGTGCCACGATTACGCAGGCGTTAATCCGTACTGCTGGGATTGCCACAACAAAACTCAAAATTTAGCAGGTAAGTAATGACTATAACACGTCGCAATTTGTTAAAAATGATGGGAATTACCGCGCTTGGTACGGCTTTTGGCAAGTACCTGACAGCCCGTGCAGACAGTCCTGTCGCCAGGGTCATATCTAAAGTTTTTATAGAAAACCCGAGATCCCAGAAAAACCGAAGCGCACAGAAAGTCAGGTTGGCGATGGTCATCGATTTGAGAAAGTGTGTTTCGGACCAGGGTTGTACGAAGTGCATAGATGCGTGTAATCAGGCGCACAATATTCCAAACTTTGGAAATTCAAAAGATGCAATCAAATGGATATGGAAAGAAAGGTATGAGGATGCTTTTATTGATCAGGAAAATTTCTATATAAAGGAGGAGTTCAAAGGGAAATTAGTTCCTGTCTTCTGCAATAACTGTGATAATCCACCCTGTGTTGAAGTGTGTCCCACACAGGCAACTTTCAAGCGAGACGATGGGATTGTTATGATGGACTGGCACCGTTGTATTGGATGCCGGTATTGTATGGCTGCCTGTCCATACGGCTCAAGAAGTTTCAACTGGAGAGATCCAAGGCCATTCATTAGTAATATTAACGAGGACTACCCAACCCGTTCTGCTGGTGTGGTAGAGAAGTGCACATGGTGTGACGAGAGGGTGTCTCAGGGCCTTCTCCCAATATGTGTCGAAGCATGTCCCGAGAAAGCCCTTGTCTTTGGAAATTTGAACGATCCCGCGTCCGAAGTGAGACGCCTTTTGAAAGACAACTTTTCGATCAGGCGAAAACCCGGTCTCGGAACGAGTCCTGAAATTTATTACTTAGTTTAGGTGATTGATATGCTGGAGTATGCCTTTAGAGGGAGTAAAAGGTACTGGGCGTGGCTGACTTTCTTATGTATAATCATTTCAGTTGGATTTTACTTTTACATTAAACAGCTCAGCTACGGACTGGGGATAACGGGTATGAGTCGCGATGTGAGCTGGGGACTATACATAGCCCAGTTCACTTTCATCGTTGGTATAGCGGCATCGGCAGTGATGGTGGTTTTACCTTACTATCTTCATAACTACAAAGTGTTTTCAAGGGTAACGATCCTCGGCGAGTTTCTCGCCATTTCATCAGTAATTATGTGCATTACTTTTGTTTTTGTTGATTTAGGTCAGCCGTCGCGGGTGTTAAACATCTTTCTCTATCCAACCCCGCATTCGTTGATGTTCTGGGATGTAATTGCACTGGGGGGCTACCTCGTACTTAATGTTATCATAACGCGTGTCACATTAGGTTCTGAGTACAAGCATATAGAGCCACCTGGATGGATAAGGCCTGTTATAATTATCTCTATACCGTGGGCGATAAGTATCCATACTGTGACTGCCTTTTTATTTGCGGGGCTGGCGGGGAGGCCCTTCTGGCTTACAGCCATTCTAGCACCCAGGTTTTTGGCATCTGCTTTTTCAGCTGGTCCTGCTCTTTTAATAGTCCTCTCAATGATAGTAAAGAAAATTACAGGTTTTGATGTAAACGACGAAGCCTTAAAAAAATTGTCATTAATAGTAACGTATGCCATGTGCATCAATGTATTCTTAATTTTAATGGAACTTTTCACGACGCTTTATGGGGGAATTCCAGAGGATGTGTCTCACCTGCAATTTCTATACTCTGGCCTGGATGGTAATCATACACTGGTGCCATGGATGTGGGCGTCGTCTATCCTGGCTCTGGGTTCACTAATTTTCTTGATAACCCCCCGCTGTCGAAACAATTATAAAATCTTGTTTTTGTCGTGTTTAATGGTATTCTTTTCAATTTGGATTGACAAGGGGCTTGGTCTGGTGATAGCAGGGTTCACACCTTCACAGTTTGGCAATGTAGTGAAGTACTGGCCAACACTCCCCGAATCTTTTATTGCGTTGGGGATCTGGGGGGTTGGAGCTTTTCTGGTTACGGCTTTCTACAAAATTACGATCTCAATAAGGCAAGAATTGAAAGTATAGCAAATAAATTGGGCAACATAGTCATAATTGGTGGGATGGCAGCTGGATGTAAAGTTGCTTCAAGATTGAGCAGACTTCTGAGGGGTCATAAAATCATCGTCATAGAGAAAATGCCATTTGTCTCCATGAATTCCTGTGGTCTATTGCCGTTCGTTGCTGGAGAAATCGATGATGTTTCTGATTTGATGAGAACAAGTTATAACGTCTTGCGTGACGAGAAATATTTCGATAGTGTCAGAAATGTCAATGTACTGACAAAGACAGAGGCATGTGAAATAGATACTCGGAAGAGAGAGCTGGTATGCCGTGCAATTGACTCAGGTGATAAATTTCGACTCCCTTACGACTCTCTCGTAATCGCAACTGGTTTCCAACCTGTAAAGCCCGAATTCTCTCTTAGAGATTCAACACTTATTTCATCTTTCCATTATTTGTCGGATGCGCAAAAATTCAGAGAGAAGGTTCAGCATGGTGCGATTAGCAAGGTTGTAATTATCGGAGGAGGAATCAAAGGTTGTTCATTAGCCGAAGCGTTAGTTACTCTCTGGGGTATTGATGTTGCCTTAATTGAAAGAGAGGAGAATTTATTACCGGTCTTACTTGACAGGGAGATTGCATATTACATTCAATCTTCAATTAAATCGGGCAAATTAGATTTGATCCTTTCGTCATCTATTGAAAAGATTGAGGATGATAAAAGGGGGTCTTTAAATGTTTGCCTCCAAAATGGGGAATCTATATTAGCTGACTATGTCTTTTGCTGTACTGGAGTAAAACCAAGCACAGATCTTGCAAGGGGTGCTAATATCCAGACAGGAGTTACGGGAGGAATCATTGTTGATGAAAAAATGAGAACAAGTGTCGAGCATGTGTGGGCAGCAGGGAGTTGTGTCGAATTAACAAACATGGTTACGGGTCAGGGAGATTATTTTCCCTCCAATCCATTGTCGATCAGGATGGGGAGGGTGGCGGCAGATTCAATACTTGGCAGAGAATCGTCACTCAAAGGTACCGTGAGGCCCTTCTCATTGAAGCTATTTGATAAGTTCATATGTGGTGCTGGTTTGACAGAAAGATATGCAAGAAAGTTTGGCTTAAATGTAGGGAGTGTGGTTGGCTGTTGGTCTGACGGAGCAGATTATTACCGTGATTCGAAACCAATTATTGCAAAGCTAGTGTATGAAAAGCCTGGATTGAGATTGCTTGGTCTTCAGATGGCAGGAGAAAAGGATTTAACGAGATACATCGATCTTTTTTCGGAACTTTTGTCAAGAAGAAGGACAGTGGAGTGTCTACTTCAAGTTGAGCTTGCATCAAGCCCGGGTTGCGGAGCATCGGACATACTTTTAAATCATTTAGGAACCATGGCTATCAATCAAGAGCTGGATGGAGTAAAAAATGTCAGTCCAGTAGATGCAATGTCATTCAAAGGAACATTTATAGATGTTAGAGAGCCGCACGAAAGAACTGACCATCCGTTTTCAAACAGCTGCATTGGTATTCCAATGTCAGATCTCAGAACAAGGTTAAATGATTTCAACTCAAATCAGGAAATTATTTTCGTGTGCGGTATGGGATCAAGAGGGTATGAAGCAGCAAGGATGTTTTTAAATCATGGTTATAAAAGGGTATCCTATCTCGGTGGTGGAATTTTGCTTTATGATGCTGTGCGTGTTGAGAATTTCAAAAGACTGAATAGAACAAATGGTTGAGAAATGTGGTGGTAATAAGAAAAAGATCGCTCTGGAATGAGTTGATCAGGGACAGGAGGATTTATGTCTATTATAACAATTTCTAGAGGTTCACTCAGTGCAACAGAAAAATTAGCCAGAAGGGTTTCAGAGAAACTTTCGTGGCCTGTTATAACCCGAGAGGATGTTATAAGTGCAGCAGATAAATATGGGATTAAGGAATCGGGTTTGGTGCAGGTTTCTTTTTTGGATGAATCACCTCATTTGCTGGACAAACTGTCGTCACGGAAGAAATTATACCTTATTTGTTTTCAAACAGCCCTATTCGAGTTTGCCCTTAAAGGAAGTATGATATATCATGGGCATTTGGGTCAGTTTCTATTGACCAGGATTCCATATGTGCTTCGGATTATGCTAACAGCTCCTCTGGAAAACAGGGTGGACGCCCTTGTTAAAGAGAGAGGTATGAATAGAGAAGAAGCCAAATCGTACATCAAGTCGATCGACGAGCACAGAATGAAATGGTCATTTTTCCTTTATGGCGTAAACTGGAAAGATCCAATTTACTATGACCTTGTTCTCAATATTGAAAGGATGAGCCTTGATCTCGCATCAGACATCATTGTCGAGTCGGTTTCGAGGAAAGAGTTTCAGCCTACTCCTGAGTCCACTCAACTACTTAAGAATTTGCATTTAGCTTCGCTATCAAAAGTGTATTTGCAGCAGTCGCCTCGCACTCGGGGGAGCGATGTTGAAGTTGAAGCCGATGCAGCTGAAGGAAAGTTAGTAATTAGAGGCTCATGTCCAACAGTTGGTGCTAAGATGTGGGAAGATGACATCAGGAATGTGCTCCAGAAGATCGAGGGAATCAAGGTCATCGAAGTAAAAAAAGAATTAGTTTCTTACTACCAATAATAAAATAATGGACATCTGTCATGAGTGTTGAACCTGAAATTGCTTCTGACGTTCTTGTAGTTGGTGCTGGTATAGCAGGGATAACTGCTGCAGTGGAAGCTGCTGAGACAGGGTTAAAAGTAACTCTCCTCGAGAAGAGATCATACATTGGTGGAAAAGTTACCCAGTTCAATAAATATTTCCCAAAATTATGTCCGCCAAGTTGCGGACTCGAAATTAACATACGACGGCTTCGCAACAATCCATTAATAAAACTTTTTACCCTTGCGGAAGTGGCAGGTATTTCGACATCTGAAGGGAGATATCGGGTCGATGTCAAGGTGAATCCGCGATATGTCAATGATCGGTGTACTTCATGCGGTGAATGTGTTGAAGTTTGTCCTGAAACCAGGAAGAACGATTTTAATTTTCATATGGATGAAACTAAGGCAATTTATCTTCCCTATCCAAATGCCTATCCAGACAAATACGTGATCGACCCTTTATCATGTCAGGGTTTAAATTGCAAAAAATGTGTTGATGTATGCCGTTACAATGCAATTAATCTCACCCAGAGGGCAAGCCATCTGACGATAGAAACCAGATCAATCATTTGGGCAACAGGATGGGAGCCTTACGATGCAACGAAGTTAGATAACCTCGGGTTTGGAAAGTTCCCTGATGTTATAACTAATTTAATGATGGAAAGGTTGGCTTCACCTGATGGGCCAACACAGGGAAAGATTTTGAAGTTGTCCTCAAAAAAACCAATTGAAAAAGTAGCATTTGTTCAATGTGCGGGATCGAGGGATGTCAACCACCTGGAGTACTGCTCATCTGTATGCTGCATGGCATCATTAAAACAAGCAAAGTATGTCAGGGAACAGTATCCAGAGGCCGAAATTCACATTCATTACATTGACGTGCGGTCGTGTGGATTGCTGGAGGATTTTTACAGCAAGGTACAGAAAGACGAAAAAATATTCTTTCACAGGGGAAAAGTTGCAAAAGTAATTCAGGATGTTTCAACTGACAGACTTCTTGTTGTGTCTGAAGATTGCATTTCAGGTAAGCTAATTAAGGTTCCTGTCGATTTGGTGGTTCTGGCTACAGGGATGCAGCCATCTCAAGGTAGGTTGCCTCTTGAAAATGACATCTTTGACAAGTATGGGTTCATAAAGTTCAATGGAAATGGAATAGCTGGCTGTGGTGTGAGCACAGGACCAAAGGATGTCGCATCGTCAGTGAGGGAGGCAACAGGTGCTGTCTTGAAGGCAATACAAACAATTAAGAGGAAATAAAATGGCATTGGAAACGAAAGTTGGAGTTTACCTCTGTTCTGGATGTGGAATTGGTGAGAGTATTAATCTTGACCATCTAAAAAGAGTTGCCACAGATGAGAATAAAGTCCACCTGTGCAGTGTTAAGTCATGTCTCTGTTGCGAGGAGAGTGTCGATGAAATTAAGGAAGATATTGAAAAAAAAGGCTTGAACCGCATTGTCATTGGTGCCTGTTCACCAAGGTCATTGTCTGAGCTGTTCAAATTCAATTCTAACGTTCTCGTAGATCGTGTAAACCTCAGGGAAGATGTTGTGTGGACTCACAAGCCAAATGACGAAGACACTCAAATGCTTGCTGAAGACTACTTGAGAATGGGGATAATTAAGGTGAGGAATTCAGAGCCTCCAGAGCCTCTTTTGAAGGAAGTCAACGAATCGATTCTAGTTGTGGGCGGTGGTATATCGGGTCTGACGTCCGCTCTTTCTGCAGCAAGTTCTGGGTATTCTGTGGTTCTTGTAGAAAAAGAAAATGAATTAGGTGGATGGATAGGCAAGTTTTACAAAATCACCCCGTGTGAGTCACCCTACACTGAACCTGGTATTCCAGATATTAAAACCCTTATTTCAGATGTCGAATCTAACCCAAACATAAGGATTTTTAAGTCAACCATCATCCAGAAAATTTCCGGTCAACCTGGAAATTTTAATGTTACCCTCGAAGTCAACGGGGAGAGTCAAACGGAAGTTTTTACAGTCGGCTCAATAGTTCAAGCGACAGGCTGGAAGCCATATGATCCACATAAATTAAAGGAGCTGGGATATGGTGAAAGTGAAAGGGTGTTGACAAATGTGGAGTTTGAACAGCGCTTCAAACTCGGAACCTTCGAAGATGTACTACAAAATAAGTCGCTTAAAAGAATTGCTTTCATACAGTGTGCTGGTTCACGCGACGAAAGGCACCTGCCTTACTGTTCCACAATTTGCTGTTCAGTCTCCCTAAAACAGGCATTATACATCAGGGAACGATACCCTGATGCTCTGATTTACATAATATATAGAGACATGCGCACACCTGCACAGCACGAACTGTTTTATCGCCGTGTCCAGGAAGAAGAGAATATTTTTCTTCTCAAAGGTGACGTTGTAGGGGTGAGGAAGTCCAGGAGCGACTCAATCCTGGTTGATATAGATAACACTTTACTGGGGGAGAATGTTCAGCTGGAATCAGATGTCGTGGTACTGGCAACGGGGATGGTACCTTCTACTTCTGTTGACTCGGGTTTGACTGAAGAAAAGAATGAGACAGTTGAAACGACTGCCGACGGGAAGAAAATGGCTGAATCAGCAGAAGTTGGTGCAAGAATACTCAACCTGACATATAGACAGGGCACCGACCTTCCAACACTAAAATATGGCTTTCCAGATTCACACTATATTTGTTTTCCCTACGAGACAAGGCGAACAGGGATATATGCAGCTGGTTGTGTTCGTTCACCAATGGATTATTTGTCGAGTAAGGAAGATGCTTACGGAGCTACTTTAAAGGCTATTCAGGTCATCCATGCAGTAAAACAAGGGAAAGCTGTCCACCCGAGGTCTGGAGATGTTTCTCATCCCGACTTTTTCCTCCAGCGATGTACTCAGTGCAAAAGGTGCACTGAGGAGTGTCCGTTTGGGACATTGGACGAAGATGAAAAAGGAACACCGCTCCCCAATCTGGACAGGTGCAGACGTTGCGGTATATGTCTTGGAGCCTGTCCTGAAAGAATAATTTCATTCAAGGATTATTCTGTTCCCATGATTGCTGCAATGATAAAAGGAGTTGAAATTCCAGAAGAAGATGAAGACAAGCCAAGGATACTTGCTTTTCTTTGTGAGAATGATGCCTATCCAGCACTTGATATTGTTGGGAAATTGAAAATCCAATATAATCCTTTTGTTCGAGTCATTCCTGTTCGTTGTTTGGGTTCAGTTAATGTAGTCTGGATCGCAGAAGCTCTCTCAAAAGGGTTTGATGGGATTCTTTTAATCGGGTGTAAGTTTGGAGAGGATTATCAATGTCACTTCATCAAGGGGAGTGAACTTGCAAGTAAAAGAATGGAGAATGTTAGGGATAAATTAAAACAGCTCGCTTTAGAACCTGAGCGGGTCAAGCTGTTAACTCTTTCTTTAGATGAGTATATGAAACTCCCGGCAATTTTTGATGACTTTCTCGAAGAAATTAAAGAGGTTGGACTCAATCCTTACAAGGGTATGTAATCGTGTTTTTGTCGTGGAACACAATACCAACAAACTGAATACAGAAACTCCTCATCTCGTTGATTTTACATATATGCGGGGATATACTTTTTTGTAAGATAAAAGAAAAATGCACTTTTAAGAAAGGGCGGTTATGTCAGAATTCAATTTAATAAGGCCACATGGGAGTGATAAGCTCAGGATTCTTCTTCTTTCCGGGAAGGAAAAGGAAGAAGAAATCCAAAAAGCTAACAGGTTGAAGAAGATTCATATGACCAGTCGGGAGACGGGCGATTTGATAATGCTTGGTATTGGAGGATTTACTCCTCTAGAAGGTTTCATGGGTCATGATGACTGGTTGGGTGTTTGTAAAGAAATGAAGATGGCCAGTGGTTTGTTCTGGCCCATACCAATTACACTTTCGGTATCTGAAGATGATGCAAAATCGCTAAAGGTTGGGGAAGAAATAGCATTGATTAGCGATGAGACCGATGAAATTATGGGAACGATGAAGGTAGTGGAGAAGTACCAGATTGACAAGACCTTCGAGTGCAAACAGGTATTCAAGACGGATGATCCTGAACATCCCGGTGTCAAAATGGTGATGGAACAGAAGCCGTGGAACATTGCGGGGCCTGTGAAGGTTGTTTCTGAGAGTTATTTTCCTTCTGAATTTCAGGGGCTGTATCAAAGGCCAGCAGAGAGCAGGGAGATCTTTGCTAAAAAGGGGTGGAGAACAATTGCAGCGCTTCAACTCCGAAACCCCATGCATCGCTCACATGAGTACCTTGCGAAAATTGCACTTGAGGTTTCTGATGGTTTATACATACACCAGTTAATTGGAAAGTTGAAGCCTGGTGATATCCCTGCTGATGTAAGGGTCAAGTGCATAGACGTGCTCGTTGAAAACTACTTTGTCAAAGACACGGTTGTCTGCGGCGGGTATCCGCTTGATATGAGATATGCTGGACCCAGGGAGGCCCTGTTGCACGGGATATTCAGGCAGAATTATGGATGCACCCATTTAATTGTTGGTCGTGACCATGCTGGAGTTGGAAATTACTACGGTCCTTTCGACGCTCAAAAGATATTTTATGAGATTCCACCTGATGCTCTGCTCTTGAAGCCTCTACCGATTGACTGGACATTCTGGTGTTACAAATGCGGTGGCATGGCTTCTATGAAGACATGTCCGCACAAAAAAGAGGATAGACTCTTCCTGAGTGGTACAGCTCTCAGAAAGGCTCTATCAGAAGGAAAGGAAGTACCTGCTGAGTTCAGTAGACCTGAAGTGCTTGCAATTTTAAGAGAATATTATTCGAAGCTCGATGAAAAGGTTGAAATCAAGATGCATCAATTTGCTACAGGCGATGCGTCAGAAAAGCTGAAAAAGTAATTAATTCACACGTTATCAAATATTGTATGCTTTAACATCATAATGAAAACTGAAAAGGAGATGGGCTAATGCCGAGTTATGTCAATCCCGAGAAATGCGATGGTTGCAAAGCTCTCGACAAGACAGCCTGCCAGTATATATGTCCAAACGACTTGATGGTACTGGACAAGCTGACTATGAAAGCTTACAACCGAGAGCCAGAAATGTGCTGGGAATGCTACAACTGCGTAAAAATTTGTCCAAATCAGGCAATTGAAGTTCGTGGCTATGCTGATTTTGTTCCATTGGGAGCCACTGTAACGCCAATGCGATCCACTGATTCGATTTTGTGGACAATTAAATTTCGAAACGGTACGCTAAAGAGATTCAAGTTTCCAATTCGCACCACAGAGGAAGGGAAAGCGGTACCTGACGGTGGATGGAAGACTGCCGACAATAATCTCAAGAGTCCTGTTCTTTTCACAGAACCTGATTCTCTGGGGCTTTCAGAAGTAGTGACACTAAAGAAGTAAGGAGGTGAATTTAATATCATGCCGGAATTTAAGACTGAAGTAGTGGAAACCGACCTATTGATCGTCGGCGGTGGAATGGCAGCCTGCGGGGCGGCTGTTGAAGCAGCACATTGGGCTAAACAGCACGGCCTTAAGGTTACGCTTGTGGACAAGGCCGCACTTGACAGAAGCGGTGCGGTTGCAATGGGACTCTCAGCCATTAACATGTATGTAGGGTTAAAGGATGGGAAAAATACGGTTGAAGATTATGTACGTTATGTCAGAAACGACTTGATGGGGATTACACGTGAGGATTTGGTATATAACATAGCGAGGCACGTGGATTCGACAGTTCATTTATTTGAAAAATGGGGGCTTCCGATATGGAAGGATAATGAGGGAAACTACGTACATGAAGGTCGTTGGCAATTAATGATCAATGGCGAATCATACAAAGTAATAGTTGCTGAGGCTGCAAAGAACGCAATTGGGATAGAGAACATTTATGAGCGCGTGTTTATAGTTGCACCAATAATGAGTGGTGGAATTTGCGTTGGTGCAATAGGATTTAGCGTGCGTGAAGAGAAAATTTATATTTTCAAGGCTAAAGCTGTTTTAGTTGCGATGGGCGGTGCTGTACACGTATTCAAACCCCGCTCTTCTGGTGAAGGTTTAGGTCGTGCGTGGTATCCTCCATGGAATTCGGGGTCGAGTGCTTACTTTACAATTAGAGCCGGTGCTGAGATGACATGTCAGGAAGTGAGGTTCATTCCAGTGCGGTTCAAGGATGCTTATGGGCCTGTTGGTGCGTGGTTCCTCTTGTTTAAATCGCGCGCTACAAATGGCATGGGTGGCGACTATATGGTGGAGCGCGCTGACGAGCTCGAAAAGTGGATACCTTATGGAAAAGTTAAACCCGTCCCCGCCAACTTGCGCAACTGGCTTATGATGCTTGATGTGATGGATGGTAAAGGGCCTATTTACATGCGTACAGAAGAAGCAATAACGAAAATTGCTTCGGAGTCCAGTGACGAGAAGGCTGCCAAGAAGAAATTAAAGGAACTGGAGTCAGAGGCGTGGGAGGATTTCCTGGACATGACAATATCTCAGGCGGTTTTGTGGGCAGCCACGAACACTGCTCCTGAAGAGAAGCCTTCTGAAATTGCTGCAGCAGAGCCATACTTTATAGGTTCGCATTCTGGAGCATCAGGTGCATGGGTTAGCGGACCAAGAGACATAGCCCCAAGTGAATATTCGTGGGGTTATGCTAACATGTCCACCATTGAAGGAATCTTCTGTGCAGGCGATGCATCCGGTGCTTCAAGCCATAAATTTTCATCTGGCTCGTTTACTGAGGGACGAATTGCTGCAAAATCGGCAATTGAGTACATAGTTGACCATAAGCAACTTCCTACTGTTGACGGTAGTCAGATAGAAGCTCTGAAACTTGAAATTCTCAAACCTCTTGCTCTATACGAACAATTCAGTAAAGGCTCAACTGATCCCTTTGTCAATCCGAACTATGTCCGTCCCAAGATGTTCATGTTCAGATTACAGAAAATCATGGACGAATACGCAGGCGGAGTTTCCTCGCAGTTCAAAACGAGCAAGGCTCTTTTGGAGAAGGGACTCGATTTGCTACAGTACCTGAAGGAAGACGCAGAAAAACTTGCTGCATCCGATCTTCATGAGCTCATGAGATGCTGGGAAAATATTCACAGGCTGTGGCAGGCTGAGGCACACGTCAGGGCAATGCTTTTCAGAGAAGAGACAAGATGGCCAGGTTACTACTACCGTGCAGACAAACCTTCTATGGACGAAAAGAACTGGCGTGTGTTTGTAAATATGAAGTACTTGCCAGAAGATAAGAAATGGGAAGTATTCACTAGACCTATAATTTCAATTATTCCATAAGACGCTGGTAAATTCTAAATGATGGGTCTTGAGTATTTCCCGCACACCCCTGAGGGGAAGAGAAGATCTTCCCCTCAGTTAATAACATATGTCGAAGGGTCATGGAAGAAAAAGAAATGAACTTGTGTCCTTACTGCGGGATGCCGTTATCGAAGTGGCGTTGTCCACCTGAATCTGCCTGGGGGACGGAGTTTCAGTACGTCTGTTTCAACGACGATTGTTCGTATTTTGTGAATGGCTGGGAATGGATGAGAGAACACTACAACATGAACGTCTCCTATAGGTTCAGAATTAATCCTGTTAACGGTGAACACGGTCCCCTTCCTGTTTGGTCGAAAAATGCCCTCAAGGATCTCATAATTACTGGTTAGATGAAAGGAGACTGTGAGAATTTGAATGAGTTAGAGAGTTTTAAAGAGACTATTCTCAAAGAGCACCGAGAACTAAACAAACTCGATACTTTCAATTTTAGTTGTCATAAAGGTATTAGCTGCTTTAATAAGTGCTGTGCAGATGTCAATATCTTTCTCACGCCATATGATATAATTCGGTTGAAAAACAACCTTGGAATAAGTTCGCAGGAATTTCTCGATAAGTATTGTATTGTACCTATTGATTCACACCAGCAGTACCCGATTGTAATGTTAAAGATGGATAGCGATGCAAACAGGTCGTGTCCTTTTTTATCTGCGCAAGGGTGCAGGGTTTACAAAGATCGTCCCTGGGCTTGCAGAATGTTTCCTGTAGGATCTGGTTCTTCAAAGGATGTAAGCGATGAATTTTTCTTTTTGATTGAAGAACCGATCTGCAAAGGATATTTTGAAAACAAGCGTTGGTCTGTAGAAGAGTGGATGGTCAATCAGGAAGTAATAGATTACTCCAGCATGGGTGAGTTGTTCAAAGAAGTCTCTCTTCATAAGTACTTCATCAGTGGAAAGCAACTCAACCCGGCTAAACTGGAAATGTTTTATATGGTTTGCTACAACATTGATAAGTTCAGGGAATTTGTTTTTGAGAGTAGCTTTTTGAAGCGATTTGACATTGAGGAAGAACTTGTCCATAAAATAAAAACAAACGATGTAGAACTCCTGAAGTTTGGATTTAAGTGGCTCAGGTTTTCACTTTTTGGTGAGTCAACAATCAGGTTAAGGTCAGATGGAAAACATTGAAGACAATACTTCAAGATCAAAGAGAGACTCCGTTTCCCCGGACATGTCCTTCATAAATTACCTCAGGACACATGGTGGAGACAAATTTAAGAGGTGTTTCCAATGTGGCTCATGTTGTGTAGTATGTTCCCTGAGCCCGCAAGATCACCCATTTCCCAGGAGAGAAATGATACTGGCCAACTGGGGAGAAAGAGAAAAGCTTGTTTCTGACCCAAATATCTGGCTGTGCCATGGATGTACTGATTGTAATGTGTATTGTCCAAGAGGTGCCAAGCCAGCCGATCTTCTTTCTGCTTTGCGTTCTTATGTCGTTGAGTCATTCTCATTTCCAAAGTTTATGAGTCGAGGACTAAAAGCTCCAAAATACCTTTGGCTTTTCATTCTTGCTCCAATTCTCATCTTCTTCTTGATTCCGTTTTTGCATCTTAGTGGGAATCTGTCTCGATTAACTGAACCTCCAATAGTATACAACGCTGTCTTTCCAGAACAAGCATTGGAGTTCCTTTTTATTGCTGGGAACATCATAATCTTCAGTTTTGCAGGATTCAGTTTGTTCAGGTACTGGCAGGTACTGGAGGCTGGGAATATTAATGTGCCTGTAAGGGGTTTTTTCAGTGCGTTTGTAATGACAGTTCGGGAGCTCGCCACTCACAAGAATTTCAAAGTTTGCTCTTCAACGTCTTCAAGATATTGGGGACACCTGTTAATCTTTTATGGCTTCGTGGGTGCTATGGCGACTGCTGGATTAGCGTTGATATCGGAAGTCATTTTGAAAATGGAAACCCCTCTCCCGCTATTGAGTCCTGTAAAAATATTGGGTGACATAAGTGGTGTCTCAATGTTAATAGGGGGCATAATTGTAACTATAAAGAGGGTCAGGACAAATAAGGAATCGGGAAGCAACACCTATGACGACTGGATGTTGATATTTTTGGTCATTTTTGTTGGTTTAACGGGGCTACTGACAGAAGCTATGCGATTTGCAGGCTCCCCTGTGGCAGCGTACAGCACATATTTCTTCCATCTTGTTCTGGTTTTTTGCCTACTGTGGTACGCGCCTTACTCCAAGCTTGGACACATGTTTTACCGTACAATTGCCTTAACCTGGATAAAGATGCATCAACGCGAGGATGTAGTATCTGTTCGCGCTTCTGAACCGGAGCACTCCCTTGCCAATTATATTCCATGAAACACATTTGTGGGTTAGCTCAGCGGTCTGTCTAATTCTGACCCATCGAGACTATTAAAGGTTGTAGTTCTCTGTCAAAGCTTTTGTTTCAAAATTGTGTAAGCAACACTCCTTTGATTGTGATTGAGCTTATCTCTTAACCGTGACTAAAGAATGACCAATTCACGCAGGCCTTTGTTCTCCTCCAATCCGCGATGGCGCTGGTTCATACTCACAACAGTCCTCATAGGAGCTGCAATGTCGGCTCTCGATGTTAGCATCGAGAACATTGCGTTACCTACGTTAAGAAGATATTATCACATACCACTATCACTTGACGAATGGGTAGCGATGGCTTATATGCTTACACTCACCATATTCCTTCCACTTTTTGGTCGACTTGCCGATATGTTCGGTCGAACGAGAATGTACAATCTTGGGTTCATAATATTTACAGTTGGTTCAGCACTGTGCGGCATTGCCCCAACTATAGAGTTCATGATAATTTCTCGAGTTATTCAAGCTATTGGAGGTGGGCTGCTTCAAGCAAATTCTGTAGCCATAATAACTCAAAGTTTTCCGCGCGAAGAGCTTGGGAGGGCTATTGGGATTCAAGGCGCTGTACAAGCCATTTCGATGGCTATCGGGCCTTTTCTCGGAGGACTCCTTATAAGTCTAAATCTGCTCGGAACCCATTGGCGTTCGATCTTTTATGTAAATGTGCCAATAGGGATATTTGGTACAGTTGCTGCTTATTACATATTACCCCGTGACAAAAAGCTTGGAACCAGGGAGAAATTTGATTTTATTGGAAGTTCAACTTTTGCGGGTGCTCTGTTATTTCTTGTCCTCGCTCTGAATGAAGGTAGAAAATTGGGGTGGGAGTCACGTACGATAGTTGTCTACTTCTTACTGTTTGCTTTTTTGTTTACAATCTTTGTTGTACAGGAATCGAAGTACAAGTATCCAATGATAGATTTTCAGTTATTCAAAACTTATGATTTTTCAGCAGGAAATATTACAGGTTTTTTTTCTTACTATGTTTTGTTTGGGGTACTTTTTATAATGCCTTTTTACCTGGAGAATGTGGCAAACTTTTCCGCATTTTCTGCTGGAGCAATGTTGACCCCAATACCAATTACAATGTCTCTCGTTGCGCCTCTGGCGGGGGCACTATCTGACAAATACGGTCCGGCAATAATGACATCATCTGGAATGTTCCTGTGCACTATAGCCTGTTTTTGTCTGGTTTTTTGCGGAGCACGTCCCAATGCATTATTTTTGGTGACAGCATTTACAATACTTGGCCTGGGAATGGGATTGTTTACCCCCCCAAACAACAGTTCAGTAATGAGTAGTGTACCCGAGCAGCGCTTGGGGAGTGCAGGAGGGATTTTGAACATGATGAGGGCAAGCGGGAGGGTTTTTGGAATAGACATCTCAGGCCTTATATTGACAACAACCTCAGCCTCTTATCTTCGCAAGATTGGTTTTCGTGATGCAGGTACGTCTGTTGTACCACGTGCACTCAAGGAGAGTGCATTTATGCGTGGCTACGTATTAGTACTAATCACATTTACAGCGCTCAACTTATTGTCTGCCATACTTTCCCTTACAAAGAAAGGACGTGCAAGGATGGCTGTGGAACATTTCCTCTCGGAATGACATACATCGAATTTTTAATTAGATTATTACGTCACTGTTTGGATAATACTGTATGCAGCTGCAGTCTATTGTCTTTATACCCGGGATGTCCCGAACAATTTCTCTTATTGTGTTCTCATCGTTAATGTTTCTTACCCGCCCACTGATCTTTACATTGCCGTCTTTTGCTTCGATTTTTAGAAAATAATTTCTGGTTTTACTATCAGAGGCAAGCTTTGCCTTTATTCGACTCTCTATGGCGAGATCGGCTATGGCTCTTTTAGATTCCTCAGTGAGCTGGAATTCCGGGGCCTCTGTCATAATACTTATCATATTGCATGCTGTCTGGATACTGATCTCTTTGAGGCTCAAAACCAGATCATACAACGAGGGATCATTCCAGTCCACTCCATACAAAAACTTTGTCCATTTTTGCCGATATTTATCCATTCTTCTGATATAAGAAATTGCCTCCTCCTGTGAGAGTTTCATCCTTTCCATTGCAAACGTAACTCGCAATTCCATAGGAGCTATTACCTTAACCTTGATTACCCGGCATACATTTTTCAAAAGTAAATGTCCAGCATGTCCATAGTAGACGACATTGTCGTCCTTCACATGATCACACAATGTTGCCTGTATAAAGCTCAAATACCGGATCCTATCAATTTTGAGCGATAAACGCTCCTCTATTGCTGGTTTAGCCATTATAGCGTTAGATAAGTCACTTTCTGAAATACCGTATCTTTCTGCTGCTTCTACGAGGATCTCTCTACTGAGTGCCTTATAGCCAAGCTTCTTTGCGAGGCATTCAGCCAGGTTATTACCTCCGCTGAATGTCCCTCTCGACACCGTTATAATTGACATGTTGTGATACCCTTTCTTTACGTTTCTCGAGCAAACCTCATTGCTGGGGCAGAATCTCCACTGAGAAACGCTTCTACGAACTCTTCGACGTTATCATCGTTTACAAAAGTTACATCTGCATTTCGCACTGCGCCCATCAACCTTCCTATTTCAGTCAAGAGATCAAAGATGGACTCCATTGGGATTTTTCTTATTGTGGCAAGTACATTATCATTTTGCAGCGTCACGGAAAAATTCATACGTTCAAGTATTCTTGCAACAACTCTTGCCCTCCTGACTCTCCTGACAGGATCAGCGGCGCCACCACGAAAATCGAAATTTATGTAGTTGTTGTTAATCTCTTCGCTGGCGTAAGCATCGAGTCGGGAGAAATGGTACCCGAGTCGAGATGAAAAGTTCAGATAGCAATCAGATATTATGGCATAGCTTCGTCCACCAAGTGAACCTTCTGTCCTTCCGGGATCGACAATGTTGGAAATTATCAGTCCAGTAAAACCCTTGAGATCAATTGGAAGTGGTCCTGCCCACCTTACGCCAGGTGCTGTCATCCCTTTTATGAGCGAACTTAATGGTCTTGATTTAATATCTTCTGGTGTGATTTCCTTTTTGTTTTCTGTCACCTTTAAACCTCCTCCAAGATCGATGATGTGAACATTTAACGGGACAGGAAACTTCAAAGGATAGGCTCTTTCACCTTCAGTTTCTGCAGATTCGTAAATGGAAAACATTTCTCTCATTGCATATTCATGAGCAAATCTCGTAACGTCATGCAAAGTCTCGCAGTTTTCAGGTGAGAAATTTGCAGAATCTGGATCTGTTAGATTTAACGGTATGATTAGTTGAGAAATGCTTTTCCATATCCTGTACATCGGGCTGTTCACAAATTTGCTTCGTGGACGGTAAACATGCCCTGTCTTTTTTACTGAACCCGAGTAGACACGATGCTCGTTCGCATCCACTGTTACGAGAGAATCATTGATAAGACATTCGGTTGCATTTCCTGTATTGACCAGGACAGGGATGCCAAGCTCCCGGGCAATGATAGCCAGATGGCCTGTAGTATTTCCAATGTCCGCAACGACAGCAGAGGTCTTGTGGAGAACACGAGTCAGCTCTGGTGACGTCTTTTTTACCACAAGGACGCCGCCGGAAGGGAATTCAACAATCTCCTTCATTTTCTGGAGGACAAAAACCTTTCCTGAGGCTACGCCAGGACTTGCGCAGTCGCCTGTGTCGATTAAAACAGAGTTCAACGTACTGGAATTGTTTTCCTGTGTTTCTTGTCCAACTGAATCTGTCCAGGCTTCTCCAGGAACCGAAACGGCAAGTGGTCTGCATTGTAAGATATAGACATCCCCATTTTTGTCAACTCCCCATTCAATATCTTGCGGTGTTCCGAAGTGTTCCTCTATTTTCAATGCATAATCAGAGAGAATTTTAATTTGTTCAGTATTTAAGCATGGGACAGATAAAATACCTTCTTTCATTTTTTCCTCAGACAATCCGTCTGTTTGTCTTGGAACAGCCATATAATCCTGATTACCTGGTTTAAATGACACAACCTCATGATCACCAGAAGAGCTGACAATGAATTCCTGCGGATTGACACTTCCATCCACAACTTTCGTTCCAAGTCCTCTCACGGCGTGGATAATAATCCCACTCTTAACTCCAAGGGGATCTTTGGTGAAAAGAACACCGCTTGCCTGTGCATCAATCATTCTTAAACATCCGATGCTCATTGGCATGTCGACATCACGCAGGCCCGTGATGAAACGGTAGACGAGCGACTGGGGTAGATACTTTGAAATAAGAACTTCGACGCAAGCATCGACTAAATTAGCTCTGCTGACGTTCAGTGCAGTGTAGTGTAGACCGGCAAACGAATGATCAAGGTCATCCTCACCAATCGCACTTGATCTTACAGAGACAAATACATTCCCCCCATACTTCTTCGAAAGGTCGTCGTATTCTCTCAAAATTGTTTGCTCTACAGCTTCCGGGATTGGCGATGAAACAATAAGAGCTTGAATGACGCGACTAACCTGCTGTACTTGGTCAATGTCATTAAAATCTATGGATCCAAGTGCATCGTCGATTTTCTTGTAGAGGCCACCAGTCTCGAGGAACTCTTCGAAGCACCGAGAAGTGAGGGAGAAGCCATCGGGAATTGGGATCCCTAACCTATTGTGAACCTCGCACAGTCGTGCCATCTTAGCTCCTACTTCTCGACTTTTCTCTATAGTTATTTCGTCTGTTTTGTAAGAGTAAGGTATGTATAAAGGGGATGTTTTCTCTTCAGTACAGTTCGTGCAGTCGGGTTTGGTGCATTCCCAAGCTGCGGGGCAAAACGGAACGGAGACAAGGAATTTCTCACACATCTGTTTGATAGTCTGAACCCTTTTTTGTAAAGTCTTGAACTTCCCCCCGCTAAGCAAGACTAGCTGATCTGCTACCTCCTCAGTCCGCTTTAAAATGTCAGCATAGATTGGGTAAATTTCTCGTTTTGAGAATGGCTTACCTGAACTAATAATGTCACTCAGGCTGCCCATTAGTTTTAGGGCTTCATCGTTTGCGAACAATAGATGCTGGAATTGAGATAGTTTCTCTCTGGAGGAAACTGATTCTCGGGAATGCCGTTTTAAGAGTTTTCTAAAAATCATTATTGATCAACCTCCAAAATTCATTGAGGTTGAAACAAATTTCCATTTTCAGTGCATTACGCAATCAATATACGAGAAATTGTTGACTTTATCTCCTCGGTATTAAATGGCTTTAAGAGAATGCCATCTCCAGTTTCCATGTATTCAACGATCTCATTACCTGACGTATGGCCGTACATATATACAACGCGTGTCAGAGGAGAAATGTTCTTTATCCTTCTAACTGTCTCCCTGGCGCTCATTCCCGATAAGAATGCATCTATCAAAACCAGATCATATATGTTGTTCCGAACGAGTTTGAGCCCTTCAATTGCGGTATTTGTTGTTGTCACATCGTACAAAATTTCCTGCGAACTTCTCAGAGCCCTTGAGATTGATTTGAGTATAATTTCGTGTTCATCAATTACCAGTATTTTCACGCTTTTAGGCATCATATTTACGCAGGCAACAAAACAACTACTAACTTTCCTTCTTCTTTTCTTGATTCAAAGGCAATCTTTCCACGGTGCAATTCGATTATTTGCTTAAATACGAATAAAGTCAATCCAATTTTACTGGTGCCAGTCGTTGGCAATTCCCCTTTTTCTTCTGTTAAAACTAGCCATTCGTTTTCCGGAATAGCGTTCCCCGTGTCCATAAATTTAATTTGAATTTTTTTGTCTTTCTCAATATACTCTGCATTGACATCAAGCAGCCCTCCGGTTGGCATATCCTCTGAAAAAGCTAAAAACAGAGCAAAAATTGCCTGTTCAATCATTTCAGGATCAGCAAGGATTGCTGGCAAATCATTATGTGTCGAGATATTCGTTTGAATGCTTTTGAAGTTCGATAGATTTCCAAGGACAGACACCACATGTCTAACGATAGCCATTATATCCACAGTTGTAAACCTTGGTTTCTTTTCAACATTACCAGAAAAAATATTGCGAACATTATCTCTGATTTGCATAGCCTGGCTAAGTATAAGTTCAAGATCCCGCCTTTCTTCTTCATCATTTGACCTATTGATTAAACTTTCGACATATATAATGATTCCCGTCAGCGGATTGTTAATCTCATTTGCAATTTCGTTCGCCAGTTTTCCTATCGAGGCAAGTTTTGCCGACTCGATTAAGCGTGTCTGTGCAGAGGAGAGTTTTTTTTGCATTAGATTAAAAGAAGTCGCTAAAAACCCAAGTTCCCCCTTGCCAGGTGGAATCTCCTCATTGAAATTTCCCTCCGCCACTCTCTGCATTCCTTCCACCATCTTCTTCACAGGTCTTCCGACAAGAAGTGTTATTGAAATGTAAGATATTCCTGCGGCAAGTAAAGCAATTACTATTGTCAACGTGATCAGTTCGATGCGAGTCCTATTAAGATCAGCCATGATTTTCTTAGCTGAGACTTTCATTTCTATGAATCCAAGGATTGTTTGAGAAGAGTCGTGCACCGACTTTGGCAAGCTATTATTCATTGCGATATTATTGTTTGCAGATTCATGACAATCGGCATTGTAACAAGTAGGAGAATTGTAAATAGGCAGGGAAGTGTAAATAAGATTGCTGTCCCTGTGGAAATGAGAGCTATATGCAGTGTTTGCAGGGTAGATGGATTCGCTTTCCTTTTTGTAGTGGCAGTTGGTGCAGAGCTCGTCAGTTCTTGATATGTGTTTGTTTATTTCAGCTTCATTAGAGGAAAATTTTATTACACCACTATGGTTTAAAATTCTTACTGATATGATTCCATGTTCGCCTACTATGTCGTTTATTCCCTTTGTTATTTCATCCCTTCGATTCCTCAGCATACTCAATCTCAGTATTTTTTCGGTCGTTTGACTGAGCAGGAGTGTGCACCTGTCAATAGATTGGATTGCATTTTCTTGTTGTCTTGTCAGGCTCAACAAAGTAAATAGAGACATGGTAGTGATTATAATCAATCCAACGAGGATTGATATCAGGGTCGAAGTGCTTAAATACTTGATTCGATTTCTTTGACTGTTTACTTTCAAAGTCTGGTTAAGTTAAAATTTATTCTCGATGTGAGATGCGTGACACCTCCAGACCAAGTGCTTTTAGAACAAGATCTGTCAGGTAAGACATAATAGTTCCGAGGATTGCCATCACCACAGTTACAATAATTGCATACATAAGCCTGTTGTTGTTGTAAATGCTGGCTATTAAGTACTCAATCCCTGATAAATTGGTCGTGTTAACTTTGTTTTCGAACCTTCCTTCTTGCTTGTGCTCTACTTGAAAAGAATACGCATCGTTGAAATTTCCGACAATCAGGGGTGTAACACAAGTGATCATTATAGAAACGCATATCAGCCATGTTGCAGTGCTCAACTTCATAAGTGACTCCTTTTTTCAGGTTCCTTTTTTCTTCTCTTTTTTGTATTCGATGATTAGTTTTACGATCACAATAAGTGTAAGTGATGCAGCTGTTCCCATCAACAAGATCCCGGCAGCCTTTTGATAAATCAAAATGCCAGAAATCTTGTAAACCTGTTCAAGTGCAATTGAGAGTCCAGCAAATGCAATCATAATTGCAAACAACAATCTTATTCCGTAGCCCTTGACGTACTTGACAGCAGTGGCACCAATTTGTGCCCCTACTGAGGATCCAAGAAGCATCAGAATGGCTGCTAATATTTCAACGCGTCCCTTTATTGCATAAGTAAAGCAGCCGTAGGCTCCACTGGCAAGGACGCTCATCAGATCTGTGCCAACCGCAATCGCTGTGGGGACCCCGATCAGGTAAACCAGAGCAGGCATTCTTATAAAGCCGCCTCCTACGCCTAGAAACCCTGATAAGAAACCAGTCGATGCAAAGACTAGCAAGACCGCCCACAAAGAAACCCTTTCTATTCCGGATACTGGCAAAGAAATGATTGGCGGTAGATTGATTTTGTGAAGGCGCCGTGCCAGACTGCTCCTCTCATGGTAATCTGCACCTTCAGGATTACCACGTAGTGTTCGCCTCTTCTTCGTTTTGAAATAGTCAACAAACATTAGCGTGCTTAAGCTAAACATTAAAAAGAGATAACACCACCTCACAACTGATCCAACATCGCCTATTTTTTCCAGCTTTATTATTAATTGAGAACCAAGCTCGAGTCCAACAATTGATGCGACTATTGAAATTGTGCCGAGCTTCCAGTCGACATTTCCCATCTTATGATGTTTTTTTGTCGCACCAATTGATTGACCAAAAATGTTTGCGAGGTCTGTACCGATTGCGTAGGCCATATGGAATCCGAAGATGTTCAAAGCTGGTGTTACAATCCAGCCTCCGCCCACTCCAAAAAAGCCTCCTAGCACGCCAACGCAAAAGCCTATCAAAATGAGCAACAAAGCATTGAACTCAATTCCTGCAATTGGAAGATGAATATCAAGTATGTTCATGTTGTTTTCCCGATAATAATTCAAATTTTTCCTTCTTCAGCTTTTTTTCCTTTTTGGACTCAATTAGAAGTTTAGTGATTATCACTCCTGACATTGAGAGAGCAGTTGCCATTAAAATGATTCCTGCGAGGGATTGGAAAAAAAGTTTCCCAGTAATTTTATAGAACTGTTCCGTCCCAACCGAAAAAGCCGCAAAAATTATCATAATTGCGAAAAGGAGTCTTATACCATACCCTTTTATATATCTAACTGCCGTAGCCCCAATTTGTGCTCCAATTGAAGCACCTATCACCATAACCAGGGCTGCAAAGAGTTCCACGCGTCCCTTAAGAGCATAAGTGAAACATCCATACGCAGCACTAAAGAGAACGGTTATAAGGCTAGTGCCAACAGCGACTGCAGTGGGGAGGCCTATCAAGTAAACAAGAGCTGGCATAATTATGAATCCTCCACCAACTCCCATAAATCCCGAAAGAAAGCCTGTAAAAAGAAATACCACAAGGATTGGCCACAGAGACACTCTCTCAATTCCCGAAGCTGGAAGGGAGATCATAGGGGGGAGGGTGATCTTGTGAAGCTCGTTGGCAAAACCCCTCTCTGCAACATTGGTCTCTCCTTTTGTGGCGTGCTGATTTTTCAGCTGTTGGTTGTTAGCAGAAAAATAATCATAGAGCATATAGCAGCCGAGAAAAGTTAGAAGAAACATATAGCACCATCTGACAATCACTCCGACATCACCTGCTCTTTCAAGTGAAATAATGACATCGGATCCAATTTCAAGTCCTATTACTGAAGTTGCAATTGAAATTAAGCCCAGTTTCCAATCAATGTTTCCCATCTTTTGATGTTTCCTCACTGCTCCAATTGACTGGCCAAATATATTCGCAAGATCTGTTCCAATTGCAAAAGCCATATGAAATCCAAAAATGTTTAGAGCTGGAGTTACAATCCAGCCTCCACCAACCCCGAAAAATCCACCAAGTACCCCAACACAAAATCCTATTGCAATCAGGAGGAACACATTGAATTGCATGCCAGCGACCGGCAAGTCAATATTGAACTGGCTCATGCGTTGCTAATGCCCCTTTTTTCCTCTTTTGTCATGTTTGAATGCACACACCTTTCATTTCATTTCTCTTTTTGATTCGATTATTATCTTACCAATTATTATGACTGTCATTGTGAGTGCTGTACCCATCAGGACAATCCCTGCAATTGTCTGGAGCAGAGCCATGCTTGCCATCTTGTAAAACTGCTCGGCGAGTACGGAAAGGCTTGCAAATATTACCATTATAGCAAAGAGAAGCCTTATTCCGTATCCTCTTATAAATTTGATTGCTGTTGCGCCAATTTGTGCACCTACGGATGCTCCTATCAGCATAATGAAAGCTGCAATTAACTCCACGCGGCCCTTTAGTCCGTACGTAAAACATCCATAGCCTGCTGTGAACAAGACAGTCACCAGGCTCGTCCCAACTGCAATAGTTGTCGGAAGGCCAATTAGATAAACAAGGACAGGGAGTATAATAAATCCGCCTCCAACGCCCATAAATCCAGATATGAAACCTGTTAGAAGAAAGACAATTAGAATTACCCAGATTGAAACAGACTCAATACCAGAAACAGGCAGAGAAATCATTGGGGGAATTGTTATGCTGAGGAGTCGTTCCGATATTTTAGTTCGACCAGGCAGGGGGTGATCAGATTCACTTAGTTTGTCAGACTCTTTCATTTTCCTCAAACTTGCTGGATGCAGAACAAAGTATTCATACAACATGTACAGTCCTAGCGAGGAAAGAAGTACAACATAGCACCACCTTACCACGAATCCCACATCGCCAATTTTTTCAAGTGTAATTATAAGCCGTGAGCCAAGTTCGACACCTATAACTGAACTTACAATTGATAAAAGTCCAAGCTTCCAATCAATATTTCCCATTTTCTGATGCTTTCGCACCGCACCTATTGATTGTCCAAATATGTTTGCTAAAGGGGTTCCAATTGCGAAAGCCATATGAAATCCAAAGATGTTCAGAGCTGGGGTTATCATCCATCCGCCCCCAACTCCAAAAAAACCACCGAGGACACCGACGCAGAAGCCTATTAAGACAAGTAACAGGATGTTAAAATGAATTCCTGCTACGGGGAGGTAAACGTCAAATATGCTCATCCTCAGTAAGTGCAATTCTCTCTTCAAGCGGAGACTTGTGGTCAAACCATGACATCATGTCTTGCAATGCAACCGTTGGACTGATGACAATGATAGCTGGAGCATGGAATCCTCTCGATCTGGATTCTTGTGCAATGCAATCGAGTCGAGCGGTAATGCACCGCTGACTTTGCAAAGTGCCATTTTCAATTACAGCTGCAGGCATTGACGGGGGCATCCCATTTTCTATTAAGTTCTTACAAATAGTTTCAATTCTAGAAGCACCCATATATATGATTATGGTAGTGTTCTTCAATTTGGCTAATTTGTCCCATTCCACCTGTGGACCAGATTTCCCATCTGATTCATGTCCGGTGACCAGGATGCATTGAGTTATAAGTCCCCTGTGAGTGATAGGTATCCCGGAATAGACCGGCGCTGACAATCCAGAAGTAATTCCAGGGATTATTTCAAATTCAATTCCTGCCTTTTTCAAGGCAATTGCTTCCTCAGATCCTCTTCCAAAGACAAAAGGGTTTCCCCCTTTCAGCCGCACTACAGTCATCCCGAGAGCTGCCCTGGCTATCAAAATTTCAGTAATTTGCTCTTGCTCTATTGTGTGGTATCCGCTCTGTTTTCCCACAAAGATCTTTTCACACTTTTTCTTGCAGTTTCTCAAAAGATCTGTGTTGACGAGCCTGTCGTAAACTACCACATCGGCATGCTTTAACCTTTTCAATCCGGCTACTGTGATGAGTCCAGGGTCACCCGGCCCGGCACCTATAATATAGACCTTTCCCTTTTTGCAGTATTTACTCATAAATTCCTCAATACGCTTATTACAAGGCTAGAAGCTATCCCTACAAATGCAATTGTAAACAAGATTATTAAAACGTTAGATCTCAATTCAAGTTTGCTCAAGATCGCCTGATTACGATCAAGTATGTTATTTATAAGCTGTAACGACATGCTTCCATATTCCTTGAACTCCTTATCATATTTTGTCATTTGATCTTCTGTCAGCTTTCCAGACCTGATGTCTTCGAAGAAATCCTTGTATATGTTAGCCAGCTCTGAATTAGTTGAGTCAAACCTTATAATTTCGGCAGGAGTGAGGGCATTCATCCCTTCCAGTTTTCCAAGAATATGGTGGAAATCTTCCTTTGCTTTTTGCCATTGGTTGAAACTGGTTGTTGAATATCCCCGAATTAAAAAGTTCTTTTCTTCTCTTCGCAATTGAAGTTCCGCTTCTTTAAGGAGGTGTATGCTATCTATCACCAAATTAGTTTTTTCTATTTCAGCTGTAATTACCCAGCCAATTATCCCGCTGCAGATGATCAATGCGGTCATTATGCAAAAAGATAAAATTAGTTTCCTTTTGAAGGAGTGTTCGTCTTTTCTCATTGCTCTTCGTTATGTGGTTGTTTTCTCCAGTTTCCTAAGAATGCCTTTCATATGTTGAATTGCCGCTCTTTTTCCGTTGGCGGCTAAAACATCTTCCCAGTTTGTGGAAAGGAACTCTCTGTATGCTCTATCCCGGGCAGAAGCTGGTATTGAAGTCTTGTTTGCAAATAGCCTCTTTCTAAAATCAGCTGCCAGTTCCAATATTTGGTTCGTGTATGGCGGCACAAATGTTTTTAACCTGTCTCTCATGTACTTTGAATAGAAAGGCGCCTTCCCCTGAGATGAAACGGATATAACAAGATCTCCCCTTGTCAAATTAGCCGGTAAAATAAAATCGCATAACAATGGCTGGTCGGCAACATTTAGCAAAATCCCATTCCTCTTGCAGTCCATGGAAATTAGCTTGTTTGTATCTGGATTATTTGTCGTGCAAAACACCATCTTGACATTTTTCAGGTATTTGCTCGAATATCTTTTTCTGATAACAGTAATCTTATTTCTGCTGGCTATTTCAGCCAATTTTCTGGAGATTTGCGGAGATATTATGGTAACTTTTGCGTGGTACTGGAGGAGCGCCGAAACCTTTCTGAAAGCGACATTCCCACCGCCAACCACAAGACATGGAAACTCTGTCATGTTTATTAAAACAGGAAAATACTTTTGCCGTCGATCGCGTTTCACCTGCAACTCTCGTCTTAAACTCTTTCTTGGGTTTGAATGAAACAAAGGCGATACGAAGTTCTGTATTCTTGGTGTTGATAATGAATTGTAATTTATTTTCTTGATGCAGAAAGAAGGCAATGTTAAATTTCAATATAATTTGGAGAGGTGCGAGAGTGGTTGAATCGGCCGGTCTCGAAAACCGGAATCCTGCTTAGCGGGATCGAGGGTTCGAATCCCTCCCTCTCCGCTTGGGTCTGTGGGTGTACTTTTACATAATTGAGGGTTAACGATATGATATTCAGGAAGGGTTCAACTTCGAAAAAAGCTCCTGCACCATCAGAAGCTACCAGACAGCAGGTTGCGGATCACCTGCGGAGGCTCGATAGATTTATTCGTGATGGAAATTTCGCACAGGCGAGAGGGGAACTTGAAAAGGTCCGAACAATAGATCCGGGAAATGTCTATGCATTGGCGCTTGAAGAACGGATGACCGCACTTGAGAAAGAAAAAATTAGCGGGGGAAGGATAGAAAAAGATGCTGATGTCGGTGGGATGAGAGAATCTTCTATTATCGGTGGCGTAAATGACAGAAAGGGCACAGTTCACGGAAGTACAGATCTTGAGACGCTTCGCGAAGAGATACGTCGTGACCTGGAACGTGAATACAGCAAGAAATATGCAGAGGAGGTCCGCAAAGCTGAACAGCGGATTAGTGATGCTCTTAAAAAGGAACAGGAATGGCAGGAATCAGAGAAAACTGCCCTGATTGCCAAACTTGAAAAAGAAAAAGCTCAATATTATGAAAAACTAGAAGCGGTATACAGACAAAAGCAGGTTGAAGAGTTAGACAGGGTTGAAGCAAATTACAGACTTCAAATAGAAAAAGAACGTCGAGAGGCTGAAGAAAGAGCAAAGAGAGAAGCGGAGTTGAAATATTCAAAGGCGATTGAAGAACTCCGGGCAAGTTTCGAAGCCGAAAAGGAATCTATGGCGAGGAATCAAAATGAGACGATTGAACTCTTTCAAAAACAAATGGCAGCAAACTTCGAAAATCGGTTGAAAGCAGAGCTCGAGAAGATTAATGCGTCACCAATGCAGAAGGAAGAGGAAGATAAACAGAAACTCGAACAGGCAATCAAGTTAAGATTGCAAAACGAATTTGAAGACCGCTTGAATCAAGAGAGAGAGAAAGTCGAGCGTGAGTTCTTGGAGAGACAAAGGGAAATCGAGGAAAGTTTTAAAAGGGATTTTGAAGCTTTAAAGGCACAGGCCAACCAGGATCTCGAAAAGAGATTGTCCGAGATACGCGTTGAAGAAGAGAGGAAGTATGGCATTAAACGTAAAGAGCTCGAGAAGGAGATCGAGGAAAAATACAAAAAGAAATTCGAAGAGGACCTGGCTGCCGAACGGATTCGCATGGAAAAGGAATTAGAGGAGAAGATAAAAGCAACTGAATCTCAGTTCGAGAATGAAAAAGCTTATTTAATCAGCGCTGAAAGGCAAAGATTGGAAGATGTAAGGTTGACAATTCGGCGTGAGCTCGAAAAAGAGGTTGAACAAAAGATTGCAAAAGAATCGGCTCGCCTGCAGCAAAGATTTGAAGAAAAACTGCGATTGCTTCGAATAAAACTCCCGGAATCACGAGCAGAGAGATACATGACTTACAGACAGAGGTTAAAAGAAGCATGGTTAAATCCACCAATTACTGTTGAAGTTGCCCGAGAGCTTATGCAGATAAGGGAACTTCTTGGTTTGTCATTAGAAGACCATATTGAGACAGAAACTGAGGTAAGACTCGAGGTTTATGTTAAGTTCGTAGAAGATGGGATAAGGAAAGGAACCATCAAACCTGATGATAGTGATGTACTTAAGGAACTCAAGTCGAAATTCGACATAACCCCTGATGAATCTGCGCGACTGGAACCATATATCCTATCCGCATTCCAGGAAGCGGTAAGGAAAGCCACTATACTTGTGGTCGATGACGACGTAGACTTCTTAGGGACGATTCGTCCCATATTAGAAGGAGCTGGCTATAGCGTTATGACAGCAACGACGCCCGACAAAGCAATGGGCATAATTGGCTCAGAGCGAATTGATTTGATAATATCGGACATAATTTTTACAGGTCATAACGACGATGGTTTCACATTTTATCAAAAGGTGCAGGAAAGGTCGGATATGAGAAGGCTGCCGTTTATTTTAATGAGCGGCCTTCAGGAGGGGGTCTTCGTCAGAACAGGAGTTCAGCTTGGTGTGGACGACTATCTTGTTAAGCCTGTAGACCCGGAATTGCTCCTGGCTGTAATTGAAGGAAAGTTGAAAAAATACAGGATGCTCTCGGGCAGCAATTAACTAAAAAGTCCAACTTGAAATGAACAAGGAAAGGAGGAAAGATGAAACTTAAAAGTTTAATTGTCCTTCTTGCCCTGCTTGAAGCCCTTCCCACGGCAAAAGGCCAGGACGGCCTGGGCGTCAATTCAAACCTGGGAGCAGATTTCTTTCCAAGTGGTATAGGTATTGGAATTAATCTCAATCAATCCTAGGGAGTCTCTATTGATTTCGAAACGATGCCGGAGTGGAGGTCGAAATATGATATGCCTCCGGCTTCTTTCTGGGTAAAGAACATGTATGGAATCTTTGCAAACTATCGTTTCTCGAAAGCCAACCCATATTTGTATGGTATTGTTGGTTACCGATACTTGCCTCCTAGCTCCGGGGATGTTTATTCCTATGGTTATTATGAATATCATGTGGACATTAAGACAGGGCAGTTTCTGCGATTGGGAGTTGGACTTGGTGAGACATGGAAGGTGGTTAGACTGTACCCCGAAATTCTACTCAATCTTCCCCTTAACCTTGCAAGTGCTGAAAGTTACAAGTCCCTTGCATTATTTAATTCCGATTACCATCTATTTATCGAGTTGAAATTAAAGTACTACTTTTTACCCTGGGATATTCAGTTTCCATAATACGACAGATTGTTCATCGCGTCCCCGCACAAAGGATAGGAGAGTTTCAATAATGATAATAGTTATACGATCGGGAACGAGGGGTACTACATCGTCAGATTGCAAAAAGGAAAATAAAAAAGCCCAGGGGGTTGAATGTCTCCTGGGCTTTAATCGACTAATTTCTTTGGCCGTCTTTTATGGTCAGTATCAAAACATGGTACACCCTATTGTTGCATTTGGCACTATTTCACCAAAAGCATTTTTCTTATCATTGCCGAACCATTAGCCTGCATTTTGTAGAAGTAGACTCCCGAGGAAAGCCCACTTCCATCAAACCTGAGTTCATGTTTGCCTGGCTCAGCGACCCCATCAAAAAGGACTGCCACCTCCTGTCCCAAAACGTTATAAACTTTCAAGCTAACGTGTGTTCTCTGCGGTACCGAAAATGAGATCAGTGTTGCAGGGTTAAACGGATTCGGGTAATTTTGATACAGTTCATAATTCGTAGCTATCCCTGATGGCTTTTCACCAATACCTGTTGAAACAAGTATATTTCCAGTTTTGAAATCACCGATAAACCTGGCAATATTATATGGAAGATTCGACGCAAAATATTCAGCTCCCCAGTAAAGTCCTGTGTCTGGTACGATATCCCAGAACTGTGTATACTTTAGCTGACCAAGCCATAGAGCGAGTGTGACGGTATCTCCACTTGCTGTGTACCTGTGTCGGAGATCCCTTCCTCCGGCGTTTTCCAGCTTAGTAACAAAGCTGTCGGCATTAGCGGCAGCATTAACATCAAATGCCATCATATTTGATCCCCAGTAATACATAGAACTGTCCATTGGAAAAACCTGAGCGAAAATGGTCCCTGCGTTGACCGAATAGCCCATCTTTGCACTGTCGCTAGTATAATTAAACTCCCAATTAAAAGAGCGTCCCGTTGTGTCAACGTCCCAACCCACAACCAAACGTAGCTTTTTGTCTGAGGGGAGTTGTCGGGCAAGACTATCTGCTATTGCCACTGCATCCTTCCAGTGAAGCGGTTTAATATTGAGCCAGGCAAGAGATATGTTGCTTACATTTGAATTATTAACAACAATCGAGTCACGAAATGCGATCACATCTTTTCCCTTCATCGGATCTATTTGCCCATCTCTATCGACATCTTTAGCAGCTATTAAATAGTAGGTACCGTTAGCAACGTGCGGAAGGACAAAGTTGCCAGATGCATTAGTAAGTGCCAGTGAGACAAAAGGCGGCGGTCCTTCCGTTGCAAAAATTGACATTGTGCTCAGTCCGACAATAGCGCTGTCTGGTGAAACACCGGTTGCTCCGCTGGTAACTGTGCCGCTGACAGTATAGGGCGGGAATTGAGTGTCTGTTGTAAAGTTGAAAATGTATGGAGCCGGCAACTTGAGACCGCCCTGTCCAAATGCTGATACAATCCCTATCGTATACGACGTATTAGGTTTTAAAACCGCAAAAGCATTCAATGTCTTCAGGCCGTTGCTCCATGTTATTGAGTCGACGCTGTCGACGTTGGTGAGTATGAGCATTGGCAATCCTTTCTCATCAATGTGAATGCTCGTATCCAGTGCTGCGCTAAAAGTGATACTAATTGTGGTCTTTAAGGGGACGCCTGTGCTGTTGTTTGCTGGCGTGGTAGAGATAATGTTAATTTGTGCGTTTGAACTGGCTGCCCATACAAACGCTGCAACAAAAAGAAATTGGTAAACTCGCTTCATTTTAGTCCTCCCACTTTTATTATGATAAACTGCTGGCGTACTGTATAAAATACACATGGCTCGCGAAGCCATTACTCACAATATAATCTATTGGCGTCAGTTTGTAGTTTCAATCCTTCAACATAATCAGTGTGACGCCAGTCACGCTGAAAGCTCTGAGATTTAAACAGCCAAGCCCTGATAGAATTGGATTTTGGGTTTGAAAAAGACATCTGGATTAGCTATATTTTTTACCGAACCTGGACTGTTAGCCCGGATTTTCTGGGCTATTTTTTTTAGAGGACATGAACAAGAGCGATAAATTAGAGCAGCTGAGACAGATGGTCGAGCCAGTTGTTGCTGAAAAAGGAGCATATCTGGTTGATCTTGCACTGAGAAGTGATGGGAAAAGAGATCTCCTGCAAATTTTCTGCGAGACAGACACAGGAATCACGATTGATAAGTGTGCCGAAATTAGCAGGAATGTCCAACAGGTTTTGACCGATGTAAGCTTTTTGAGTGAAAATTACCGCCTCGAGGTCTCGTCGCCCGGGGTTGGCTCGGCAATAAAGGTAAAGAGACAGTATAAGAGAAACACTGGACAGGTCCTCGAAATCAGGTATCGAACCGGGGATTCGGTGCAAAATACAGAAGGGACCCTTGTTGTAGCAGATGAAGATGAAATAGGAATTGACGACGGCAAGCAACTTGTGAAGATAAGATACGATGATATTGTTCAAGCAAAAGTAAAAATCAGATGGTGACAGGAGGATTAAATGAAGACAGAAAAAAACGAAATAATTTCTGCTGCTGCGGAGATTGCCAAAGAAAAGGGCATTGACAAGGAAGTTGTTTCGGAAATACTTGAAGAGGTTTTTCTGGGGATAGTGAAAAAGAAATATGGGGAAAATGTAGAGGCGGATGTCGTAGCAAATGTTGATCGCGGTGACATTGAAATATATATGACTAAAAAAGTTGTGGAGGAAGTTCACGACCCCGTAACCGAAATATCATTAGATAAGGTTCGCCAAATTGATCCAGAGGCTGAGGTTGAGATAGGAGATGATTTCCCAGAAGAGGTTACGCCTGACGATTTGGATCGCCGTTTAGTTGTCTATGCAAGGCAGGCATTTTTGCAAAGGCTTCACGAGTACGAAAAAAACGTCGTTTACGATGAGTATAGCAAGATGATTGGCGAAATTGTAGTTGGAGAAATTTATCAGGTGAAAAGAGATTTCATTTTGGTGAATCACAATAGAAGAGAGCTGTTTCTTCCAAGAGCAGAACAAATCCCTAATGAACACTATCGTAAGAACGCTACTATTCGTGCTGTGGTTAAGGAGGTACGAAAGGGAACTTCTGGTCCGCAGGTGATCATATCGCGTTCGGACCCGATGTTTCTCAAGAAGCTTTTCGAGATGGAGATTCCTGAAATTTTTGACGGTGTTGTGGAAATAAAGGCAGTAGCTCGTGATCCAGGGAAAAGAGCAAAGGTAGCGGTTATTTCAAATGATTCACGCATTGATGCAGTTGGTGCCTGTGTGGGTATGAAGGGTGTAAGGATTCATTCTATTGTTAGAGAGTTGAACAATGAAAACATAGATGTGTTAATGTACTCAGATGACCCTGCTCAGTTCATTGAGAGATCGCTGACACCTGCGAAAGTGAAAAAAGTCGATGTTGATCTGGCAAACCGCAAAGCACAGGTGTGGGTCGATACCAATCAAGAATCAATTGCCATAGGGAGAGAAGGAGTTAACGTCAAGCTTGCTGCAAAGCTTACAGGATTTGAGATTGATTTAATGAGAGAGGGTCCAACTCCAGAAGAGAAAAGAGCAGCTGAAGAAAAAGCTGAAGCTGAACAGTATGATATAGAACTTGTGGAATTCAAAGAAGAGCTTGGGGAGGAGCTTCTCAATAAGTTCCTCGATGCAGGTTACCTTACAGCTCGTAACATCCTTGATGCAACAGATGACGAAGTGAAGGAAGACGTTGGTCTAGAATATGCGGAGATTTCAAAAATAAAGGACATGATGCAGAAGGAATTTGAGGAAGAGCCCGAAAACGAACCAAAGGACGAATAAATCACATAGGAAGGGTGTTTATTAACAAATGGCTGAAGGGACGCTTAAGAAAAAACTTGTAACGAAGGTAGCTTCTGAATTCCAGGTGTCTGTTGAACAGATCATTGAGTATCTTCATGGAAAGGGGCACACAAAGATTCGTCGGACCTCCACTATTGACGAAAAGATGTACGATGAACTTGCACAGCATTTCAAGAAAGAACTTGACCAGGTTGAAAAGCGCAAGGTTATAAAGGACAAACTTTCCGACAAGCTCGAAGAAAAGATCTCTGTAAAAAAGTTACCTGAAAAGGAAACCCTTGCAGAGAAGCTTTCTCAAATGAAAGCCGAAGTCGTGCGGGGAACCCCTAACAAGGAGGAGATCGTAAAAGAACCAGAGCGATCTGAAGTCTTGAAGGAGGAGACTTCAGAATCAACTGACGTTGCCGAAGTTTCCCCAGCTGTTGATTTGACTCCATCGGAGGTGCCGCCTCAGACTGAAACTAATGTGAATCAGAACGAAGAGAGGCCTGCTGAAGTGTCCGAGGTAGTGGGTGCCGTCGAGGCAGCTGAAGAGCCTGTAGAGAAGGCTGAGCAGGTTACAGCTGAGCCAGAGCCAGTGGTTGAAGAGGAAAAGAAAAATGAATCGATTGAGGATCATGAAGGCCAGAGGGGTAAAGAAGATATTTCAGATTCCCAGCCGGAACGGTCTCCCCAGGGCTTGACCATAAAGGGGAGGATTGATCTTGAGACAGGTGAAATTCTGACAGAGGAACAAATTGCTTTAAGAGAGCAATTAAAAGAGGCTGAGCAGAAAGCTAAAGAAGCGGAAAAGGAAATTGAAGGGGAGACGCAGCAGGAAAAGAAGAAGAAGAAAAAGAAAAAGAAGAAGATCCGTGAAGAAAGCTCAGAAACCGCTCAGTCTGAGGTCATTTCCGATGAAGAGGCAAAAAGGCGCAAGAAGAAGAAAGGGAAACATCCAGACGTTGATGTTGAGGAAGTAGAGCTTGCTTTCAAGAGGACAATTGCCTTGATGGAGGAAAGTGGGGAAAGCGAAAGGGCAATCTTCAGGAAGAAAAAGAGGAAAGAGAAATTTGAAGCCATACAAAAAGAGATAGAACAAAAGGAGACGGAAAAGCGCAAGCTAAAACTTCCCGAGTTTGTTTCAGTTGGCGAACTTGCTAAGCTGATGGGCGTTGATGCTGGGACTGTGATTTCCAAGAGTGTTCAGCTTGGGCTGATGGTGTCGATAAATCAGCGGCTGGATCTTGATACCATAACCGTAATTGCTGATGATTTTGGTTTCGAAGTTGAGCTGCAGGAGGAATACACCGATGAGGTGCTTGAAGACAAACCCGATCCCCCTGAGACTCTCAAGCGTCGCCCACCTGTTGTCACTATAATGGGGCATGTCGATCATGGGAAGACCTCGCTTCTTGACTTCATCAGGCGCTCAAATGTTGTTGCAGGTGAAGCTGGTGGAATTACTCAACATATCGGAGCCTACCAGGTGCAATTGTCCAACGGGAAGCAAATAACATTTCTGGACACACCTGGCCACGAGGCATTTACTGCAATGCGTGCCCGAGGTGCGCAAGCGACCGATATTGTGGTTCTTGTTGTTGCTGCTGATGATAATGTCATGCCACAAACTGTTGAAGCCATCAGTCATGCGAGGGCTGCAGGAGTTCCAATTGTCGTGGCAATTAATAAAATTGACAAACCAGAAGCCAATCCGGACAGAATCAGAAAGCAGCTGGCTGATCACGGCGTGCTGGTTGAGGAGTGGGGGGGTAAGACGCAGTCAGTTGAAATTTCGGCAAAGAAGGGAACTAATGTTGATCTCCTTTTAGAAAAGATTTTGCTCGAAGCAGATCTCCTCGATGTAAAGGCAAACCCTGATCGGTTGGCAAGGGGAGTAATAATTGAGTCCACACTCGATAAAGGACGAGGAGCAGTTGCCACTGTGCTCGTGCAAAAGGGTTCATTGAGAATTGGTGATGCTTTCGTGGCCGGCACAACAAGTGGGAAGGTGCGTGCTATGACAGACGAGCGGGGGAACAGAATTCCAGTTGCCAGACCTTCAACTCCTGTGCAGGTGACTGGTTTTGAGGAACTGCCTGTTGCTGGCGACCTCTTCATTGCTGTTGCAAATGAAAAGGTTGCGCGGGACATAAGCACACGTCGAAAAGCAATTAAGCGCGAACAAAAGCTGCGAGGTATGCATCATATTACCCTCGAAGATCTTTCAAATCAAATTAAAGAAGGGATGGTCAAACAGCTTAACGTTGTTGTAAAGGGTGATGTCGATGGTTCGGTTGAGGCTCTCAGTGATGCACTGATGAAATTGTCAAACAGTGAAGTAAGGGTTCAAGTAATTCACCGCGCCGTTGGACCCATTTCTGAGTCAGACGTTCTACTTGCTTCAGCTTCGAATGCAGTGATTATTGGATTTCACGTCAGGCCGAGTGCAGCAGCCAGAAAGTTAGCCGAACAGGAGTCTGTCGAAATCAAGTTGTACAACATTATTTATGATGCTATAGATAATGTGAAGAAGGCTCTCGAAGGTATGCTCAGTCCTGAAATTCACGAGGAAATCTCAGGTTCACTTGAGGTAAGACAAATATTCAAGGTTCCGAAGGTTGGGACAGTTGCCGGATGTTACGTCACAGAAGGGAAGATTCAGCGCAACAACAAGGCGCGACTAATCCGTGATGGAATAGTCATTTATGAAGGAACCATATCCTCTCTCAAAAGATTTAAAGATGATGTGAGGGAAGTCGAATCAGGTTACGAATGTGGACTGAGCCTGGAAAACTTCAATGACATTAAAGTTGGCGATATAATAGAGACTTTTGTTGTAGTTGAAACTCAGCGAAATCTTGCTTAACGATGATCTTCATAAATTTAAACTTCGAATCACGAGGGTTGAGAAATTGTCAGTGAGGACCGAGAAAGTTGGCCATGCAATAAAGGAGGAACTTGGAGTCCTCTTTGAGAGGGATTACAGGACAAGTGAAATGGGATTTATAACTGTGACTAAGGTAGTGATGAGCCCCGATCTCAGATTGGCAAAGATATACGTCAGTGTGTATGGCGATCAGAAGACAAGAGAGCGTACATTTTTTCTCCTGAACGAAGCAAAGAGAGAGATCAGGCACGCCATAGCAATGAAAGTCAGACTAAAGTTTGTCCCTGAAATTGCGTTGTTTTTGGATGATACAATGGACTATGTTGCAAATATTGAAGAACTAATAAAGAAGACTCACCAGAATCACGATGGATGAAGAGGGCAAGGTCATTCCAATTTATAAACCAAAAGGTATGACATCATTTGCAGCATTAAAGAAGGTTCGAAACTTGCTTTGTATAAAGAAAATTGGACATGCCGGTACTCTCGACCCACTTGCTGAAGGAGTCCTGATTTTATTAACAGACAGCAAAACGAAGTTGATGGAGGAGTTCCTGAAATTCGAGAAAGAATACATTGCTACAGTGCAGTTCGGTATTTCATCACCAAGTGACGATTTGGAAACAAAACCAATTGTGGTCGCCGAGCATCTGACGTTAACTGAGGAGAAATTGCGTGAAAAGTTAACTGAATTTATTGGGGAAGTCGAACAAATTCCTCCATCGTTTTCTGCCACCTGGGTGAACGGAAAGCGTTCATATGAACTGGCAAGGAAAGGGAAATCTGTTACACTAAAGCCAAAGAGAGTATTGATAAAAACAATTGAGCTCTTAAGTTTTGAGTTGCCATATGCAAAGTTGAAGATTGTATGTTCGAGCGGTACATACATAAGGAGTTTGGTGCGAGACCTCGGCAATAGCCTGGGAATTGGGGCTGTTCTTGTGGACCTTGTGCGGACGAGGATTGGTAGCTACACCCTGGAGGACGCAATCAGAATTGAAGAAATTAAACGGGTGGTTGCCGTATGATTCTTCGATCTCTCGAAGAAGTGCCATTTAATCCTGAATCTATCGTCACGGTGGGGACTTTTGACGGAGTTCACATTGCGCATCAGCGCTTACTTAGCAGCCTTGCCAGTCGTGGAAAGTTCGAGGGTCTGAGAAGCGTGGTAATTACTTTTTCACCGCATCCACAAGAGGTGTTGACAGGAAGGCGCATAGATTTACTGATGACCGAAGAAGAAAGATTTCGCACGATATCGAATTTTGGAATTGACGAAGTTTGCGTACTGAATTTTGATAAAAATTTCTCCCAAATTACTGCAGAAGATTTTTTGCTTGTACTGGTTCGAGATAGAATTGGCTTGAGGGAATTTGTACTCGGTTACAACCATACTTTTGGTAAGGGAGCTAAAGGGACACTGGATCTTGCAAGGGATCTTGGACACAAAAACGGCTTTGCAGTCTCTTCCCTTGATGCTGTTTACGTTGATGGAGAAATTGTTTCAAGCTCCTCAATTCGTAAGCTTTTGAAGCGAGGCAATCTGGCATTTGCCAACAAGATGTTGGGCAAGCCTTATCATTTTGAAGGAGTTGTAGTTCGTGGCGATGGAAGGGGAAAAGGGTTAGGTTACCCTACTGCCAATCTTAAACTTATAGATGACCGATTGCTTGTGCCAGCACTTGGAGTTTACATTGTGGAGGTCGATGTTGAAGGACAGAAACACCCCGGTTTAATGAGCATTGGTGTCAGGCCAACTTTTGCTGATGGTGGGCATGTGACAGTCGAGGTATGGATTTCCAATTTTGAAAAAGATATTTATGGCAAGCAAATTGGCGTGACATGTATTCACAGGTTGAGGGACGAAATGAAATTTAACTCGGCTCAAGACCTGGTGAAGCAAATGGACAACGATAGATTTCTCTTGAACGAATATATTAAAACGACATTTAACCAACAAAGATAGGAGTTTTAAAAATGCCTTTGACGAAGGAGCAAAAGCAAGAACTTATTGCAAAATACGGGAAAAACCCAAAAGATTCAGGGAGTCCAGAAGTTCAAATTGCAATCTTGACCCAGCGGATAAACGAGCTATCCAGTCATTTTGAAATGCACAAGAAAGATAATCATTCACGTCGTGGATTACTTAAAATGGTTGGAAAACGTCGCCGGCTTCTGGAGTATCTTCAGGAAAAGAATGTTGAAAGGTATCGCAAGATTGTAGAAGATCTTGGATTGAGAAAGTAAAAATATAAAAGGAAAGGTAATGGAAAGTTACATAACAAAAGAAATTGAAATTGGCGGAAGGAAGTTATTGTTAGAAACCGGGAAACTTGCCAAGCAAGCCAATGGCGCTGTGATGGTTAGATATGCTGATACGATGGTTCTTGTAACAGCTGTTGCGTCGGAAGAGGCTGTTGAAGGACAAGATTTTCTTCCACTTTCTGTCGAGTACCGTGAAAAGACTTCAGCTGCAGGGAAAATCCCAGGCGGCTTTTTCAAACGGGAGGGAAAGCCGAGCGAAAAAGAAGTTCTCTCTGCTAGACTGATTGATCGCCCTATTAGGCCACTATTTCCAAAAGAATGGACATTTGAGACTCAAATAGTAGCAACTGTCTTTTCTTTTGATGGCGAAAACGATGCGGACTTCCTTGGTGCAATTGGTGCGTCTGCAGCACTTATGGTGTCGGACATTCCCTTTGATGGTCCAATTGCTGAGGTGAGAGTTGGGAGGATTGGAGGAGAGTTTGTAATCAACCCGACGATTTCTCAGCTTGAGACAAGCGACATGGATTTGACAGTTGCTGGTTCAGAAGATTCAATCGTAATGGTAGAAGGTGAGTCGAAAGAAGTTTCTGAATCTGAATTGCTTCAAGCACTGGAATTTGCGCATTCACACATTAAAGAGATTGTTCGGCTTCAGAAGGAACTTGCAATAGCAGTTAACAAGCCTAAGAGACCTGTTCCCCAGAAGCAAATTCCCGAGGGTCTGGCTGAAGAGGTTGTGCGTATGGTCGGGCCTCGCATATCTGAATTGAACAGGCAGATTCTAAAAAAGGCTGATAGAAGCGAAAGGTTGCAGGCGATCCGGGATGAAATTGTTGAAGAACTTGCGGAAAAATATCCTGAGCAGGAAGGAGCAATTGAAGAAATAATTCATGACGTAGAGCGGCAGGACATGCGAATGATGATTTTGCGTGAAGCCCGGCGTCTTGATGGAAGAAGCTACAAAGATATTCGTCCTATAACATGTGAAGTTGGATTACTTCCCAGGACTCACGGCTCGGCCCTCTTTACACGTGGAGAGACGCAGAGTCTGACCACTGTAACTCTTGGAACCAAGCTTGATGAACAGTTGATAGATGGCCTACTCCCAGAATCTACAAAAAGGTTTATGCTGCATTACAATTTTCCGGGGTACAGCGTCGGAGAGGTTTCACGCATGAGTGGGCCTGGACGTCGGGAAATCGGTCATGGTAATCTTGCAGAGCGTGCGCTCAAGAATATTGCACCTTCTGAAAAGGAATTCCCATATACAATAAGAGTTGTATCGGACATTCTGGAGTCTAACGGCTCGTCCTCTATGGCAACAGTATGTGCTGGTTCACTTGCCCTTTTTGATGCAGGAGTGCCGATGAAGAAGCCAGTTGCTGGTATAGCAATGGGACTGGTAAAAGAGGGTGATGAAGTAGCTGTATTATCCGATATACTCGGGAATGAAGATCATCTTGGGGACATGGATTTCAAAGTAGCAGGTACACGTGATGGTATAACGGCATTTCAGATGGATATTAAGATTCGAGGAATTTCCTTCGAAATTCTTTCTCGTGCGTTGGAACAGGCTCGAGAAGGTCGGCTACACATACTCGATATAATGGAAGAGACCATATCTCAGCCCAGAAGTGAGCTATCTCCTTATGCTCCTCGCTTGACAACCATTAGGATTCCGGTCGACATGATTGGTGCAGTAATAGGTCCTCAAGGGAAGGTCATCAAGAACATTGTTCAGCAAACAGGTGCTGAAGTCAATATTGAAGATGATGGTTCTGTTTTAATTGCTGCAGTTTCTCAGGAGGCGGGATCCAGAGCAAAAGAAATGATCGAAAAGCTTGTTGAAGCCCCTGAGGTTGGTAAAGTGTACAAAGGGGTAGTTAAGCGTTTAATGGATTTTGGAGTATTTGTTGAATTTCTTCCTGGCAAAGAAGGACTTCTGCACATATCTCAAATTGACCACAAGCGCACAAACAGGGTAGAGGACGTGTTCAAAGTTGGTGATGAAGTAGAGGTAAAACTAATGGAAATCGATGAGATGGGGAGATACAATTTGAGCAGAAAAGTGCTTATAGAAAATCCCAATCCAACGTCATCAAGAGAAGATTTGGACGATAGTCATGATAGGCATCGAGGGCACTCAAGAGGTGATTATTCAAGAAGGGGGAAGAAGTGACGTGACTTCGCCCCCGATTACTTTTCCTCCCCTACAACAATCAGTCCCAGGACCCCGAGATCAGCGTACAAGAGCGGAGCAAGAATTGGAGCAAATACAAGTATCCTTTCCACACTAAACTGTCCAGTTCCACCAAGGTCACCAGAAAGATGAAATCCAAAACCAAGGAGTCCCACAACAATGCCAGCTATCATCGTCCAGAAGTAAGTCACTTCATCGCCTCTGGACCATTCTTTTGAAAGTGCAACTGAGATGACAACCCCTGTTGCAAAGAGTCCATACGCAATTGGAATCAATTTGTAAAAATTATAGCCATACTGGCCGTGGTCGATAATTGATGTGATTGCACTTGCTGCAAAGCCCAGGCCGACGAACCAGAGGAAATGCCGATCGCGCGATATTGGGGCTTTGAATATGCCTATGCCAGGTACCTTAAGAAATCCTGGATTGTCCTTAATTTCCTCAACGACTGCATAAAGGCCGACAAGAGAAATTCCAGAGAAAGCCAGTGGTGCTAGAATTGGTGAGGCAAACGTCAACCAGATCCACGTTAATTGTCCAAGTGGGTTTAGGGCCTGATTAGCATGAAATGCCGTCCCCAGCACACCAACTGCAATACCCAGAGCCATTAGAATTATATGAGCAAATGTCAGAGGCTTGGTTGGGTTGGTTTTCAAAGCAAGTAAAAAGCTAGAAGCTGCACCAAGAGGGGCATAAATTATGGGTATCCATTCGTAAGCAGGAACAAAATTGTTTACTGCGTGAGATAGGGCTACATCAAAACCAGTAAAAACAAAATTGACCCCAACGAGAAGCATAACGAGTCTATTTTTCTCCATTGGGAGTTTTATGCGGGCAATATGGAAAACAGAAATCTCACTCATTTCAAAGCTCCACTCTTATGTTGCGCGCGAAGTCTCATAGCATCTTCTTTTACCTTGTTCAATTGCTTTAAAAGTGGATAAACTCCATGCCACTGTACGTAGTCAGGTCCCTGCATATATGCGGCAAATTTAGCGGTGCGACCGTAGTAGTGCCACAAATCAAATGCATCAAAGCTAATTTGAGTAGCAAAAGGCTTTGACGTAATTACCTTATCCTTTATCAAGCCATTAATAATATTGGTTGCTTCCTGAACCCTTGCATTTACAAACGAAGTGACACTATCTGCTCTTTGATAGACATTCTTGACAAACGGCTTTGAGTGGCAATTGTAACAAAGGGTTTCCATATTCCTGCGATTTTGTTCGCTGTTGGGACGATTCGTTGAGACAGCAGCAAACAAGAACATGGACAGTCGTGTTCCCACCTCATGGGTCGTACCCTCCCCACCAAAGCCACTCATATGACAAGTTGCGCAGGTTGGCGCAGGCATATCCTGTACTGTAAGTCTACCAGCCTTTTGATTCCAGTTCCACTTTTCCCCCTGAGTTGCATACATAACGCCATGCGCAGATTCTTTGTAAATCTCATCCTGAGGATGATCGGGGCCGAGGTGACACTGCCCGCACACTTCAGGCTTACGCACCTGGGCAAGTGAAAACTCGTGTCTGAGGTGACACTTATTGCAATTCCCGATGCTACCATCTTGATTTGGTTTTCCGATTGAATGGCAGCTCTGGCATGCAGCTGGTGTGACATCTGGTCCTTCAATGTCGAACAGGGCGTTTCGTGTAGCAGTAGGAATGCCATTTGGACCTCGTGTCAGTTCAGGAATTTCTTCGGTAAGTTTACGCTGTTCAGGAGAAAAGTCGTCGAACCCTGTCAATGCCATCCAAGCTGGTCCAGCGTGTCGGCTGTGTTCAAATTCATCCGTTTCCCTCACATGGCATCGGGCACACTGTTTTGGAGTGGGCGAGTAAGTAATGAAAAATCCCTCATGGTCGTGACCTAGCGGATTATTTTTCTCCACAACGTGGCAATCCTCGCACTTGACACCGGATTTTGCCATTGTACTCATTGCGTATTGATAAACAATATCGGGTGTTACTCGCTGGTGGCAGGTGGCGCACTTGTCACCCCCCGTGAAAGAGACATTTTGAACTTTTGCAGTTTCTCCGCCGCCCGGAAGTTTTGTGAAAAGGTAGATTATCAGTATTGCTACTAAAGTGACAGCAATCCCGATTATTAATGAACGAGGGAGCTTTTCAACCATTTTTCTTTCCTCCTATGTATGGAACTACGTGAACTGACAGTTTACAGAACGAAAATAAGATTCAATTGAATCAGTTTCAAGAATGGTGATCACCTTGCCATTCGAATCATACAGGCAGGTTGAATTCCGGGGTACAATTTTGTAGCCCGTAGGTTGGCACTGTTACCGATTTTACTCGACATTGTTTTTTTGTTAAATTCATTACGACTAAGGCAATTCAAACTAAACCTAATAAGGAGAAACGGACATGAGCATCCTGCGAAACAACGCCGGGAGCGATTAAATGTTTAGGACGATATTAGGTATTACTTTTGTCCTAGTATTCCATATTGCCACGGGGCAACCAAAATATGGAAGAGAATGGCTCTCTCCTCGAAAACCAATTGGGTTAAAGGAGGTATCGACAATAGGTGGCGTCAAGGATTCTTGGATATTGGATGCGATGGATGTCGCTGTCCTGCCGAATGGCAATGTGTTAGTTTCTGACAAACTAGAGTACTGCCTGAAGGAGTTTAATCCTGATGGAAGACTAATTGCATCGGTCGGAAAAAGGGGTGGAAAAGAATCCGAATTCAGAGGACCGGGATCGATTGCGGTGGGGGAGGACAGGGTGTTTGTAGCCGATTTTGCTTCGTCGAGAGTTCAGGTTTTTTCTTCAAGCTTGAAATACCTTTTTACATTTTTTACAAAGGGGCCGGTTTTTAGTATGAAAATGGGCCACGGCAATACACTATGGATAGGGGTCTATACAGGTGACAAGAAGAAAGAACTATTTAAGTATAATTCAGACGGTAAGCTTCTTTCTTCGGTTTGGTTGAAGAATACGACCGGAGACGAGTCTTTTTTGGCGCAACCGGTGGGAGTGCGACCACCTCGCAAGTGCTCGTTATTTTGATACACTTTGTTCTCTCCGGTTTAATTCACTCGCCAAATTTAAACAAGAATATACTATTCAAAGCTGTTTCATTAATTGTTCCATCAACGGATCGCGTTTCTATGTCGGTGCAGTCTACATTGCTTGGTTATCCGTTGGAGATTTCAGTGTTAGTTCAACCGCTGCTTGTGGCTCTTGTGTGTATTGTGGGTTCGGTAGTTATTTTCGAAAAAAAAGACCTTTGAATTGAGTGAATAGCAGCGTGGTTAAATTGAAATCGAGGGAGTGGTGGTGGGAGTACCTTGAGATCCTATTCAGCCCGCGTCAAGTGCTAAACTCAATCATTAACGTGAAAGTACATGCATATGATGTTGCCCTTCCTTTTATATTCGTTGTTTCGGTATCTTTCTTCATGAATCTTTGGATATTTTCTAACCCGAACATCGTTGAGCGCTTTCTAACGGCAGATGAGGCTTACTACACTACGAACGAAGAAGTCGAGAGAGCTGAATCAAATCTGGAATCGGTACAGCGAGCCATGGACACTCCTGGCACAGCGATGGTTGTAGCCTTCGCCGGAGGAACTTATGCGGCAAGGACTATAATAATTTTTTTGATTGTTTTGTTCACTGTGATCTCCGGATTAAGCAGGAAATGGTATCTGTTGGAGAAATTTATAGTTGTGTCATCCATTGCTTCAAGCGTTCTTTTCTTCGGAGCACTTGTCAATTATGCTGGGAGAGTCTTCTTTGGACGACTTATTTCCCCACTAAGCATTGCATTTTTAATTAGGCCTTACGACGATGCCAGATTTGCCGATTTCGCTCTTTCCAGGACGGACTTTTTCACATTATGGTATATCACGTTGCTTTCAATCGGCGTCTCTCATGTGTACGGAATGAGATTTAGGACTGTGACCATCGTGATTTTACTCTGTTGGATCATGCTCTTATCCCTGTCATATCTAGCTCATTTTGAATTTTCACTCGGTATCTGAAACGGATATAGGATCGTTTCAATTGTGCCTCTACCGGTTCCTGAGAAGTCACTACTAATTCTCTAGCTCAAATTTCACATATTCAGACATGCCGAACCTGTCAAATTTGTCCAACCGATAATTGCCAGGCTTCGCAAAAATTCTACTTGACGAAACCGATATAGTTTGCGAAAGTACTTTGAAGTAGGACAATGAGGTGATGGATCATAATTTTGTTTTGTCATCCCATTGAATCGTATTCCTAAAAATAGGATGATGTGAAAACCAGAATCTGTTTTTTCGTTAGCGTGGTAATTTCATTATCTAACAATACTGTGTTCCGGGCAATCAATGCGAAGATCAGTAACCAGCAATCTTTTATTTAGCAGTTTACAGAAATGTTGCCCCTGATCTTGATCGCTGCGGTAGTATTCGCAGGTCCAGCACATCCGTTGAATTGTTATAACGCCAGTTCTGGTCATATGGTAAATGATTCTTAGCAGACTCAGGAGGAGATTCTCCTTATCATTTGACTCGAGTTGCTCAATTGGTTTCACCAGTTCAACAGTGAATAATGATGTTTTTTCAGCTATCTCTTTTCCTTTTTTTGTTAACTCAATATGGTAGCTGCGTGAATCGTCGGGATTGTTCTTTCTCGTAATTAGTGATTTTTCCTCCAGAGCTTTTACAGCATCACTGATAGTTGGTTTCGACAAATTAAATTCTTCAGCAAGGTAACTCACTTTGCGTTTGTCCTTACTATGGGTATGTAAAAAGATTAATATCTGCACCTGAATTGGTGTAAGAGAAAAATGTCCTGCTTCTAATGGAATTTGACTTTTTTCAAAAACTCGCACTATTAGTGCTAGAAATTCCATGGTCTCATAATGTAACACTTTTGGAAAGTGCAAGGATAACTTAGAGCGAGAATTTTATATACGAACGAG
>Ga0078972_1000225_pt1 | contig 167206 bp, 145 predicted proteins | sample YelNatPaOPGAMG01_FD_67568 | JGI IMG/M metagenome (GOLD analysis project Ga0078972, IMG submission 67568) | Hot spring thermophilic microbial communities from Obsidian Pool, Yellowstone National Park, USA - OP-RAMG-01 (SPADES assembly) (version 2) | ecosystem: Environmental > Aquatic > Thermal...
TGTATATACGACCGATCCAAACCCAGCGCTAATGACCTTTTGGTGGGGCGATCGGGCCGTGTTCTCTGAAAACTTTAGCCGCGCGGACGATGTCGTCGGCCACGAGTTCACCCACGGCCTGGTCGAAAATACTGCCGGACTGATCTATCAGGGCCAGTCTGGGGCCATCAGTGAGGCCTATGCCGATCTGTTCGGCGAGCTGGTCGATTGGTACAACGATCCCTCTTACATGCTCGATCCCGATTGGTTGATTGGGGAGGATCTCGAGAGCGGCTGGATCCGCGGGATGCAATTTCCGGAGGATTCTGGACTGGCGGGGCGAATGACCAGCCATACCTATTTTCTCGGCGCCGCCGATAACGGCGGCGTGCACATCAACAATGGCATCGGTGACTTTGCCGCTTATTTAATGGCCAGCGGCGGCAGTGTTAACGACTACACGATCAAAGGCATCGGCGCCGAGAAGGTCGGTAAGATCTGGTACTGGGCGCTGATTGGCTACCTCACCCCCGCAACCGACTACCTCGACCTTCACAACGCCTTATGTGCAGCCTGTCTGCAAAACATTGGAAACGCCGGGATCACAACCGCCGACTGTGAAAGCGTGCGCGCCGCCACTCTCGCAGTGGAGATGGACGTTCAACCCACCGCGCACCTCGAAGAGCCGACGCCCATGTGCGCCGGGGATGTCCTCCCAGAGCCCTTCCTGACAGACAATTTCGAGGGCATGTCTTTATCTCCGCTCTGGACTCTGGACGCTCCCAATCTCACGGCGAGCGCGCGGTGGCTGTTATTTCCTGAGAGCGAGTACGGGTTCACTTCCCCCGGCTTCCTGCATGTAGACAATAAAGTCACCCTGCGGCCTCAGTCCGCCGCGCTGACCCTCAGCCAGCCGCTGCCCAAGCATGCCAGCCTTACCTTTGCTCAGGTTTATGATTTCCGCGCCACGACCTGCAACGCCGGCGTGCTTGAGTACAGCCTAGACGGCGTGAACTGGCAGGACGCAGCGCCGCTCATGATCCAGGGCGGCTATCCAGACAGAGTCCCGATAACCTGTCCAGGTCCCCTGGCCGGGCGGCCGGCCTACATCGGTGTGAGCGGCGGCTACGTCGTTGCCCGCCTGGACCTCGCCACCCTGGCCGGAAAGACGCCCAGCTTCCGCTGGCGCTATCAGGGGGATCAGGAGCACGGAGACGGCTGGGGCTGGTTGGTGGATGACGTTCATATTTTCCGCTGCCCGAAGATCGAAATGTTTATTCCATTCGTGGGACGGTAGTGGCTTTTGTCTATGATTGATAGGATCATGGATGGTCAACAAAGCCGCCTTGCCCATGTATTGTTGAAACAACTTACCCCGGATGTGAAAGTCAACCCGGTCTTCGTTTTCGAAGAAATGCTGGAAAATTCTGATCTTTCTTAATTTGAATGATATCATATTGTGATATCATATGATTATTAAACAGAAAAACTCTGGTTGCCATCTTCGAAAGACCGACGCGTTCGGATATATTGTGGTCCCACATTATTAACCTGTTTAATGCTCCAGGTGCGGAGGTTTCATTCGGTAAGGGGTCGAGAGTGAATGTTCATCTGAATGGAGTTGTGGGTTCATTCCATAGGTCCCACCCGCAACCGGAAGCCAGAAAATAGCAGGTAGAAGCTATAAGGACTTTCTTAATCAACGCTGGAGCAGTAAAGCATGAATAAACTAATGTCTTACAAGGGATACCAGGGAAAAATCGAGTATGACGATGACGCAGGAATCTTTCATGGGATTGTGATCAACACCCGCGATGTGATCACGTTCGAAGGCGAAAGCGTTAAAGAGCTGCGTAAAGCTATTCGCGATGCGATAGATGAATATCTCGATTACTGCTCTCGGAACGGTAAAGAACCGGATAAACCCTATTCCGGCAGATTTCTGATCAGAGTAAAACCCGAGTTGCACAAGATGGTCGCCATGGAGGCCGAGCAGAGAGGAATGACCATGAATAAATTCGTGGCGGAAGCTTTAGAAAAAATCATAACGCCGTGAGCTTTCGATTCGGAAGGCATGGTCAAGTCATATCCTGCCGACCTGCCAGCGCGCGCAGCAGCGTGCTCTGGTCGGCGTACTCCAAGTCTCCGCCCACCGGCAAGCCGCGCGCCAAGCGCGTGATTCTGCCCACGTACGGTTCGAGCTGCTGCTTGAGATACAGCGCGGTTGCGTCGCCCTCCATGCTCGGGTTGGTCGCCAGGATGATCTCCTTCACCGCGCCGTCCTTCACCCGCTCCACCAGCGGGCGGATCTTCAAATCCTCCGGACCGATGCCTTCGATTGGCGAGAGCACCCCGTGGAGCACATGGTAGCGGCCATTAAAACCGCCGGTGCGCTCCAGCACCAGCACGTCCAGCGGCTCTTCGACCACGCACAGCACGCTCTCGTCCCGTTGCGGGTCAGCGCAGATCTCGCATAATTCCCGGTCGATGGTGGTGATATTGAAGCACAGCCGGCAGAAAGTCGTGCCCCGCTTGAGCGCCTGCAGCGCCTCGGCCAATCCCAGCGACAGGTCATCCGGCGCATCCAGCAGGAAGAACGCCAACCGCGAGGCGCTTTTCGGACCGATCCCAGGCAGCCGTTCCAGCGCGGTGATCAGATTCTCGACCGGCGCAGGGAGATTTGGCATGGTCTTTCCAGCCTGACTTTTCTACAATCCCAGGCCGCTCAGCCCACCGGCCAGCGGCCCCAGCTTTTGTTCGGCCAGTGCGCGGGATTGATCCAGGGCCAGGTTAACTGCGCTCAGCACCAGGTCCTGAAGCATCTCGGCGTCGCCGTCCTTCAGCAGTTCCGCATCGATCTCCACCGCCGTGCAGCGCTGATCGCCGGTCATGGTCACCTTGACCGCCCCACCTCCCGCCGATGCCGTAACGGTCTCCTCTTTAAGCTGGGCCTGGGCGGCCTCGAGCTGTTCCTGCATCTTGCGCAGTTGCTGCATCATTCCGCCGCCGGGCATGCCGCCCGCAGGCCGGTTGAAGCCTTTCGCCATATGAATGTCTCCTCTCTCGATTATGCGCCTATTCCTGGTAATCCACCACTTCGCCGCCCATGTCGCGCAGCGCAGCGGCGACCATGCCATCCTCCTCGATGGTGATATCCTCCGGTATACCGCCGGTCTTCCCCGAGGCGATCACGCAGCGGATGGGCAGCTTTGCTCCCAAAACCTGTTCCAGCGCCTTCTCGGTCAGCGCCAGGTTGTTGCCGTTCTCCATCTTTCCCTTGAGCAGTTCGGTGCTGAATCCAAGCACCAGCACCCCGTCTTTGATGCCCAGCAGCCGACAGGAATTGAGCAGCGCCTCGGTTTGCGTGCGGCTCTTCTTGACCTGCGCTTTAATCCGCGCCCAATTCTGCTTCACCGTCTGAAAGCTGATAGGTCCTTCGGAGATTTGCGCAGGTTCATCTGGGCGCGCCTCCGGCAGCGCCGCCTCTGATTTGACAGCGGGGATCGTAGGCGCTTTTGGCCCCTTCGCTTCCGGGGATATGACTGTTTTATCCGCTTCGGCAGCGGTATTTTGGGGTGCTGGCGCGTTGGCAGCTGAAGGGACGGCTGGGGCCGCCGGCGTTTCCAGATGCGCCGGGCGTGGCGCCGGGGTCGTCGCGGCTGCATCCAGCGGGGGGCTGGACGGCTTCTCGACCACCGATTCGGCCAGCGCCAGCTCAAGCGGCAAAGCGGGCTGCCAACCGCCGCGCAGGTCGGTGGCGGCCTCATTGAAAGCGCGCATCACCTCCAGCAGGCGCGGAACCTCGAATAACGCTGCCTGCCTCGCCATGGTCGCGCGTTGCTCCTGAGTGGCCTCCACCTGATCGGCGTTGCCCATGCGCACCAGCAGCAGGCTGCGCAGGTATTCAACCAGCTGGCGGGCGAGCTGGCGTGCATCCGCGCCGGCATCCAGGGCGGCGTGCAGCCGTTCCAGCCCCCTGGCTGCGTCGCGCTCCAGGATGGCATCCACCAGGTCCACCACCACCTGGCTGGTAGCGGTGCCGAGCACTTCCTGAGTCTCTTTCAGGCTGATCTTCTTCCCCAGCGATGAAAGCTGGTCGAGCAGCGAGATCGCGTCGCGCAGGCTGCCGGTGGCCTGGCGCGCGATCAGGGTGAGCGCCTCCGGCTCAGCCTTCAGGCCTTCTTCCTTGCAGATCTCTTTCAGCCGGGCGACGATCTCAGGCACCGGGATGCGCCGGAATTCGTGCCGCTGGCAGCGCGAAAGCACCGTGGCTGGGATTTTGTGCACCTCGGTGGTAGCCAGGATGAAGATAGCGTGCGGCGGCGGCTCCTCCAGCGTCTTCAACAGCGCGTTGAAGGCCGCTGAGGACAGCATGTGCACTTCGTCGATGATGTAGACTTTGAATTTCCCCTGGGTGGGTGCAAAGTTGATCTTCTCGCGCAGGTCGCGCACATCCTCCACGCTGGTGTTCGAGGCCGCATCGATCTCGATCAAATCCAGGAAGCGTCCCTCGTTGATCGCCACGCAGATGTCGCAGTGATTGCAGGGACGCGCGGCGGGGTCGGGGTCGAGGCAGTTGACTGCCTTGGCCAGCAGGCGCGCGGTGGTGGTCTTGCCGGTCCCGCGTGGTCCGGCGAACAGATAGGCGTGTCTGATCTGCTCGTTGGCCACGGCGTTGCGGAGCGTCTGGGTCACGTGCTGCTGGCCGACGACCTGGTCCCATTGTTGTGGGCGCCACTTGCGATAAAATGCCTGAGACATAACTCTGTGCTCGTTGGGTTGCGGGTGAACCTTACCTGCCGGTTGAAACCATGGCAATCGTACCCCTGGCGCTCAACCGGAAAGGGCGCCAAGAATGCGCGCCGCCTCACGTTCCGGGTCGAGCGGCCGGAGGTGAAAACGCGGCAGGGGCGTCTGCAAATTGTAACTCAAAATCCTGCCGTTTAGCTTTTCGATCTCGGCCTTGAATCGTTCGAAAGCTCTACGCTGAAGGGCGGCTTCGCCCGCTGAGCCGCTGGCCCCCGCCCAGTCGCTCGCCAGGGCCTCTCGAGCGGCCTGGCACTCGGCCTCGATCTCCCGACGCAGCTCGATCCACGGCAGGCTAAAGCCGTGGACGCGCAGCAGATGTCCGGCCATGCGCCAGGCCGGGTCCACCAGGGGCTCATCATCCAAATTCAACGGCTGGCCGGCGCCGGGCAGATGGTCGAAACGCCCGTCCTGCATGGCCTGGCGAATGCGTTGTTCGGCGATCCACTCGATGGCGTCCATGCTACTGGATGCGGTAAGTGGCGCGGATGTTCCCCTGGTCGTCCATCAGGGTCACCACGTCATTGGATTGCCAGACCGGAGCGTCGCGTCCCCAGTACAGATCGATCACCGTATCGGCGCCCGCGGCGGTGTGCACCTGCACGGCGCCATTGGCGTTTAGCGTCAGACCGGGGAAGGTGTACACGTTGCCCTTCCCGTCCTCCAGCTTCCAGTTAGCCAGCAGCACTGGTTTTTGGCTCTGGTTCTTGATCACCACCACCTCGTCTTTCAGGCTGCCGACGCCGAAGACGTTGGTGATCGCCATGGAGATCTCGCCGGGCAGGGGAGTAGCCTGCGTCGCAGCCTTTTGCGTTACGGTGGAGGTCGGGGAGCGGGTCGTCTGGAGGGCAGACGGTGTGGGCAGCGGCGTCGGTTGATGGGTACGGCCCCAGATCCACAGCACCGCCAACGTGGTGCAGGCCGAAACCAGAACGTTTAAAGCCAGGTAAAACAGAAGACGTTTCCATTGGCTCATCTGGGCAATCCTGTAGATTGAATCATAGCATATTCCCTCTATTGCGACAAAAGGCTGGCGGCGAGTGAATGCCCGTTTTTACCATCTCTGCGGCGGTTGTCGGTGAGCCTGCCCACGAACTGATTGCGCGCCTGCCGGGGCTTTAGGGGGCGGCGTGGGCCGCGATCGCTGCAGCATACGGCATCCAGATTACCGGTCCCCACCCTGATGGATTTCTTCTGTCCGATGGATGCGCCTGCGGAAGCGTTGTACAATAGGGTGCAAACAGGAAGGATGTGAAGTGCCTTATATTATTGACGGCCATAATCTGATCCCCAAGATCCCCGGGATGAGTCTGGGAGCTCTCGATGACGAATTGGAGCTGGCGCAGCGCCTGCAAGCCTTCTATCGATTGCAGCGCAAGCCCGTTGAGGTTTATTTTGATCGAGCTCCGGCAGGACGGCAGGGCTCTCGAAAGGTTGGGTCGGTAACGGTACATTTTGTGCGCGAGGGCCTCACCGCCGATGAAGCCATCCGCCATCGCCTGCGGCGGCTGGGAGGGGATGCGCGCAATTGGACGGTGGTCAGCTCGGATCACCAGGTGCAAGCGGAAGCGCGCGCCGTCCACGCCAGAGTGCTCACCTCAGAGCAATTCGCCCAGCTTCTGGCCAGGTCCGAGCCGGGGGTCGAGGAAAGCAAGCCCGCTGCCAGCGGCGAAGATGTGCAGCGCTGGCTGGAAGAGTTCGACCGGGAACAGAAGCGGAAATCCCCCGATCTCTAATCTGATTTTAATGATAAATTGACAAATTTGGTGTATATTATCCTCTAAGACACCTTTCCTTACTGGTATGTGTGGTGTCCTCCACTGGATGGCCTGGATACGCACGTCCCCCCCGTGCTGATTTAGTGCCTCTGGTGGCATTCCCTCCCTGAAGACCACCAGGCATGTCCCCCCCATGCCTGGTGGTCACATTTTATCGATTTTATATCCGCTTGCGGTTATAATTACATTGTGGATCAGGGCGGATTGAATTCGGGTGTCCTATGACCGTTCAATGTACGCTGGTTCCCTCGCGCGAACATACGATGAACGACCATCCTGAGAATTCGGCCCGCTTCGCGAAGCTCGGGAACCTGAAGAAACTGCGCTTTCGTGAGCCGGTTTCCTGGCTGGATGCCGAACCGGCGTCGATGGCGGATTTGATGCGCGTCCATGACCCTGCATTTTTGAAGGAACTCAAAGAGGAATCAGCGCGAGGGCCGGCTGTTATCGATCCGGCTCCAACTTACGTCACCCGCGGTTCATGGGAGGCGGCCTTGATGGCCGCAGGTGGAGCGGTCGCCTGCACACGCGCCGTCCTGGAAGGATCGGCCTCCTCGGCCTTTGCCATCGTGCGACCGCCCGGCCACCACGCCGAGCCGGACCGCGCGATGGGTTTTTGCCTGCTCAACAATATCGCCGTCGCCGTGCGCTCGGCGATGGAGCAGGGTATAAGCAGCGTCTTGATCGTAGATTTTGATGCCCATCACGGCAACGGCACCCAGGCCGCTTTCCTCCACGAAGGCCGCGTGGCCTTTATTTCAACTCATCAAGGGGGGATTTATCCAGGCAGCGGTAAGCTGGAGGACGCACCTCACGCTCGCGGTCGGATCGTCAACCTTCCCCTGCCTGCCTATGCCGGAGACGGCGTCTACGCTCAGGTGATGTCACAGGTGATCCTTCCGATGGCTGAGCGCGTCCGCCCGGAAATGGTTTTCATATCCGCCGGGTTTGATGTCCATTGGGACGATCCAATTACCGCCCTGGGACTTTCCATCACCGGTATTTTTCACCTGTGCCAGGGGCTGGTCTTTCTGGCCCAGCAATTCTGTCAAGGGAAGATCGTTTTTGTCCTCGAGGGGGGCTACGATCCGGATACGCTTTATGAAGGTTCTCGGGCGGTATTGGCTGCTCTGGCCAATGAAGGCAAGACGCCCGATTCGAGCGGGCCTTCTCCTTTTCCCGAGCCGGACGTCAGCCTGCTGTTATCCTATGCGCGCGAGCTTCACCGCTTGTAATTTGATTCGAAGAAATATGCGCTCATAACGCGGCGGAGAACGGTTACGGGGTCCACTGGCCGATCTCGCTCCAGGCGTAATCGAGGTGGGAGGCCAGGTTTTCCCCCAGCTTCTTGCGCACCTGCCGTCGTATTGCCAGCATCAGCTCCAGCCCACCGATCTCATTCAGCCGCGTGCCGATCTGTCGGGCGCGTATGTGGCGGCACTGCGCGTTGAATCCCATCCCGGGGCGCTCGGAGAGGAAATCCTCGTTGCGCCCGATGCGAATCAGCTCCTCGGCCAGCTTGTCCACCTCCTGGCGCTGATGCGGGTTCAAGCGCACCTTACCCCCGCCGAACAAATTGCTCAAGAATCCCATCGAGCAGCTCCTTGGATTGAAATTACTGTTTGATCAATATGATCATATCATCTTTCTGACCTTCATGGGCCTTATTTTTGGTCTCCTTTTTGGGGTATAATTAGGACAATATAGGTTATATATGGAAACATATTCCCTTCCCGAAGATACGCACGTTTTATCGGTCCATCTCCAGGTCGCCGATCTGGAACGCGCGCTGCTCTTCTATCGTGATTTGGCTGGGTTCAAAGAAGTGGATCGCGGCGGAGGAAAGGCTTACCTGTCTGCTTCAGGCCAGCCCCCCGCTCTGATCCAACTGAGCGAACTGCCCGGCGCCCGCCCGAAGCCGCCACGCACCACCGGCCTGTACCACGTGGCCGTGCGCCTGCCATCCGAATACGAGCTTGGCCGGCTGCTGCGCCGCTTGCAGGAGCAGGAATGGCCTCTGCAGGGCGCGGCGGACCACCACGTCAGCGCCGCTGTCTACACCGCCGACCCCGACGGCAACGGACTGGAATTCTACGCGGACCGTCCACGCGAGACCTGGCGTCAGATGGACGGCTCGATCCAGATGGCAACCGAGCCGCTGCAGTTGCGCGGCGCCCTGGCCAAGGGTCTCTATGACGAGACAACCTGGCGAGGAATCGCTGCAGGAACCGACATCGGCCACGTCCATCTACATGTCTCCGATCTAGAAAAGGCGCGGGCCTTCTATCATGACAGGATTGGCCTCGACGTGACCCAGGATGGATACCCGGGCGCGCTGTTCCTCTCGGCCGGAGGTTACCACCACCATGTGGGTCTGAACATCTGGGCCGGTCGCGGCGCCCCTCCGCCACCGCCCGATTCGGTCGGGTTGCTCTCATTCACCCTTGAGATACCCAATGCAGAGGGTTTTCTGATGTTGGGCGAGCGCCTGCGCGCAGGGGGCATACCCGTGGAGGTGGACGACGGGCGGATGCGCGTTCGCGACCCCGACGGCAACCTCCTGGTGCTGGCATGCGATAGCCGGCAATCCTAAGCGTAACGGCGTGGTCATTGCGCAAACTACAAATTGCACCTTTTCATTCTTGACAGCCTGTGGTGCGTGTCTATAATAGAATCAAATGTCAGGCATGAGGTTCGCGTTTGTGATCGTGTGCATCTGTTCGGGGCGGGGCGGCTAGCCTCTGCCTCGCGATCCGGCGCGAAGAGCGACTCATAGCCAGTTGACGCAGGCAGCGGGCGGCCCCGCGAAAAGGTTTTTCCAGGCGGCGCCGGCGCTGTTTTTTTTGCGCCAACTGGCTATTTATTTTAAGGTTTCCGCAGGTGCAACGGTGTGATTTCATTCTGCGGGGGACATAGAAGAGAAGGAGCACTTATGAAAATCGCTCAAGATGTGACCGAGCTGATCGGCAATACACCCCTGGTGCGCCTAAACCGCGTCACCGAGGGCTGCCCGGCCGAGGTCGTCGCCAAGCTGGAATTCTTCAACCCTGCCCATTCGGTCAAAGACCGCATTGGCGTTGCCATGATCGAGGCCGCCGAGCGCGACGGCAAAATCGGCCCTGATACCATCATCCTCGAGCCAACCAGCGGCAATACTGGCATCGCTTTGGCCATGGTGTGCGCCGCCCGCGGCTATAAGTGTGTGCTGACCATGCCTGAAACGTTCAGCGTCGAGCGCCGCATGCTTCTGCGCGCCTACGGAGCCGAGTTGGTGCTCACCCCGGGCGCCGAAGGCATGCCCGGAGCGGTGCGGGTGGCCGAAGAAATGGCCGCCAAGGACCCGCGGTACTTTATCCCCCAGCAATTCTCCAACCCCGCCAACCCGGAGATGCACCGCCGCACCACTGCCGAGGAGATCTGGCGCGATACCGACGGCCGCGCCGACGTGCTGGTGGCCGGCGTCGGCACTGGCGGCACGATCACCGGCGTTGGTGAGGTGATCAAAGCGCGCAAGCCGTCCTTCCGCGTGGTCGCCGTGGAGCCTGACGCATCGCCAGTGCTCTCGGGCGGCCAGCGTGGCCCCCATCCACTTCAGGGCATTGGCGCCGGCTTCATCCCGCAGGTGCTCAACACGCGCATCTACGATGAGATCATCCGCGTCAAGGCTGAAGAGGCCTTCGCCACCGCTCGACGCGTGGCCAGAGAGGAAGGCCTGCTGGTGGGGATATCCTCTGGAGCAGCGCTCTGGGCAGCATTGCAGGTGGCCCACCGTCAGGAGAGCGCCGGCAAACTGATCGTGGTGATCGTCCCTTCGTTTGGGGAGAGGTATCTGAGCACACCCTTGTTTGCCGATCTGGCTGATGAGGAAGGCAGGTAGTCATGGAAAACGTGATCGAGACGGAAGTCGATCTCGGCTCTTTTACCCTGGAACGGCGCATGGGGCTGCTGAAGACCCTTCGCGAGGATATCCGCTCCGTGTTCGAGCGCGATCCGGCGGCGAGAAGCCCGTTAGAGGTGCTCCTCGCTTATCCGGGATTGCACGCCGTGTGGGGACACCGCCTGGCTCACTGGTTGTGGACGCACAGGCTCAGGCTGCTCGCGCGCTGGTTTTCCCATTTCATGCGCGCACTGACGGGTATTGAAATCCACCCTGGGGCTCGCATCGGGCCTCGATTTTTTATCGACCACGGCATGGGCGTGGTCATCGGCGAGACGGCCGAGATCGGCGCAGATGTGACCCTCTATCACGGCGTTACCCTGGGCGGCGTCAGCCTTCACAAGGGCAAGCGCCATCCCACCCTGGCCGACCGCGTGGTGGTGGGAGCCGGGGCGAAAATCCTCGGACCAATCACCATCGGTGAGAACAGTCGCATCGGCGCCAATGCTGTGGTGGTAAAGTCTGTTCCGCCGAACTCGGTGGTGGTGGGGGTGCCCGGCCAGGTGGTCACGCGCAGCAAGGAACGCCGGGCCCAATCCAGCCCCGATCTGGAGCACGGCCAGTTGCCGGACCTGGTGGGGGTCACCCTCGCCGCGCTGCTCAGGCGCGTGGAGAAGCTCGAACAACGTGTGGATGTACACGAGAACGGCGGCCTGCCCCATCCACCCGAACGCGGCGTCTGGCAGGGGGAAGATTTTTCGATCTGAAACTGAATACGATTGAGAATGCGATCTCTGCCTGGAAAGAGGGGCGGGGTCAGCCCCCGTCCCTCGATACGTTGAGCGTTTTTTTGCCGAATCATTTTCGCCTTTGGGCTTCCTATTCACACTGTCCATGACAGCCTTGCGGTAAAATTACTCAATTCTTTCTGGTGAACTTATAATTGCCGGCTATCATCCGGTTGGAGGAGAACATGTACAAAACACATACCTGCGGGGAACTGCGCGCTTCCCACGTCGGCCAGACGGTTACGCTGGCGGGATGGGTGCATCGCTACCGCGATCACGGCGGGGTAACCTTCATTGACCTGCGCGACCGCTTCGGGCTGGTGCAGGTGGTTGCCAATCCGACCATATCCAAAGAAGCCGCCGAGCTGGCATCCGAATTACGCTATGAGTGGGTCGTCCAAGTGAGCGGGCTGGTGCGCCGTCGGCCGGCTGGAGCTGAAAACCCCAACCTCCCCACCGGGGAAATCGAAGTCGAGGCTCACCAGTTACGCGTGCTCAATCCCGCCAAACCGCTCCCATTCATGATCAACAAGGATGAGGATGTCGACGAGAACTTGCGTTTGAAATACCGCTACCTCGACCTGCGCCGCGAACGCATGCGCCGCAACCTGGAGCTGCGCCACCGCGTGGTCAAGTTCATCCGCGATTACCTGGACGCCCGCGGCTTCCTCGAGATCGAGACCCCCATCTTGTTCAAGACCACCCCCGAAGGAGCGCGGGACTACCTGGTGCCCTCTCGGCTGCACCCCGGCGAGTTTTACGCCCTGCCGCAATCGCCCCAGCAGCTCAAACAGCTCCTCATGGTCGCCGGCATCGAGCGCTACTTCCAGATCGCGCGGTGCTTCCGCGATGAGGACCAGCGCGGGGACCGTCAGCCCGAATTCACTCAGCTTGACCTGGAGATGTCCTTTGTCGAGCGTGAGGACGTGATGAGTCTGATCGAAGGCATGTTTACGGAAATGGTCGCTCAGGTCGTCCCCCACAAGCGCCTGCTGGCCAGCCCCTGGCCGCGACTCAAATACCAGGAGGCCATGGACCGCTTCGGCAAGGACAACCCCGATATCCGCTTCGGCCTAGAGCTCAAGGACATCACCGATCTGGCGGCCGGCTCGGGTTTCAAGGTCTTCGAGGATACGGCCGCTTCGGGCGGCCACGTGCGCGGCCTGAACGCTAAAGGCCTGGGTCATTACTCGCGCAAACAAATCGACGAATTGACCGAAATGGCCAAACAATGGGGCGCCAGGGGCCTGGCCTACCTGGCCCTCGATCCATCTGGAGAGATGCGCTCTACTTTTGCAAAATTTCTGCCGCAGGAAAAGCTGCAGGCATTGCTCTCTCGATTGGAGGCCGTCCCCGGCGATCTACTGGTGTTTGTTGCCGACCGCCCGGCGGTGGTCTATGATGTACTCGGCCGCCTGCGTGTGCACTTCGGCGATGTGCTTGGCCTGCGCGATCCGAACGTGCTCGCCTTCTGCTGGGTGATCGATTTTCCCTACATGGTGTGGAGTGAGGAAGAGCAGCGCTGGGATCCCAGCCACCACCTGTTCACGGCGCCCATGCCTGAAGACATCCCTCTGCTGGATACCGATCCTGGCAAAGCGCGTGGGCAGCAGTACGACCTGGTGCTCAACAACTACGAGGTCGGCGGAGGCTCGATCCGTATCCATGACCGCAAGCTGCAGGAAAAAGTCTTCAAGCTGATTGGTCTGCGGCCTGAAGTGGCTCAGGAGCGCTTCGGGCATATGCTGGAAGCCTTCGAGTACGGTGTGCCGCCCCACGGCGGCATCGCCCCGGGCATTGACCGCATCTGCATGATCCTGGCCGACGAGCCCAACATCCGGGAGGTGATCGCCTTCCCCAAGAATCAGGTTGCCCGCGACGTGATGGGCGGCGCCCCTTCTCCGGCCGATCCACAGCAGCTCAAAGAGCTGCACATCAAACTCGACCTGGAAGATAAATAAGGGCGATTTGCGCACGCCTGTTGATAAAAAAGTGGGCGGCCCGGGCCGTCCACTTTTACTTCATCCGGCAGATCCCCTTATCCCAGCCGGATCCACGGCCGTGGCACGACGCTGAACGGCCAGGGAATGGCGAAAAGCACGATTAATATCGACAGGCTGAAGAGAAGCGCGGCAATGCGGTGTCGCGATGCTTCCGCCTGCGCGTTGCGCGAGATCGCGCTGCCGGCATGCGCGATCAGCACCGCCAGAAGCAACAAGCCGATGTGGACAACGCCGAAATAACGCTCGACCGGATTTTCCAGACCCGCGCCGAGGCTGGTCAGGAAGGCGCGCGTGATCGGGCTGGCAAAGAAGTACAGGATCAAGCCGACCAGCACCTGCAGATCGAATAACGAGGTGAAGAGCGTCCCCGCCCGACGGTCGGCTGCCGTCCAGGGTCGTCTGCCCAGCCAGCCGCGGTAGGCGCGCACCAGAGCATAGGCCGCCGCCAGGATCACCAGCCAGCGTAGGAATGAATGGATTGTTATCAATAGAGAATACATCTTTGATCCCGACAAAAGGTTTTCGTCTGATCTCAAGAAACAGCCTTACAGGATCATCATAAAGGTCGATGGTGGCGGAGATCAATCCATCAGAAGGATGATTGTGAAATGATCCTCTTGACAAATCAATTCAAGTTTATATAATACAAACTGGTTTGTAATACAAACTATAAGAGGAGAAATGATATGCACGATCCGGTCAAAGATGCAACCCGGCGCACATTGCGCTACTGGTATGTGGATGGCCTGGCGGAGATGGCCGCAGGTTTGATTTTGATCCTGTCAGCGGTTTATTATGTGCTGGTCTTCTTTTTTGGCAGTCGTCGTCCTACCGCCCTGGCGATCGGTATTGGCGAGCCCATTTTACTGGTGTTCGCCATCTGGCTCGCGCCCAGGCTGGTAGCCCGCTTGAAGGAGCGCATCACCTATCCGCGCACCGGTTATGTCACCTACCGCCGCATGGAGCGGCGTCAGCGGATCGTTCGCGTCATTTCGACGGGCCTGCTGGCTGCTCTGATGGGCTTTGCCTTCAGCCTGCTCTTCCGCCGGATATCCGCCAACTGGATACCGATCATCACCGGGGGACTGGTTGCGTTGCTCACCGTTTGGTTTGGAATTCGCTTTGACCTGGCGCGCATGTATGTCCTGGCGGTCTTTACTTTCCTCCTGGGTCTGATCACTGCATATTTGAATTTTCCAGATTTACTCAGCAGCACCTTTTTCTTCGGCTCATTGGGATTGGGCTGGCTGATCTCCGGAGGCGCCACCCTGTATCTCTACCTGCGCAGCACTCGACCCACCTTAGAGGAGGGGATGTGAATCTGGTCATTCGCCAGGCCGCCGGATTAGACCGCCTGATCCACGAACCGGCGCGGCTGATGATCGTCAGCCTGCTATATGCCGTGGAAAAGGCTGACTTTCTCTACCTGCTTAACGAAACGGGCCTAACCAAGGGCAACCTGTCGGCTCACCTATCGAGACTGGAGGAAGCTGGCTACGTGAACATCGAGAAAACCTATCGGGGAAAGCTGCCCCTGACCCTCATCAGCCTCACATCGACTGGCCGGGAGGCCTTCGAGACCTATCGCCGGCAGCTCGAAAAAATCGTTGCAAGTCTATCGGAGGAAAATACCTGATGGAACCTGCCATCCGCACGCAGGGCTTGACCCGCGACTTTGGTTCTCTGCGCGCCGTCGATCATCTGGATCTGGAAGTACGGCGCGGTGCCCTGTTCGGTTTCCTCGGCCCCAACGGCGCCGGGAAAACCACCACCATCCGCCTGCTGCTGGGCTTGATTCATCCAACCGACGGGCGGGCCTGGGTGTTGGGCAACGAGCTGCCCGCTCAAGCCGATCAGGCCCGCATGCGATGCGGAGCCTTGCTGGAGCACACCGGCCTGTACGAACGGTTGAGCGCAGCCGACAATCTGGAGTTCTACGGCCGCGTCTGGCGCATGACGTCGAACGAGCGCCGCGCTCGTTCCAGGGAGCTGCTCACCCGTTTCGGGCTGTGGGAACGGCGCGGGGAGGCCGTAGGAAGCTGGAGCCGCGGCATGAAGCAGAAACTGGCCATCGCCCGCGCGCTGCTCAACCGCCCGGAGGTGCTCTTCCTGGACGAGCCGACCTCCGGACTGGACCCGGTGGCGGCTGCCGCCCTGCACGAGGATCTGCTCGGCTTGGCTGGCGGGGATGGGGTGACCATTTTTCTCACCACTCATAACCTGGCCGAGGCTGAAAAGTTGTGCGACGAAGTGGCCGTTATCCGTCAGGGCCGCCTGGCGGCGGTCGGCGCACCGGCGGAATTGCGCGCGCGCAGTGGCGCTCCGCGTGTCGAGATCAGCGGGCATGGTTTTACAGGAATCATGATCGACCAATTGCGCGCCCGCCCCGAAGTCGCCCGCGTGGAACTGTCCGAGGGCGGGCTAAAGATCGAGTTGCGTCAGGCGGGCGATGCGGCCCCGCTGGTAGCCCTGCTGGCCGCCTCAGGCGCTCAAATCGAGGAGGTGCGCAAGGGCGCTCCCAGCCTGGAAGAAGCTTTTCTTGATCTGGTGGAGGAAAAATCGTGATCACCGATATCCTTACGGTCTTGTGGAAAGAGTTCAAAGAAATCTTTTTACAACGCGGGAGCCTGCGCGGAGGGTTTTTCAGCGTCCTGCTGTTGTTGTTCGTCGTGGGCGTCTTCCTGCCCTTTCAAGCTGGACGGGCCTGGGTGGAAAATCCGTTATTCCTTATTACCTGGTCCTGGCTGCCGCTCTTTCTGGTGATGGGCGTGGTGGCCGATTCGGTGGCCGGTGAGCGCGAGCGCCACACCCTCGAGACCTTACTGGCCAGCCGGCTGCCTGAGCGCGCCATCCTGTTCGGCAAGCTGGGCGCGGCGGTTTTGTACGCCTGGGGCACCACCGCGGCCGGAATGTTGCTCGCCCTGGCGACCGTGAATGTGACCGCTCACAGTGGCAGCCTGCTTCTTTATCCCTTGCCGATCGCGGTCGGTGGGCTGCTGCTCAGTCTGCAGGGAAGCCTGTTGATGGCCTGCCTGGGCATCCTGGTGTCGCTGCGCGCGGAGACCGTGCGTCAGGCTTACCAGCGCCTGAGCGCAGGTTTTCTGATTTTGTGGTTTGTTCCGATGCTGGGCCTGCAGTTTATGCCAGCCGAAGCGAAGGCCGGAATGATCTCGGCGCTCTCGGATATGGAAGCCACGAGTGTGATTTTAGCGGTTGGCTTGTTCCTGTGCGTGATCGATGGCGTATTGTTAGCGCTGCTCCTGTCCCGCTTCAACCGTCAGCGGCTGGTCCTTGGGTGACTGGTTGTAACGGACGCCTTGGACATTCCCATCCCGGTGGTCAGGGTCTCAGCAGGCAGACAGACTGATACCCTGTCGCGTATATGAGCCTTTCCACCCGCCAGAGTCCTCCAGGCATATGCAACGTGGTTGTGTGATTCCGTGGAGGTGGACCTGATCAGGCCGGCGCTAAGCGGCTTCTTCATCGGCGAAGGTTCAGGCTGGGCCACAGTTGACCCGCCACCTGCGGCTCAACGTTACAGCGCGGAAAGTTGCGGCAGTTCGGGCAGCCTGAATCGGGGCCTGGATTGAGCGGGTACCGTTAGGGAGCTAAGATGAAATCGATCGGCCCCGCGTCGGTCTGATTGCCCGCCCGGTCAAAGACCTTTACCATCAGGCTGTGCTTGCCCTGCGTCGCTGCTGACCAAGGATAGTTATAGGGCGCATCGCCAAGTATGGCCGTCAGCCGGCCGTCGAGGTAATATTCCACCCGGGCCACGCCGACGTTATCGCTTGCCATGATCTGGAAAACCGGCGGTCGCCCAGGAGAGAGGACGAGCTTTTCACCGCTGGATGGCTCCACGATCTTCGCGATTGGCGGGGTATTATCAACCGTAACCTGAATCGTGGCCATCTCTACCTGCTGATCGCGGCTGACGACCAGCAGCCTGACCGCGTACAGGCCGTCCAGGCTGGTCGTATCCCACGAAGCGAGCAGGCCCTCATTCACCGGCTTGTTTCCGTCCGGCCCCACCTGTTCCCAGGCACGCGGATTCAAGCCTTGCCCGACCTGAATGCGGTAATAACCGAAATTCTTGCCGGCGGCCGTACCGGTGATGTTCACCTTACCGCGCACGACGGCGAACAAATCAGGGGTGGTGATGTGCGCGTCTGGAGAAGGCGGAGGCACCTGGATGGCATCATAATCCCTGGGCGGAGCGGGGATGCCCGCTTCGCGGGCCCAATCCTGCGCCTCGGGCGGCACGCTCATGTATACCCGCGTGTCCACCAGCTCGGGCGGGGTGAAGACCGTCGCCAAGCGCCCCGTCTCCCGGTTGATTTGATAGCTGCGGTAAAGCGTATCGGTATGGGTCGGTTCGTTTCCTTGCAGGAAGACCTCGTTCACCACGTTGGGGCAATCCTGGGTGGGCAGCAACCCGGATGGGTCGCACACCTCGACAGTGCTCACGCCGGGCGGCGCACTCCAGCCCTCCGCCGGCAGATCACGGCTGGCGTACTGGATGACTGCGCGCCACAGACCCGCCGGGAGGCGCAAATCTACCCGGCCGGCGGAATCCCCAAACCAAACCGCAACCAAACGCTGAGGGGTGTAGCCGATCGTCCAGGCATCCTGCCGGTCGGCGGTCTGGCCGAGTTTTACGCCCGTCGGGCGGCCGACTTCAAGCACATTCGGATGTCCCAGGCTGGGCCAGCGCGCGGTCTCGTCGCTCAGGACGTTGTTTACCAGGTAGGCGAGCGGCCCGCTCAGCACCGTGCGCTGCTGCGGTACGCTCCAATCGGAACTATCGACGCCATCCAGGCTCTCGACCCTCAGGACGGTAGCCGAGACGAGCCGGTGCGGTGTGGTCTCCTCTCCAGCCAGCACCCCACCGGCGGCGAACACACCGTAAGCCTGAGCCGCTTCGACCAGGTGAACCTCCCCACCGCCGTAAATCATCCGTTCCGTGCCATCGTCTAAACCACTCAGGCCAAGCTGCCCGGCTAACTGCCAGACGCTGCTGGCTCCGTATTGCGCCAACGTCTCGGCGGCCGGCGCGAGATAGTCGTTGTCCATGGCGATGCGCACCCGCACCGGACCGTGGAATTTGCCGTCCGGATTGGTCTGGCCGGTCAACGACACGGGCAGACTGGCAGGGACATCCCACACCAGGCTGGCGGGCGACATGCCGCGGGCGAAGCCGGTCAGATATACGAATGGTGTAAGCAGCGAGCCGGGCGGGCGCCCCGCGAAGAACTCACCGCCGGCGTATTCACCCTGATCTGCACGGGTTTCCCCGACCAGCGCGAGGATCTGGCCGCTGAGCGGGTCAAGGACCTCGGCCGAAGCGGCCAGCGTCGGCGATGAAGGAGACGCTCCTGGCGGCAGAGGGGGAAGCCAATCAGCGGCGGAGCAATCGCTCCCATCCGGCGCCTTGATATCGCGCTCGTCGTTTGCGGCGCGCAGCAATTGGGTCCTCAGCGCGCACACGGTCTGCATTTGCAGGTCGTAGTCCAGCGTGGTGATCACCTTCAAGCCGCCGCGTTCCACCCGCCGGCTGCCATAATGCGCAGCGACCTGCTCCAGAGCCAGGCGGGTGAGGGCGGGGGCCGGATTCGCGGGCGCCTGCGGCTCTTTATTGAACTGCATGCCGGCCAGCTCTTGGGCAGCCGACATGTACTCCTCCACGCTCAGCGCGCCCTGGGCCAGCAGCCGAGCGAGCAGCATCTGCGCGCCTTCGCGTGCGGCGATCGGAGCGTCGAGCGGGTTCAGTGAAGGCGCCTGCGACACTGCCGTCAGCAACACGGCCTCGGCCAGGTCGAGCTGGGCGGCCGAATGACCCAGATAGACCTGAGCGGCGGCATCCGCGCCGTAAGCGAGGTGGCCGTAATAGGCGCTATTCAGGTACCATTCGAGCACTTTATCTCGCCCGAAGGATGCGGTAAGCTGCGCGGCCAGCAGGCGCTCGCGGAAATCCTTGCGCCATCCGGGGGCTTCGTTTTCCAGCAGCAGATCGGCAGCCAGGCGCTGGGCGAGCGTCTGGCTCCCGGCGAGGCGGAAGCCTGGATTTGACCAGAAGTCCGGTTCGAGGGCTGCGACGGTTACCCGGACCAGTTGAGGAGAGAGGTGCACCGGCAGAGTCTCGTCCAGCGGCAGGTAGCGCCGTTGCGTCCCGGGGTTCTCCAGGGTCAGCAGTAAATGTTGACCACTGCGGTCGTACAGGCGGGTTGGCTGGAGGAACAAGCCGTTCGGCGGCTCGAGCAGCGCTGACACTTTTTGGAGGGACGGCAGGTCCGTGGTCACCGAAGCGTAGACGGCCCCTGCCAGCAGCAACGTTGCGCCGATGGCCAGGACCAGCAGCATCCCCAGCGCAAGTCCGGCCCTGCGCCAGCCGCGAGCGGCCGCCTCACGCCCGCGCATTTCGCGGGCGTGGTGCCGTTTCACAACCAGGTACGTGTCCAGTTTGCGCATATTTGTGCGCATGATTGGATAAACTGAACGCCAGCTTTCTGCGGAAGTATGCCCCGATTATAGTGGATTTCCCCGCCCGGAGGTTCTGCGCGTGATCGCATCCGCCATGCGCGCCACGCGCACCATGAAGCCCACATCGTGCACCCTGACGATATCGGCGCCGCGGGCGATGCCGATGGCCACAGCCGCAGCTGTACCTTCCAGGCGCTCCTCGGGCGGCAGGTCGAGGGTGTAGCCGATGAACGACTTGCGCGACGGTCCCAGCAGCAATGGGAAGCCCAATGCGCGCACCTCCCCCAGCCGGTCGAGCAGCTCCAGATTTTGCTCGACGGTTTTGCCAAAGCCGATGCCCGGGTCGAGGAGGATACGCTCGTCGCACACCCCAGCCGCGCGGGCGACGGCCACGCTTTCCATCAGCTCGCGCTTGACGTCCTCCAGAAGGTTGTCGTAATGCACGCCCACATAGCGTCCGCCCAGGCGGTCCTGAAGCTCGGCGGAGGAAGGCCGGGAGCGGTTGTGCATCAGGATCAGCGGGCTGCCCGCCCGGGCCGCCACTGCGGCCATGCGCGGGTCGGCGCGCAGGGCCCATACGTCATTGATCCAATCGGCGCCCGCCTTGAGCGCCGCCTCGGCGACTTCCGCCTTGTACGTGTCGACCGAAATGGTGGCATCGAACTCCCTCGCCAGGGCCTCCACAACCGGCAAGACCCGGCGCAGCTCCTCTTCCACGCTGACTGGCCGCGCGCCTGGCCGCGTGCTCTCCCCGCCCACGTCCAGGATATCCGCCCCTTCGTCGACGAAGCGTCGCGCCTGCTCCAGCGCAGCCTGGAGCGCCTGCCCGCTCTGCAGAAGGCCGTCGCCGGAGAAGCTGTCGGGGGTGACATTGAGCACGCCCATGACGAAGGTGCGCGCGCCCCACGGGAAGGGATAGGGGCGCGGCGTCCGCATGCGCTTCACCCCGCTGCGATCCAGCCCGGCCAGCATCTCGGCCACGGTGCGGCCGGTGACGGGATGGCGCAGCTCAGGAGCCAGATCGGCCAGTGGCGCCAGGACGAAGGCGCGCTCCGCCAGGCGCGGGTGGGGGATCTCGAGAGCGGGCGTTTGTACTGCCTGCTCATCGTAGAACAGCACATCGATGTCGATCACCCGCGGGCCGTAGCGGAAAGAGGGCGTGCGCCCCAGGCGCACCTCAAGTTCTTTGACATAGGTCAGCAGCTCGCCGGGTTCAAGGTCGGTGGCGGCTTCCAGGGTCTGGTTGAGGAAGGCTGGCTGATCGGGGTAACCCCATGGAGCAGTCTCATAGACCGGCGAGGCCGCCGTGACGCGCACTTTGGGGGCCAGGCCATCGCGCGCGGCCCACAAATTGGCCGCGCGGTCGCCCAGATTCGTCCCTAAAGCCAGGTAGATGCGGTGCTTCATCCTTCCTCCCTGCATGGGAATCAGGTTGATTGCACGACCGTCGCCAGGAGCGCGCCGTCCGGCGCAGCGCTCAGCAACATGCCTCGCGGGGCAGCGGGTTTCAAAGCTGCCAGAAGATGCGGAAGCAGCAGCAGACTGTCCGCCAGGCCCTGATGCGCAAGGACGCGCACATCTGGGGCGCCCAATTCGCCCAGGGCCGATTGCAAAGTGAGCGCATGGATGCCAAAGCAGGCCGCCGCGCACAATTCTTCGGGCGGCAGCTCGGTCCTTTTCAGCAGCTGGCTCAGGGCCTGGGTCAGCTCCGGCACGCTCCCGGCGGGGGGCAACGCTGACCGGCGGAGCAGTTGGGCGCGCGGCGCCAGATTATGGCGGCCCACCGCATGAGTCGAGGCGAGCAGCGCCAGCGCGGTCCAATCCTCTCCACCTGCTCCGGCCAGGGCCAGGTGTACATCGCCGCTGGCTACCGCCTGAGCGGCGGCGTGCAGCGCGGATTGACCGTCCAATCCGGGCGCGCGATGCACGCCGGCTGCCGGCAAACGCTCCAAAACGCCTGCGGCAGAGAGCGCCCGGCGCACCCCCGCCGGCGGAGGCGATCCGCCCCACCAGGCGTCCTCCACCCAAGGGGCCGGCACCCTGGCTTCGCGCAGCAGGCTCATGGCCCAGTCGCTCAGCATGTCTTTATTGCTCTGAACGGTATTACCCGGCTGAAAGGCGCGCACCTCGACCAGAAAGACCTCAGCCATTTGACAGCGCTCCGGTAGCTCGCAGGAAATCGGCCAGCAGGCCATAAGCGGTGGTTTCGGGTCCGGGGTTGGATTCGACCACCCCCAGCCCTGGCAGCGTGTCGGTTTCGAACTGCACGTAGGAGCTGGTGCCGTTGATCGCAAACAGCGGTGAATCGGGGGCTACTATTTCGGGAGCCACCCGCCCTCTTACGCGCCCACCATCGCGCCAGGCGGTGCAGACCAGCTTCCAGCGCCTGCCCGCCCGACGCGCCTCCTCCAGCTTGGGGGCGTCGATGCCGCGGATGCCCTGGCGGTCCACCTCCTGGGGCGTCAGCGGCGCGCCCATCAGCACGGTCGCCAGGGCGGCCACTTTGATGGCCGCATCCCAGCCGTCGATGTCGGCGCTTGGATCCGTTTCGGTGATGCCAATCGATTGGGCGTAGCGCACAGCGTCCGCGAAGCTTTCCCCGCTTTCCATACGCCCGAGCAGCAGATTGGTGCACGAGTTGAGGATGCCGCGAAAGCCGCGCAACTCGGCGGCGGGCAGCGTCTCGCGCCACAGGGAGAATATTGGCGCGCCGTCCATCACAGTCGACTCGAACAAAAATTTTCGCCCCCGGCTTTGAGCCAGGGCTTTCAGTTCAGCATAGGCGTGCACTACCGGTCCTTTATTGGCGGTGATGGCGTGCATGCCTGCTTCCAGCGCGGCTTTAAGGTGGTCGATCGCCGGCTGGCCGGTGGTATGGTTCACCGGGGTATTCTCGAAAAGCACCTCCCCAGGGCAGGCATGGATCAAGGCGAGGTTATCGCGGGGGGCGGGCTGCCGAGACAGGGCCGCTAACGATCCGCCGTCCTCCACGATTTGCAGGGCTCTTTCCAGGTCCAATCCACCCGGATCAATGGCGCTCCCATGCCGACCGGTCGCGATGCCAGTCACCGAAAATGTGACCCCATAGGTTTCTTCGAGCAGGGAGCGTTTGCGCAGCAGCAGGCGCGCGAACGCGCGGCCCACGTTGCCGAAGCCGAGCAGTACCAGTCGAAAGTGTCCCATTACGAGCTCCTGAGTAGATGAAGGTTTCGGCGCCTGGCTCAAACAGGCGGCCAGGGGTAGGAACGCCGGTCGGGATCCGGCTTGGGAAAACGCCGCACGGTGAGCAGGCGCTGAATCCGCGCGGCCGTGGCGGCGATCTCGGCATCGGCCAGCAGCTCACGCAAGCTGGCATGCAGTCCGCCGCCCGGCGCCAGGTCAGGCAGCACCCTGGCCAGGTCATCCAGCAGCGGTTGGGGGATGGCCTGTCCGGCGAAATCCCAGATTACCGTGCGCAGTTTGTCATCCACATTGAAACACACGCCGTGGTCGATCAGCCAGAGGTGGGAGTGCTCGTCCAGAAACACATGGCTTCCCTTGCGGTCTGCGTTGTTGATTACGTAGTCGAAAGCGGCCACCGGCCGCAGGCGTTCGCGGTCCACCTCGGTGAAGTTGAAGTAATGGTAATTCGAATCGTGTTCGATAAAGAGTTGCACCGAGCCTGCGCCGAATGGTGCTCTGTGGCGGTAAATGGTCGGCGGAACCAGGTTCCAACCAAGCGCACGGCTGAGGATGTAAGCGGCCACCTCGCGCCTGGCCAGCGTCCCGGTGGGGAAATCCCATAACGGCTGTTCACCGCGCCTGGGTTTATAGACGATGGGATAGGTTGTTTCCCTATGCTGGACCTGGCCCAGAAACGTGTCATTAGAGCCGTTCATGAACTGGCCCTGCAGGGTGATGGTTCCCTCCTGTAAGGCCTCAAGGATGCGGTTTTCGTCCAGTTCGATGGGCATAGCTGGCCGGCGGTCAGCGCACGGAAGGTGGAAAGGATATCAGTGCTTATGACCGTTTTTCTTGGGGCAGAAGTGCCCTTCTGGGTCCATCGGCTCGCCGCAGTATGGGCAAATCGGTCGGCCGCGGGAGGCCAGCTCGTTTCCCCAGGCGCCCAGAGCGCGAATCTGCGAGCGGGTGCACCAGAAGCGCACCACTCCCGCCTCCTCCGCATCTACGCCCTCGCTCAAAAGCTCCCTGGCGACCAGCACCACCAGATCTTCTTCGACGTCGTATCCCAGGCCCATTTCACCTACCCGGAAGAGGGGATCGACCGGCGTCTCGATATGCATTTCATCCTCGATATAATCTGCCGAGGCAGCCGAAAGATGGGGATACTGCCTGCTCAGCTCTTCCAGAAACTGTTCCACGCCGATGGCCAGCGATTGGATCTGGTACTTCTCTACCAGCAGAACCACCACCTGATCATCTTTGGTCGCCTGCAAGTAGAACACCCGCTCGCCGGGTTTCCCGATCGCGTCGGTTGTGATATTTGTGACCGGCTTGATATCGATTTCGATACGCGGCATACAAGACCACCAGATTAAACAGGCCGGGAAGCCTGAAATGATCGCTCGTTGTAGTATACCATGAGACGTACCGGTCGTCTTCCGGCCGCTGAGCGGGTGCGCAGATCATCCACACGCAGATGGCGGCGGAGCCATACCCGTCGATGCGATAAGCAAAGGGCAGGCCGATTTGCCCGCCCTTTTTTGTATTGGCGCATTATGGGTGTGGGACAGCCTCAATCCACCTGCTCCACAAGATAATTCTGAATGCCCATGTGAGCGATTTGATCGAGCTGCGCCTCCAGCCAGTCGGTGTGGCGCTCTTCATCCCGCAGGATCGTTTCCATGATCTCCCGGCTGCCGTTGTCGCCCTGGTCAACGGCCAGGCGGATGCCGTCGTTGTAGGCCTTGATCGCGCCCAATTCTGAGTCATGATCATTGCGCAGTTGCGCCTCGACCTGGGCGCCGATCTTAATCGGGCGCAGGTTGCTGACGATGGGAGTGCCCTCCAGGAACAGGATGCGGTCAATCAGCTTCTCGGCATGCTTCATCTCCTCGATGGCGCGCTTCTCGATGGCGTCGTGCAGCTTCCCATATCCCCAATTGGCGCACATTCCGGCATGCACCATGTATTGATTGACGGCGGTCAGCTCATCGGCCAGCAGATTGTTCAGCACGGCCAGCACCTGATCATTCCCTTTCATAATCTCCCTCCTGAACAAACGGTGGATATGTTCTATCTAACTAATTAAACATGAAAATTGAAGAAAGGGCAATCCAATTCCAGCGACCTCGGGAGAGAGTGGCCGTGAGTCTCGTGGTCGAACAGGTTTAAATGATCCAATCTTCCAAATCATTGTGTTTTCAATGGACATCGTAAAGGCTGCGCGGTAGTGCGATCACCCTTTCAAGGCGCCTTCGATGCGCATCTGGCTGCCAGCGCAGATCACCCCAACCACTCCGCTCCGCGCCCTACGAAGCAACTAAAAAAGCCCTGCAACCCCGGATGGTATAATTAGGGGCTAAAACTCCAGCCAGGTGAAGCTTATGGAACTCGGCACCATTCAGCAAGTCGACATTGATCATCAGATGCGCAGCGCGTATCTCGATTACGCCATGAGCGTGATCGTGGCCCGCGCCCTGCCCGATGCACGCGATGGCCTCAAGCCTGTCCACCGGCGCATCCTCTACGCCATGCAGGACATGGGTATCCGCTCCAACACGCCGTACAAGAAATCCGCGCGCATTGTGGGCGAGGTGCTGGGCAAGTATCACCCGCACGGCGACATGGCCGTCTACGACGCCATGGCGCGCATGGCTCAGGATTTTTCCATGCGCTATCCGCTGATTGACGGGCAGGGCAACTTCGGCTCGGTGGACGGAGACGCGCCGGCCGCCATGCGGTACACCGAGGCCCGCCTTGGGCGCATGGCTGAGGAGCTGCTGGCCGACATCGACAAGGATACGGTTGATTTCGTCGACAATTTCGACGGGTCGCTGCAGGAGCCAACGGTGCTGCCCGCACGCCTGCCCAACCTGCTGCTTAATGGCTCGGCCGGCATTGCAGTAGGTATGGCCACCAACATCCCACCCCACAACCTGCGCGAACTGGCCGCCGCGCTCGACTACCTGATCGAGCACTTCGACCATGCCGACGACGTCTCCGTGGAGGAGCTGATGGAGCGCCTGCCCGGCCCAGATTTCCCCACCGGCGGGCTGATTGTTGGGCGCGAGGGCATCCTCCAGGCCTATTCCACGGGGCGCGGCCGCCTGGTGATGCGCGGCGTCGCCCACATCGAGGAAATCAAGGGGGGGCGCTACGCGATTATCATCACCGAGATTCCCTATCAGGTCAACAAAGCCAGCCTGGTGGAGCGCATCGCCGATCTCGTACGCGATGGGCGTATCGACGCCATCACCGACCTGCGCGACGAATCCGACCGACGTGGGATGAGCATTGTGGTGGAGCTCAAGCGCGGGGCGCAGCCGCGCAAGGTGCTCAACCAGCTCTACAAATACACCCCCCTGCAGTCCACTTTCGGTGTGCAGATGCTGGCTCTGGTGGACGGCGAACCACGCGTACTGTCCCTACGGCGCGCGCTGCAGATTTATGTCGAGCACCGCCAGCAGGTCATCACCCGCCGCTCGCAATTCGAGCTGCAGAAGGCCCGCGCACGCGCACACATCCTTGAGGGGTTGCTCATTGCCCTGGCCAACCTGGACGAGGTTATCGCCACCATCCGCCAGTCGCCGGATGCGGATGCGGCCAAGGAACGTCTGATATCCCGCTTCAAGCTGAGCGAGCTTCAGGCACAGGCCATTCTCGATATGCAACTCCGCCGGCTGGCCGCCCTGGAACGCCAGAAGATCGAGGCCGAGCACAAAGAGACTCTCGAACGCATCTCCTATTTGGAGGACCTGCTGGCTCACCCGCGCAAGATTCTGGGCGTGATCCAGGACGATCTCAAGGAGCTGGCTGAGAAATACGGCGATGAACGGCGAACCCACATCGTGGTCGAGGAGAAAGAGGATTTCTCGGAGGAAGATCTGGTGCCGGACGAGGCGGCGCTGATCAGCATCACCCAGCGCGGCTACATCAAGCGCCTGGCTGCCACCACTTTCCGCGCGCAGACACGCGGCGGGCGCGGGGTGAGCGGACAGTCCATGCGCGAGGAGGACGAGGTGCTGATGATGATCCCGGCGCGCACCCTGCACACCCTTCTCTTCTTCAGCGACCGCGGCAAGGTCTACTCCGAGAAGGTCTATCAGATTCCGGATGCGGGGCGGGTCGACCGCGGCATCCCGATCGTCAATGTGCTCGCGCTGGAGCCGGGCGAGAGGGTTACCGCCGCGGTGGCCGTGCCCGATTTCGGGCGGGCCGAATATTTGACCATGGCCACGCTGAAGGGAAGGGTCAAGCGGGTGGCCTTATCCGAGTTCGCCAGTGTGCGTCCATCGGGCCTGATTGCCATCACCCTCGAGAAGGGCGACGAGCTGGGCTGGGCGCGGCTGACGCACGGCAAGGACGACCTGGTGCTGGTCACCGCTTTGGGCCAGGCGCTGCGCTTTTCCGAGGAGGACATCCGTCCGATGGGCCGCCCGGCGGCGGGAGTGACCGGCATCCGCCTGCGCGCCGGCGACCAGGTAGCCGGGATGGAGGTGGTCGAACAGGGTGGATATCTGCTGGTGGTCACCGAGCGCGGCTATGGCAAGCGCACGCCGCTGGCCGATTATCCTGCCAGGGGGCGCGCCACCGGCGGTGTGGCGACCATCGACCAGAAAAACCTGAAGACGACCGGGCGCATCAGCGTGGCGCGCGTGGTGCAAAATGAGGATGAATTAACGCTGGTTTCAGCAGGCGGTGCGGTGCTGCGCGTCAAGGTGAGCGAGCTGCGCCCGATGGGGCGTTCGGCGCGCGGGATGCACGTGATGCGCGTGAGCGAAGGGGACGCGGTCGCTTCAGTGGCGCGCATCAACGCCGAGCTGCTGCAGGGCGATGGGGACAACAACGACCACCGTAATAAGTAAATTTCGCCAGGGCGTTTGGCGCCCTGGCGAGGTCTCGCTCTGTGATCTTTCAGGGGTCAGGTCTGGTTAGAAAATCGGCACGATTTTCTCGGTGACCAGCAAGAAAAATGTGCCGGTCACGCAGACCATCAGGAACAGCATCAGGGCCACGATAAAACGCTGCACCGGCGTCATGCCGAGGAAATTCTCGCCGGGCATCACGAAGCGCGGCTTGACTTCGTTGGAACGATCCTCTTCGTTGAAGAAGGGGGACTGGCTGGACTCGTCGCGCAGGTTATCGAACATATCCTCATCCTCCCATCTTTCGCATCGGCGGTTGAACGATCATCACGAAGTGATTGTACCACCGGCCTCAAGACGCCGGGCGCAGGTGCAGTTCGCCCACCTGGATTGAAAATTCCTCGCCGGAAGGGTCGCGCAGGCGCAGGCTGCCGTTGGGGCTCACACCGATCACCTGGCCGGTGCGGTCGGGGTGGATGCCATCGCCGACCGAAACCCACTCGTTTTTGAAGGCCAGGCGCTGTTCCCAGGCGGCGATAAACTCGCCGCTACCCAGGCGCGGGCGCCAGGCGATGATCGCCTCCAGGAAGGCGCGCAGCACCTCGAGGCGTTCCACCGGGCGGCCCACGGCGCTCTCCACGCAGGTGGCCGGGTAGAGCAGCTCCTCAGCCGGCGGCAACGATGATGGTGCAATATTGATACCGATCCCCAACACCAGGTAATCCAGTTTCTCGCCGTGCCAGCCGCCTTCCACCAGCACGCCGGCCGTCTTCATGCGGTTGAGCAGCACATCGTTGGGCCACTTGATCTCGGCCTTCAGGCCATAAAGGCGTTCCAATGCCTCCGCAACCGCCAGCGCCGAAAGGGGCGAGAAGGCCGGGAGGAAGGCAGTCTCGTGCGGTTTTGGCCGCAGCACCAGGCTGACCGCCAGGGCGGCGCCCGGCACGGTCACCCAGCGGCGCTGCAGGCGGCCGCGGCCCCTGGTCTGCTCGTCGGCCAGCACCAGGGCATATTCACCGATGCCCTCTTCCGCCCAGGCCGCTGCATCGTCGTTGGTGCTGCCGGTGGTCGGCTTATAGCGCACGCCTGCGAGCGGCAACCCGGCCAGGAAGCGCTCGACTTGGGACTGATCCATGGGGGCAATTTTACCCCGAATTTTCATTGCAATTTTCTGCCCCTACAGAGGGCGGCAAAACGTCGTTGTACATCCGGGTGGAATGATTAGATGAGAGCGCTTGTAGCCGTCGAGTATTTTAGAAATTAAAATTCACGGGTTCTCCCCGTGAATATTAAACATCCGAGGCATGCTTACCCTTCGGTGAGGGTCTCGAGGAACTCCTCGTTGGTCTTGGTCTTCATCATCCGCTGGAGGATGGCCTCCGTGGCCACTGCCGGATCCATGCCGGCGCCCTGCGGGGGCTGACCGATCATCTGCAGGTACATGCGGCGCATCAGCCAGACACGCTGCAGCAAGTCGGGGCCGAGGAGCAACTCCTCGCGGCGGGTGGACGAGCGCTCGATGTCGATGGCGGGGAAGATACGCCGCTCCTGCAGGCGCCGCGACAGGTGCAGCTCCATGTTGCCGGTGCCCTTAAACTCCTCGTAAACCACGTCATCCAGGCGCGAACCGGTGTCGATCAGCGCCGTAGCGATAATGGTGAGCGAGCCGCCCTCCTCCAGGTTGCGCGCCGCGCCGAAGAAGCGTTTGGGCGGGTAGAGGGCCGAGGGATCCATGCCGCCGGACAGGGTGCGCCCGGAAGGGTTGACCACCAGGTTGTAAGCGCGCGCCAGGCGGGTGAGCGAATCCATAAGGATGACCACATCCCGCCCGATTTCCACCAACCGCTTGGCCCGACTGAGGGCGATCTCGGCGGTGCGCACGTGGGAGGTTACCGGCTCGTCGAAGGTCGAAGCGACCACCTCGCCGTCTACCGAGCGGTCCATATCGGTCACCTCCTCGGGGCGCTCGCCGATCAGAGCGACGATCATGTGAACATCGGGGTATTTGGCCGATATGGAGTTGGCTAATTGTTTAAGGATGGTGGTCTTGCCTGCCTTGGGCGGGGAGACGATCATGCCGCGTTGACCGCGGCCGATTGGGGCGATCAGGTTGATCAAGCGCATCGAGAGGATACTGCGGTCGGTCTCCAGATCGAAGCGCTTATCGGGGAAGATCGGCGTCAGGTTCTCGAAGATCGGCCGGTTACGCGCCTCTTCTGGAGGCAGACCGTTAATCGTCTCGACCTTGAGCAGGCCATAATGCTTTTCCGATTCGCGCGGGGGCCGTACGTGGCCGATCACCAGGTCGCCGTCGCGCAGTTCGTAGCGGCGCAGTTGCGCCTGAGACACATACACATCGTCCGGGCCCACCTGGTAATTGGTGCGCAGGAAGCCGATGCCTTCGCTCATGATCTCCAGCACACCCCCGCGCACTTCCAGGCCCTCGCGCTCGGCTTCCGCCTGGCGAATGCGGATGATCAGGTTCTCTTTCTTCAAACGGTTGGCGTTGGGTACGCCGAGGTCGCTCGCAATCTGGCGTAGTGTGGCCAGTGGAGCACTTTCAAGCTCTAATATTTTCATAGACTCGGGATCTCTTTATATAGACCAAAAGGTTTTCACAATAGCGAGGATTTCAGCAGGCCACCTTTATCTGCGGAGAGCAGGTTTACCCCGGATAAATCGCTGCTCGATTGAAAGGTGACGACAGGGAAGAGATTGATTTCTCTGCTGCTTGTGGGTCTCGCCCACAGCGGCGATTCAATGGTATTGCCTTACAGCACCCATGAATCCCAGTGCTCAAATTATAACATGCTACGCAGAATAGTGCAAGGAATATTTGCTTTCCTTTATCGCATCCGCAACATGTTATCCGTCATCCAGCGCATCTTCTCTGATCCGTCGGAAGGGATGATTTCGGCTGGCTTTCACTCGCCGGTTGTTTCGGGGGCCTGGTAGCGGTTGCTGCGCACGAATTGACGCATGATATCGAGGACCACGCTTTGCAGCTTCAGCAGCCGGCCCCACGAGGTCATCGCAACGGGCGCATCGAGCGTCTTCCAGGGGAAGGCGATCAGCTTGGCGCCGCCGTATTCGTTCATGACCGATTTGATTTGCTGCTTGAGCGTGCTGCAATCCATGGTCGGGTCGGCCTGGCAGTTGTACCAGAAGATGACGTATCCATGCTCAAGATTGTGCACCAGGTAGCCTTCCGGGTGGGGCGGCAAGGAAGCCAGATCGCTCTCGTTGTAAAACCTGGCCGGTAATGTGGTGGGGTAATGAGCGCCGTTGGTGGGCGGATCGCTATTGTATGGGCCAGGCGGCTGGTCGGTGGGGACGTGGTCGCGTGAAGTGATGGGGAAGGTTGAAATAAGAGCGCTGATCCTGATGATGACCAGCCATTCTTCTTGACAGCCGTGCGCTCGCCTGTCTGGCGCCTGAGGGAGATTTGCCCCTCAGTCATCCCCCCTGGCCGCCGATCCGGCCGTACGCTGGCGCCGCTCCCAGTTTCGAGTACCACCTACCTTGGATGACCCGTTTGCCGACACGCCGCACGGGAGCTGGCTGGTTTGCTGACTTTGTGGGGTATATGAAATTGCGCAATAAAACGGGGCGGGTGGGGGATCTACTGCAGATTAACCGACGGTCTCACAACATCGGCCCCTGATTCTTCCGCGATTGATAGTAGCGATATCCGATCCAGCCGGCCGATGGCAGAAGCAGGGCGGCGAAGAAGCCCAGCACGAACGCGCCCCAGTTCAGGCGATAGGGCGGTGGGGCTGGCGGGATGGGCGTCGGGGTGAGCGTTGGTGTGGGGGTGATGGTAGGCGTCTCGCTGGGCAGGGGTGTACCGGAGGATTGGGCCATTTGGGCGGCTTCGGTCAGGTACAGGTTGGCGGGGGTCTGGCTGCCGATCACAAGCGTGGGCGCCGTCGCGCTGGGCAACAGGCCCGGCGCGAGGGTTACGGTCGGCGTGGGGAATCCGCTGAAGACCGTCGCGGTGGGGACGGCCGGGCTGGGGGTATTGCCGGCCGGGTAGGCCGTGGCGGGATTTTCGGTAAGGTCTTCCGTCGTCCCTATCGGGTAAGCGGTGTCCTGGAAAGGAGGAGCGGGAGGAGCGCCGGCGTGGGCGGCCGAGGCTAAAATGGTTAGTGCGATCCCAATAGCCAGACCTGCAGCCAGAATTATGGAAGCGATTCCTATTCGCCGGGGGTTCGTATTCATCTTTTAACCCTCTTTGCTGTACAAGCCGATTTTACCAGCGATTGGCGCTGACGGGTAAATAACCGGAGCGTTAGCGTCGTTCTGTTTTTAATTGGGGGAACCTTCCAGCCATCCTTGACGTTTTATAATGAGTGTGGGCTGATCCGTGCGTCATTCACAAACCGCCCGGCGCGGAAGTTGCACCGTTAACCCGTGGGTCAACCCTTTGTAAGGAGGAGATCACATGCAAAGGAAAGCGCTCTTACCGTCCGTCATTCTTTTGACCGCAGTCATTTTGTCCGCCTGCAACCTGCCAACCGCCGGCGGCGCCACACCGACCACCAGCCAGGGTGCTGTGCAGACCGCCGCCGCTCTCACCGTGATCGCCATCGAAACTCAGATCGCTCAGCCGGCCACCGCCACGCCGCCGGGCGCGGCCACTGCCACCCTGGCAGTCGCCACCACGACTCCCACCGCTCCGGTTGCCACCACCCCGGCCGCCACGCCCACCGCTACCGGCACAGTCATCCCCTGCAACCGGGCCGGCTTTGTCGATGATGTCACCATTCCAGACGGCACCCAGCTCGCCCCGGGTGCGGCCTTCACCAAGACCTGGCGGCTGAAGAACACCGGGAGCTGCACCTGGACTACCAGTTATAAGGTCGTCTTTGACAGCGGCAACGCCATGGGCGGGCCTGCATCGCTGAATCTGCCCGCCTCGGTCATCCCCGGCCAGGAGATCGACATCTCCATCAATCTAACCGCTCCTGCTAGCAACGGTGAATACAAAGGCAATTGGATGCTCCAGACCCCCAACGGGGTGAAGTTCGGCCTCGGCACAGATGGGAGCAAACCCTTCTGGGTGGACATCAAGGTGGGCGCCACTCAGCCGCCTTTCGCGGTCACCAGCGTGACCATCAGCGTGGACAACGCCAGCTTCACCGGTACCTGTCCGCACACTGTCACCTTCACCGCCAAAATCACCACCTCAGCTGCCGGCACCATCACCTACTACTGGCAGCTCGGCACCGGCGAAAAGAGCGCCACCCAATCGCTGACCTTCTCCAAAGCCGATACCCTGACGGTAACCTATGAGTGGCCCTTCAGCACCTCCGTCGACACGTCAATCAGTCTCTACAACGATAAACCCAACCATCAGAATTTCGGCGGCCCCAATTTCAAGGTGAACTGCCAATAACCGTGGGCCTGTCATCTCGGGAGTTCAAAAGCCATCCACCGTCGGGAAAATGAATCCCGACGGTTTTTTTCTGCCCCACACCCGTCACAAATCTGAGCAGGTGCCTTTTTTTCCGCTGATTAACCTGTGATTGGAGGCCAGGGCCGGTTTAGCGCCCGCCTCTGAGTACTTTTGTATGATTTCCTCGTGACGGTTGACACTACCCCAAAAAATCGAGGGACGGGATAATAAAATTTGGCCATGGATTCCTTCCATGGTTTATCTAAGTTCTCGGAAATCTGCCAGGAGGTAGAATGCCCCCCAAGGGACGGATCGAAGTCAACGAGCTGTACTGCAAGGGTTGCGAGCTCTGCGTGGCGGCCTGCCCGCCAAAGGTCCTGGCGCTGGACACCAATCGGCTGACACCCACTGGCTACCACCCGGCTGCGCTGGTCGCCGAGGGGTGTACGGGGTGCGCGGTGTGCGCGGTGGTTTGCCCTGAGGCCGCGATCACCGTTTACCGCACGGTCAAACAGCCAGCGGTGTCGTAGGAGGCGGGATCATGGCGAAAGAATTGATTGAAGGCAATCAGGCCATCGCTGAAGCGGCCATTCGCGCAGGAGTGCAGGCCTATTTTGGTTATCCGATCACACCCCAAACTGAGCTGCTGGAATGGATGGCGCGCCGTATGCCTGAACTGGGGCGGGTTTTCGTCCAGGCGGAGAGCGAGCTGGGCGCCATCAATATGGTGTACGGGGCGGCCTGCACCGGCAAACGGGTGATGACCTCGTCCTCCAGCCCGGGCGTCAGCCTGATGCAGGAGGGCCTATCGTACATCGCCGGCACCGAAGTGCCCATGGTGCTGGTGGATGTGATGCGCGGCGGCCCAGGACTGGGCAATATCGCTCCATCCCAGGCCGATTACAACCAGATCGTACATGGCGGTGGCCATGGCGATTACCGCCCCATCGTCCTGGCCCCTTCCACCGTACAGGAGGCCATCGATTTCACCGTGCTGTCCTTTGACTTGGCGGAGAAGTATCGCGCCATCGTCGCTGTCCTGGTGGACGGTTCGATCGGCCAAATGATGGAGCCAGCCGAGCTGCCCCCGATGAAGCCATTGAAGAAGGACGTGCCCGAGTGGGCTGTCTCAGGAGCAGAGGGCCGCGAGCGGCGGGTGCTCAGCTCGATTTACCTTGACCCGCCGCTGATGGAAGCCACCAATCTGCGCATCCTGCATCGCTGGGAGCAGATCGAGGCCAACGAGATTCGCTACAAGACCTATCTCCTCGAGGACGCCGAATATGTTGTGGTGGCTTTCGGCTCAGTTGGGCGGGTGGCGCTCACGTCAGTGCGCGCCGCGCGGGCTGAAGGCATTAAAGTCGGCCTGATGCGGCCGATCACCCTGGCGCCTTATCCGCGCCAGGCGCTGGCCGAGCTGGCCGAACGCGTCAAGGGCATCCTGGTGGTGGAGATGAACTCCGGCCAGATGCTTGATGACGTGCTCCTCGCGGTGGGAGAGAAGACCCCCGTTGAGTTTTACGGCCGCCTGGGTGGGGTGATGCCCTTACCCGATGAGGTACTGGCTGAGGTCAGGCGCATGGCCGGCGGAGCGATCTCCACCCAGGGCCATCCGCGCGAGCGCTGGCTGAAGCGCATGGCTGCCATGAATTGATGCGGAGCAGGACCATAAAATTATGGAAACTATCCAGGATACGTATCAGATCGTTTACAGCCGACCCGAGTCCCTGACTGCGACGCCCACCCACTATTGCCCGGGATGCACCCACGGCGTGGCTCATCACCTGATCGCCGAGGTGCTGGATGAGATGGGCATCCGCGAGAAGACCATCGGCGTGGCCTCGGTCGGCTGCTCAGTGTTCGCCTACAATTATTTGAATGTCGATTGGGTGCAGGCGCCGCATGGACGCGCGCCGGCCATGGCCACCGGCATCAAACGCCTGCTGCCCGATCGCGTTGTGATGACCTACCAGGGCGATGGCGATCTGGCTTCCATCGGCATGGCCGAGATCGTCCACGCGGCCGCGCGCGGAGAAAACATCACCGTCATCTTCATCAACAACGCCAACTATGGCATGACGGGCGGCCAGATGGCTCCCACAACTCTGCCCGGTCAGAAAACCACCTCTTCCCCCAATGGCCGCGACGTGGAACAGGCCGGTTATCCCATCCGCACCGCCGAGTTGCTTGCGACTCTGGAAGGCTCCAGCTACGTGGTGCGGCGCAGCCTGCACGACTTGAAGAGTGTGCGCCTGGCCAAGAAAGCCATCCGGATCGCTTTCGAGACCCAGGTGCGCGGCCTGGGCTTTTCGCTGGTCGAGCTGCTCTCCACCTGCCCAACCAACTGGGGGCTAACCCCGCTGGAATCGCTGCAGTGGGTGGAAGACAAGATGGTGGCATACTATCCGCTCGGCGACTACAAGGTCCACCCGGCGGTGGCCAGCATTCGGGTTTGAGACCAGGAGGCATAGCATGCAGACAGAGATCATCATCGCCGGATTTGGCGGGCAGGGCGTCCTGTTTGCCGGGCAACTGCTCGCCTACGCGGCCATGGATGCCGGCAAGGAGGTGACCTGGTTTCCCTCGTACGGGCCGGAGATGCGCGGCGGCACGGCCAACTGCACGGTGATCATCGCCGACGAAGAGATCGGCTCACCGCTGGTACGTAACCCAAAAGCCGCCATTGTGCTGAACCTGCCCTCGCTGGATAAGTACGAGCCGCTGGTGCAGCCGGGCGGCCTGCTGGTGGTCAACGCCTCAATGGTGGACCGGGCCGTGAAGCGTGCCGACATCCGCTCAGTGGCCATCCCGGCCAACGAAATCGCCGAGGAGATAGGCGACCGGCGTCTGACCAACATGGTCGTGTTGGGGGGGCTGCTGGCGAACCTCGATGTGCTCCCGCTCGAATTGGTCGAGCGCGCCCTGGAAGTCCATATGCCCGAGCGCCACAAGAATTTGCTCCAGCCCAACCGCCAGGCGCTGCGCCGGGGGGCGCAGTTCGTGGCTCAAGCCGTTTAGGTCTGATTCGACATTACCGGGGACCGGGTCACCTGGGAGGGATCCGGTCCTTTTTATTGGGCGATTTATGAACGGCGAGCTGCCGAGGCGGATGTCGCAGCAATGACGAGGATGGGAAAGATTTTACCGAAACGACTTTATTTTTAATTTTCCGCCGTAGGAACTTCTGGTTTGTCCATCTGATCCAGGTCATGAATGACCTCACCGTTAATTGCGGAAAATGGTGGATCGGTGGTAGGATAGTAACTCGCCGAAGGGAGGGGCAGGATTTGATCATTTCATCATTGAGGGCAGCGCGATGAATATTTCGTCACATCGGTTAGAAGGCAAAGTGGCTGTCGTTACCGGGGGATCGCGGGGGTTGGGTTTAGCCATCAGCCGGGCATTTGTGCGTGCGGGGGCTGCAGTGGCCATCGCATCACGCTCGGAGGAGGCCGTCAGGCGGGTTGCCGAAGAGCTCCGCGCTGCCGGCGGCCAGGTTATAGGGGTACCGACCGATGTTGCCAATCTTGAAGCGGTCCAAGATCTGGCCAGGCAGGCGGTGTCGAAATTCGGGAAACTGGACGTGTGGGTCAATAACGCCGGGATGAGCGGACCGTATGGTCCTACTGCGGCGCTGCCGGTGGAAGACTTCACCCGTGCGCTGCGCACCAACATCGATGGCGTTTATTATGGATCTTTGACTGCCATGCGTTATTTCTTGGCCCAAAAATCGGGTAAGCTGATCAATATCCTCGGGCGAGGTGACCGCAATCCAGTTCCCTACCAGAATGCATATGCGCCCACGAAAGCATGGGTACGCTCATTCACCCTAGCGATGGCAAAAGAATATTCTGACTGCGGCGTGGGCGTCTATGCCCTGCAACCTGGTCTGATGCTCACCGATCTGGTCACGGAAGTAGAGGTGGTTCCGGGGTATGAGGGTCGTTTACGGGCCTTTCAAACCGTGTTGCGCATGTGGGCGAACCCGCCGGAAGTGCCGGCGGAAAAGGCCGTCTGGCTGGCATCCTCCGCAACTGACGGCCAAACAGGTCTCGAGGTACGCGTGCTCACCCCGAAGCGTCTGCTTCTCGGCGCTGTGGCAGAGTTGTTCCGCCGTCTTACAAAAAGGCCCGCACAGGAAATACCCATCCATATCCGGCAACTGCCGGGTGGATGATTTGGCCGCTCAATGGATTGACCTGTCGAAATGCCCGACGGAGCAGATTCCTGCGATCATTTCCGCTCTGTCGTGGGGCACTTCTCTCGTTGGGTTGGTTGCCGAAGCCTGTCAGTACGTAACTTTGCGGGGCAGGGATTTCGCCTGCTCAATCCAATCAGCGATCTGTGCGGGGGTCGGCAGGCGTCGGACCAGCTTCTTACCCACGTTGATCTCCTGAAGCTTGGCGTGCAGATTTTCGGCCTTGCGCTGGGCCAGCTCGACGACTGTATCCACCCCAGCCTCTTCGAGCAAATCGGCATACTCAGAGCCAACGCCCTGGATACGGAACAGATCTACGTGGTTGACCCATTCCAGGATGAGCTTCTCGCTGATGCCGCTCTTCTCGGCGATCTGTTTTCGCCCTTCGGGAGTTGCTCCCATCTCAAGAAGGTCGTCTGTGCTCTGGATGCCCGCCTTACCCAACTTTTCCGCATAGGCGGCGCCGATACCCTCCACTTCCTCCAAGCGCGCCATTCCTTCCTCCTTTCAAAAAAGACTGCCCGGATCTTCCTTCAGGATGGCTCTCGCCCCCCCTTCAAGCGCGTTTTCAGCTTCGCGAGCTCTTCCCAATCGCCGCGAGCGGCCAGGGCGGCCTGCTGCGGCCAGGTGGCTGGATTGGCCAGGCGGAAACCACGCGCGTGCAGGATAGCCGCCAGGTCGTGCGGATCTGCGGCGGCAAGCTGGGCGAAGCTGCTTATTCCGGCCTCGCCAAGCCAGGCGGCGATCTTGGGTCCGATCCCCTCGATAACGGTCAGATCGTCCGCCGGTGCGGGTTTCTCCTCCGGCATGGTCAGCGGAATTTCGGACCTTTCTGGCCGGGTGCGCATCCAGCGTGACAGCAGCAGGATCAGGAAACCCGCCAGAAATGCAACCGTGAACCAGTACCAGGCCGGTATCCGTCTCCTCATGCCTGCGGATGCAAACAGAATCCCCTCCCGCATCCTTTCACCAGCCATGCCTGCCTCCTTACTCAGTTGTGAACGAAAAAATCATTCACAAAATCTGTCTATTATTTTATATACACTGTGCGCGGAGAACAAGCCGAAGGGACAGTCCAGTTTGGCAGCCCTATCAGCGAGCAGAATCCTGCTGGCGCGCCAGGTCCAGCGTCTCGACCGCGTGGCGCAGGTGCGGGATCACGATGCTGCCGCCAACCACCAGCGCGACGTTGAAGGCATCATAAAGGACCTCATCGCTCCAGCCGGCTTCCACGCACTGCAGAATATGGTAATCAATGCAGTCGTTGCAGCGCAGCACCATTGAAGCGACCAGACCAAGCAATTCTTTGGTCCTGCCATCCAGGGCGCCGTCCTTGTAGGCGTTGGTGTCCAGATTGAAGAAGCGTTTGATTCCCAGATGGTCGATCTCGGCGATACGCGCATTCATGCGCGCGCGATAGGAACGGAATTCATCCAATCGGTTTGTCATGGAGTGCCTCCGAATGACTTGGACATAAAATTGTATCAACACACCTCTTTCAGAGCTATTTTATCGTTTAAAGGTTGATCCCGGGCAAGATGCTGACGGCTGATGAAGCGCCAGAAGAAGACATTTGCGTGTATACTTTAACCATCCTGAGGGTAATGCACCCGGCCGCCATGAAGCTGATCATCCAGATTCCCTGTTATAACGAGGCGCAAGTCCTGGGCGAGACGCTGCGCAGTCTACCCCGCGCGCTCGATGGCATCGAATGTGTGGAGTATCTGGTGGTGGATGACGGCAGCCAGGACGGGACAGCCGAGGTGGCCCGGTCGGCAGGCGCCCACCACGTGGTCCGCCTGCCGGCCCATGTAGGGCTGGCTGGCGCATTCAGCGCCGGGCTGGACGCCTGCCTGCGTCTGGGCGCCGATCTGATCGTCAATACTGATGCCGACAACCAGTACCACGCCGGGGATATCGCCCGCCTGGTCGCACCCATCCTGGATGGGAAGGCTGAGATCGTGATCGGCGACCGGGGTGTGGCCACTCACGCAGGCTTCTCGCCGTTCAAGCGCTGGCTGCAGCGTTTGGGCAGTCGGGTGGTGGCGCGCGCATCCGGGCTGGATGTTCCCGACGCAGCCAGCGGTTTCCGCGCGCTGACCCGCGAAGCCGCCCTGCGCACCATGGTGCTCAGCAATTACTCCTACACTCTGGAGACGCTCATCCAGGCGGGGGCCCACCATATCCCGGTAGCCCACATTCGGGTGCGCACCAATCCAAGCACGCGCCCCTCGCGTTTGATCCGCAGCCTGGGCCATTACCTGGCCAATTCGGGGGTAACCATCGTGCGCGCCTATACCATGTACCGGCCGTTGCGAGTCTTCAGCACACTTTCCGCCATTTTGATCCTGCTGGGGCTGATTCTGGCGATTCGTTACCTCGTCTTTTATGTGCAGGGTCTGGGCGCCGGCCACGTGCAGTCCGTCATCCTTGCCGCGATTCTGCTGATCGTCGGCTTTCAGGTCGGATTGATTGGGCTGGTGGCCGATCTGATCAGCTTCAACCGTAAAATCATGGAAGAGGCGCTTTACCGCCTGCGCAAGCTGGAGATGGCTGCCGGGCGTCCCGATACACCGCCTGAGGAGGGCCGTGAATGAGAGCACGGCGCGCCTGGCCGGAGTGACCCCTGAGAATTTACGATGAGCATTTCGTTCTTACAAGCCCTGCAGTTGGTTGCCGCAGGCGCCATCGTCCTGTTACTGCCGGGAAGCGTATGGCTGGCCTGGTTCCCGCGCGCTCGCAGCGATCCCTTCCAGCGTTTGGGCGACGCGTGCGGCCTGAGTCTGGCGTTAACCGCCCTGGCCGGTCTGGCGACTTTCGTGCTGGGGATTCATCTGAGCGCTGGCTGGCTGGCAGGGATCTATGTGTTGTTGGCCGGCATCGGGGCGGCTGGCTATCTACGCCGAAAACTAACTGTGCGCTTCACCCGCTGGAGCGCCGCTGCCCTGGCCGGTGTGGCCTTGTTGATCGCCTGGCGCCTGTATCAGGCGCGCGGTTTGGCCTTCACCCCCTGGGTTGACCCGCTCCATCACACGCTGATCGTGCGCAAGATCATCGAGGCTGGCGGCATCCCCGCCACCCTGGCCCCCTACCTTCAGGTGCCTTTATTTTATCATTTCGGCTTCCATGCCATCACGGCGGCCTTCGCCGTGGTGGGCAATCTGGCTCCGGACGCAGCCGTATTGATCATGGGTCAGACGCTAAGCGCGCTCATCGCCGCCGCTGTCTATCGACTCGGCATGGCTGTGTGGGGCGATTTTCGCCGCGCTGGCCTGGCGGCGCTGCTGGTGGGTTTCTTCTCTCAGATGCCGGCTTATTACCTGAGCTGGGGGCGCTACACACTGGCCGCCAGCCTGGTGTTGCTGCCGCTGGCCATGGCCGCCGCCATAGACGTCGCCCGCTCGCCCCGCCGGCGCGAATCCGCCGCCCGACTGGCCGTGCTGACCGGCGGGACGATTCTGACCCATTATCTCGCAGCCATCCTGCTGGCGCTTTTCCTGGTTATATTGGCGGCCTATCTCTTGATGCGAGACCTGCGCTTGCGGCGCGCCGACCGGGGAACCTGGATTGCGCTGCTGAGCGGGCCGACTCTCGGGTTGGCCATGGCCTCGCCGTGGGTTTTGCGCGTATGGCAATACTCGCGCAGCCAGTTCAGCCTGGGAGCGGTGCTGCCGGGCGAAGCTGGTTCGCCGGTCACCTCCGATTACGTGAAGTATATCGGTTACCTGCTCGGTCCGCAGCAGAATTATGTGCTGCTGGCGCTGGCCGCATTCGGATTGGCGCTTGCGCTGCGCTGGCGTCTGCCCAGCCGAGCCGTTGCGCTGTGGGGACTTGCGGCGGCCCTGTTGACCATCCCGTGGGGGCTGCGCCTGGGGCCGTTTCAGCCGCACCACTTCGCTATTTTGCTGTTCCTCCCGGCGGTCTTGCTGGCCGCTCATTTCCTGGTGTCTGTTGCAGAGCGGATCGGCAGCTTTACACGCCCGGCAAGCGAATGGGTTATCCTGGGCGTAGTGGCTATCGGCGTGGGCGTATGGGGGCTGAAGGCCACCGCCGATGTGGTCAATCCGGTCACCATCCTGGGCACCCAGGCTGACCGGCAGGCGCTCGAGTGGATCGCCGCCAACACGCCGGCCGATGCGCGTTTCTTCATCAACACGGCTTTCTGGCAAAGCGGCGTCTACCGGGGCGTGGATGGAGCAGCCTGGCTGCTGCCCATCACCGGCCGCTGGTCGCTGGCGCTTCCGCCCATCTTCGCCTGGGGCGACCCGGCGGAGGTGGCGCAAATCAACCATTGGGGTGAGCTGGCCAGCCAGGTCGAGGGGTGCAACCAGACCTTTTGGGACATCGTGGCCCAGGCGCGCCTGGATTACGTCTATGTGCGGGAAGGCACCGGCTCGCTCCAGCCGCAAGGGCTGAGGAGCTGCCCACGTTTGGAGACGGTCTACCAGCGCGACGGCGTTTATATCTACCGAATCCTGTCGAATTGATGATCGTGTCCTATCGTTCCTTTGGAGAAACTGGGAGGCAGTTATGAAGGCTCTTTTCATCGGCGGCACAGGAGTGATCAGCTCAGCCTGTTCACCGCTGGCCATCGAGCGCGGCTTTGAGCTGACCCTGCTCAACCGCGGCCAATCCAAGCGCCCGGTTCCTGCCGGCGCGCGCGTCATCCAAGGTGACATTCGCGATCTGGCCTCCACGCGCGACCTGCTGGCCGGGCAAAGCTTTGATGTTGTGGTGGATTGGATCGCCTACACACCCGGGCACATCGAGGCTGATCTGGAATTATTTCGTGGACGGACGGGCCAGTTCATCTTTATCAGCTCGGCCTCGGCTTACCACAAACCTGTGCGCAGCCTGCCGATCACCGAATCCACACCCCTGCACAATCCCTACTGGCAGTACTCGCGCGATAAGATTGCCTGCGAGGAACGCCTGATGCGAGCCTACCGCGATGAGGGTTTCCCGGTCACCATCGTGCGCCCCTCGCACACCTACGACCGAACGTTGCTGCCTTTTCACGGCGGCTACACCATGCTCGCGCGTATGCGCCGAGGCCTGCCGGTGGTGGTGCACGGCGACGGAACCTCGCTGTGGGTGCTTACCCATCATACCGACTTCGCCCGAGGCTTCGTCGGACTGATGGGCAACCCCCATGCAATCGGCGAGGCTGTCCACATCACTTCCGATGAACTGCTGACCTGGGACCAGATTTATTTGGCTCTGGCCAACGCTGCAGGCGTGAGGGAGGCTGAGCGCCTGCTGGTGCACATCCCCTCGCGGGTCATCGCGACGGTCGATCCGATGTGGGGCGCCAGCCTGCTGGGGGATAAATCCTTCAGCGTGATCTTCGATAACAGCAAGATCAAGCGCCTGGTGCCGGGTTTCCAGGCGGTGGTGCCCTTTTGGAGAGGCGCGCAGGAGATTATCGCCTGGTACGACGCCGATCCCGCCCGTCAGGAAGTTGATCCAGGCTTCGAGCGGCAGTTGGAGCGCATACTGACGCTTTGGAACCGGCTGGGTGAAAACCGCTGAGTTGTCAGCATCTGACGCAGGGACATGAGGACTTTTTTATAATCATTTTGTTTCTATCGGTCAAATTATTAAGATAAACTCGGCCTAAATCCGGTAAAATAGGATGAGGTCCTGCCATCCTGGACGTATCCACGCCCGATATCCCGGGTTTCCTGCCGCTGCCTCCCGTCCGAGGGGTATGACCCAAAAAGTTCGCTCATCTCTTGAGACGGCGAGGTATGCCTGATGCCGGGTTTACGAAAATTACGCTGCCTGCTGATGCTGTTTTTCGCTCTGGCGCTCCTCCGCGGAAAAATGGAGGTTGCATCAGGTTCTGGCATTTACGACTGGCTGCAGTTCAACGGCGACCCCCAACACAGCGGCAACAACACCCAGGAAATACGCATCAATCGATACAACGTGGCTGCGCTTCGCGTTCAGTATCAGGTAGCCCTGAACGCCTGGGTTGACAGCACTCCGGCTTTCCTTCACGGCGTGGTCACTGCACAGGGGGTCAAAGATCTTCTGTTCATGGACACCGCCAAAGACGGCCTCATTGCTGTGGATGCCCAAACCGGCGCGCTGGCCTGGAGCCAGCCGCTCGGCCCCGGGGACTGCACCATGAACAATGATGGGGCGACGCCCTGTTGGACCACCTCTTCTGTGGCGGTCGACCCCAACAAACAGTTTGTCTATTCGTACGGTCTGGATGGGTATGTGCATAAATATCAGGTCGGCGATGGCGTTGAGATTAAAGACGAGCATTGGCCGGAAGTGACCACTTTAAAGGGCTTCGACGAAAAAGGCTCCGCCAACCTGTCCATTGCCACGGCTGAGAATGGGATCAGCTATCTCTACGTCGCTCACAGCGGTTATCCCAGCGACGGCGGCGATTACCAGGGCCACGTCACCGCGATCAACCTGTCCTCCGGAGCGCAGCAGGTATTTAACGTCTTGTGCAGCGACCAGATCGTGCATTTCGTCAGTGATCGGCCGGGATATCCCGGAAATCCAGATTGCCAAGAAAAGCAAGCCGGCGTGTGGGCACGCTCCGGCGTGGTCTACGACCCGGATGTCGACCGTATCTTCTTTGCAACAGGCAATGGTTATTTCGATGGCAACCTTTACTGGGGCAACAGCATTCTGGCGCTTCATCCCGACGGCAGCGGATCAAGTGGGAAGCCGGTAGATAGCTATACACCGGTCGACTGGCCTGTTCTGAGACAGGCCGACATGGACCTGGGCAGCACGCCGCCGGTGATCCTCCCGCCCATACCGGGCAGCAGCTACGCCCATCTGGCCGTGCAGGGCGGCAAGGACAGCACCCTGCGGTTTGTTAACCTGGACGACCTGAGCGGTAAGGGCGGCCCGGGGAATACCGGCGGCGAGATCGGCGCACCGCTGCAGCTTTATTCTGTCAGCGAGGAGCAGCCGGAAGATGAGCTGCACACGGCTCCGGCCGTGTGGACCAATCCAGAGGATGGCAGCGTGTGGATCTTCGTTGTGACCGACAGCCACGCCGTCGGCCTGAAGATCCTGGTGCAGAATGGCATCCCGGAATTTTCCAGACAATGGGAGGTGGCCCAGGGCGGCTCCTCGCCGCTTGTGGCGAACGGAGTACTCTTTTACGCTGGCAGTACGTCGCAGTCGACCGGCGGCATCTGGGCGTTGAATCCCACCACCGGCGAGGTCTTATGGAGCGCGAATCTGCCCGGCGCGATCCATTGGGAGAGCCCGATCGTCGCTAACGGCGTGGTATACATGGTCGACTACGGCTCCAACCTCACCGCATTCGTCCCACCGCCCCTGGACAAGCATGTCTACCTGCCGCTGATCGCCCGCTGAGCCTCTTCGCAGGGCGGCCGAGGCCGGCAGAGCAGGCCTCAGGCGAGAGAAGCAGGCTCAGGCTTGCCCTGACGGTTCTGTCAGGGAAAACTGAATCAACCGAATAAGTCAAGGAACAAACGAAATGTGGAAAACAGCAAAATATCCGGCCCTGCTGGTTCTGTGCCTGCTTTTACTGATCGTCGCGGGCTGCTTTCCTTCTTCCCAGATATCTATTGCACCTGTAGGCGCGGCTGAGCAGATCAACACCCCCACGATCGTATCCACCAGCAGCGCGTCAGAAGCGCCCGCCGCAGCTCCGGCTGCAGCCGGTTACGACTGGCCGCAATTCAACTTCGACCCCCAGCACAGCGGAAACAATACTGAGGAGGCGGTCCTCGGCGCGTCCAACGTGGCCAGCCTGCAACTGCTCTTCCGGGTGAAGCTGCCTGCGGTGGCAGATGGTTCTCCGGCCTATCTCAGCGGGGTCAGCACCTCTGAGGGAGTTAAGGATCTGCTCTTCATGACCACGAAGGACGGCCGTATTTTGGCCGTGGACGCCCACAGCGGCGCAATCGTGTGGAGTCATCAGTACGGGCCGAATGGGTGCCTGGTCAACAATAATCTCGATCGCAACGAGGCCTGCTACACCACTTCTTCGCCGGCCATCGATCCGAACCGGCAGTACGTGTACTCCTACGGACTGGACGGCAAGGTGCACAAGTACCAGGTGGGGAATGGGAACGAGATCACCACCGGCGGCTGGCCGGCGATAGCGACTTTGAAAGGCTGGAACGAAAAGGGTTCCTCGGCCTTGAGCATCGCCACAGCCAAGAACGGTAAGAGCTACCTGTACGTAGCCAACGGCGGCTACCCTGGCGACCAGGGGGACTACCAGGGCCATATTACCGCCATCGACCTGGCCACCGGCGCGTGGCATGTTTTCAACGCGCTGTGCTCCGACGCCCCGGTGCATTTCGAACAATCTCCCGCCAGCCCGGATTGCCCAGCAGTGCAGTCGGCCATTTGGGCGCGAGCGGGCGTGGTCTATAACCCTGGAAACGATAGAATCTATATGGCCACCGGTAACGGGAATTTTGATCCCAACAACCACGATTGGGGCGACACAGTCTTCAGCTTGAACCCGGATGGCACCGGCGCTGGCGGCAACCCGCTGGATACCTATACGCCGACCAACTTCCAACAGCTAGACGACGCCGACGCCGATCTGGGCAGCACGGCGCCAGCCATCCTGCCAACATTGACCGGCAGCAGCGTGGCCTATGTGGCTGTGCAGGGCGGCAAAGACGGGCTGCTGCGCCTGCTCAATCTGGAGAATCTGAGCGGCCAGGGCGGAACAGGGCACACGGGCGGGGAAATCGGCAGCGCGGTGGATGCTCCCGGGAAAACAGGGGTATTGACCCAGCCGGCCGTCTGGAAGAATCCTTCCAATGGGGACGTGTGGGTCTTCGTGGCCAACGGCAGCGGCATCGCCGGATACAAAGCCGCCGTCAGCGCTGGAAAACCCACGCTCGCTCAGCAGTGGAGCCGCCCGCAAGGCGGTACGTCGCCCATCCTGGCCAACGGCGTTATCTACTACGCTGGCGGTTCGACAATTTACGCCCTCGACCCGCTCAACGGGCAGATGCTTTGGAGCGCGACTCTGGGCGGAGGGATCCATTGGGAAAGTCCCATCGTCGCCAATGGCGTGCTGTACATCACCGACGAGGGCGGCAACCTGAGCGCTTTTGCGTTAATTCTACTGAATGAGCACGCGTATCTGCCTGCAATCAGCCGTTGATGCCGGCAGCCCCCTTATTGCGGAGGTGCATCTGTGTTCGATTGACTTTATGAGGCGGTCATGGGTTTCAAGGCCCGGCGTGAAGGAATGAATATCGCCGTACTCGGGCCGGTGAATGTCCGAAAAATCGATGTAATGAACGGAGGATGTTATGAACGCGCACACACAAACTGGCAACGGCAAGCAAGTCCTGGTCATGGTCGGCACAAACAAGGGCGGCTTTGTCTTCCGCAGCGATGCGGCGCGCAAATCCTGGCAGCCGGGTGAGATGCTCTTCAAGGGTTGGAAGGTGATGCACATGACCCTCGATCCGCGCGACCGGCGCATGCACGCCGCGATCGTCAGCTACGTCTTTGGTTCCACCACCCACTACTCCGACGATCTGGGTCGCACCTGGTCTCAGGCCGACCAGGCGCCGGCCTTCACTCGCCCGTCCAAATCCGGGCGGCCGATCGGCAGCCAGGAGGAGGCGCGCGACGAAGACGCTGCCCGCGCCCGCCCTGAGCAGGTCACCGCGGTATGGAACATCGCTCCTGGCCGGGCGAGCGAACCAGGCGTGCTCTACGCCGGCATCCAGCCGGCGGCTCTCTTCCGCTCGCAGGATCGCGGCCAGACCTGGCAACTCGTCGAACCGCTCTACGATCACCCCCATCGTGGTCAGTGGGCGCCCGGCGCGGGCGGCTTGTGCCTGCACACCATCCTTCCCCATCCAAGCGATGCGCGGCGTATGTGGGTGGCCATATCGGCCGGCGGCACTTACGCCACCGAAGATGGCGGCGAGACCTGGTCGCCCCGCAACAAAAACGTGCGTGCCGACTTCATGCCCGATCCGCTGCCCGAGTTCGGCCAGTGCGTCCACCGCGTGGCCTTTCATCCCTCGCGGCCGGAAGTGCTTTACCAGCAGAATCATTGCGGCGTTTACCGCAGCGATAACGCCGGCCTGGATTGGGTGGACATCGGCGAGGGGCGGCTGCCCAGCCGATTTGGCTTCCCTGTGGCCGTCCATCCCCACGAACCGGATACGGTCTATGTGGTGCTCGAGGAGAGCGATCAGTACCGCATGAGCGTAGACGGTAAGTTCGCCGTATGGCGCAGTCGCGACCGCGGCGAGAGCTGGCAACGCCTCTCTACGGGCCTACCTCAGCGCGCCCACCTGGTGGTGCTGCGCCATGGGATGGCTGCCGACAGCCTGGACGAGACCGGGATTTACCTCGGCACACACACCGGGCAGCTCTTTTTCAGCCGGGACGCTGGCGATACCTGGGAGTTGTTGGCCGATTACCTCCCGCCGATCTTATCGGTCGAGGCGGCGGTGGTCTAAAACCAGCCCCGAAAGCGGCAACAATCGTCCGCCATATCGCCCATCAAGGCGGAGCACAGGCTTTTTCTGGCGGGCGGGATGCGAATACGATCCCCTTATGGGGGCCCGCGGGCGAATGGAAAAAAGCCTCGGACTTCGAAGGCTTTTTCTGGCGGGCGGGATGCGAATGTGATCCCCTTATGGGGGTCCGCGGGTGAATGGAAAAAAGCCCTCGGACTTCGAAGGCTTTTTCTGGCGGGCGGGATGCGAATGTGATCCCCTCATGGGGGCCCGCGGGCGAATGGAAAAAAGCCCTCGGACTTCGAGGACTTTTTCTGGCGGGCGGGATGCGAATGTGATCCCCTTATGGGGGCCCGCAGGCGAATGGAAAAAAGCCCTCGGACTTCGAAGGCTTTTTCTGGCGGGCGGGATGCGAATGTGATCCCCTCATGGGGGCCCGCGGGCGAATGAAAAAAAGCCCTCGGACTTCGAAGGCTTTTTCTGGCGGGCGGGATGCGAATGTGATCCCCTCATGGCGGCCCGCGGGCGAATGAAAAAAAGCCCTCGGACTTCGAGGACTTTTTATGGCGGGGAGGGCGGGATTCGAATGTGATCCCCTCATGGGGGCCCGCGGGCGAATGGAAAAAAGCCCTCGGACTTCGAGGGCTTTTTATGGCGGGGAGGGCGGGATGCGAATACGATCCCCTTATGGGGGCCCGCGGGCGAATGAAAAAAAGCCCTCGGGCTTCGAGGACTTTTTATGGCGGGGAGGGCGGGATGCGAATGTGATCCCCTTATGGGGGCCCGCGGGCGAATGAAAAAAAGCCCTCGGACTTCGAGGACTTTTTATGGCGGGGAGGGCGGGATTCGAACCCGCGGTCGAGGTTTTAAGCCCCCGACAACCACTTAGCAGGCGGTCCCATTCGGCCTCTCTGGCACCTCCCCAACTCCCTTTCTTCGCTCAGGCGGAGGGAGAGGGATTCGAACCCACGGTGGGTTGCCCCACACCTGTTTTCAAGACAGGCGCCTTAAACCACTCGGCCATCCCTCCAGCAGGACGAAACAACCCCTCCCGGGCAAGGCCATTCTACCACATTCCCTTGACGGGTTCAATTGAAGTCGTGCGAACTGTGTACGGCAATTTCCCTCACTGTACCTTGATCTGGGTCACTCCGCCGACGCGCTGGTCGGCGGGCAGGGCTGGATCAGCCAGGCTGAGCGAGCCGTCCGCGCCGATGGCCAGGATGGTCTGGTCGCCGATTTGCGCCCTGGCGAGGGTGGCCTCTCCTGAGGCGCCGCTGACGATCACCTGACTGTAATCGGCTGCGCCGGCCCTGGCCAGAACTTCGGAAAGCCTCGGACCGCTGACCGGCTGGCCGTCCACAAGGGCCTGGGTTTGTGGCAGGCTTTGCAGCTCGGAATCGGTCAGACTGATGAGGGTGCCATCGGGTTTGACGACCTGAACGGCCACCCCTCCCTGGCCCGGTGAGGGGTAGGCGCTCTGGGCGGGCGCGGGCGTCGGCCGGGTCGGTCCGGCGGTCTCGCCGGCAACGGGATAAGATGTCGCCCCTCCGGACGGGTTTGCGCCCGGCACTTCAGTCAGAGCGGGGTAGGCGCCCCCTGCCTGGCCGCCCGCCGGTCCCTGCGTCACGGCGGATGAGCCAGCCGGTTTGGGAGAACACGCCGAGAGAAGCACCAACGTCAGTGCCATGGGGGTCATTATGCGATAAAGGTAAATTTTCCTCATTGTACGCTTCTCCGTTTATGGGTTGGATGGCCAGGCCTTAGAGAGGCCGGGCGCGTAAACGCTCACCGCATCGCCGCTATCGTTGACCAGAACGGTGGATGGCTGGGTGAGCAACAGAAATACTACCGCCAGGTCGCCGACTGCGCCGGCGGCGTTCAGCACCATAAATATAAGGATGTAGAGCAGCGCCGGCTGCGGCGCAGCGATCAGAGCCAGCACGCCGATGGCTGTCAGGACGACCAATGGGGAGAGACCCACCCACAGATAAGGGTTACGCGGGAGGTACCAGTCCGGCGCGGCGGCGTAGGCATATGCTCCGCGGAAGCCAAATTTAGGGCGCTCGCGGGTCAGGCTCCAGAAAAACAGGCCGTGAACGCCTTCGTGCAGCACAACCATCACCGCCGAGATTGCCAGAACCGCCAGGATGAACAGCAAGGCTTCGAGCGCGTTGCCGGAGAAGGAGAAACTCTGCGCGGTCGCTTCAGGGCGCAAGAGGGTGGCCAGACGGAGAAACAGATAGCCGAAGACCAGCAGCAAGATCACGGCCGCCAGGTTCAGTCCCAGCATGGCCGGGCGGTTTTTGGATAGATCGATGCTGCGGCGCAGCTCGTATCCCATCGGCAAGGACTTGGTCGGATTCATGCCTTTTCCTCCCCAGTATTTTTCATGGATAGGCCGTGCTCGTGGTCGGCGGCGGCGTGTTGGTCGGCCAAGGCGTGTACGTCGCGCCGCCCGTAACCGGCGCGGAGGCCGGCTGCGCGGCAGGAATGGTCGGTGGCAGCGGGGTGCCTGTCGCGCGCAGCGGAGTGGACGGAAGCAGAGTGATCGAGACGGGCAGAGCGGTGAAGGTTGCACTGGCGGTAGGTGTGGGCGTGGATCGGTATGCCAGAGTCAGGTATCGCCAGCCGAGGATGGACAGTACGGCAACCACGGCCAGAACCGTTGCCGCGCCCAGGCAGCTTAATGCCAGATATAGCGAGCGAGGCCGACGGAACGCCGCTGGCCAACGCTCCGGCACCTGCATGGCAATCAAGGTGATGTTGTCGTGCCCCCCGCGCCGGTTGGCCAGTTCGATCAGCGTGTCCACGGCGGTTTCCAGCGGCTGGACGGTGAAAGCGGCGCTGATCTCGGCATCGTTCACCAGATCGGTGAGACCATCCGTGCACAGCAAGAGGATATCCCCAGCCTGCAGACGCATGCCCTGATTGGCGTAAGCCTGCTCTTCTGTTTCCGTATCGGCTAGGTGCAGATGCAGGTCTACTTCCGGGGGGATGGGGGAGCCCAGGTAACGCCGGATGACGTGCGCATTAGGATGGCCGCGCACCTCCTCTGGACGGATGGCGCCGTTCTCGAGGGCCTCCTGTATCCAGGTGTGGTCGGTGGTGAGCTGATGGATGTCGCCGTCTCGCAGTAGATAGATGCGCGAATCGCCGACCGAGGCGGCGAAAAGCTGATCCCACAGAACCAGAGCGCAGGCGCAGGTCGAGCCCATTCCTTGCTGGCTGGGGTCCGTCATGGAGCGAGCGTGGATGCGCTGGCTGGCTTCGCGCACAGCATCCTGAAGGATTAGGAGGGGCTGCTGACCGTCGCTCTGCGCCACCTTCTGACTGATGGTCTCCACGGCGATCTCGGCAGCCACCTCGCCAGCCCGGTGTCCGCCGATTCCATCGGCCAGAACGGCCAACACAACCGGGGTCGGATCGCGGCGACTGCGGCGGTAGGCAGAGACGGCGAAGCGATCCTCGTTGTTCTTGCCGGAGAGGCCGGGATGAGTCTGCGCTACGACGCGGAGGTGGGCGCGTTCGGTGCGGATCATAAGCCTTCGTTGTAGGGGGTTATCGTGGGCTTGCGCACCCGCTGGGGGTTCTCAAGCAAGAAGCGGAAGGCGACCCGGCCGATGTGGATCAGATCGCCGTGTTCGAGGGGGGTGCCCTGCACGGAAACAGGCGCGTAGTTGACCCATGTGCCGGCTACCGAGTTGGCGTCGCGTAGGACGAAGACCCCGTCGGGGCGGCGCGTCAGGCGGGCGTGGAGGGCGTCGACGCCGGGGGCCTCGATAACCACGCTGGCCAGGTTTGGATCACGGCCGAAGGTGGTCTCGCGGGAACTGATCAGAATCGGGCGGCCGCTTTCAGGTTCGTTATTCGCCTTAAGCCGCACCAGACGGGCGTGCGGCGGTCCGGCCGCCGTTCGACGGGCGCGGGTCAGACGCTCGGACCAGCCCGTGTGCGCCGGCTTCATATCCGCCTGGATCGGCACCGGCTGGGTGACCGGATCCTTGCGCGCGTTGCGGCGACTGCCGCTTAACTGGTAACGTCGTCGCGTGGAACGCAGGATGGCGAATACCATCAATGCGCCGCTCAGGAATATCCCAACGGCTGCCAACCCAGCGAGATTGCTGCGCAGCATGGACTGCAGCGTGCGGGGCGGCAACTGAACGGTGATCTGAATGGGCAGCTCGAGGCTGTCCTTCTTCAGACCTAGCTGGTCTTCGGCTTCCAGACGCAAAACTACCTGCTGATTGTGAGTGTAACCGTTCAAATCCCACAGGATGGTGTCATAGGGCGGGCTGGCGGCTTCGGCCAGGAGCTGGCCTCCGGCGTACAGACGAAGGGTTTTCAATGGCCGCGGATGGCCGTCTGGAAACTCGACCAGCACTCTTAGGGGATATTTGGTCGGCTCCAACGCTCGGAGTGGGTCATGGCTGCCGGCCGGCGCGCTGCGCACGATCTCTGTCGGCGGGGACAGGAATATTGGGTTGGGCGGCTGGACATCCAGCTTGAAATCCTGGCTGACCGAGGCCAGTTCGATGGCGCCGTGGCGCACCTGCACACTCAAGGTATGCTGGCCGCCCTGACGGATGGTGGTGGTGTAAGTCAGGCGGTAGACACTGCCCAGAGCGGTTAGATAGGCGCCTGGATCTGGTATGGCTTCTGCACCGGTGAAGAAAAAGAAGTCGCCGCCCGTGCTGGCCGCCAGACCTTGCAGCGCCTGAGTCCCGGGCGACCCCATGCCGCCCGGACCGGCGGCCAACCAGACGTGGACGGGCACACCCGCCTGGCGGGCGCTCTGGGCCATCTCGTTCAGGCTGGCGATGGATTTTTCATCAGGCGGCGAGGCGACCAGCAGCACTTCGCTGGCCATGCCGGGGCGCTCGGGGCTGGCAACCGCCAGATTGAGGGCCAGGGAGAGGCTGTCCAGGCTGCCAACCGGATTGCGCAGGTTGGGGTGGTATGCCTGAAAAGCGGTCAGCCAATCCTTTGTATTGGTGTACAGAGTTGTATTGCTATCGCCGCCGGTGATCAATGCAAAACGGTCGGCTGGATTGGCTTCACCGGAGCCGGCCCAGGCGATGAGGGCCTGAGCGATGCGGTCGTAGCGGGTGATCCCTTCGGCGTCCCGTAAACCCAGGGAGGGGCCGGGGTTGATGACGACGAAAAAGCGCACGCCAGGGTGAACTTCTTCCAGGGATGTCACCGTGACGTTCTGGCCATCCTCGGCGAGGGTGAGATCAGCCGGCGACAGATCGGGGACGAATGCACCTTGCGCGTCGGTCACGGTGAGATATGCGCTAAGGGTGGGGAAATGGGAGGCATCCGGGGTGCTCAACGCCGCCCTCGCGAGGTTTTGGGCAGAGGCTGGTGCGGCGAAGGCGGCGAGAGCCGCCAGGCCAATCAGGAGAGCAGCAATTTTACGCATCGAAAAGTTGGACGCGGTTGGCCGGAGAATCGAATCGAGTCGCAATTATTTTACCAGCCTTTCCAGTCTGGTCTCTCCGCGGGTGTGATTTTACCCATCACCCCGCCGTGACATTCACTTGAAGATGGCGAGGTACCTGTTCGGCGCTGAGGGTCAAATGCTCATCATCCCTGCGGTTTTATTGGCTTTGCTCTTTGCCCTTTTCATAGCAGCATCGCTGCCTGTCAAAGGCCGTTCCGCATTTTTACTGGCCCTGTATTTGCTCGGCTGCAGCGCCGTCCTGTTCCCATTTGAAATCGCCGGTCTATGGGGTTGCTTGAATCGGCCTACAGTTTTTCTCGGGCTGCAGGCGCTGTTGGCATCTGGCGGAGCTTTACTCTGGTGGAGCAGGAGGAGGCCTTCCTTGGCGGGCCCATTTGAAACGGACCTGAGAAATCTCGATTTCAAGCGGGTCATTTCTCTCGTCCGCCGTCATCCAGCGTTGAGTCTCTTCGCCCTGGTGGTTGACACGGCTTATGCGCTCAACGCGTATCTCATTCTGGTCGTCCCTCCCAATAACAACGATTCCAGCTATCTGCATATGCCGCGCGTGGCGCACTGGCTTCAGGCAGGGACATTTCTGTCTTATCCAACCTCGATCCCCATCCAGCTTTTCTATCCCATCAACGCTCAAGGCCTGATGTTCTGGACCGTTCTGTTCTGGGGCAGCGACCAGTTGGTCGGCTACGTCCAATTCAGCGCGGCTTTGATCTTGATGTTGAGCATTTTCACCCTGGCGCGCCTTCTAGACTACAGTCGCGCCCAGGCGGCATTTGCCACGTTATTGTTTGCTACGTTTCCCCAGGTCTTTCAGCAATCAACGACGACTCAGAACGACCTCGTTCCTATATCCTTTTATCTGGCTGGTTTGGTATTTCTGCTACGGGGACTGCAGGGTTCCAGACAACGGACCGATTTGTTCCTCCCCGCTCTTGGATTCGCCCTGGCAGTGGATACGAAACAAACCGCCTTCTTCTTGATCCCCGGCACGGTGATCTTGACTGCCGTCTTTGTGTTGAGGTATCGTGCGGAAGTATTGCCGTTCATATACCGGCTCGCTCCCTTGTCGGTGTTTGCCTTCATCCTGGCGGGGGGCGTGATTTACGTCCACAATGTATTTCTCTATCATAACCCCCTGGGAGATCCGGCCTATATTCAAACCGAATCGGGCGTTTACAATGGCACGCCGCTGATTCGAGGACTGTGGTTGAACATCAACCGCACTGCTTACCAGTTCATCGACACGACCGGATTGCCGCCGATCATCGAAGGTTACCTGTTCCGCGGGAAGGCCCGCCTGGCGAAAGCCGTATATGGGTGGCTCAAAATGCCGCTGGAAGACCTGATCGGGCAGAATCCCAAATCGGAGGCGCATTTCAGTTACTACGCCCGCCCCCTGATTCAGGAAGATGAGACCTGGTTTGGCATCTTTTTCCCTGTGCTGGTGATTCCAGCCGCGCTTATCAGGCTGGTCCGCTCGAACATCCATAAGGATGCTTTGCCGGCCGGATTATGGGCGGTGGCTGCCTCATTCGCCATCATTGAGCTCCTTCTCCGCCCCGGCTGGGATCGTTATATCGGGCGGCATTTCATCGATTCGGTGGTTTTGCTGACCCCGTTTGCCGCAGGGGTTTATCGGCCCGGCAAGGTTCAGCGGATCGTCTGTTTGGCTGTCATCGCCGTGTCCCTTTATATGCTGGTAAATGTCGCCTTGTACAATGAATCAAAGCCGCTGATCGGCAGGAATGCCATCTGGAATCTCAGCCGCATTGACAAATTGACCCTGGAAAACCATGAATACAATGAGCCAGCCCACATGGTCGATCAGTGGGTGCCCGAGAGCAGTTCGTTAGGCATTCCGGCCGGGACCTGGGAGTATTATTTTTTCGGTCCTCACCTGGAACGGAAGCTCGTGACCGTATCCGACGTCGCGGAGTACGCCAATCCGGCCTGGCTGCGTCGGCATGGCATCGTATTCCTCCTGATCCAAAATTACAATCTGACATCCGGCTTCCGGCCGGCGGGCGTGCGGATCGTTTCAGGCAAGGAATGGAGCCTGTTCCGCCTGCCGTGATCCGGCTGAATAAGGCCGTCCTACGTGGTCTATTCCCACTCAATCGTGGCTGGGGGTTTGCTGGTGATGTCGTACACCACCCGGTTGATGCCCTCTACCTCGTTGACAATGCGGTTGGACACCCGCGCCAGCAGATCATAAGGCAGGCGGGCCCAGTCGGCGGTCATGAAATCCTCGCTGATGACCGCACGCAGGGCGGCCACCTCCTGGTAGGTGCGCTGGTCGCCCATTACGCCGACCGAACGCACTGGCAGCAGGACGACGAAGGCCTGGGCTGTGCCGCCTTCCTCGCTCATGCGCAACAGGCCAGCCTGCTCCAGCTCAGAGGTGAAGATGGCGTCGGCAGCGCGCAGGCGAGCCAGACGTTCGGCAGTAACCTCTCCCAGGCAGCGCACAGCCAGCCCGGGTCCGGGGAAAGGCTGCCGCCAGATTAACCCGGCAGGCAAGCCCAGCGCCTCACCCACCGCACGGACTTCGTCTTTGAAAAGGTAGCGCAGCGGCTCGACCAGTTCGAAGTGCATGTCCTCGGGCAGGCCGCCAACGTTGTGGTGAGTCTTGATACGCTGCGCCTGGGCGCGTTCGGGGGCGCGCGATTCGATCACATCCGGGTAGATGGTTCCCTGCACCAGGAAACGGATCTGCCCCAGGTTGCGGGCCTGTTCCTCGAAGGTGCGTATGAAGGTTGCGCCAATGATGCGGCGTTTCTCCTCAGGATCCTCCACTCCGCGCAGTGCGTTGAGGAACGCAGCCGATGCGTCTACGGTGATCAGGTTGGCGCCCAATGTCTCGCGGAAGGCGCTCTCGACGGCCTGACGCTCATCCTGGCGCAGCAGGCCGGTGTCTACGAAGACCGCCGTGAGCTGCTCGCCGACTGCGCGGTGGACCAGGGCTGCTGCGACGCTCGAGTCCACACCCCCGCTGACCGCCGCCAGCACACGCTCCCCATCGACCTGCGCATGAATGCGCTCCACCTCGCGGGCGATGATCGAAGCAGGCGTCCATTCGGGTTTCGCTCCACATACCTCGAGCACGAAACGGCGCAGGATCTCCGTTCCGCCGGGGGTGTGGCGCACTTCGGGGTGAAATTGTAGCCCATAATAACGACGCTGCGGATCACCCATGGCGGCCACCGGGCTGTTGGCGCTGCGCGCCAGGGTGATAAAGCCCGGTGGAAGCGCTTCGATGCGGTCGCCGTGGGACATCCACACGGTCTGCGAGCCCGGAGGGATGAGCGGGTTAGGCGCCAAGGTCTCGATCTCGGCTGGACCGTATTCGCGGCAGCCGGCGGGCGCCACTTTCCCACCCAGGGCGTGGGTGAGAGCCTGCATGCCATAACAGATGCCCAGGATGGGCAGTCCGGAATCCAGCACGTAATCGGGGATGAAGGGCGCCCCTGGCTCATAGACCGAACTGGGACCGCCGGAGAGGATGAATCCTTTGGGTTTCAGCGCCATTACTTGATCGGTCGGCGCATCCCAGGGGAATAACTCGGCGTAGACGTGTGCTTCGCGCACCCGGCGGGCGATGAGCTGGGTGTACTGAGAGCCAAAATCGAGGATGACGATTGTGTCCATAGGAATGGTTGCTGCTCTCAATCGCAGAATACGATGCGGTCCTCCGGCATTTCGCGGATGCAAACCAGCGAGCGGACCGGCACGCCTAGCGGTTCGAGCACGGCGCGGCCGCCCTCGAACACCTTTTCGACCAGCGCGCCGATGCCCACGACGCGGGCACCAGCCACGGTAGCCAGTCGCACCAGCCCCATAATCGTTGCGCCGGTGGCCAGGAAGTCGTCGATCACCAGCACGCGCTCGCCCCCGGCCAGATATTCGGGTGAGATGATCAGCTCGGTGAGGTGGCCTTTGGTATGCGAAGGAGCGATCGTCAGGTACACCTGGTCAGGCATGGTCACCGGCTTGGATTTGCGCGCGTAGACCACCGGCAAACCCATGTGCTTGCCGGTCATCAACGCCGGAGCGATACCGGAGATCTCGGCGGTGAGGATCTTGGTGGCGCCCACGTCGGCAAATATGCGCGCAAATTCCGCCCCGCAGGCGTCCATCAATTCTGGATCGACCTGGTGGTTGATAAAGCCATCCACCTTGAGAATACCATGGCCGAGGTTCTTCCCTTCGCGCTGGATCCGCTCCTTGAGGGCAAGCATCCTTTTCCTCCTGCTTGATGGGGTTGTTGCGAGTTGTTGTTCAGACCATTTTACATCCGCTTGGCGCGGCAATCCAGAGAATCGCCATAGTGTGTTAGAATCCGCCTGGATTGAGCGTGACAAAACTGTTGCTGGCTTCCAACTCGCCCAGACGGCGTGAACTGCTCTCCCTGACGGGATGGGATTTTCGTGTCCTTCCGGCCGATATCGATGAGACACAACGGCCCGAGGAAGACCCGTGCGATTATGTCATGAGAATGGCGGTCGAAAAGGCGCGCGCAGCGGCGCCTCATGCTGCCGAGGACGAGATCGTGGTGGCGGCCGATACGGTCGTTGTGGATGGGGGCGCCATCCTGGGTAAACCGGCTACCCCAGAGGAAGCCGCTCGGACGCTGCGTATTCTGCGCGGACATGTCCATCAGGTGTACACCGCCCTGGCGGCCCTCCGCCCGGTGGATCAGGTAATGGTTACCGACTTGTGTGAAACTGAAGTGCGGATGCGCGCTTACACCGATGCCGAGATCGAGGATTACGTTTCCAGCGGCGATCCGATGGATAAAGCCGGCGCATACGGCATCCAGCACCGGGATTTCAACCCGGTGGAAAATGTGGCGGGATGTTACGCCAGCGTGATGGGCTTACCACTATGCCACCTGGCACGTACCCTTCGCCGGCTGGGGCAACCGCCGCGCACGGATGTGCCCGCGACCTGCCAGGCGGCTTTGAGCTACGACTGTCCTGTTTTCGAGAACATATTCCCGCCGCTTTCCGGTCTGTAAACGGCGGGGTGCATTGGAACACGAGCATGAGCCGATCCAAACTGTTGCTCCTTTTACTGACTTTTATGGTGCTGGCTGCCTGCGGGCAAAATGGGCCGGGTGCAGGGACGAAGCCCTCACCTTCGGGTACGCGGACCCTACCAACCCCCATCGTCAACACTACATCTGCGCCTGACCCTGAAGTCACGGCCAAGGCCTTCCTCGACGCCTGGAAAGCCGAGGATTACGCCAGAATGTACTCCTACTTGACGGGTCTGGCACGAGATGCCATCTCGGAGGACAACTTCGCGGCTCGCTATAAGAGCGTAGCCATCAATATGACGTTGAGCAAGATCGATTACTCCATTACCTCGGCTCTGGTTCTCAGTCCGAACAGCGCACAGGTAGCCTACCGTGTGGTCTACCACACCAATATGTTCCCGGACATCACCCGCGACAACCTGGTGATGAACCTCAGCCTCAACCAGCAGAATCAGTGGCAGGTGCAGTGGGACGATGGCATGATCTTACCTGAGCTGCACGGCGGCAATACACTCCGCCTGGATTACAAGGTGCCGGCGCGCGGCAACATTTACGACCGGAATGGCCACGCCATCGCCTCGCAAGCCGAAGCGGTGGCACTGGGCATCGTTCCTGGGGAGATCGGTGACGGCCAGGAAGGTTCGCTGGTCAGCCTTCTTTCGCGGCTGACCGGCAAAAGCCCTGACGCAATCACCGCTTCTTATCAATATGCCCAGCCCGATTGGTACATCCCCGTTGGCGAGGCCACGATCGACGCGTTCAACAAAGTGAAAGACGCCCTCTCCAATCTGGGCGGCTGGAGAGCCACGTCGTTTCGCACCCGCTATTACGACGGCCCTGTGGCTCCCCAGGCGGTGGGTTACGTACAGGCGATCCCCAAGGATGAGCTGGATCAGTATCGGCGCCTGGGCTACGCCGGGGACGAGCGCGTGGGCGCTTCAGGGCTGGAGAAATGGGGCGAACAGTATCTGGCCGGCAAGCATGGCGGTTCCCTGTATGTGGTTGACACCCAGGGCCAGATTGTAACGCGGCTGGCCGAGACCGATCCGCAGCCGGCCGAATCGATCTACACCACCCTGGACAAGGATCTGGAGCTGGGCGCGCAGAAATCGCTGGGCGGATTCAACGGCGCGGTGGTGGTGCTGGAGCGCGACACCGGGCGCGTGCTGGCGATGGCGTCTTCGCCTGGATTCGACCCAAACTTGTTCGAGCCGGCCAATTACAATTCCAATTACCAGTTGGGCGAAATCCTGAATGATCCAAATCAACCGCTCCTCAACCGCGCCGCCCAGGGCGTCTATCCTCCCGGTTCGATCTTCAAGGTCATCACCATGTCGGCTGCTCTGCAGAGCGGACTGTACACCGCCGACACGACCTACAATTGCACCCATGAATGGACTGAGCTGCCCAATCTGACCCTCTACGATTGGACCTACACCTGGGGTTTCCCTCCCAGCGGGCTGCTTACCCTGCCCGAAGGCCTGATGCGCTCCTGCAATCCATTCTTCTGGCACATCGGCTTGGACCTGTTTCGCCACGACTACCCGACGATAGTGACCGATACGGCGCGCGGCTTCGGTCTGGGCAGCGCGACGGGCATTGACCAGGTGGCCGAATCCACCGGCTCGGTGCCCCAGCCGACCAACGAAGGCGAGGCCATCCAACAGGCCATTGGCCAGGGCGCCATGCAGGTCACCCCGCTGCAGGTGGCCGATTACTACGCGGCGATTGGCAATGGCGGCACGCTTTACCGTCCCCAGCTCGTTGAGAAGATCACCACGCCCGATGGCAACGCCACCTACACCTTCCAGCCGGAAGTGCGCGGCAAGCTGCCGGTCAGCCCCGAGAACCTCAAAATCGTCCAAGATGCCATGCGCAGTGTGGTGGAGAACAAGCGCGGCACGGCTTACTACACCTTCCTCAACATTGGCATTCCAGTGTATGGCAAAACCGGAACGGCCGAGACAGCCGAGAACCCGCATTCCTGGTTCGCCGGCTACACAAACGCCAACAATCCGGATAAACCCGACATTGCCATCGCGGTGGTCGTCGAGAATGCCGGTGAAGGCTCGGAGATCGCCGCGCCCATCTTCCGGCGTATGGTCGAGCTGTATTTCCTGGGCAAACCGATCCGCCTTTTCCCGTGGGAATCAACCTACTACGTGACGCGCACGCCGACGCCGCTCTACACCGATACGAGCGTGCCCGAGGCAACGGCAACACCTACTCCTTGATGCACCCATCTTTATGGAGACCCAACCTGGCTTGATCATCCGCGCGCAATCCGGCTTTTATACGGTGCAGACTGACCAGGGAGCGCTGGTTTGCTGGTTGCGCGGGCGTCTCAAGAAAAACCGGGCAGAAGGAGATATCGCTGCGGTAGGGGACCGTGTACGGGTGAGGCCCTTGCCGGATGGCAATGGGGTGATCGAAGCGGTCGAACCGCGTCGCTCTGAGCTGGTGCGTATGGCCCCATCTCCGCGCGGCGCATACCGGCAGGTGATATTGGCGAATCCCGACCAGGTGGTGGTGGTCTTCGCCTGCGCCCATCCCGAGCCGCGCCTGGGGCTGCTGGATCGTTTTCTGGTGGTGGCTGAGAAGCAGGGCATTCCCGCCTTGATCGTCGCCAACAAGGTTGACCTGACCGGGCGCGACAAGGCTAAGGCGATCTTTGGACACTATCCGGCGCTCGGCTATGAAGTTATCTACACTTCGGTGGTGAGCGGTGAAGGCCTGGCAGAGCTGCGCGGGCGCCTGGAGGGGAAAATCAGCGCCCTGGCAGGACCATCGGGGGTGGGTAAATCCAGCCTGCTCAACGCCCTTCAACCGGGTTTGGGCCTGAAGGTGCGAGAGATCCGCCGCGGAACGCACAAGGGCCGGCACACCACTGTGGTGCGGGAGATGTTCGCCCTGTCCGGAGGCGGTTTCGTGGCCGACACCCCTGGTATCAAAGCTTTTGCCCTGTGGGATATCCAGCCAGAAGAGCTGGACGGATATTTCCCTGAATTGCGTGATCTGGTTGCGCAGTGTGAGTTCAGTGATTGCAGCCATGTTCACGAGCCCGGTTGCGCAATCCGCGCGGCGGTGGCGTCCGGACGCATCCATCCCCAGCGCTACCGCTCATATGTTCGTATGCGGAATATATCTTCAGATTTATCCGAAGATTCGGTCAATGTAGTTGACACCCGGCAAAAATAAGATGTATAATTTGATAGGCCATGCTCGTCCGAACCAGAACCCGACTGTACAAGTAAAAAATACATGTGTCAGCAGGCTCCATTTTGTGGGGTGTGTGCGGGGGCACGCGAGGAGCTCCTGGCAGTGTGTATTTAACCCTCGATTGAGGAGGATACTGGAAGCTTCGTGAACAGGTCGGGAGATCAGGAATGTTGTTAGGGTAAAATGGTGACGAGTGTTATCTAGATAATTAGGTGTATCTGTTATATTAAATCCACCTCATCTCCCAGCCATATAGCTGAACAGGAGTTCCCGTTTTGACATGAGTTCCATCAACGGACGTCCACCCATCCTTCAAATTGAAAACCTGGTGACGCGGTTCTATACGCCAGAGGGCGTGGTGCACGCGGTCAATGGCGTCAACATCACCTTGCACGAAGGTGAAACTCTGGGCGTGGTCGGTGAGAGCGGTTGTGGAAAGAGCGTGACCATGCTTTCTACGCTCCAGCTCATCCCTCAGCCGCCCGGAAAAATCGAAAACGGCCGGGCTTTATTTCACAACAACGACCTCCTCAAGATGGCTCCCGATGAGATTCGCCATGTGCGCGGCTCGCAGATCGGCATGGTTTTTCAGGATCCAATGACCTCGCTCAATCCGGTGCTCACCATTGGGCAGCAGGTAGCCGAGCCGTTAATGATCCATTTGGGAATGAGCAAGAAAGAGGCGCGCGAGCGGGTGGTCGAGCTGCTCAGGCTGGTTGGAATCCCGGAAGCCGAAAAACGCCTCGAGGAATACCCGCACCAGTTTTCAGGCGGCATGCGTCAGCGCGTGATGATTGCGATAGCTCTGGCCTGCAACCCGCAGATCCTGATCGCGGATGAGCCCACCACAGCGTTGGATGTGACCATCCAGGCCCAAATCGTGGAGCTGGTCAAACGGCTGCGCGACGAGCTGGGCATGGCGGTGATCTGGATCACGCACGACCTGGGCATCGTCGCTGGACTGGCCCAGCGTGTACTCGTTATGTACGCCGGTTTCATCATCGAAGAAGCTCCGGTGAAAGAACTGTACGCTAACCCGCAACACCCCTATACCCTTGGCCTGTTGGCAAGCCTACCCCGGCTGGACAGCTCAGGTTATCGGCGGCTGAAGGCCATTCCGGGTACGCCGCCGCTTCTGTACCGCGAACCGGTCGGATGCCCCTTTGCCCCACGCTGTGATTACGTGGTGGATAAATGCAAGCAAAACCCCCCGCTTATGCAGGTGGGCGAAGATCACTGGGTGGCTTGTTGGGTAGATCCTCACAACGGTGGGAGGCTGCGTTAATGACTGACGGCAGCGACAATGTCCTGTTGCGGGTTGATAATCTGGTGAAATATTTTCCCATCCTGCGGGGGGTTTTCCAGCGCCAGGTGGGTGCGGTCCGCGCAGTGGATGGGATATCGTTCGAAATTTATAAAGGCGAAACATTTGGTCTGGTGGGTGAATCCGGCTGCGGCAAGTCTACAGCCGGGCGAACGATCCTCCAGCTATACAAACCTACCGCCGGAAACGTGTACTTCGAGGGCGTCAATCTGACCACCTTGAAGAGCGAGGATATGCGTCGGTTGCGCCGGCGGATGCAGATGATCTTCCAGGATCCCTACGCCTCGCTCAATCCCCGCATGACGGTCAACGAGATCATCGGGGAACCTTTGCTTGTGCATGGGGTTATTAAGCGAAATGAACTCTCAGAACGCGTGGCGGAACTGCTGCGCACGGTGAAATTGAGCCCCGATTTCGCCGCGCGCTATCCGCATGAGTTCTCCGGAGGGCAGCGACAGCGTATCGGCGTCGCCCGTGCACTGGCGCTGCAGCCCGAATTCATCGTTTGCGACGAACCCATCTCGGCGCTGGATGTCTCCATACAGGCGCAGGTTGTCAATCTGCTGGAAGATCTGCAGCAGCAATTCGGGTTAACCTATCTGTTCATCGCCCATGACCTTTCCATGGTGCGCCACATCAGCCGGCGCGTGGCTGTGATGTATCTGGGCATCCTGGTCGAGCTGGCATCCCGGGATGAGCTCTACAGTAAACCGCTGCACCCCTATACACAAGCACTTCTCTCGGCAGTCCCCGTGCCGGACCCTGTGATGGAAGAGCGGCGGCAGCGGATCATCCTGGAGGGCGACGTGCCCAGTCCGGTGAACCCGCCTTCGGGCTGCCGATTCCGCACCCGCTGCCCTATTGCTGTTAAAGTATGCGCCGAAGTACAACCTGAATTCCGGGAAGTGTCGCCAGGGCACTGGGTCGCGTGCCATCTGGTTTGACCGGTTGAGAAGTCATTACACGAAACACGAGTGTGGAAGACCGAATAAGGAAGGAGGTGATAGCGGAAAGAACGTTCGCACTTACCGACGCGATGTAGCCTTAAATAACCATCGCAACCGTTCTGAACCATCAGTCCAATGGAAGGAGAAGAAGTATGCGTAACAAACTGTTTATCGCTGCTTCGCTGTTAGTCTTAGCGAGCATGGTCCTGGCTGCGTGCGGTCCACAGGCGACCCCGCAAGTGATCACGCAGATCGTGGCCGGAACCCCTCAGGTCATCGAGGTGACTTCCACCCCACCGCCTCCACCTGGTCCGGCGGAATTCAAATCCAAAGATCCAACCACCTGGGTCACGGCCGAATTCGGCGAGCCTGACACCTTCGACCCGGCGCTGGCCTACGACACGGCTTCTGGCGAGATCATCCAGAACGTGTATGAGACGCTGGTCTTCTACAAGAAGGAACAGGCTGGCGTGTTCGTGCCGATGCTGGCCGAGAAATGGGACATTTCGCCAGATGGCAAAACCTACACCTTCACCATCCGCAAGGGCGTGAAGTTCCACGACGGCACGGAAATGACCCCTTCCGATGTGGCTTACAGCCTCCAGCGCGGCATGCTGCAGGGCGGCTCGAGCTCCCCGCAGTGGCTGTTGACCGAAGCCTTCTTTGGACCGTCCGTCGATGACGTCACTCAGCTCATCGATCCCTCTGGGGGCCTGATGGACGATGTCGAGGGTGTGCAGAAAGTAGATCCCGCCAAGCTCAAGTCTGTGTGCGAACAGGTGAAGGCCGCCGTAGTGGCTGATGACAACGCCGGCACGGTGACCATGAAACTGGCGCAGCCATGGGGACCCTTCCTGGCCACCCTGGCCAACACCTGGGGCGCCGTGATGAGCCAGAAGTGGGTGGTCGCCAATGGCGGTTGGGACGGCTCCTGCGACACCTGGCAGAAGTTCTATGGTATGACCTCCGATAAGGATCCCTTCACCTCCATCGCTAACGGCACCGGCCCCTTCAAGCTGGACTCCTGGGAAAAGGGTCAGCAGATCACCCTGTCGCGCAACGACAACTACTGGGTGACCACGCCTCTGTGGGACGGCGGCCCGACCGGCCCGGCCAAGCTGGCCAAGGTGATCATCAAATCGGTGAACGAGTGGGGCACGCGCTTCGCCATGCTCCAAGCAGGTGACGCGGACACCGTCGTGGTCAACGCCGACAGCTTCTCGCAGGCCGACCAGCTCGTTGGCGAGGAATGCCCGTATGATCCGGCCACCGGCACCACTCCTACCTGCAAACCCACCAACACGCCGGATCAACCGCTGCGCGTATTCTCCGGTCTGCCCACCATCAATCACACTGACATCTTCTTGAACGAGAAGGTGAACACCACGGGTGGCAACCCCTACATTGGCAGCGGTAAGCTGGATGGCAATGGCATCCCGCCGGATTTCTTCAGCGACATCCACATCCGCAAGGCATTCAACTACTGCTTCAACTGGGATCAATGGATCAAGGACGGCTTTGCCGGCTACGGTCAGCAGATCCCGACCCTGCCGCTGCCCGGCATGCCTGGCTATGATGCCAACGCCCCGAAGTATTCTTACGATGCCGACAAGTGCAAGGCTGAATTCCAGGCCTCGACACTGAAGTCTCCGGATGGCAAGAGCGTGTGGGACGTCGGCTTCCGCTTCCAGATCGCCTACAACGTCGGCAATATCCCCCGCCAGACCGGCGCGCAAATTCTGGCCACCAACCTGGTGCGCCTGAACCCGAAGTTCTTGGTTTCGGTGATTTCGCTGCCGTGGGCCACCCTGCTGCACTCCTACCAGGCATCGCAGTTGCCCGTGTGGGTCATCGGCTGGCAGGAAGATATCCACGATCCGCATAACTGGTACCAGCCGTACCTGACCGGTACGTATGGTAGCAATGAGAACTTCAGCGAAGACTTCAAGAAGCAGGTCTCTGACCTGGTCACCAAGGGTGCGGCCGAGTCCGATCCGGCCAAGCGCGACGCGATCTACAAGCAGCTCAACCAGGTGATTTACGACTACGCCCCAATGATCATGGGCGTCCAGCCCACGACCAGGCGGTATGTCCAGCGCTGGGTGAACGGCTACTACTACAACCCGATCTACGGCTACCTGTACTACTACCCGTTCTCCAAGAACTAAGCCCAGACCGGGACTTAATCCAGGGGCCTGGCCTGACCAGGCCCCTGGTATCCAGAAATCATTGGATAATTTGCTATAAAAAGATGATCAACTACATCATTCGCCGCCTGTTGCTTTTACCCGTCATCCTGCTCGGGGTCACCTTACTGATCTTCGCCATGCTGCAACTCTTGAGCCCCGTGGAACGCTCCGCGCTGTACATCCGCGATATTCCCCACAATCCGGATGCCATCCCCGGCATCATTAAACGTTATGGCCTGGACGACCCGCTCCCGGTGCAATACTGGCATTGGCTGGTTGGCAAACAGGACCCCGTTACGGGAAAAATCGTCGGCGGTGTGCTGCGCGGCGACCTGGGTTACTCACGCGTGGGCAACCAGTATGTGGTAGACCTGATCAAGCAGCGCTTCCCGGCCACCCTGGAGCTGGCGCTGTGGGCGTTCGTGCCCATCGTCGTGGTGGGCATTTGGCTGGGAGTGCAGGCGGCGATCCAGCACAATAAACCATTCGATCAGGCCGCGCGTATTTTTGCCATCGTTGGGTCTTCATTCCCCACTTTTGTGTTTGGCCTGCTGGTGCTGATGCTGTTTTACGCCAAGCTGCGCTGGTTCCCTCCCGGGCGTCTCTCGGATTGGGCCAATTTTGTTGTGAACTCCCCTGGCTTTGTGCACGTCACCTATCTCAACACCGTTGACAGCCTGATCAATGGTCGCTTCGACATTTTTCTCGATTCCCTGCGCCATTTGATTCTCCCCATTTTGACCCTGTCCTACATCAGTTGGGCCACTTTCCTGCGCGTCACCCGCTCTTCTATGCTGGAAGCGCTGCGCCAGGATTACATCACCACCGCCCGCGCCAAGGGTCTGCCCGAACGGGACGTGATCAACAAGCACGCCCGCCCCAATGCCATGATCCCAGTGGCTACCCTGGCTGGTTTCCAGGTGATCATCCTGTTGGGCGGAGTGGTGATCACCGAGACGGTGTTCAATTATCCGGGCATCGGTTCGGCCTTCGCGACCGCTTCAGCGCAGTTGGATGTGGTTACCGTGCTCGGTTTTGCCCTCTTTAACGGCATGATCTTAATTCTCGCAAACCTGGCGGTGGACGTCATGTACGCGTTCATCGACCCGCGGGTGCGCTTGAGCTAGGCGAGGTATTTATATGGCCACCACCACTCAAACACCCTCTGCAGCCGGAAAGCCGGTCGAAATTCTGCCTGAAGAAGTATCCCTGCGCCCAATTGGACGGTTGGAGCGCTTCCTCGGCCAGGAAAACTACCGCATCATCAAAGGTCTTCTAACCACCCCGGCTTCCGTGATAGGTCTGGTTTTGCTGCTCTTTTTTATCATCATTGCCCTGGCTGCCCCTTTTCTTGCTCCACCCATACCCGGCCAGGATCCTTATTCGATCCCGCGGGATGGCTTTGGCATGATCCCGCGCCCGATGGGTTCGAGCTGGGATTTGTACCCGCCGCCGCTGCCTTTCTGGTGGAAAGCGCTCACCGGTACGGATCAGTGGGTGCATATATTGGGCACCGCCAGCGGCCAATATGACATTTTTTACGGCATTGTCTGGGGCACGCGGGTAGCCTTCCAAACCGGTTTGATTATCGTGGCGGTCGCTTTGGTCATCGGTTTGCTGATGGGTTCGGTGGCAGCTTATTATGGACGATGGGTGGATAACGTTCTCATGCGCATCGTGGATGTCTTTATGACCCTGCCGTACATCATGGCGGCCATGATCCTGTCGGCAGTGCTTATCCCCCGCATGGGCAAGAGTGTGCTCCCCGTCGGCGTCGCCCTGGTAGCCTTCGGTTGGATGAACTACTCGCGCCTGATCCGCGGCGACATCCTCTCGGTGCGCGAGCGCGATTATGTCCTGGCTGCCAAGGTGCTGGGCGTGAAGGACAGCCGCATCCTCCTGCGTCACATCCTGCCCAACGCCATCTTTCCCACCCTCGTGTACGCCTCGCTGGACATCGGCGGAATCGTGCTCTCCTACGCAGCGCTCAGCTTCCTGGGCATCGGAGCCGATATTGGCTACGCCGACTGGGGCCAGTTGCTCAGCTTCGCGCGCAACTGGATCACCAGCCTGCACACCTACTGGTACATTGTGGTCTGGCCGGGCGTTGCCCTTACCCTTTTTGTCCTGGCCTGGAATCTGATCGGAGACGCCTTCCGCGACGTGCTCGATCCGCGCATGCGCAAATAAGGATCGGCAACGGATTGGTTCACGGATTGTATCGGGCTCGACCCCGGCATGCGTAAATAACGCGCGCAACGGATGGCGGCGTGAAAACCGCTTTGATATCATTCCTGAACATACACCGGAGGGCGATTGTCGCCCTCCTTCTGTTAATAACCCCCATCGTCCTCTTAACTTCTGGATGGACAGCCAGCGCAACCGACGGTGACCCTCAGCTTTTCACGCCGGGCGCCTCCGGGCTGATTCCCAGGGCCGATTTCCTAACCTGTCCAACCCTGCCAGCGCAGCCCTCCCAGGCCGATCAGGGCGCGATGACTTACTGCCTGGTGTGCATGACCTGCCACGGAGACGTGGGCCAGGGGTTGGCCGCTTTTCTTGGCAAGCTCGACGCAGCCTCGAATTGCTACCAATCCAAATGCCATGCGGCCAATCACCCACCCTGGGGATTTCAGCTTCCGACTCAGGTGCCGCCGGTGGTGGGGCCGGGAATGGTGGAAGTCTTTGGTAATGCCTTGCGGTTGCACGATTATCTGGTAAAGACCATGCCCTGGCAGAATCCCGGCAGTCTGAGCGATGATGAATACTGGAATTTGACCGCTTTCATGCTGCGCGCCAACGGTTACGACCCGGATGGCATCGTTCTGGACGCGAACAGCGCGGCTCAATTTGTTCTCGGGACGGGTTCTGCGCCGGCGCAGGTTGCGACACCGACGCCAACGGCACCATCCACGCCCGCGGCCATCCCCATGCACCATGACACCCCCTTGCCCGGCATGATGCGGCGCGTAAATCCGCTGACCTGCCCGACCTTGCCGCCGCAGCCTGATCAGGCGGATGAGGGTGCGATCACCTATTGCCTGGTATGTATGACCTGCCACGGGGATGTCGGTCAAGGCCTGGAGGAATTCCGTAAGACCCTCGATCCGGCCGATCAGAACTGCTGGAAATCGAAATGTCACGCGGCCAATCACCCGCCGGACGGTTTCGTTCTGCCCACACTGGTGCCGGCCATCGTAGGTCCGCACGTACTGGAAGGATTTGGCAACGCCCTCAATCTGCACAATTTCCTCAAAGCGGTGATGCCATACCAGGCGCCTGGCAGTCTCAGCGATGCGGATTACTGGGAGCTCACTGCTTTTGTGATGCGCATGAATGGTTACGAGCTGGGTAACGCCGTTCTCGATGAGAAGACGGCTGCCCAGATCGTGTTTCCTCCGTCTGGGATCAAAACGCCTACCCCAGCCGGGATCTCCAACTTCAACCTTACCTCTGCCTGGCCGTATCTGGCTTTTTTCCTTGTTTTGGCTGGCGCCGGAACGGCCGTCTGGATTGCCCGTCTGGCCCGGCGGAGGTGATGTGATAGAATTTCTAGCAAAAGTCTCACCCAAAACTGCCGTGAGGATCACCCGTTCGATCCGATAACGCAGGTGCGATCGAATCCCGGCGGAGAACGCCTCAACCGGACCCCCTGCTCCTTCCCTTCTGCCATGGGAGGGTGGAAAGGGCTGGGATGAGGTGAGGACAGAATATACACCGCAATCTTGTCTGATCTGAGGAGCCTCTTTCATGCGATCTTTGCGCCACCTTTTACCCGCTTTGCTGGTCGTGACCATCCTCCTCTCGGCCTGCGGAGCGCCTGCCTCGCCAACGCCAAAGACGCCCGGCGGCATCACCCCCACCGCGAACCAGCAGCCCAGCCCGACGCCTACCCCAGCACCACGCACACTGGTAATCTGTCTGGGGCAGGAGCCGCAGACGTTGTATCTTTACGGCGGATCTTCGGCCGCGATGTGGAGCGTGCTGGAAGCCATCTACGACGGACCGGTGGACACGCGCTCCTACGCCGCTCAGCCGGTGATCCTCGCCGGTCTACCCCAGCCTGGCGACGGCGTGGAAATCAAGGCAGCGACGGTTCATCCGGGTGATCAGGTGGTAGATGTGAACGGCGACCTGACGGTGCTGAAGGCGGGGGTGAAGGTGCGCCCCGGCGGCTGTGATTCCGCGGATTGCACCCAAACTTACGACGGCAAGAGCGATCTGCAGATGGATCAGGTAACCATCCAGTATCATCTGAAGGCCGGGTTGAAGTGGTCGGATGGCGCGCCGCTCGTCGCCTCGGATTCGGTTTATTCATACAAACTGGCCTCTGACCCGAACACACCGACTTCAAAATATTACTCTGACCGCACTGCAGCCTATCAGGCTGTGGACACGCAAACCGTGCAATGGGTCGGCTTACCGGGCTACCAGCCGGACAGCTATGCGAGCCTTTTCTGGCTGCCTCTCCCCGAACATGCCTGGAGCAGCCTATCGCCCGCCGAACTGCTCAAAGACCCCCTTTCGACGGAGAAACCACTCGGTTGGGGGCCGTATACCATTACCGATTGGGTCAAAGGTGACCACATCAGTCTGACGAAAAACCCGCTTTATTTCCGCGCCGATGAGGGCCTCCCTCATTTCGACCAGTTGATCTTTCGTTTCGTCGGCTCGAATCCTCAAGCCAGCATCTCGGCCGTGCTGTCCGGGGAATGTGATCTGGCTGACGGAAGCGCGCTATCTGAGGAGCAGCTCAGCACCCTGGTAGACCTGCAGCAGAGCAAACGGCTGAAACTGGCCGTCGCCCAAGGGCCGGAATGGGAGCATGTCGACTTTGGCATTCGACCGGCCTCTTACGACGATGGCTATAATCCGGCGGCCGGCGACCGGCCTGACTATTTCGGCGACCCGCGCACCCGTCAGGCCTTCGCCCTGTGCATGGACCGCCAGCGGGTGGTCAGGTTGCTGATGATGAATCTGTCCAGCGTGATGAACAGCTACGTGCCCCCTCAGAATCCGCTCTACGATCCCAACGTGAGGTCCTACGATTTCAATCCCGCTGAGGGCGAGAAGCTGCTGGATCAAGTGGGCTGGAAGGATACGGATGGCAATCCGGCCACCCCCCGCATCGCCCAGGGGGTAAAGGGGGTTCCGGATGGCACTCCCCTCCAGGTGAATTTTTGGACGACCCAGGCGCCGTTGCGCAAGCAGGTCAGCCAGATGCTGGCGGATTCCCTTCAGTCCTGCGGAATTGGCGTCACGTTGAATTATTACACCCCCGACCAGCTTTTCGCCGAAGGACCGGATGGGCCACTCTTCGGGCGCAAATTTGATTTGGTAGAGTTCACCTGGCAGAGCGGATCACAGCCGCTGTGCTACCTCTTCCAGAGTACGCAGATCCCCAACGCGCAGAACCACTGGGTGGGCGTCAATGTGAGCGGGTACGCCAATCCGGACTTCGACGCGGCTTGCAGCGCAGCCTTGCAGTCCTGGCCAGATCAACCTGCCTACAAAGACGACCAGATCAAGGCCCAGGAAATCTTCTCCGGCGACCTGCCGGTCGTGCCGCTCTTCCTGCACCTGCAGATTGCAGCCGCCCGCCCAGATTTCTGCGGTCTGGCGCTAGACCCCACCGAGCGCAGCGATTTGTGGAACCTGGAGGCCTTCGATTACGGCAACGGATGCAAATAACCCGGATGTTGGCAATGATTTCCTATTATAATTTTCAGATCACGCTCCGCCCCATCCTGGAGTGGATGGAAGACAATCCTGCCACAGGGGAAGATCGAAAAAGCCTTGTTTCTGCTGATTCGTCTCAGTACTGCGCCTGTGCCAGGTCAATCAGAAAGTGATCATCATGGAGATTATTTGTTAAGGAGAGCCCGGAATGACCAGCTTTCAGACCTCTGCCCATAATGGGAACATCCTGGAGGTCCGCCGCCTGAAGACATACTTCTTCACCGACGAAGGGGTGGTAAAGGCGGTGGATGGCGTGGATTTTAACGTGAAAGCAGGAGAGGTATTGGGTCTGGTGGGTGAATCGGGCTGCGGAAAGAGCGTGACCTCGCTGTCCATCCTCCGCCTGGTGGGGCCGCCGGGAAAGATCGTGGATGGGGAAATCATCTTCGATGGCAGGGACTTGCTGACGCTTTCGGAGCGGGAGATGGTGGACATGCGAGGCGACCGTATTTCGATGATATTCCAGCAGCCGCAGACCAGCCTCAATCCGGTATTCATGGTGGCGGACCAGGTGGCGGAGGTGCTGCAAATCCATCAGAATCTGGATAAGAAGAACGCCTGGGATCGGGCCATCGAACTGCTGCGCCTGGTGGGTATCCCCGATCCAGAGCGTAAGGCGCGCGCATACCCGCATGAGATGAGCGGCGGTCAGGCGCAGCGTGTAATGATCGCCATGGCGCTGGCGCTTAACCCCCAGCTATTGATCGCGGACGAACCGACCACAGCTCTGGACGTCACCATTCAGGCGCAGATCCTGGATCTTATGCGGGACCTGCGGGAGCGGATGGGAACGTCGGTCATCCTCATCACTCACGACCTGGGTGTGATTGCCGAGATGGCCGATCGGGTGGCGGTGATGTATGCAGGCCAAATCGTCGAGCAAGCAGAAGTGAGTGAATTGTTCGAGCGGCCTTTACACCCTTACACCCAGGGGTTGATCGCCTCGATCCCGGTTTTGGGCAGGGTGCAGGAGCGCTTGGACGTGATTCCCGGCAGCGTTCCGGACCTGATCGATCTGCCGGTCGGGTGCCGCTTCGCGCCGCGCTGCCGGGCCAGAGTAGCCCATCAATTGAAGATCTGCACGGAGATGGAGCCACCGCTGGAGGAGCTGTTACCCGACCACAGCGTGCGCTGCTGGCTTTACTCCAGCCGCGGGGGGCACAATGCACCCCTGAAAGCTTACGAGGGCGTCTTCAGCAAATTCGAGCGCGGGGCCGAACGATGAGCATCACCATGGCAGCAGATACAGTCGGCGTGAATCAAGATCGTGATGGGCGGGTGCTGATCGAAGTCGAGCATCTGAAAAAATATTTCCCTGTTCGCGGCGGCCTGTTGCAGCGCGTGGTGGGACAGGTACAAGCGCTGGACGACGTGAGCTTTAACGTTTATCAAGGGGAGACGCTGGGTCTGGTGGGCGAATCGGGGTGCGGGAAAACGACAGTGGGGCGCACGATGCTGCGCTTGACCGAACCCACCGGCGGGGTGGTGCGCTTCGAGGGGAAAAACATTTTCGACCTGCAGGGACGGGAGCTGAAGGCGATCCGCCGGGACATGCAGATCATCTTTCAGGATCCATACGCGTCGCTGGATCCACGCACGCCGATCGGCGAGTCGGTGATGGAAGGGCTGAAAATCCACGGCATTGGCACTCCCAAAGAGCGCTACGCGATGATGATCGAGATGCTGAAGAAAGTCGGCTTGGAGGAATACCACGCGCGGCGCTACCCGCACGAGTTTTCCGGGGGCCAGCGGCAGCGCATCGGCATCGCCCGCGCACTGGCCCTGCGCCCGAAGTTCATCGTTTGCGACGAGCCAGTCTCCGCGCTGGATGTATCCATCCAGTCGCAGGTTCTCAACATACTCAAAGATTTGCAGCAAGAATTTGGATTGACCTACCTGTTCATCGCCCACAATTTGAGCGTGGTCGAGCATATCTCGAACCGGGTAGCGGTCATGTACCTGGGCAAGATGGTCGAGATGACCGGGCGCGAGGAGCTTTTCCGCAACCCGCTCCACCCCTACACCCAGGCGCTGATGTCCGCCATCCCAATACCGGATCCGAAGGTGAAACGGGAGCGGATCATCCTGAAAGGCGATGTGCCCAGCCCGTTGAACCCGCCCAAAGGGTGCCGCTTCCACCCGCGCTGTCCCGTGGCGATGGCGCAATGCGCCCTGCAGGAGCCGGAGTTCAAAGAGGTCGTCCCGCAGCATTGGGTTGCCTGCTGGCGGGTCGGATGAGGTCCTAAAGCCAATGGGCAATCATCGGGTTTTGATCGTCGAAGATGCGCTCGAGCTGGGTCGGTTGATCCGCTCTGCCCTGGATACGCTGAAGGCGCCGCTGGAGGTAGCGGTGGTGCCCTCCGCGGAAGAGGCTCTCCTGGTCGCGTCTCGCCGCGGGGTGGATCTGCTGATCACCGATGAGCGTTTACCGGGCATCCCTGGTCTGGAATTGATCCGCCGGCTGAAGGAGCGCAAGAAGGTCGGCAAAGTCATGGTGATCACTGCGCTGAAGGCGCCCGGATTGGAGAAGCAGGCGCGTGACGCCGGCGCAGACGCCTTTTTCTTCAAGCCGCTGGCGATGACCGAGTTCTTGCGCACGGTTGGCAGGCTGCTGGAGCTGGAACTGCCTCCTGAGCTGCGCGAAATGGCCGAGCCTTCGCAGCAAGCAGCCGCTGCGCCGATGGATCTGTCCGGGTTGTTGGCTGATCTGCGCGCCTCTCTATCGGCCATAGCCGTCTGTTTGCTGGACGGCGAGGGGCGCGTTGCCGCCGCGGCTGGCGAGCTTCCCGCCCCGCTGATCCCGGGCCGCGTCATCCCTGCGCTGCTGCCAGCGGTGAGCGCAGCGGAGAAAGTCTCGGATGTGCTGGATGGAAGCGGAAGGGAAAGCCTGCTGGCTTTCCGCGGGTCAACCTATGAGATGCTGGCGATGCCCCTCGGCCATGGCTACGCCGCCCTGGCGGTGATGGCGGCCGTCGCACGCCCGGCGCGCCTGATCATGGCCGGCGAAGAGCTGCTCCATGCGCATTCCAGCCTGGTGGGAGCCCTCTCAGGCATGGGCGTCCAACTGGCGCGGGAAGCCGTTCCGTCCGGGGGCGAGGACGCGGTTGCACCCCCTGAAGCCACCCTCCGGCCTGCATCTCAGCGCGACCTGGGCGCAGGCGATGAGGCCGAACTCTCAGATTTGCAGCGCTTGCTGGAGGAGGGAGCTTCCTGGAAACCCGCCGCGGATGAGGTGGATGCCTACTGGGAGCTGGCCGACGGCGCGGTGGAGCCGCCCGTCTCTCCGGATATGCTGACCTACGATCAGGCCCGTCAGCTTGGCCTCGCTCCCGAAGATAAGGATAGCGACGCCTGATACGCTCTGCACTCCATTGGCGGTTTCCTTCCCCAAGCCGGGGGGAATATGTTAAAATTTCTATCCCGCCATTCACGGCGGACAGTGGGGCATGGTGCAATGGCAGCACACCAGACTTTGGATCTGTGGATCCTGGTTCGAGTCCAGGTGCCCCAGCCTGATGGTTCACCGCCGAGATGGACTGTTTGAGCGCCGAAACCAGCCAGCAGGCTGGCCGCCCTCGTTTGCAGAGCTTTGCGCCGCCATGACGCGCCGGGCTCCTTTTGTTTAATCGCCGTGGGCGGAGATCAGGCGCGTTGAAAAAGAGGAGTTCAGCATGAAAACCAACGTCGTAATCCTGGCCGCCGGGCAGGGCACGCGCATGCGTTCCGCTCTGCCCAAGGTGCTGCACAGGCTGGCCGGCAAGCCGCTGATCTTCCACGTCCTGCAGGCCGTAAGCACGTTGAGCGATGAGCCCCCGGTGTTGGTCGTGGGTGATGGCGCAGACGCTGTGCGCCAGGCGGCTGGCGGACGGGTGCGCTTCGCCGTGCAGGAGGAGCAGCTCGGCACGGCCCACGCCCTGCGCCAGGCGGAACCGCTCCTGCGCGGGCAGGGGGACGTTGTGCTGGTCACTTATGCGGACATGCCGTTGCTGCGCGCCGCGACCCTCCAGCGTCTGGTAGAGACACAGCGCACCAACTCCGGCCCAATCACTATGCTGACGTTGGAATCGTCCGACTCGCGCGGCTTCGGTCGGGTGGTGCGCAGCGCCGATGGCAGTGTGCAGGCCATCGTCGAGGAGGCCCAGGCCACTCCAGCGCAGCTCGCCATCCGTGAACTGAACGTGGGGGTCTACTGTTTCGATGCCGCCTGGCTGTGGGACGCCCTCAAACGCGTGCCGCTCTCCCCGAAGGGCGAATACTATCTGACCGAAACGGTCGGCCTGGCCGCCGCTCAGGGGCTGCCAGTGCAGGCTCTCACTCTGGAAGATCCCGACGAGGCCATCGGGGTGAACACCCGTGTGCATCTGGCTGAGGCCGAGGCTGCCCTGCGGCGGCGCATCAACACCGAGTGGATGCTGTCCGGCGTCACCATCGTCGATCCGACCAGCACCTACATCGAGGCAGGCGTGGAAATCGGGCGGGACACGGTCATCTGGCCCGGCACTTACCTGCAAGGCGAGACGCGCATCGGCGAGGGCTGCACCATCGGCCCCAACACGATCGTCAGAGACAGCAGGGTGGGGAATGGCTGCACGCTGCTCGCCTCTGTGCTGGAGGGGGCGGTGGTGGAGGACGATGTGGACATGGGGCCTTACTGTCATTTGCGCAAGGGTGCGCATCTGGCCAGCGGCGTTCACCTGGGCAATTTCGGCGAGGTGAAGAGCTCCTATCTGGGTCCCGGCACGAAGATGGGCCATTTCTCCTACATCGGCGATGCGACCATAGGGGCAAATGTGAACATTGGGGCGGGCACGATCACCTGCAATTTCGACGGCCAGCGGAAAAACCCGACTGAGGTGGGCGACGACGTGTTCATTGGCAGCGACACGATGCTGGTTGCGCCGGTCAAGCTGGGGGAAGGGTCGCGCACCGGAGCCGGCGCGGTGGTCACTCACGACGTGCCCCCGCACACGCTGGTGGTGGGGGTCCCCGCCCGCCCGCTGCGCACGGTGGAGTGAGACGATCGACGCCCTTTGGATCTACCTGCTTGTCTTCCTGGCCCTCGACCTGATTCTTTCGGCGGCGCGCTCCAGCCTGGTCAACGCCCGCCTGCCGCTGCTGCTCAATCTGAAAGAACAACACGAGCTGGCGGTCAACCGCGCCATTGGCGTGATCCAGCGTCCGCGGCTGCGCACCAGCATGCGCCTTGCCCTGGCCCTGACGCACCTGATCGTGGCAGGGCTGGTGGTGGTGCTGGCGCTGCGGCGGCCGGCTTCTCCCTGGAGCACAGGGGCCGTGATCGGTCTGATGGCGCTGGTCACCCTGGCCCTGCTGCTGCTGGAGCACGCCGTGGATGGGGGCGTGCTGCGCCGCGCCGAGGAGTGGGCCCTGCGCCTGGCCCCGCTCGGCGCGCTGGTCGATTTTCTGCTCACCCCTTTCTCCGCACTGCTGCTGGCGGTGATGGGCTATCCGCAAGGCCAGGCCAGGGAAACGGCGGCGGTGACCGACGCCGAGCTGCTCACCTGGGTGGAGAGCGGTCAGCCGGAAGGCAGCCTGGAGAAGGAAGAGCGGCGCATGATCTACTCCATCTTCCAGTTCGGCGAGACGCTGGCGCGCGAGATCATGGTGCCGCGCATCGACATTCTGGCGCTGGAGATCGACACCCCGCTTAGCGAGGCGATCAACGCGCTGGCCCGCTCCGGCCATTCGCGCGTGCCCGTCTACGAAGAAACCATCGACAACGTCGTTGGCATGCTCTACGCCAAGGATCTGCTGCGCGTCGAGCGCTCGGAGGCGCCGCTGAGCAGCATGCGCGAGCTGCTGCGCCCGGCCTACTTCATCCCCGAGGCCAAGAAAGTGGACGAACTGCTGACCGAGATGCAGGCCCAACGCGTCCACATGGCCATCGTGGTGGACGAATATGGCGGTGTGGCCGGCCTGGTCACACTGGAGGACATCGTCGAGGAGATCATCGGCGAGGTGCGCGACGAATACGACGCGGGTGAAGAGATGCTCTACCAGCAGGTGGGGCCGGACGAGTACGTCTTCCAGGGGCGCATCGACCTGGACGATTTCAACGAGGTCATGGGCACCCACCTGACGAAGGAGGCGGCCGATACGCTGGGCGGCTTCATTTACGGGCAGATGGGCCGCGTGCCGGCCGGCGGCGAGCAGATCCAGGCGGAGGACGTGGTGCTGACCGTCGAGCAGGTGAGCGGGCGGCGCATTCGCAAGGTGCGCGCCAAACGCATCCAACCGGCCTCACAGATCGAAACAGAGGAGTCTCATGCTGACTGAAGAGCAACGTCAGGAATTGATTGAAGCCGCCCGCGAGGCGCGGCGCTACGCCTATGCTCCGTATTCTCATTATGAGGTGGGCGCGGCGCTGCTGACCGAATCGGGGCGCATTTACGATGGGGTCAACGTCGAGAACGCGGCTTACCCGACCAGCATGTGCGCCGAGCGCGTGGCCGTGTTCAAGGCCGTCTCGGACGGCGAGCGGCGATTCACCGCCATCGCTGTGGCGACCGCCAACGGCGGCAGCCCCTGCGGAGCGTGCCGCCAGGTGCTGGCCGAATTCGGCCTGGATACGCAGGTGCTGGTGACGGACGAGAACGGCCAAGTGAGCATGGATACGACCGTGCGTGATCTGCTGCCGGCCGCTTTCACGCCGGAAGACCTGCCGAAATAGCCCATCACCCCCTCCCCCCGCCCCTTCCCCTCTTCCAGCGGGAGAGGGCAGGGAGGATGGGGAAGGCCGGATGAATCGCTCATGGCCGAGCTGCCGCGCTCTTTCCGCGCCGAAGCGGTCGTCCTGCGTCATTCCGATTGGGGCGAGGCTGACCGCCTGCTCATCCTCTATACCCGCGAGCTGGGCAAGGTGCGCGCCGTCGCCAAAGGCGTCCGCCGGCTGCGCTCGCGCAAGGCCGGTCACCTGGAACCCTTCACGCGCGTCAAGCTGCTGCTGGCCCGCGGGCGCGATCTGCTGATCGTCACCCAGGCCGAGACGGTGGACGCCTACCTGCCCCTGCGCGAGGATCTGCTGCGCACCGGCTACGCCGCCTACGTGGTCGAGCTGCTCGACCGCTTCACCTACGAAGAGGGGGAGAACCGCCCGCTCTACAGCCTGCTGACCGATACGCTGGCGCGCCTGGCAACCGGCGAGGAACCCTGGCCAGCGGCGCGCTATTACGAGGTGCGTCTGCTGGACTTGCTCGGCTTCCGGCCGGAGCTGTTCCAGTGCGTCCATTGCCACAATGAGATCAAGGCCGAGGACCAGTATTTCTCCGCCCAATTGGGGGGTGTGCTGTGCCCGCGCCCGGGATGCAGGTCCGCGGCGCCCGACGCGCGCCCGGTCTCGCTGGCGGCGCTCAAGTATCTGCGCCATTATCAGCGCAGCACGTACGCCGAGGCGGCCCGCGCGCGGGTGGAGGCGGGGCAGCGGGCGGAGATGGAGGCGCTGCTGCAGCATTACCTCACTTATCTGCTGGAGCGAGGGCTGAACACGCCGGCGTTCTTGCGGGAAATCAGCAAGAAGTAATGTCTTGCCGCGGCCGGGGGGATTTGTTTTTTGTTTCAAATCCGAAAATTTTGTAAGAAAACAATTCATTTCAAGCTCGAAAATGGGGAATTGTTTTGAAACAATTCCGGAAGGATGCGCCATTTGGGGCTGGGCGCAGGGGGGATGGTTAATGCAAGGTTTGTGAGTCACGGCCGGGGCATGGCGGGGACGGTGAATGGAGGTAGAGGTCTTCACCACGGAGGGCGCAAGGGACAGCAAGGTTTTCCAGGGATAGGCGGCCGGGAGGCGGCTGGCGCGGCCAAAATAGGGGGTAGGACAGGGGAAAGCGGGGCCGGCGGAGGCGGCCAATGGAAAGGGCGCATGGGTCAATCGTTTTCCGGCAGTAAGGGGAAGTCAATTTTTTTATAGAGACCCATCTTTCATCCAATCGATAAAAGGAAAACCCAGCCCTGACCGCCCTGCTGATATAATCAAGCGGATACCATGATATCTACGGGGTGAGGCGCATGAGCAAAGCGATGGACTTCCAATCGATCATCCTGGCGCTGCAGCGCTACTGGGCGGAACAGGGCTGTCTGGTGTGGCAGCCGTATTACACACAGGTGGGGGCGGGCACGATGAACCCAGCCACCTTCCTGCGCGTGTTGGGGCCCGAGCCGTGGCGGGTGGTGTATGTGGAACCGTCCGTGCGCCCGGACGACGGGCGTTACGGGGAGAATCCCAACCGCATGGTGCAGCACTATCAACTGCAGGTCATTCTGAAGCCCGATCCGGGCAATCCCCAGGAGATCTACCTGAAATCGCTGGAAGCGATCGGCATCGACCCGCGGCAGCACGACATCCGCTTCGTGGAGGACAACTGGGAATCGCCGGCGCTGGGCGCCTGGGGGCTGGGCTGGGAGGTGTGGCTGGACGGGCAGGAGATCACCCAGTACACCTATTTCCAGCAGGCGGGCGGGATTCAACTCGACCCGGTGTCGGTGGAGATCACCTACGGACTGGACCGCATCGCCATGGCCCTGCAACGCGTGCGCAGTTTCACCGAGATCCAGTGGTCGCCTGATCACACGGCGGGGGACGTCAACCTGCAGGCGGAGCAGGAGCACAGCAAGTATTACTTTGAGGTGGCCGATGTGGCGCGGTTGCAGCAGATGTACGCGCTGTTCAAGGCCGAAGCCGAAGCAGCCTTAGAGCACGGTCTGGTGCTGCCGGCCCACGATTATGTGCTCAAGTGTTCGCACACTTTCAATATTCTCGACACGCGCGGCGCGGTGGGGGTGACCGAACGCCAGGCGTTGTTCGCCGATATGCGCGATCTGTCGCGACGGGTCGCCGAGGCCTACCTGGAGCAGCGCCGGCGGCTGGAGTTCCCCTGGCTGAAGGGGAAAATGTCGCCGGCGGCCGCGCCTGAGGCCAGGATGGAAACGATCGCCGCGGCGCCATCGCCCGACAGCGGCAGACATCCCTTCCTGCTGGAGGTGGGCACCGAGGAGCTGCCGGCCGGGGATCTGCAGTCGGCCCTCGAGCAGCTCGGCGGGCGCGCGCCGGCCTGGCTGGATGAGCTGCGCCTGGAGCACGGCGAGGTGCGTGTGCTGGGCACGCCGCGGCGGCTGGTGGTGTATGTGCCCGAGCTGGCCGCGCGCCAAGCGGAGCGCACCACGGTGGTGAAGGGTCCGCCGGCCAGCCGCGCCTTCGACGCGATGGGGCAGCCGACGCCGGCGGCGGTCGGTTTTGCGCGCAGCCGCGGGGTGGAGGTGGATGAGTTGCGCGTGGAGGAAATGGACGGGGGCCGCTACGTGGTGGCCGAGATACACGAGGCGGGCCGTCCGAGCATCGAGGTGCTGGCGGAGGCGCTGCCGGGGTGGATCGCCGGGCTGCGCTTTGACAAGTCCATGCGCTGGAACGGGTCGGGTGTGTTCTTCTCCCGGCCGGTGCGCTGGCTACTGGCGCTGTACGCGGGTCAGGTGGTGCCGTTCCGCTACGCCGGGCTGCAAGCGGGGCGCACGACCCGCGGTCTGCGCTTCCGCGAGCCAGAGGCGTTCGAGGTCAGCGGAGCGGAGGAGTATTTCGGCGCGCTGCGCAAGCAGGGCGTGCTGGTCGACCCGGGCGAGCGGCGCGAAGCCATCCGCGCGCAGGTGCAGGCGCGCATGACCGAGGTGGGCGGGGAGGCGCGCATCGACGAGGACTTGCTCGCGGAGGTGACCAACCTGGTCGAGGCGCCTGCCGCGCTGCGCGGCTCGTTCGACCCGACATTCCTGGATCTGCCGGCCGAAGTGCTGATCTCGGTGATGCAGAAGCATCAGCGTTATTTCCCGGTGCGGGCAGGGTCGCGACTGCTGCCCTATTTCGTCGCCGTGCGCAATGGGGATGGACGGCACATCGAGATCGTCACCGACGGCAACGAACAGGTTATCCGGGCGCGCTTCGCCGACGCGGTATTTTTCGTCAACGACGATTTGAAGCACCCATTGGAATCCTTCCTGCCGCGCCTGGGAACGCTGACCTTCCAGGTGAAGCTGGGATCCATGCTGGACAAATCGCGGCGGGTGGAGAGCCTGGTGAGCGAGCTGGCGGCGCAGGTGGGGCTGACGGAGGAGGAGCGACGCACAGCCGGGCGCGCCGCGCACCTGTGTAAGGCCGACCTGGTGACCAAGATGGTGGTGGAGATGACTTCGCTGCAGGGGGTGATGGGGCGTTACTACGCGCTGCACTCCGGGGAACCGCCGGAGGTGGCGCAGGCCATCTTCGAGCATTATCTGCCGCGCTACGCAGGGGATGCTCTGCCGGAAGGGCGCGCGGGTCTGCTGGTGGGCCTGGCCGATCGGCTGGACTCGCTGGCGGGTCTGTTCGCGGCGGGGCTGGCGCCGAGCGGCACCAAGGATCCCTTTGCGCTGCGCCGCGCCGCGCTCGGGCTGGTGCAGAATCTGGTCGCCTGGGAGCTGGACTTCGATCTGCGGGCGGGGCTGGAGCTGGCCGCTGCGCGGCTGCCGATCCCCGCTGGCGGGGAGAGCCTGGCCGCCTGCCTGGATTTCATCGTGGGGCGGCTGCGCTCGGTGTTGATGGAGCAGGGCCACCGCTACGACGTGGTCGACGCGGTGCTGGCCGCGCAGGGGTGGAATCCGGCCAGGGCTGCGCGGGCGGTGAGGGAGCTGGGCGTCTGGGTGGCGCGCGAGGATTGGAATACGATTCTGCCGGCGTACGCGCGCTGTGTGCGCATCACCCGCGACCAGGCGCAGCGCTATGCGGTGGATGAAGGCGCCTTTGTGGATGCGGCGGAGAAGGAGCTGTACGCCGCCCTGCGCCAGGCAGAGGCTGCGCCGCGGCGGCCAGGGTCGGTGGACGATTTTCTCGGCGCCTTCTTGCCGATGATTGCAGCAATCAACCGATTTTTCGATGAGGTGCTGGTGATGCACGAGGACGCGCGGTTGCGCGAGAACCGGCTGGGGCTGCTGCAGCGCATCGCCGCGTTGGCGGAGGGGGTGGCGGATTTTGCGCTGCTGGAAGGGTTTTAAGAGGGGGAGAGGGGGAGGGAGACCTCCGAAGTCTATGAAAAGGTGGAATACTTGTGGAAAACAGAGTGAACAGGGCGATTAAGCAACAAGACTTCGGAGGTCGGAAGGGGGGGAGACCTCCGAAGTCTATGGAAAGGTGGAATGCTTGTGGAAAACAGAGTGAACAGGGCGATTAAGCAACGAGACTTCGGAGGTCTGAAGAGGAGGGGAGACCTCCGAAGTCTGTGGAAAGTAGGAATGCTTATGGAAAACAGGGTGAATGGGACGATTAAGCAACGAGACTTCGGAGGTCTGAAGAGGAGGGGAGACCTCCGAAGTCTGTGGAAAGTAGGAATGCTTATGGAAAACAGGGTGAACGGGACGATTAAGCAACGAGACTTCGGAGGTCTGAAGGAGGGGAGACCTCCGAAGTCTGTGGAAAGGTGGAATACTTGTGGAAAACAGGGTGAACAGGACGATTAAGCAACGAGACTTCGGAGGTCTGAAGAGGAGGGGAGACCTCCGAAGTCTGTGGAAAGGTGGGTCGGTTTTGGAAAACAGGGTGAACGGGACGATTAAGCAACGAGACTTCGGAGGTCTGAAGGAGGGGGGGTGAAATTCCGGATTGCGAATCCTACCGGGTGAGTCTATAATACTCCTACGCGCTGGCCTGGATGCGATGCGCCGGAGTCGTTCCTCCGGCTTCGGCTGGCTGTGCGCGCGGTTATTCTCGGTGATGCACCAGCGTCTTTATCGCCCAAACTTCCTCCAGATCGGATTTCGGCCGGCGTTTCTGGATTCCCTGCCATGAGCCATATCGAGGAGATCAAGGCCCGCATCGATATTGTTGACCTCGTTTCCGAGACGGTCAAGCTGCGCCGTTCAGGTAAAAACTACACCGGTTTCTGTCCTTTCCACCCCAACACGCGCACTCCGTCCTTCGTGGTTTTCCCCGAATCGGGCACCTGGCGCTGTTTCGGGCAGTGCAACGAGGGCGGCGACATCTTCAAGTTCGTAATGAAAAAAGAAGGCTGGGATTTCACCCAGGCGCTGCATTCGCTGGCCGAGCGGGCGGGGGTGCAGCTTCAACCTTTTACACCCCAGCAAGAAGCGGCCAGCGAGGAGCTGGAACGCCTGCGCACCATCCTGGAGGAGGCGGTGACCTTCTACCGCCACCAGCTCTTTCACACGCCGGGCGGCCAGGCGGCGCTGGACTATCTGCACAAGCGCCAGCTTAGAGACGCGACGATCGAAGCCTTCGGGCTGGGTTACGCGCCCGACGCCTGGGAGGCGCTGCTCCAGCATCTGACCTCGCGCGGCTACCGCCGCGAGGATTTGTTCCAGGCCGGGCTGCTGACCGAGCGCGAGAGCGGCGGCTATTATGATCGCTTCCGCAATCGCATCATTTTCCCCATCCGGGACGCATCCGGCAAGATGGCCGGCTTCGGCGCGCGCATCCTCGACCCCAACGATGTGCCCAAGTTCCTCAACTCGCCGCAGACGCCGCTGTTCGATAAGGGCCGCCTGCTCTACGGTCTGGACCAGGCGCGCAAGTCCATCCGCGCCCAAGACCAGGCGGTGATCGTCGAGGGCTACCTGGACGTGATCGCCCTGCACCAGGCTGGCTTCGCCAATGCGGTCTCGCCGATGGGCACTGCGCTGACCGAAGACCAGTTGCGCCTGCTCAAGCGCTTCACCCGGCGCATCGTGCTGGCGCTGGACGCGGACGCGGCGGGCGTCAAGGCCACCCTGCGCGGGTTGGAGCTGGCGCGCCAGGCGCTGGATCGCGGCGAGGAGCTGGTCTTCGATGCGCGCGGTCTGCTGCGGCATGAGGCGCGCCTGCAGGCCGACCTGCGCGTCACCACCCTGCCGGAAGGTCTTGACCCCGACGAGGTGGTCAACCGTGACCCGCAGGAATGGTCTGCGCTGGTGTCGTCGGCCAGCCCGGTGGTCGTGCATGTGATGGAGACGCTGGCGCGCGACCGTGACCTGGAAGACCCCAAGGTGAAGAGCGAGATCGCCGCTCAGGTCTTACCGCTGATCGAAGATGTGGCCGATGCGGTCGAGCGCGACGCTTACCGCCAGCGTCTGGCGCGCTTGCTGCGGGTGGATGAGCGCAGCCTGCTGGGAGCGGCGATGTCTACGCTTCCGCGCGGGCGGAGGACCTATCGGCGGCCAGCGCAACGCCCGGCATCGCCGGCTCAGGCGCTGCGCGCCGCGGCCGCTGGCCCGGGCATGATTCTGGAGGCTTACTGTCTGAGTTCGCTGCTCACCCGTCCGGATTTGCTGTATCTGCTGGACCGCACCCTGCAGGAGGCGGGTTTGAGCCGGCTCTCGTTGGAGGATTTCGAGCACACTGACCACCAGCTTTTCTTCCGGCTGGTGCATGAAGCCCTGGAGCAGGAGGAGGAGGAGCCGCAGCGCTACATTGCCGAGCGCGCTCCGCTGGATTTGGTGGAGCGGCTGGAGGAACTCGAGCGCGCATCCCCGGCGGCGGAGACCACTCAAGAGAAACTGGTGGCCGAGATGGTGCGCGCCGTGCTGCGCCTGCGCCTGCACAACATCACCAAGAATCTGAACCAATTGCGCTTCATGCAGGAGGATGCGCAGCAGCAAGGCGACCTGCGCGCACTATCCTATCAGGAGCTGGTCTTGCAACACATTCAGGCGAGGGACATTCTGGATCGGGCCTTGCACAGGGTTTCCGAGAGCAAATAGGCCTGGCCGTTCTATGGTATATTATCCAATATGGTTCGTAAATCGAACTCACACGATAAGCAGGTGAAGAGAGCCATTCCACCCGACGAGCTGGCTGGGCGCGAGGCTGGAGAGAAGATGAGCGAGGATCTGCCAGAGGAAGCCGATCTGGTAGGAGAAGGAGACGTCGCCTTGCCCATCGAAGACGAGGTCGCGGTTCACGGAGAGGAAGAGCCCCTGAACAATGAAGAACCGGATGCTCAAAGTTTGAGCCGGACGGCGGAGGAGTGGGCCGAGATCGCCGCTGAAGACACGTTGGATATCCTCGAAGATCCCAGCATTGCGGTGGAGTTATCGGAGGATCCCGTCCGCCTGTATCTGAAGGAGATCGGGCAGATTCACCTGCTGGATGCGGACAGCGAATTTCGCCTGGCGGCGCGCATCGAGGCGCATCGCCATCTGGAGTCCCTCAGCCACCAGCCGCAGCAAACCCAGGGCGACGGAACAACGCGGCGGCGGCTGTTCGAGGCCGTCGCCCATGAGCTGATCACTTCCTGGGGGCATCTGCGCGAGGATGCGCAGCGCCTGGGATACGACCCGCCGGACCTGAGCCTGATCCTGGTCGAGGCGCAAATGCTGCGCAAGACCTGGCAAAGCGAGGATCCATCCTATCTGCGGGCCTATCTGGATAATGGGCTGTGGGGCAAGGATCCGCATTGGGATGGGCTGGTGCGCAATGCGTTCAGCCTATTCCTGTGCCTGTATGCTTTGCCATCTGTCACCGCCGAGAAGCTGTTGAAGTATTTGCAGCAGAAGGACGACCTGCCCAATCTGCGTTTCTTCAAGCAATACCTGCCGGAAGAGGAGGAACTGGAAAGGGAGTATGAGGCCATCGCCCAGCGGGCCGATGAATCGAACCAGACCCTGATTCGCGCCAACCTGAGATTGGTGGTGAGCATTGCCAAGCGCTATCTTGGGCGGGGCATCTCCTTCCTCGATCTGATTCAGGAGGGCAACCTGGGATTGCTGCGGGCGGTGACGAAATTCGACCCGACCCGAGGCTACAAATTCAGCACCTACGCAACCTGGTGGATACGCCAGTCCATCAGCCGCTATATTGCCGAACAGGCGCGCACCATCCGCATCCCCGTCCACCTGTTTGAATCGATCACCCGTCTGCTGCGCGTGCAGCGCTCGCTGGTGCAAAAGCTGGGGCGCGAGCCCACCAACGAGGAATTGGCCCTCGAAGGCGGTTTTCTATCCGAGCAGGACGTGCAGGCCATCCGGCGCGCGCAGACCGAAAGGGAGCCGCTCGATCCGGCTGTCCAGCGGCGCTGGGCATGGGCAGCCGCCAAGGTTCAGCGCGTGCTGCAATCCGCCGAGGAGCCGGTTTCCCTGGAACGGCCGGTGGGGGATGAGGACAGCAGTCAGTTGGGAGATTTCATCGAGGATGACGAAGCCCTCGAGCCGATGGATGCCGCGGCGCGTGAAATGCTGCGCGAGCAGGTGCAAAGCGCCCTGGCGGCGCTCTCCGAACGCGAGCGCCAGGTGCTCGAGCTGCGCTTCGGTCTGATCGACGGCAAGGACCACACACTCGAAGAAGTCAGCCGTTATTTCAATGTGACCCGCGAACGCATCCGCCAGATCGAGGCGAAAGCGCTGCGCAAACTGCGCCATCCGACGCGCAGCCGCCATCTGCGGGAGTATCTGGGGTGATCTGATCTCCCGGCCTGAACCTTGCAACCGCGGTAGCAACGAGAACCCCTATGCCGCACCGCGTCCTGATTGTCCAGCCCGATATGCAGGCCAGCCAGACCCTGGCGCGTTTCCTGAAGGAGCGCGGCGACCAGGTTTGGCAGGCAGATGACGCCGAGCAGGCTCAGGGCATGCTGGCGCAGGTCCACCCGGACGTTTTATTCCTGGATCTGCACCTGACCGGCATGGCCTGGGCGAATTTACTGCGTCAGGTGCGTTCCACTTCCCCCGATACGCACATCATCGCCACCAACCGGCACCCGGATCTGCAGCGTGAGATGCTGGCACGCGAGCAAGGGGTGCAAATCTTCCTGCGCCAGCCTTTCACTCGTCACTGGGTGACGCAAGCCATGACCAGGCTTGAGCGTGGCGACCTGGCCGAGGCCAGGCCGGCAGCGCGCGCTGAGGCTCAACCGCGCGTGCGCCTGCCGGTGAGGGTGAAGATCACGGCCCCATACATGTTGCTGGCCCTTTTGTTCGCCGTGGGCGCGGCCTACCTGGTGAGCCGGGTGATCTTCGATTCGTTGCAGGAACGCTTCACCAACCAGCTAGTCTCCACGGGCAAGCAGGCCGCGGACTGGATGGTGCAGGAGGAAAATCGCGAGCTGGAAACGCTGCGCTTGCTGGCGAACACCCAAGGCGTGGCTGAGGCGATCCGCGGCGGGGAGGCCGAAAAGCTGCGCGAGATGGTGCTGCCGGTGGCGGTCAATTCCAAGCTCGAATCGGTCGAGTTGCTGGATGCTGGGGGGACCAGCGTTCTTTCCCTGCGGCATGGAGCTGGCGCCCCGGCCGGGGATTACACCTCCTCGCGCGGAGACACCATTTTCACCCAGTGGGATTTCGTCGCGTACGTGCTGCAGGGGCGGGAAGACAACGGGCAGGACAAGCAGGCCGGCATCGCCCGCGCCCCCTGGGGAGATTTCTTTTACGTGGCCGGGCCGGTCAAGGCCGTCGATGGCAGCCTGGCGGGGGTGATCCTGGTCGGGAAGTCGCTGGCCACCCTGGTGCGCCAGATGCGCGACGACACGCTGGGCGACATCACACTGTACGACACGCATGGGCAGTTGATCATCTCGACGCTCCTCCAGGCGCCAGGGGTTTCCATTAATCTCACCCCTCAGCAGGCGAATGAAATCCTCTCTGGTCAAGATCAGGCCAGCCTGGTGCGCGGGCTAAATATCGCCAGCAGCTCTTACAGTGAGATCCTGGCGCCGTGGGAAGTGCGCGGCGGCAAGGACGTGGGCATCCGCGGCGTATCGCTGGCGCAGGTTACGTTGGTGCGCACCAGCCAGGTCACGCGGACGCAAATCTTCATCCTGGTGGTGATCGCTTTCCTGCTGGTATTGACCGTCGGCTTTGCGGTCGCCAACCAGATCACACGTCCCCTGCTGCGGGTGGTGAAAGCATCCTCCGAAGTGGCGCGCGGGAATCTGGAAGTGAAGGTGGACGTCAGCGGGGATGATGAAGTGGCCATCCTGGCCCATTCGTTCAACCGCATGGTGGCCGGGTTGCAGGAGGGCTCGATCTACCGGGATCTGCTTGGGCGCACCGTATCCCCTGAGGTGCGCGAACAATTGCGCGAAACCTTCACCTCCGGCAACCTGAAGCTCGAAGGCCAGGAAGCAGTCGCCACGGTGCTGATGACCGACATCCGCGGTTTCACCAGTCTGTCGGAAAAGGCCGACCCGGCCACGGTGTTCAACTGGCTGAACGAGTATTTTAGCGAGCTGGTGCCGATCATCACCGCGCACAACGGGGTGGTGAACAAATTTGACGGCGATACCATGCTGGCTTTCTATGGAATCCTGCCGCGGCTGCTGCCACCCAAGCAGAGCGCGTATTTTGGATGCCGGTCGGCGATCAAGATGCTGAAGGCCATCGAGAAGATCAATGTGCGACGGGTGGAGCGGGGTGAGCCACCGCTCGCCACTGGCATCGCGGTCAATACCGGCATGGTCACCGCTGGCGGGCTGGGAACTTCTGACCGCCTGCATTACACCATCATCGGCGATACGGTCAACACCACCCAGCGCCTGGAGAGTCTGACGCGGGAATTGTTCAACATCAGCGCGGTGGTGATCAGCCAGTCCACCTATGCGGCGTTGGGAGAGTATCGCCGTGAGTTCCGATTGGATCCGCTCGGTCCCTACGTCGTAAAGGGCAAAGCGGAGCAGCTCCAGGTCTTCCGCCTGCTGCCGTTGAAGGCGGAAGAGAGCACCGTCGAGGGAGCGCCATGAGCGTGCGGGAGACGAGCGTCGAGCGCCGGGAGCGCAGCCGCTGGCTGATCCTTTTCGCCGCCATGCTGCTGCTGAGCGTGTTGTGCCTGGGGCTGTCGCTTTTCTACCCTGCCTGGTGGTCGTCGGACAGTTCGCGGATGATCCCTGTGGCGCTGCATTCGGTGCTGCGCGCCGATTACAGCGCCGACGCCTTTGCTGCGGCGCTGCCGCCGGTGAGCGTCGGGCTGATTGCCAACGCGCTGCAGGATCAGGCCCTGGAGAGCGGCCCGGAAGCCGCCGATCGTGTGCTGGAGGGGCTGAGGACGCCCGTGCCGACAATCACGCCGTTCTTCTCGTCGACGCCGGGCGGGCCGACGGTCACCAGCGTTTTTCTGGCCACATGGACGCTGCCGCCGCCACAGCCGACGGCCACGCTGGCGGGCTTCACTCCCGCCGCGACCGCCACCCCCACCACAACCCTCACGATAGGGCCGTCGTATACGCCCAGCCCGACGCAGGTTGAACCGACCTCGCCCAGCAAAACGCCCGCGCCGCCGACCAATACGCCGGCGCCGCCGACGAACACGCCCAAGCCATCGCCGACCAGAACGCCGGTGCCGCCCACCAATACGCCGATACCGCCGACCAACACGCCGATTCCCCCGACTCAGCCTCCTTATCCACCGCCGCCGGCGACGACATCCTCGCCATACCCATAAGAGTTCGTTCCAGTTTTCGCCCCGATCCTGCGGAATGGGATCGCCTTCTTGGATTATTTATTTTGAGAGGAGTCCACAGGTCGGGAAAGGGCGGGTCTTCTAAAATGGGAGAAGGGCGCCGGAAGAATTGAATCGATTCGGGTTGAGGCGATTCGCCAGCCAGGGAACGCCGGACCGACGGTTGGGGGATATTTCCCTTGGAGGATGAACGATTCTGGAAAGCGGGGAGAATCGTCCACGAATAAGGGCGCGCATGCACGAATCAAAACGCGAAGGCAAGAATATGGCCACGGTAAGCCAGGCGATCCCGATTTTCAAGGGAGAGGGTGATCCAGGGGCAGGCAGATGTGTGGCGGGATGGAGTTTCCGTTTGTTTTTTTATTTGGGCCAGGAAATCTCCCGTGAGAATGTTACCGCCCACAAATTTGTTCAGCAATTAAGACGTTTGTCACCAATGTATCACGTTATTGTCTGATTTTATAGCCAGCGGGTCGGGGATGTTATATACTATTAGCGTCTTTTGGAACAAATCAACCCCAAGTTTGTGAATATTACCACTTTTAGAGCAATAGGCGGCAGCGGGCTCATTAAATGCGAGCCAAATGGCAGGGGAAATATGCTCACAGATTACATTCCATTGCTTATTCTGATCATCCTGGGTTTGGCGTTGGCCTTTGCGACCATCTTGCTGGGCACGGTTTTCGGCCCTCACCGTCCGAATCCGCGCAAGAGCCAGCCCTACGAATCCGGCATGACCCCCTACGGCCCCGGCCAGCGGCGCATGTCGGTGCGTTTTTACCTGATCGCCGTGCTCTTCATTTTGTTCGATGTCGAAGTGGTCTTCTTCCTGCCCTGGGCGGTGGTCTTCCGCCAGTTGCGCGTATTCGGGCTGATCGAGATGGGCATCTTCATTCTAATTCTGCTGGTCGGTTACATTTACGCCTGGAAGAGGGGAGCTTTGGAATGGGAATAGAACAAAAATTGGGCGATATGGGGGTGATTACCCTGCGCCTGGAGCAGGCGGTCAACTGGGCGCGCACCAATTCGATGTGGCCGATGCTTTTTGGCCTGGCCTGCTGCGCCATTGAGATGATGGGGGCTCAGGCCTCCAATTTTGACATGAGCCGCTTTGGCATGGAGCTGATGCGGCCCAGCCCGCGCCAGTCCGACCTGATGATCGTGGCTGGGCGAGTCAGCCGCAAGATGGCCCCCGTACTGCGCGAGCTGTATGACCAGATGCCCGATCCCAAGTGGGTGATTTCCATGGGCGATTGCGCTTCTTGCGGCGGGGTATTCAATAATTACGCCATTATGCAGGGGGTGGACGAGGTCGTTCCGGTGGATATATACATCGCTGGTTGCCCTCCACGCCCTGAAGCGCTCATCCACGGGGTGCTCAGTCTGCACGAAAAGGTGCGCGGCGAGAAACTGTCGCGTTGGACGTAAATTCCACACACCCAAACGGACCTCTCAGTCTCAAATGATGGACGAACGATTGCAACCTGCGGTCAGTGCACTCAGCGAGCGCTTTGGCGCTCAGCCCAGCGAGCATCGCGGCCAGGTCAGCCTGCGGATACCGCCCGAATACATCACGGCGGTCTGCCGCTGTCTGCGGGACGAATTTGGCTTTGACATGCTCGAAGTCGAGACGGCGGTGGATTACTGGCCGGCGACAGCCCCACGATTCCATGTCGTCTACGTGCTTTATTCCATGGCGCAAAATCTTTCACTCAGCCTGCGTGTTCCGCTGGATGGGAACGAGCCGGCGCTGGATACGATCGAAAGCATTTACCCCAACGCTAACTGGCACGAGCGAGAGATTTGGGACATGTTCGGCATCCGCTTTCGCGGTCACTCGGACCTGCGCCGCATTGTGATGCCGGCCGATTGGGTGGGACATCCTCTGCGCAAGGATTACCCCCTGGGTTACGAGGAAGTCCAGTTCAGCTTCAATTTCGACGAAATCAACCGGCGCAAGCCGTACGCGAAGGAATGAGTCGATGGCCGAAAAAGTCGAATCCCTCGACCTGGATGGCATGTCTCATCTGGTGTCCGAGCGGGCGTTAAGAGGCGAAACGGTATTGCTCAACATGGGCCCGCAGCACCCCAGCACACACGGCGTGCTGCGCCTGCTGCTGGAGCTGGATGGCGAGATTGTTGTCAACTGCATCCCAGATATTGGCTTCCTCCACACCGGGGTGGAAAAGAATATGGAAGCCAAGACCTATCAGAAGGCCGAGGTCATGACCGACCGGCTTGATTACCTCAACCCGATCGGCAACAACCTGGTCTACTGCCTGGCGGTCGAAAAGCTGCTGGACCTGGACGTACCGCCCCGCGCCCAGGCGCTGCGCGTGATTCTGGCCGAGCTGACGCGCATCGCCTCCCATCTGGTCTGGCTGGGGACTTCGGCGCTGGACCTGGCGGCCATGTCGGTGTTCCTGTACTGCTTCCGCGAACGCGAGATGATTCTGGACATCTTCGAGATGGTCTCAGGCCAGCGGATGATGACGACCTACGTGCGGCCCGGCGGCCTGTGGCGCGACGTGCCAGCCGAATTCGAGCCAGCGGTGCGTCGCTTCATCGAGCTGCTGCCGGCGCGCATCGACGAGTACGAATCTCTGTTGACCAACAATCAGCTCTTCAAGATGCGCACCCAGGGCATTGGAGTGATCAGCGCGGAGGATTGCGTGCGTTATGGCATCAGCGGCCCGGTAGGGCGCGCCGCAGGGGTGCCCTTCGATGTGCGCAAGGCGCGCCCATACTCCGGCTACGAGCAGTACGAATTCGACGTGCCCACGCGCTCCGAAGGTGATATCTACGCCCGTTATCTGGTGCGGGTGGAGGAGATGCGCCAATCCCTGCGGATCATTCGCCAGGCGCTGGACAGGCTGCCTGGTGGTCCGGTGCGCAGCGACAACCGCAAATACATCCCGCCGCCTCGTTCGGAGATCGGCGTATCCATGGAAGCGCTGATCCACCACTTTAAGTTGTGGACCGAAGGCTTCGCTGCGCCCAAAGGCTCGGTCTACACGGCCATTGAGTCGCCGCGCGGCATCCTGGGAGTTTATCTCGAGAGCGACGGAGGCCCCAGGCCTTATCGGGTGCATTTTCGCACGCCCTCGTTCGTCAATCTGCAGATCATGCCGCTCCTCTCGCGCGGGCACTTCGTGGCCGACCTGGTGGGGATCATCGGCAGTATCGATATTGTATTGGGAGATGCAGACCGATGAACCAGCTCAAGGAGCGCTACCCCGAAGAAGTCGCCCAAATACTGTCGAAATATCCCGCCGGGCGAGAGCGGTCGGCAGTCATGCCGCTGCTGTACCTGGCGCAGCGCGAGGCCGGTTACGTCACCAAACAATCCATAGCAGACATCGCGGAATTGTGCGGCGTCTCGACCACCGAAGTGGCCTCGCTGATCGGCTTTTACACCCTCTACCGGGACGAACCGAACGGGCGCTATCGGGTGCAGGTGTGCACCGATCTGCCCTGCGCGCTGCGGGGCGCGGACGAGTTCCTGGCCAAGCTGTGCGCAAACCTGGGCGTGCGCGTGGGCGAGCCGACGAGCGACGGCATGATCGTGATCGAAGAGGTCAAGTGCCTGGCTGGCTGCGACCACGCGCCGGTTTTTCAAGTACAGGATGGCGAGGGAATCCACTATCACGAGAACCAGACGGTCGAGAGCGCCCTGGAAGTGATCGAAGCGCTGCGCGCGCGAGCGAAGGAGGCGGACCAATGAGCGAGCATGTGCTGCTCCGCCATCGGGACGCGCCGGAGATAAAGCGGCTGGATGTGTACCGCTCGCTTGGCGGCTTCGAGGCGCTGCGCAAGGCGGTGACAGAGATGACGCCCGAGCAGGTCCTCCAGGAAGTGAAGCTATCGGGCCTGCGCGGGCGCGGCGGTGCGGGCTTCCCAACCGGTATAAAGTGGTCTTTCCTGCCCAAGGATATCTGGCCGCACTACGTGGTGGCTAACGCGGACGAATCCGAGCCCGGAACCTTCAAGGATCGCGAGATTCTGGAAGGCAACCCGTTCCAGTTTTTGGAAGGCCTGGCCATCGCTGCCTATGCGGTACAGGCCAACCTGGCTTACGTCTACCTGCGGGGTGAGTTTTGGGAGATCGCGGGGGAACTGGATCGGCACATCGCCGAAATGGAGGCGGCTGGGTTGTTGGGCGAGCGGTTGTTCGGCACGGATTATTCGCTGCGCATCCACACCCATCTGGGAGCGGGGGCCTACATCTGCGGCGAGGAGACCGCGCTGCTCGAATCGCTGGAAGGCAAGTTGGGCCAGCCGCGGCTGCGCCCACCCTTTCCGGCCGTTTACGGCCTGTTCGGCAAGCCGACGGTAATCAACAATGTAGAGACGCTCACCAACCTGCCGCTGATCATCGCGCGGGGCAGTGAATGGTTTCGCTCCTTCGGCACGGAGAAGAGCCCCGGGGTGAAGATATTCTCGCTCTCGGGGTGCGTGAACCGTCCGGGCAACTACGAATTGCCGCTGGGTACCACCTTCCGCGAATTGATCTTCACTCACGGAGGCGGGGTTCCCGCCGGGCGGAAGATCAAGGCCATCCTGCCGGCGGGGGCGTCCTCCAGCGTGATTGCCGCCGATGAGCGCGCGCTGGACACGCCCATGGACTACGAATCCGTGGCCGCGCTCGGCTCCACGCTCGGATCGGCCTCGGTCATCGTGGTGGATGACTCGGTCAACATGAGCTGGCTGGTGGACAAGACGGTGGCGTTTTTCAGGCACGAATCGTGCGGCAAATGCACCCCCTGCCGCGAAGGCACCTACTGGATGAGCCGCATCACCCAGCGCATCCTGTCTGACGGCCACAGCCAGGCTGACGTGGAGCTGCTGGGCAGCGTCGCCCGGCAGATACAGAACAAGTGCCTGTGCGCGCTGGGCGAGTTTTCGACCATGGCGGTGGTCACATCGCTGGATCTATTCCGGGCGGATTTCGACGCCCGTCCGCGGAGCGAGACGCATGGGTAAGATGATCACACTGACGATCGACGGGCAAACGGTGACCGCACCGGAGGGTACGCTGGTGGTGGATGCGGCCAAACAGATCGGCGTGGACATCCCCGTTTTCTGCTACCACCCCAAGCTGGAGCCGGTCGGTATGTGCCGTATGTGTCTGGTGGAGATCGGGCGGCCGGTCATCGATCGCGCCAGCGGCCAGGTGCTGCGCGAGGAAGATGGTACGGCGCGCATACAATTCGGCAGCAAGCTGGAAACGGCCTGCACCACGCCCATCTCGGAGGGCATGGTGGTGCGCGGCATGAGTGAAAAGGTGCAGGCGGCGCGGAGAGAAGTGCTGGAGTTCCTGCTCACTTCACACCCGCTGGACTGTCCGGTCTGCGACAAGGGCGGCGAATGCTCGCTGCAAGACCAGACCCTGCGCTTCGGTCAGGGGGAAAGCCGCTTCCGGTACGAGGAAAAAATGCACCTGGACAAGCGCGTCCCGCTGGGTGAATTGATCTACCTGGACCGAGAGCGCTGTATCCAATGCGCCCGCTGCGTGCGCTTCCAGGAGCAGGTGGTTGGCGAGCCGGTGATCGGTTTTTACCAGCGCGGGCGCGCCCTGCAGATCATTTCACTGTCCGAACCGGGCTTCGACTCATACTTTTCCGGCAACACCACCGATATCTGTCCGGTTGGGGCGCTGACCACGGCCGATTTTCGTTTCGGCGCCCGCCCATGGGAGATGAAACCGGCCGCGTCGATCTGTCCGCACTGCGCGGTTGGCTGCAACATCACCTTTGACGTGCGGCGTGAGGCCAAAACAGGCGGCCACGCGGCGATCAAAAGGGTGATGCCGCGCCAGAATGAAGAAGTCAACGAGCTGTGGATTTGTGACAAGGGCCGCTTTGGTTATCATTTCGTGGAAAGTCCCGAACGGCTGAGTCAGCCGCTGGTGCGCGAAGGCGAGGAACTTCGTCCGGCAAGCTGGGAGCAGGCGCTGATGCGCACGGCCGAAGGACTGCGCGCGGCGGGGAGGGAGCTGGTGGCGCTGGCTGGCGGGCGACTTGCCAACGAAGACCTGTTCAACCTGCGCGAGCTGACGCAGGCTCTGGGAGGCCAGCCTGTGCTCTATTCTCACATGGCTGGCGGCGACCTGGTGGCCCGAATAGGCCTCCCGCCGGGCTCGGATATTGCCGCTATGGGCAAGGGCGCGGTCATCCTGGTGGCGGCCTGTGACCTGCAGGAAGAAGCGCCCATCTGGTGGCTGCGCGTCAAGCGGGCCGCCCAACGCGGCGCCACTCTGATCGTGGCCAACCCGCGCGCCACCAAACTGGACCGTTACGCCGCCCACCTCCTGCGTTACGACTACGGTCGGGAGGCGGAAACCATCCGGGCGTTGACGCCCGGTGGAGATGGGTCTACGCCGGCGGCGCAGGCGGTTTCGGGGGCAGAAAACCTGGTGATCATTTACGGCAGCGAGGGGCTGGGGCTGGCGGGTTCGGCTGAGCTGGCGCAGGCCTGCGCTGACCTGTTGCTATCGAGCGGGCACGCCGGCGAAATCAACAGCGGCCTGATGGCCGCCTGGCCAAACGGGAATACCCAGGGCGCATGGGAAATGGGCTTTCGCCCAACGGCCGATCTCAAATCAGTATTGAGTGGAGCGAAGGCGCTCTATGTGGCTGGCGCGGATCCGGCGGGCGACGACCCGGCGCTGGGAGAGGCCATCGCAGCAGCCGATTTTGTGGTCGTGCAGGAGCTGTTTCTGAGCGAGACCGCCCGCCGCGCCGACGTGGTCCTGCCAGCGCTGCCTTTTGCCGAGCGGGAGGGCAGTTATACCTCTGGCGAGCGCCGGGCTCAACGGTTTTATCCGGCGCTGGCTCCCCTGCCCGGCCCGCGCGCCGATTTCGAAATACTGGCCCAGGTCGGTGAACGATTGGGCGTGAAGCTGGAGGGGCGCTCGGCCGCGCTGGTCTTTCAACGACTGGCGATGGAAGTGCGGGCGTACGCGGGCCTCTCCTATCAGAGGCTGTCCGAGACGCACGCGCAATGGCCGATCGTCGGGCGCGGCGACATGTATTACGGCGGCACCGGCTACGACAACCATCAAGGTTTGGGCGCTCGCTTAGCCCTGGTCGGCGCAGAAAGCGGCAAAGCCGCGCCTCTGATCACCCGCGCGGTTCCGGCCGAGCCATTCGAGGATGGAAGCGTCCGGGCTGTACCGGTGATCCGTTTGTATGACCGTGGAACGACTCTTCTGCCGAGCAGCCTGCTCAACGGCAGGCTGGCAGGGCCGTCCATCCGCATGCACCCCGAAACGGCCGCCCGCCTGTCACTGGCGGAGGCGCCCGCAGCGCTCGTGCGGCTGAACGGCGTCGAGGCGGAGGTGAAGATTCTGCTGGATGAACACCTGCCGCGCGAGGTTGTTCTGGTGCCGCGCAGCGTGGGGCTGCCCATCAGCGAGCCGGCGCGACTGACCGTTCTGGCACCGCGGGCCGAAATGCAAGGTCAATTCTGAGGGAAGGCATGGAACCTGGAATGATCCTGGAATGGGTGCTCAAGTCAGCCTTCATCCTGGCGTTCATGACGGCTGGCTTCGCTTACACTACCCTCTACGAGCGCAAAGTGCTGGCGCGCATGCAGGTTCGCGTGGGGCCTAACCGCGCTGGACCGTGGGGCCTCCTCCAACCAGTGGCGGACGGCCTTAAGCTTATTTTCAAAGAAGAACTGATCCCAGAAAAGGCCGACAAGCTGGTCTTCGTGCTAGCGCCGGTAATCACCGTGCTGCCTGCGCTGATCATCACCGCCGCCGTGCCGTGGGGCGACACACTGACCCTTTTTGGACGCCAGGTGAAGCTCTACCTGACCGACCTCAACGTGGCAGTGCTGTACATCTCGGCGGTGACTTCGATCTCGGTGTACGGCATTACTCTGGCGGGTTGGTCATCCAACAACAAATACGCCATGCTGGGTGGACTGCGCTCCACGGCTCAGATGATCAGCTACGAGCTGGCCCTGGGCCTGGCGTTCGTCGGACCGATCCTGATTGCCGGCTCGATGAGCCTGCGCGAGATCGTCCTGGCGCAGCGCAGCGTGCCCTTCATCGTGTACCAGCCGCTGGGGGCGCTGATCTTCACCATCGCCACCATTGCTGAGACCAACCGCGCGCCGTTCGACATGCCCGAAGCGGAGCAGGAGCTGACTGCCGGCTATCACGTCGAGTATTCGGGGATGAAGTTCGCCCTGTTCTTCATGGCTGAGTATATCAAGATGATCGCGGTGTGCATGATCGGCGCGACGCTCTTCCTGGGTGGATATATGGGGCCCTTTGTGGACCGCTTCCCCTGGCTCGGTCCGATCTACCTGGTGCTCAAGGTGGGCGTTTTCCTGTTTGTGATGATCTGGCTGCGCGCCACGCTGCCGCGCATCCGGTACGACCGGCTGATGGCGTTCGGCTGGAAGGTGCTGTTTCCGCTGGCAATGCTGAACGTGGTGGGCACCGCTGTGGCGCTGGTCCTTCTGGGAGGTTAGCGCAATGCTGCGTGGATTACTGACCACCTTCAAATCGATGTTCGAGAAGCCGGTGACCATTCCATACCCGGAGGTCAAGCGGCCGGTGCGTCCGCGTTTCCGCGGGCGGCACGTGCTCAGGCGCTATGAGAATGGGCTGGAAAGGTGCATCGGCTGCGCGCTATGCGCCGCCGCCTGCCCGGCCGACGCTATCTTTGTCGAAGCGGCCGAGAACACCGATGAGCGGCGCTTTTCGCCGGGCGAGCGCTACGCCAGCACCTACGAGATCAATGTGCTGCGCTGCATCTTCTGCGGTTTCTGCGAGGATGCCTGCCCGACCGAAGCCATCGTCCTGGAAGATAACTACGAGCTGTCCTTTGAGGATCGCGCTCAGTCGATTTATACCAAGGAGAAGTTGTTGGTGCCGGTGCCGGAAGGAGGACGACCCACGCCGCAGCGGGTGACGCCGGGCAGCTTCGACAGGGCGGTGCCCGAGATGAAGGATCCACAGGATTAGGAGGCGGGGATGAACCCTGGTCTGCTCGTGTTCGGAGTGCTGGCCCTGGCGGCGGTGGGCACGGCTGCCGGGCTGTTGTTCAGCCGCAATTCGATTTATGCAGCGCTGTTTCTGATCCTGAATTTCACCACTGTGGCGGTGATCTACCTGTTCCTGGGTGCGCCGTTTATCGCCCTGGCGCAGATCAGCGTATACGCGGGCGCCATCATGGTGCTGTTCCTATTTGTGATCATGATGCTGGGCGCCGAGCGCCTGCCCGGAAGCGATCCCATGCGCTGGCAGCGCCCGCTGGCCTATCTGCTGGCCTTCACGCTGCTGGGCGAAGGCGGCTACGTCATTTACACCCTCAGCCGTGGGCTGGTGCCTTTGGCCGAAGCGGCGCGCGATTACGCCAGCCCGGCCGCCATCGGCAACCTGCTGTTCAGCAAGTATCTGCTGCCTTTCGAAATTACATCCGTCCTTCTGCTGGTGGGCGTGATTGGGGCCGTCGTGCTCACCAGAGCGGAGAAGACGCGCGGCTAGGGGAGGAGGGCATGGCGCCGGTTTCATTTTATCTGGGTTTATCCGCGGTACTGTTCGTGATGGGCGCGCTGGGCGTGCTGATCCGGCGCAACGCCATCGTAATCTTTATGTGCCTGGAGCTGATGTTCAATGCCGCCAACCTGGCTTTCGTGACCTTTGCCAGCTACTACAAATCACTGGATGGGCAGATCCTGGTCTTTTTCGTCATCACCGTGGCGGCGGCTGAAGTAGCCGTCGGTCTGGCGCTGATGGTAGCCATCTTCCGGTCCAAGCACAGCATTGATGTGGACCAGTTGAACAGCCTTAAGGGCTGAGCGGCGGGGAGCGTGTGCATGCTGCTGAGTGAAGCTGTAGCCAATGGAACTTTCTTCGGCCTGGCGCCGCTGGCGCTGGCCCTGCCGCTGCTTGGCCTGCTGGCCAACATGGCCTTCGGGCGCCGGTTGGGCGAGCGGGCCGCCGGTTGGGTCGCCAGTCTGGCCAGCGGTGGGGCATTCGTGACGGCTGTTTTGCTGGCCATCTCCCTGCAGGCACACCCCGAAGGGACGACGGTCGTCATCGCGCCGTGGTTCTCGGCCGGAGGCCTGGAGCTCAATTGGGCGATGAAAATCGACACCCTTTCGGTGACCATGATGCTGGTGGTGAGCGGGGTGGGCACACTGATCCACGTCTACGCGGTGGAATACATGCGCAACGACGTGCATCACAACGGCGACCCGGGACGCTACCCACGCTTCTTCGTCTTCTTCAACTTGTTCATCCTGGCCATGCTCGTGCTGGTCAGCGCCGACAGCTATCTGACCATGTTCGTCGGCTGGGAGGGCGTGGGGTTGTGCTCCTATTTACTGATCGGTTTCTGGTTCGAGAAGGGTCAGGATGGTATCGGCAACGCGCTGGCGGGCAAAAAGGCTTTTGTGGTCAACCGCATCGGCGATTTCGGCGTGCTGATCGCCATGTTTCTGCTCTTCTGGCAGTTCCACACACTGAGCTTCGATGGCATCTTTTCCCAGCTACAGCAGGCGAATCTTGCGGCGCTGCCGACTCTGGCAGCCTTCTTTCTGCTGATGGGCGTGGCGGGTAAATCGGCGCAGCTCCCCCTGTATGTATGGCTTCCGGACGCTATGGCAGGCCCGACGCCGGTCTCGGCGCTGATTCACGCGGCCACCATGGTCACAGCGGGCATCTACCTGGTAGCGCGTTCGGCGCCGATCTACCATCTGGTGCCGGCGGCGGGCGAGCTGCTGGCCTGGGTTGGCGCGGCGACGGCCCTGTTCGCTGCGCTGATCGCCATTGGTCAGTTCGACATCAAGAAGGTATTGGCTTATTCCACCATCAGCCAGCTCGGCTACATGGCGGCGGCGGTGGGTATGGGCGCATATACGGCGGGGCTGTTTCATCTGGTCACACACGCATTCTTCAAAGCGCTGCTCTTCCTGGGAGCCGGATCGGTCATCCAGGGGCTGGAGCGCGGGGCAGGTCAAGGTCACGGCGAGCATCTGGACCCTCAGGATATGCGCGCCATGGGCGGCCTGAGACGGCGCATGCCGCTCACCTTCTGGACATTCCTGATCGGCGCTCTCGCACTGGCCGGCATCGCACCGCTGGCGGGCTTCTTCTCTAAAGACGAGATCCTGGCTTTTGCTGCCGGTCACAGCCCCGGCGCACTCATTTTACTGATCGTGGCCGCTTTTCTGACGGCCTTCTACATGGGCAGGCAGGTCTGCATGGTCTTCTTTGGCGCACCGCGCAGCCTGGCGGCCGAGCACGCCGATGAGAGCCGCCCGGTGATGACCGTCCCGCTGGTCATTCTGGCGGCTGGCGCAGCCCTGGGGGGCCTGCTCAATGCGCCGGGGCGCCCGGTGCTGGAAGCCTGGTTGGAGCACACCTTCGGAAGCGGCGAGGCGGGCGGCTTCGTGCTGCCGCTCGCCGCAACGGTCCTGGCGCTGGCGCTGATCGCCGGCGGACTGGCCTGGCGGGTCTACCGTCGGCTGCCGGATGGTTTCGGCGCTGACGATCCCCTGCGGCGGATGTTGGGTCCAGTTTTCGTCGCCTTCGAGCGCAAGTTTTGGGTGGACGAGCTATACGGCTGGCTGATCGTGCATCCTTACCAGGCGCTGGCCGGCTTCCTGGCGAAACCGGTGGATGCCGGCGTGATTGATGGCATCGCAGCCGGGCTGGCCAACGGAACCCGTGTTCTGGCGGGCCACCTGCGCAGGCTGCAGAACGGCTTTGTGCGCGCTTACGCCCTGTTCGTGCTGGCTGGCGTGGTCGTCATGCTGGCTTACCTGATCACACGCTGACAGGTGAAGAATGGACGTGCTGCTGAATCCTTTGTTCCTGGTGATCTTCGCCCCGCTGGCCGGCGTTGCGGTGATTGCGTTCATACCGGCCGGGCGCAAGACGGCTATCCGCTGGGTCGCTTTGATCACCACGCTGGCCGAATTCGCCCTTTCGTTATGGGCGCTGAGCCTCTTCCGTGCCGGAGAAGCGGGCCTGCAATTGGCCATCGAGCGGCCCTGGTTAAGCCTGGCGGGCGTGCCGGTGCGCTTCCACCTGGGGGTGGACGGGCTGAGCATCCTGCTGGTGCTGCTGACCACTTTCCTGACGCCCATCGCCATTCTATCCACCTGGGAGGCGGTTCAGGAGCGGGTGAAGGGCTTCATGGTGTGGTTCCTGTTGCTCGAAGTGGGCATGCTGGGCGTCTTCCTGGCCATGGATCTGGTGTTGTTCTACATATTCTGGGAATTCGCCCTGATTCCCATGTACCTGCTGATCGGGGTATGGGGCGGCGAGCGCCGGGTGTACGCAGCGGTCAAGTTTTTCCTCTTCACCATGGCCGGTTCGGTATTGATGCTGCTGGCGATCCTCTGGCTGGGCCTGCAGAGCGGCACTTTCTCTCTGCCGGAGTTGATTGGCGGCGGCAAGATTCCGACCGGAGCACAAATCTGGCTATTCCTGGCCTTCGGCCTGGCTTTCGCCATCAAGGTGCCCATGTGGCCGCTGCACACCTGGCTGCCGGATGCACACACCGAGGCGCCCACCGCTGGATCGGTCATCCTGGCTGGCGTGCTGCTTAAGATGGGCGCGTACGGCTTTCTGCGCTTCAATCTGGAGATGTTCCCGCAGGCGGCGGTAAGGCTGGCGCCGTGGATGGCAGCGCTGGCGGTGGTGGGTATCCTCTATGGCGCGGCGGTCTCGTATACGCAGACCGATTTCAAGCGCCTGGTGGCCTATTCATCGGTCAGTCACCTGGGTTTCGTGGTGCTTGGCCTGTTCGCCCTCAACCCGCTCGGATTGCAGGGATCCATCCTGCAGATGGTCAACCACGGCCTGAGCACAGGCGCTCTCTTCCTGCTGGTGGGCGTGATCTACGAACGGCGGCACACGCGCGAGATGGCGGCCTTCGGCGGATTGTGGAAGGTGATGCCGCTGTACGGCGCGATCATGCTGGTAGTGACCCTGTCCTCGATGGGGCTGCCCGGGCTGAACGGTTTCGTGGGTGAATTCACCATTCTGGCAGGGGCTTTCGGATCGCAAGCTCTGGCCAGCCCGTGGTTCGCCGGCGCGGCAGCGCTGGGCGTCATTCTGGCGGCGGTTTATCTGTTGGTCATGTTCCAAAAGGTTTTCCTGGGTCCGGTGAAGCATACGGAGAATCTGAAGCTGAAGGATTTGAACGCGCGGGAGGTCGTCACCCTGGCGCCGCTGCTGGCGCTGATCCTGTGGATCGGCCTTTACCCGAAGCCGTTTTTCGATCTGATGGCGCCGTCGGTCAATAGCCTGGCTGCGCTGTTACAGAACGCCGCATTGGCGATGCATTAGGGAGACGAACCATGAACACCCATGATCTGATTTCGATCACTCCCCACATCGTCCTGGTGGCGTGGGCGGTGGCGCTGCTTCTGGCTGATCTATATATCCCGGCGGAGCGCAAGAGCCTGACCGCATTGCTGGCCGCGGCTGGCCTGGCTGTCGCGATGGGATTGGAGCTGGCCCAGGCTGGCCGGTCGTTTACGGGGTTCGGCGGGATGATCGTGGTGGACGGCTTCTCGGTTTTCCTTAACACGCTGTTCCTCGCCAGCGGATTGGCGGGCGTGGCGCTGGCTTACAACTACTTGAAGCGCATGGGCATCGAGCGGGGCGAGTACTATGTGCTGCTGATGATCTGCATCAGCGGCATGATGCTGATGGGCTCGGCCGGCGATCTGATCGTGGTCTTTCTCGCGCTGGAGCTGCTGTCGATCCCGCTGTATGTACTGGCCGGGTTTGCCCGTCCGAAGCTGGAATCGGAGGAGGCCGCGCTGAAATATTTCCTGTTGGGCGCCTTCGCTTCAGGTTTTGTGTTATACGGCATCGCCCTGATCTACGGCGCCACGAACGCGACCGGCCTGGAAGCGATTGTAGCTGCTGTGTCGAACGGCAGCGTCAACACCCCGCTGTTTCTGATCGGCGCGGGTCTCTTCCTGGTCGGTTTTGGTTTCAAGGTGGCGGCCGTGCCTTTCCATATGTGGACGCCGGACGTATATCAGGGCGCGCCCACACCGGTGACGGGCTTCATGGCGGTGGGGGCCAAAGCGGCCGGCTTCGCGGCTCTGCTGAGGGTCTTCGAGGTGGCTTTTCCAAGCCTCGTGGCCGGGATGACGCCTGTGCTCTGGGTTTTGGCGGTATTGACCATGCTGGTGGGCAACGTGGTGGCCATTGCCCAAAGCAACATTAAGCGTATGCTGGCCTATTCCAGCATCGCCCATGCCGGCTACCTGATGATGGCCTTTGTCTCGTTCGGCGACGGCAGCGCATCGGCCAATACCGTTGCCTCGGTGCTGTTCTACCTGACGGCTTACGCCCTGACCAGCTTTGGCGCCTGGGCGGTCGTGGCGGCTGTCGAGCGGGGCGAGGGGCGGGGGCTGGAGCTGGAGGATTACGCCGGACTGGCCGGCAGGTATCCGTTGCTGGCGCTGTCAATGATGGTCTTCATGCTCTCGTTCATCGGCGTGCCGCCCAGCCTGGGATTCTGGGGCAAGTTCTATTTATTCCGCACGGCCATTCAAGGCGGACACCTGGATCTGGCCATCTTCGGTGTGCTGGCTTCATTGGTCTCGGCTTATTACTATCTGCGGGTGATCGTGCTGATGTATATGCGCGAGGGTCAGCCGCAGGCGCTGCGCGAGCCGTGGCTGAATCTGGTAGCGGGGGCGGCGGCGTTTGGCACCGTGGCAATTGGCCTTATCCCTGGTCCACTGTTCGATCTGGCGGCGCAGGCGGTGCTGAGGGTATTTTAATCAATCGAGGGAAAGATGAGCTAATAATAGGCGGGGTAAGAAATATACTCCCCAGGCAAGCAGATTGTGCTTGCAAAAAGCTCACTTTCCCTCGGCATTTTCATTGTAACCACTGATGGAATTTTTTCAAGACCCTCTTTAATTTTTTAAAGGACGGGATGGGCGGCAATGGAGGGCGCCGCAATTTCTCCTTCCGCGCCCGCGGCGCTTAATTTTTCACGGTGCCATCCCTGCGAGCGTTCTGCTGAGACCGGCGAAGCAGAAAGGATGGTTTTTGCCAGCCGAGCCGCGGATGTTCGGTCTGAGCAGGCGAGGGTGTTTCGAAATAGGTGACCGGTTACGAGGGTTATCCGTCAGACGGGATCGGATTGGAAATACAATCGCTGGGTCAATCTCCAATGCAATGCTAAAATAGTTGTATCCATCAAGTCGCTCCTGGCGGGAAGAGCGCAGGAATGGAAGTTGGCCTCATCCGGGGTTTTATGAAAGGAGGTCTTATGGGAATCAAAATCGTGACCGATACCACAGCGGGGCTGCCGCCGAGCTGGACCGAGGCGCACGGCGTCCACGTGCTGCCGCAGTTTGTGATCTTTGATGAAATCAGCTACCGTGACGACACTGAGCTGGACACGGCCGAATTTCTGCACAAACTGCGCACACAATCTGGATTGCCCAAGACGGCTGCACCGCCCCCGGCGCTCTATCATCCTATCTTCAGCCGGCTGTTATCCGAAGGACACGAGATATTGGTGCTGGCGCCTTCGGCGGACGTCAGCGGCACCCTGCGCAGCGCAGAGACGGCCGCGCAGGAGTTCCCGAACGGCAAGATCCACGTATATGATACGCGCACCGTCGCCGCGCCCTTTGCTACCATGGTGATGCTCGCCGAGCAATGGGCGGCGCAAGGGATGAGCGTGGAAGAGATTCTGGCCCGGCTGAAGAAGCTGTTGGAACGCCAGGAAGTGTATTTTGTGGTCGCCACTCTGGAATATCTGCGTCGCGGCGGGCGGATTGGCGGCGCCAAGGCGCTGATCGGGGGAATCTTGCAGGTCAAGCCGATTTTGACCCTGCGCGACGGGCATGTGGAACCTTTCGAGCAGCAGCGCACCCAGAAGCGTGCGATCAGCCGGGTGGTCGAACTGGTGCTGGAAAGATGCCCACCGAGGACGGAATGTTACCTGAGCGTGATGCACGCCGGGGCGGAGGACGAGGCGCAGGAGATGGCGGCGCGCTTCCGCGAGGCGCTCGCGCTGAAAGAAGTACCGATCTATCTGCTGCCGCCCGCCATCGTGGTGCACAGCGGCCCGGGCGTGTTAGGGGTCAGTTTTTTCAGGCCGGAAGACTGACGCCGGACGTCATGAGCGCCTCTCCCTTTTCCTGAACCGGGAGAAGGGAGAGGTTTATTTTTATTTCCCGTGCGAACCGTCTCGAACTGGCCATTCGCCCAGCGTGAAACTGGACACCCGCGTCTTGCGTAGATCGGGTTGGCAGGTTCATATTCGAAGCAGGCGGCATCGGTTGTGAAGACGGGATGCATCCCAAGGACCAGCAGAGTTGAATAAATTTAATATAGACATTGAAATAGTGAAATAAAGTATTGACAATATCAATATCCGTGGTAGAATAATTCATAAATTATATTAGCCGATTAAACTTTATCTCAGGCCCGGATTGGTTGAAACGGCAGAACAGAGATGTGGTGAGCGCTGATGTGTGAGTCAGACCCGGGATCTGGCAGGAGAGGAGTGAGGAAGAGATGGGCGAATGGGCAATCGAAGCCGACCAACTGGTTAAGAAATTCGTGCGGCGTCCGTCACAGAAAGAGAACGGCGGCCAGGCAGGCAAAAATGCAGACGAAAGTTCGGCTGGATCAAGGAATGAGAAGCGCGTCCTGCGTTTATTCGCTCGACGGCAGGCCAAAGTCTGGTTCACAGCCGTGGACGGCATTGACCTGCGTATCCATGAGGGCGAGATCTTCGGCCTGCTGGGGCCGAATGGTGCCGGGAAGACCACAACCATCCGCATGCTGTGCACGCTGCTTGAGCCGACCAGCGGCACGGCGCGGGTGAACGGCTACGACATCCGCAAACAGGCCAACCTGGTGCGTCAGAGTCTGGGCACCGTGCTGGCGGGGGATCGCAGCATTTACTGGAAGCTGAGCGCCCGTGAGAATCTGGAATATTTCGCCGCGCTCTACCACATCCCGCCGGCAGCGGCTCGCAAACGCATCGGCGAGCTGCTCGAGCGCATGCAGCTCAGCGAGCGGGCCAACGATCTGGTAGAGAAATACTCGACCGGAATGAAACAGCGGGTGGCCATCAGCAAGGCGCTGCTGGCGCGCCCGCCCATCGTCCTGTTGGACGAGCCCACCCTGGGACTCGACCCCCAGGCTGCCCGTCAGGTGCGCGAACTGATCAAGGAGCTGCGCGCGGAAGGCCACACCATCTTGCTCACCACTCATTACATGGAAGAGGCCGACCAGCTTTGCGACCGCATCGCGATCATCGATCAAGGCAAGATTATCGCCCTGGATGCCCCGGATGCGCTCAAGGAGCGCATCCATCAGAAAGACGTCATCCGCCTGGAGGTGACGGGGTGGAATGGGGAGCTCGATGTTGCCATCCGGCGCATGGCGCAGGTGGAGCAAGTCGTCAGCCGCTCTCTGGATGAGCAGACCCTGTGGGAGGTGATCATCCAGACAGCCAACAGCCGGGCGATCCTGCCGGGTATGGTCGAGCTTATCAACCACAACGGCACCCGGCTGGTCAATATGAACGTGGTCAAGCCCACTTTGGAGGATGTGTTCATCAGCCTGACGGGCAAGGCGCTACGGGATTAGGGGCCGACATGGCTGCGACGGTTCGGCCCATCCTTTCGTCTAACTCGTCCCCCCGGCCCGGCCTCAGCGGCGAATTGCGCGCGCTGGCGGCGGTTGCGCGGCGTTCCTGGCTGCTGTTCGTGCGCTATCCAAGCTGGGTGATCGCTTTCTTCATCTGGCCGCTCATCTTCCCGCTGTCGTATTTTCTCACCGGGCGCGCGCTGGCAGGGCCGGACGGGAGCGGTTTGAAGCTTTTCGCCCAGGCGGCGGGAACCAGCGATTTTCTCGGCTTCATCGCCATCGGCACCATGGTGTGGATGTGGCAGAACGTGGTGCTGTGGAACGTGGGCACCGATCTGCGCGAGGAGCAGATGCGCGGCACGCTGGAGACCAACTGGCTGACGCCCGCCTGGCGTTTCTCCTTCCTGCTGGGCAGCAGCTTCACCCACATGGTCACGATGATTTTCTTCATGCTGGTCGCCGGGTTGGAATATGCGCTGATCTTCGGGGTGCGTTTTCAAGGCAGTCCGCTGCTGACGCTGCTCATCATCCTGGTCTCCATCCCATCGATCTATGGACTGGGCTTTGCCTTTGCCAGCCTGGTGATCACCGCCAGGGAAGCCAACGCCTTCGTGTTCCTGGTGCGCGGCTTGGTGATGATCTTTTGCGGGATCACCTTTCCGCTTAGTGTGATGCCGGGGTGGATGCAGGCGGTGGGATACTGCCTGCCGTCCACGTACACCATCCATGCCATGCGCGCCGTTTTGCTCAATGGAGCTGATTTTAGCGCCATCCTGCCCGATTTGCAGGCTCTGCTCCTGTTTGGGATCGCTCTGCTGGCGGCTGGTTACCTGCTGTTCAACTGGATGGAACGCCGCTCGCGGCAGACCGGCGCAATCTCTCAATATTGAATCATACAGGTGTGGAGATGGACGCGAATCGCAACAGCCTTTCTAAATCTGATCGGGTTTCCCACCTGCGCGCCTTGGTCGCCATTGCGCGCAAGGATTGGATCATTTTCTGGCGCTATCCGCTCAATGCGGCCTCACAGATCGTCCAACCGCTGGTGTGGCTGGCGCCGGTGTTCTTCATGGGCAGGGCCTTTTCATCGAACGGCCAGGCGTTAGGCTTCGCCGGCTACAGCGGCACGACGGATTACATGTCCTTCATCATCCTGGGTACGGCGCTGAGCAGCTTCATCGGAGCGGTCTTTTGGGGCATGGGGTTTGCCCTTAAGAACGACATGGACGCCGGCGTGCTGGAGACGAACTGGATGGCGCCGGTGCCGCGCGTCCTGTTGCTGGTGGGCCACACGCTGGCCAATATGCTGATCACGTTGGCGACCATGCTGGGCATGCTGGCGGGGGCCACACTGCTGTTCGGTTTCCACCCGACCGGCAACGCCCTGGCGGCCATCCTCAGCGTGATCCCCATGCTGATCGGCCTATATGGGTTTGGCTTCGCCTTTGCCGCGCTGGTGCTGCTCATGCGCGAGGCCAATACGCTGGTGGACGTGGGCAATTTTCTGGTGCAGACCTTTTCGGGCGAGAGCTTCCCGGTGAATTCTTTACCGCGCGGGCTGCTGCCGGTGGCGCTGGCGCTGCCCACCACGTATGGATATGATCTGGCGCGCGGCTGGCTGCTGAAGACACACACACTGCTGCCGCTCAACGTGGAGACCGGCATCCTGGTGGTGAGTATGCTGGCGTTGGTCTGGGTGGGCCTGTACGTCTTTCGCGGATTGGAACGCCGGGTGCGGACACTGGGCACGCTGGGGCAGCATTGACCGATCCGGACGGAAAACGGGGATATCGCGGCACATGCGGTACAATAGGAATATCTGCAAGCCGTTGGGGGAGGGACGCTGCCCCCAACTTTTTTAATATGTGTGATATTGCTTATGAGCGAGGTGCGCGTATGGGCATACTGACCGAGGACATGAAACGTCTCATCCGCGAGCAGTAATTGGGCTTCGCGGCCAGTGTAACCCCGGATGGCAAGCTCAAGCTCTCTCCCAAAGGCACGACCACGTATTGGGATGATGATCACCTGATCTTTGCTGACTTGTGCTCTCCGGGCACCGCGGCGAATCTGCGCCACAATCCAGCGGTGGAGATCAATGTGGTGAACTGGTTCGCGCGCCAAGGGCTGCCGCTTCAAGGGCACGGCGCAGGTGTTTTCCGAAGGAGAAGAATTCGAGCGTTTGAAGGATTATTTCAGCCGGCAGGGGGTATTCGACGCACACAGGCGCATCCATAGTTCGAGCGCTGATCGCGCCGGGATACGATCGGAATGTGAGCGAAGAGCAGGTGCGAGCGGGGTGTGAACGGCATTACACGAGATACGGCCGCGAAAGAGCGTGGAATAAGGTAGAAGAGATCTCGAAACCCAATATTGGCGAGAAAAAAAAGGGCTATGGCGAATCAATCTGGAGCGAAGGAAAATAAAGCGGGCCGTCAGGCAGCGGTCACGCTCAGCTTCCTGGCTGAGCCAGGCGACATGAATGTCATGGGAAAGGTGCATGGCGGCGTGGTGATGAAGTGGATCGACCAGGCGGCCTATGTCTGCGCGGTGGGCTGGAGCGGGCTGCCCTGCGTTACGGTATATGTGGGCGGCATCCGCTTCTACCGCCCGATCCTGATTGGCAGCCTGGTGGAGGTGCGCGCCCGGCTGATTTACACCCACCGCACCAGTATGCATTTCGCCGTGGACGTGAGCGCGGGAGATCCAAAGGAACGCATCTTTACCAAGACGACCCACTGCGTGACCGTCTTTGTGGCTCTCGATGAGCAGGGCCGACCGGCCCAGGTGCCCAAATGGGTGCCGCGCAATGATGAGGAGGCTGCGTTGGAGCGTTACGCTCTGCGGCTGGTCGAGCTGCGCCGGGGCATCGAAGAAGAAATGCGCCCCTTTATTTTGGATACGTGAGGCGGGCGAGCCGGGGTGAACGCATCTGCAATAAGAGGGGATGGAACAGGAAGGTACGGCGCGCTTCAGCGGTGATCAGGGCGTCATTTCGATGGACAGCGCGAGGTGGTAAGTATGGATTGGAAGAAATGCGGCTCAGAGCATCAAAGGATCAGGGCGGGATGGAAGCAAACGAGGAGATAGAGCTCGAAGAACGAATTGTGGAACGCCTCGCGCGCGGGGCGAAACGGAATGAGCTCGTCGAAGAGGTTGTCCTGGAACGCGGCCTGACATGGAACGAGGCTGAGGCGCTGGTCGAGCGCGTCGCCCAAGATCACGCCCTGCGTATTGCCGGGCGGCAGATGCCCTATGGAGTGCTGCTGGGCCTGGTTCTGATCCTTGGCGGGCTGGCGCTGGTAGCGGTCAGCCTCGCCCCATGGGCGGACACGCTCTGGCGGACGCTGATCGAGCGCGGCGACGTATGGGGGGCGATCGCGGAAGCCTTCGATTGGACGATCAATCTGCCGCGCTTTGGAGTGGGGGTCGTTTTGCTGATTGGCGGGATCATTTACTTGCGCCGCGCGTTGCGAGGATTGAGATCCTCGTGGGATTGAAAGTAAGGCGAGATGGCGAGGGTTACTTCTTATTTCTCGGCGCTGTCACTTTTGGCTGATTGGCCATACAGTATAATTTCCGATTAGCAAGAATAAATCTCTCCTTGGGAACGAATCCATGCTCATGCTCTGGCAAATCTTCTGGTTGTTCACCCGCGTGGCTATCTTTTCGTGGGGCGGCGGACCGGCTTCCCTGGCTCTGATGCAGCGGGAGACCACCTCCGTCGGCTGGGTCACCACCGACGAATTTGCCGATGCGGTGGCGTTCGGCAATGCCCTGCCCGGTCCGATCGCGCCGCAGGTGTCAGCCTACGTGGGGTATAAGCTGGCGGGCGTACCCGGCGCAGTGGCAGCGGCGACCGGGACAGTGGTGCCAACCACCCTGTTGATGCTGGTCATGATTGCCTTTTTCTTTGGCATTAAGAACAGCAAGACGATTCAGGCCATGCTGAGCGCGGTGCGTCCAGTGGTGGTTGGACTGCTGTTGTGGACGGCATATGACATGATGCGCTCGGTGTTTGGCGTGGGCAAACTGGATTGGGGGCAGGCCCTGCTGCAAGGGTGGGATAAGGCGCTCATCGCCCTGGCCTCTTTTGCGCTGCTCGTGTTCACCAAGGTCAACCCGGTTTTCGTGATCATCGCGGCAGCAATCCTGGGATTCTTCCTTTACCGATAATCGACAATCGAAATGCAGCACCGACGGCTGTTCTGTTCAGATGATCCCGGCTGTTGATCGGCGTTCGCGCCAACGCACATTTTATCGCGGGTCTGAGGCTCAAGAAAAATTAATTGAAGTGACACGGGGGTATGCAATGAATGTGGACGGGTACCATATCGCTGTTGTCATCCCGGCATATCAGGCGCAGAACACGATTCGCGCAGTCATTGAAAAGCTGCCAGAGTTCATTCGTACGATCGTGGTGGTGGATGATTGCAGTCGAGATGATACAGCCCAGATCGTAGAACGTATGGCGGCAACTGATACGCGCATACATCTCATCAGGCACGAACACAATACCGGTGTGGGCGGAGCCGTGTTAGATGGCTTTCATGCTGCCTACGATTTGGGCGCCGATCTGATTGTGAAGATGGATAGCGATGACCAGATGGATGCGCGGTATTTGCTGCCATTGATCAAACCCATCCTCAGTCAGAAAGCCGATTATACCAAAGGCAATCGTTTTCTGCACACGGTTGAGCTGAGACAGATGCCTTTGATTCGACGAGTTGGCAACATCGTCTTGTCTTTCCTCACTAAATTGAGCAGCGGCTACTGGAACATCTTCGATCCCACCAACGGCTACATCGCCATCCACGCTTCATTGATGCCCTGGCTGCGTGAAGAAAAAATCCATAGACGCTTCTTCTTCGAAATAAGCATGCTGTTGCAATTGGGACTGGTGCGCGCTGTTGTCAAGGATGTTTATATCCCCGCCAGATATGGTGAGGAGAAGAGTACTCTTTCCGAATTCGAAATCCTCACAACATTTCCATTTTTACTTTTAAAGGGTTTCATCGAGCGAGGCATTGTACAGTATTTTATCCGCGACTTCAATGTTATCTCCCTATTCATTCTGACAAGCCTTCCACTCACATTATTCGGTTTTATTTTTGGTATTTACCACTGGTGGCTTTCTGCCACGACGGGCATCCCTGCCACCACAGGGACGGTGATGGTGGCGACCATTCCATTTGTATTGGGCTTGGAGCTGCTCCTACAATCCTTAGTATTGGATATCCAGAATGTACCCACCACACCCATACAGGATGTTTGAGCAATTGCTTTTTGTATCCATTGGGGTCATGCATTGTGAAGAATGTTACTGGCCAATTACCTTGCTGCTGATTCACAATCTATGGCCAATTTACTTTAAGGAGAAAGACGATGCATCCAGCGGAGGGGATCGGAAACTACCTGGGCATACTGAAGGTGCGTGAGGCCGGCCGGCGGCGAGAGCTGACCATCACCGGTGGGTTGTTCCTGCTATCTTTCCTTGGCTTCATCGCCAGCGGCCTGCTGACCAGGCCGAACAGCAATTCGGTGTACATCAGCGGCGGTTTGGCGGCGGTTCTGGGATTGATCTATGTGATGGCCTGGGTGCGGCTGGAGATCCTGCGCCATTCCATCGAGGTGCTGGATCATCTGCAGAAAATTCTGGGCGGCTCCACCTGGTAGACCGGGGCTTTGGAGGGGTGCGCAGCCGGCTTATGCCGGTGCATTGCCGCCCTTTACCTGCCGTCCAAGCGGGGGTAAATTATCGTCATGGCTCCCCGACGGCGCAGGCGCAGTTATCCGGCTCTGGTTGGGTTGGCCCTGGCGGGCGCATTGTACGCCGGGCTGGTTGAAAACCTGGGTGTATTGACCGGCGCCAGCCGCCTGGATGGATCGATCGGGGTGGTGCTGGGGCTGTACATCTGCTCGCACCCCGTGGCAAACCTGCTGGATATGCTGCTCTTTGGGAGAAGTTCGCTGGTGGTGACATCGTCGCGGCGCGCCACGATTGCATGGGTGGCGTCCAACCTGGCCGTACTGGGGGTGGGCTGGTTCGTAATCATGCTGGGAGCCACGCGCTTTACGGCTGTCTAGGCATCTCGAGTTCAAAGGGTCTTTTTATCCATTCTGAGAATAAAAGGGAGGTGACCGATAAAAGCGTTCCGTAATCCTGCCGATGTCCATGCACCCATCGGCGGCTATACCCACCCGATCGAGGCAGGAGGAGCGGAGCGCTGGCTGGTCCTCTCCGGACAGGTGAGCAAGACGGAAGGAGGATAGCATGCTCCCGGTTCAAACGGTCGTGAATTACATCCAGCGGGCGGCACCTGAGCTGCAGGAAATCATTCTGGAGTTGCGGAATGTCATTGCCGAGGCGGCGCCCCAGGCCAGCGAGGTCATCCAATGGGGCGGGTTGAGCTACTACGATGCAGGGCGCGGTGGAACGGTGAGCGCCGCCATCTGTCAGATCGGCATTGAACGCGACCACGTGCGCCTGGGATTCGTCCATGGCGCCTTCCTACCCGATCCAATGAAGCTGTTGCAAGGAGAGCGCAAGTACAAACGCTTTGTTAAAATCACCTCTTACAAGGATGCTCCATGGGAGGATCTAAAGAAACTGGTGGCCGCGGCCGCGCGATTCGACCCACGCGCGTTGAAGATGCGCTGAGGCATCTGGACAAGAAATGAGCGTTTCTTTATAGAGGAGGGGTGGGGATGAGAAAGAATGGCGGACGATTCGCGCGCAGGGCGGCAGTTACCCTGTTGCTGCTGGCGGCCTGGCGCGTCTACAGCCGGCGCACGCGGGAGCGCGTTCCCGGGCGCGAGGGGATCGAAGATGCAGCTTCATCGCAGGCGTTCGCGCTCATGACGCGCACCCCGCCTTTCCGCTGGTTGCGCGAGTTCGTGGTGCGAGGGGCGCTGGCATTACAGAGCCGCGGCGAGGCCCTGGACCTGGGCTGTGGGCCGGGCTATCTGGCTGTACGGCTGGCGCAGCAATCGCCGGAGCTGCACGTCGCCGGGATCGACCTGTCCGAGGAGATGCTCAACCTGGCGCAGGAGCATGCCCGGCGCGCGGGTGTGGAACAGCGTACGACCTTCCGGCGGGGAGATGCACGCCAAATACCTTTCCCGAACGGCTCGCTGGACCTGGTCGTCAGCACGTTATCGCTGCACCACTGGAGCGACCCGGTAGCGGCGCTGGACGAGATCGCCCGCGTCTTGAAGCCGGGCGGTGGGTTTTATATTTTCGATTTGCGCCGCGACATGTCCGCGCCGTTTTACCTGCTGGTGTGGACGGCCACGCAATTCGTCGTTCCAGCAGCGCTGCACCGCATCAATGAGCCGATGGGGAGCCGCAATGCAGCCTACACACCGGAAGAAGTGAGGGCGCTGGCCGAGCGCTCGCGGTTGAGCGGCTGGCAGGTCAGCGCAGGGCCGATGTGGGTGGCGCTGGAGGGTAGATTGTTGTGAAACTGTGCTGCCACGAAGAGCGCAAAGAGAACGAAGGGGATGCCATCAAAGCCCGGTAACTGTTGTGCGGTGATTCATGCACGTCGTCGGTTACAATTGACATATGCCCAAGAACTGCATTTATTTCGGCGACAACCTGCCCATCCTCCAATCCCTGCCGGGCGAATCGGTCGATCTGATCTACATCGACCCGCCGTTCAACACCGGCAAGGTTCAGAGGCGCACGCAGATACAAGCGGTGCAGGTGGATGACGGCGGGGACCGCACAGGTTTCGCCGGACGGCGCTACCGCACCATCCCACTTGGCCGTCGGCAATATGCCGACCTGTTCGATGATTATCTGGCGTTCCTCGAGCCGCGCCTGGAGGAAGCCTATCGCGTGCTGGCGCCGCACGGCAGTCTGTACTTTCACATCGATTACCGTGAGGTGCACTATTGCAAGGTGCTCCTGGACGGCATCTTCGGGCGGGACTGTTTCCTGAACGAGATCATCTGGGCTTACGATTACGGCGGGCGCACGCGCAAAAAATGGCCGGCCAAGCACGACAACATTCTCTTTTACGTCAAGGATCCGCGGCGATACACCTTCGACCTGGAAGCGGCCGGGCGCATTCCTTACATGGCGCCCGATCTGGTCGGCCCGGAAAAGGCAGCGCGCGGCAAATTGCCCACCGATACATGGTGGCACACCATCGTGCCGACCAACTCACGTGAAAAAACCGGCTATCCCACCCAGAAGCCGGCAGGAGTGATCCGGCGGATCGTGCTGGCCTCATCGCGGCCCGGCGACCTGGTGCTGGATTTCTTCGCCGGCAGCGGCACGACCGGCGCAGTTTGTCTGGAGTTGGGCCGGCGCTTCATCCTGGTGGATGACAATCTCCAGGCGCTGGAGGTCATGGCGAAGAGATTCGCGGGGGTGGAGGATATTCAGTGGATAGGGTACGAGCCGCCGATGGAGAAGGAATAAACGGGCGGAATCCTTTCGAGGGAGGTAAATTGGGGGAGATAACAGGTAAAGTCGAGACAATTTTAGCGGCCCTTCGCTCCCAGGCTAAGCCGGCCAGTTTGGCAGGCATGGCGCGCTTCGGGATCAACACGACCGGCACGCTGGGCGGCATTTCGCTGCCGACCCTGCGGCGCATGGCCCGTGCCTACCGCGGCGACCATCCCCTCGCGCTGGCGCTGTGGGACAGCGGCGTCCACGAAGCGCGCATCCTGGCCTCCATAGTGGACGATCCGCTCCAGGTCACCCCTGAGCAGATGGAGCGCTGGGCGGCGGAATTCGATTCGTGGGACGTATGCGACCAGGTGTGCAGCAACCTATTTGCCCGCACGCCTCATGCGGTCGAAAAGGCGCGCGCGTGGAGCGCGCGCCCGGAGGAGTTCGTCAAGCGGGCCGGGTTCACTTTGATAGCCGCCCTGGCGGTGCACGCCAGAACTATGCCGGACGATGTTTTCATGGAATTTCTGCCCCTGATTCGGCGCGAAGCAGCCGACCGGCGCAACTTCGTGCGCAAGGCGGTCAACTGGGCGTTGCGGCAGATCGGCAAGCGAAACGCGGTACTTCACCGCGCCGCCGTTCAGACGGCGCACGACATGCTGGCTTCGGGGGAACGCGCCGTACGCTGGGTGGCATCGGATGCGCTGCGTGAGCTGGGAAGCGAGGCGGTGCAGGAAAGGCTGGCAAGGGGGGCGAGGAGAACGCAATCACAGCGCTAGGCCCGTTGCGCGCAGCGGGCTTAGCAAGCATTGTGAATGATTGAGGCAGTCAGTTGACGGCGGGCGAGTACAATTTGCGGTGCACGATGCTCAGGGCGCGCACCTGCTGGGCGGCGTGATAGGAGGAGCGCACCAGAGGCCCGCTCTCCACCCACAGGAAACCGATTTCCAGCCCGTACTCTCTGATTTCGGCGAACTCGTCGGGGGTGTAGTAGCGTTCGATGGGCAGATGCATGCGGCTGGGCTGCAGGTACTGGCCCACGGTAAGGATGTCCACGCCCCACGAGCGCAGGTCGCGCATGGTGGCTTTGATCTCATCCATCGTCTCGCCCAGGCCGACCATAATGCCCGACTTGGTCAGCACCTCGGGGTCGAGCTTCTTGGCGTTGCTGAGGGTCGCCTCGGACCACTCGTAGCGGTCCTGCGGCTGGACGCGCTTGAACAGGCGCGGGACAGTTTCGACGTTGTGGTTGAGGATCTCTGGGCGGGCCTCCATGACGATGCGCAGGGCCTCCACGCTGCCTTTGAAGTCGGGGATCAGCACCTCGATCGAGCAGCCGGGCAGCACCTGACGTATGCGGCGGATCACGGCGGCGAAGACAGGCGCGCCGCCATCGCGGCGCTCATCGCGGTTCACGCTGGTGATCACCGCGTGCTGCAGGTTCATGGCTTTGACCGCCTGGGCCACACGTTCGGCCTCCAGCCAATCCATGGCCAGCGGCTGGCCGTGCTTTACATCGCAAAAACCGCAGGTGCGGGTGCACACGTCGCCCAGCATCAGGAAGGTAGCCGTGCCATGGCCCCAACACTCACCCATATTGGGACAGCCGGCTTCTTCGCAGACTGTGTGCAGGGATTTCTGGCGCATTAACCCCTGCAGCCACTGGTAGGTTTCGCCGGAAGGGGCGCGCACCTTGATCCACTCAGGGCGGCGCATGGGGGTGGTGTTGATCACCTGGGGATTAACTCTATCTCTGGTCGGAATACTCGGCATTGATCTCTCCTGCGCGAAGATTATATCACAGGCGCGCAACAGCCATCACGCCAGGCTGTAAAGCCGCGTCGCCAAATCAAAACGCGCAAGGGATCTTAGTTCGGTAAATTCCCTGGGGCAAAATTCCGGATTATCGTTCGCCGGTGATATAGCGCTCCAGATGCTGGATGGTGAACTCCTGGTCGGCGATGATTTCCTTGACCACGTCGCCGATGGAAATGATGCCGGCCAACTGATCGCCCTCCATAACTGGCAGGTGGCGCACGCGCCGGTCGGTCATCAGCGCCATGCATTCCTGGATGGTGTACTCGGGTGTGATGGTGATGACGTGGGTGGTCATAATCTGGCTGACCGGGGTTGTATCGGCGGGCAGACTCTGCAGGATCATCTTGCGGGCAGTGTCACGCTCGGAAAGGATGCCCACCAGACGGCCGCCGTCCATGACCAGCAGCGCGCCGATGTTTTTCTCAGCCAAGATGCGCACGGCCTCCCGCACCGAGGTTTGAGGGGACACCGACCAGACGTCGGCGCCTTTTTCGCGTAAGAGTAAACGCACGTTTTTCACAGCTTCCTCCCTGAACCAGTCAATTTACAGTTATTTTACAGGAAATGTCCAAATGATTCAAATTAGTGAATTTTATTACTGCGGCGAGCCTCCTTTGAGGGAGGCCGTTAATACCAGACAAAATACCTTGTAATAATCTGGAATTGTTTTATAATCGGCTAACCCTTGACAAGGATTGTATATTTTGGTCTGGACCTTTATCGGTTGTCACCCTTTCCCGGCAGTTGATCTGCACGCCAACACCCTCAGACGCGAAGCCGCTTCCCACGCTTCCGCTCTCAAATTGGTTACCTGGCCATGTTGCTGAAAAAATACACAGTTTTCATCCTGGCGGTGTTCGGTCTTGCCTCCATTCTGATCCTTTCTACGTGCGCAGGTGCAGGAACGGTCAGTCTGGCCAGTTCCACGGCGATCGTATACCTGCCGTCTATATTGAAGCAACCCTCGCCCACCCCATTGCCAACGGCCACTATGACGCCTACGCCGATTTCGGGTCCGTTCTCGGGGGCGATCACGACCTTCTCGCTCAGCAAGAAGGGTGGCAGCGATGTCATCCCGCACCAGATCGTGCGCACCGGCGATGATCGCCTATATATTTTCGGTTATCAGGGCGATCAATCCAAAACCCTAGTCGGCTACTGGACGACTTCTCCCGGGCTGCCGGCCAGTTCATCCGGCTTCGCCGGTTCGATCTCGCCGCTGACCTACCCGGCCAACATCATCTCGGTGGATGTGGTTTACGACGGCAGCAGCACGATCCACGTGATCACCAATACGGCCGACGGTAATTTAGTGGACAGGCCATTCAACATCGTCAGCAACACCTTTGCAACTGCGCAAATTCTGGCCAACAACGCAGCGACGCCCGGCGCAGGGATGTACGTGGGCACCTCGGGCGTTTCGGCCGGGATGGATATGAGCGGGATTCTGCACATCGCGTACTGGTCGAGCGGCAATCACATCACATACCTGGCCTATGACCCGAGCACGAAGGGCTACTCCCCGGTGAGCGGCCCGACTGTGCTCGATTCATCCGGCAACGCCAACCATCCAAGCCTGGCCGTCTCCCCGTTTGACCAATCAGTGACCGTTGCCTGGGTATCTCAAGCGACCAATCCGGCGCAAATCCTAGCCAGGACGAGGATCCAGGGTGGATCGTGGGGAAGCATTCAGAAGGTCAGCGCGGCGCCCGTGTGGACGAGCACCAATAATGGAATCAATATCGACCAGGGGCCCAGTCTGATCATCGATGGCGGCGGCGTGAGGCATCTGACCTACATCGAGAATTTCACCGCGTCCAATGTATATGGAAGAATCCATTACGTGGTGAACAGCGGCTCAGGTTGGAGCGACACAAATACTGGATTCTACAGCCACGACCCTGGGCTGGCTTTGAGCACGACGGGCGGGTTGTATATTGTCGGTCACGGCTATGATAATCTAGATCCCGCGCCGTGCAACAGCATGCAGATCATGTGCGTGATTAAAAAGAACTCGGACGGGAGCTGGGGGCCTCCTCAAGCAGTCGTCACCCCCTCTGGATCGAGCTCCTACGATTCGAGTCCTTCGATCAAGTGGTCGGTGATGGGTTTCAACCGTCCAGACGTGATCGAATTCATTTTTCCTGAAGTGATTTCGGGCGACTACAGCAACACAATCCTGCACTACGCTCGCATCGGGCCGTAATGCCATCCTTCTGTCTCACCTCATCCCCAAAGCCCTACCTCCGTCGCCTCAAGGAGAGGGGAAGGGATTTGGGGTCAGGGTGAGGCAGAAAAAGGGATGTCTTTTCCAGCACTGGCGTCTTACTCCGTAAAAGGCCGATCCTGATCCGCCCTGCGCACCTTCAGGCGGACGCCGTCGACGGCGACCACCTCCACACGCGAGCCGATGGGCAGCGGGTCATTCCTTTCGACCAGCTCGGCGGTCCACAGCTCGCTGCCGAGCTGAATGGTGCCGTCTGGATTGAGGACGGTGCGGGTGATGCCCACCTGGCCGGTCAGCCCTTCGCGCCCTGAGCGCACCGGAGCGCGCTGTGCGCGCAAGGCGAAGCGGATGATGGTGAAGAAGACCGCCGCAATGGCCAGCCCGGTGGCAACCACCAGCGGCACCGAGACGCGCTGGAAGGATGGCACTCCCGGCGAATTGAACAGCACCAGCGCACCGAGGATAAACGAGGCCACCCCTGCGGCGGTCAATGCACCGTGGGTGGGAGCTTTAATATCCAGCACGAACAGCACGAACGCGAGCACCAAAAAGACCAGGCCAAAGTAATTGACCGGCAAAAGACCCAACCCGTAGATGCCCAGCGCAAGGCATACCACCCCCACAAAGCCGGCCACCCAGCCGCCCGGGCTGGACAGCTCGATCAGGATGGCCTGAACGCCAATCGTCAGCAGGAGGAAGACGATGTTCGGGTCGGTGAGCATCAGCAAGAGCTGCTCGATCAGCGAGGGCGGGACCTCGACCACATTCGCATTGACGGTGTTCAGTGTGTGCGCTCCGTTGCTCGTGCGCAGCGTGTAGCCGTTGAGCTGGCGCAGCAGGTCGGGGATATCGGCGGCGATGAAGTCGATCAGACCGGCGCTTTTTGCCTCGCTGGCGGTGACCGACTTGGCCTGATCGATGGTGGCGTTGGCCAGGTCGATGGCCGTCTGACTGCGCTGCTGGGAGAGCGAGCGCGCCAGAGCCTTCATGGTCTCCTTGACCTTGAGCTGCTCGGTTTGGGTCAGGTCCTGTCCCTGAGCGCCGACCGGGCTGGCCGCGCCGATGACTGTCTGAGGAGCCATGGCGGCTGCGTCGCCCGCCAGGGTGACGATGGTACCCGCGCTGGCCGCCATAGCGCCGTTCGGCGCGACGTAAACCACCACGGGCACGCTGCTGCCGCGAAAATCCGTGGTAATCTGCGTCATGGCGTTGATGTCCCCGCCGGGTGTGTTCAACTGCACGATCAGCAGCTCAGCGCCTTGCTGCTCGGCAATGCGGATGCCGCGCTCCAGGTAGGTCTGCATGGCGGCGGTGATGGGTCCGTCGGCGTTTAAAACCAGCACCAGCGGATTGGAAGACTGCGCCCAGGCCGAGGCTGGCAGAACCAGCAGCCAGGCAACGACCCAGAGAAGAACCAGAAAACGTCTCCACATAATACCCTCCGCGGTGAATACGCCTGGATATGTCCATATTGATTATATCGCGGGCGGAGCGATGCGGCGGGACAATCGGTCCTGGCTCGGGAGAGTGGGGGAAGCGTGCGCATACATTTATAAATCACCTACACATTGTTAACGATCTTCTTGCAGACAGGGATTAAGCTGATAGCCATGAGAATAGCTATTATGGAGCAAGAAAGGAGCTAACCATGGCGAAAATTATCGGTATCGACCTAGGGACGACAAACAGCGTGGTGGCCGTCATGGAAGGCGGCGACCCGGTGGTCATCCCCACGGCGGAAGGATCCCGATTGCTGCCCTCGGTGGTAGCGTTCAATAAGAATGGCGAGCGTCTGGTAGGGCAGCCGGCCAAGCGTCAGGCGGTGATCAACCCCGAGAACACGATATTCTCGATCAAGCGCTTTATGGGCCGCCGTTACGATGAGGTTGAGACCGAACGTAAACTCGTTCCCTATCAGGTGGTGCGTGGACCGGCTGGAGATGCGCGGGTAAGGATTCCGATCACCGGCAAGGAGTACACCCCGCAGGAGATCTCGGCCATGATCCTGGCCAAACTCAAGGCGGATGCCGAAGCCTATCTGGGTGAGCCGGTGACGCAGGCGGTCATCACGGTGCCGGCGTATTTCAACGACAGTCAGCGCCAGGCCACCAAGGATGCGGGTAAAATCGCCGGTCTGGAAGTGCTGCGCATCATCAACGAGCCGACCGCTTCGGCCCTGGCATATGGTTTGGACAAGAAGAAGAATGAGCGCATCCTGGTTTGGGACCTGGGCGGCGGTACGTTCGACATCAGCCTGCTCGAGGTGGGAGAGGGCGTGGTCGAAGTGAAGGCCACCAGCGGGGACACGCACCTGGGCGGCGATAACTGGGACGAGCGCATCGTCAACTGGCTGGCCGACGAATTCAAGAAGGAGTACGGCATCGACCTTCGCCAGGACCGCCAGGCTTTGCAGCGCCTGCGCGAGGCGGCCGAGAAAGCTAAGATCGAGCTGTCCAGCGTGATGGAGACGGAGATCAACCTGCCGTATATCACCGCCGATGCGTCTGGCCCCAAGCATCTGCAAATGAAGCTCAGCCGGGCGAAGTTCGAGCAGATGACCGAGGATCTGGTGGAGCGCACGCGCGGACCCTTTGAAGCGGCTTTACGCGATGCGGGCATCTCGGTCGAGGACATCGATGAGGTGGTACTGGTGGGCGGGGCCACACGCATGCCCATGATCCAGAATCTGGTACGCTCGCTGACCCATAAAGAGCCCAACAAGTCCGTCAACCCGGACGAAGTGGTGGCGGTCGGCGCAGCCATTCAGGCCGGCGTGCTCAGCGGGCAGGTTAAGGATGTGCTGCTGCTGGACGTGACGCCGCTCTCACTGGGCGTCGAGACGCTGGGCGGTGTGATGACCACGCTGATCGAGCGTAACACCACCATCCCGGTGCGGAAGACGGAGGTCTTCTCAACCGCCGAGGACAACCAGACTGCGGTGGACATCCATGTGCTGCAGGGTGAGCGCCCGATGGCGGCCGACAACATGAGCCTTGGCCGCTTCCGCCTGGAAGGCATCCCGCCGGCGCCGCGCGGCGTGCCACAAATCGAGGTGACCTTCGACATCGACGCCAATGGCATCCTGAATGTGACGGCGCGAGACAGGGCTACGGGTAAGGAGCAGAAAGTCACCATTACGGCATCGACCAATCTATCCAAGAGCGACATCGAGCGCATGGTCGAAGAGGCCCGCAAGCACGAGGCAGAAGACCGCAGACGGAAAGAGCTGGCCGAAGCCCGCAACCAGGCAGATAACCTGATCTACCAGGCGGAGAAAAGCATGCGCGATTTGGGCGAGAAGGTGCCGTCGGCCACGCGCGAGGACATCCAGAGGCGCATCAACGAGCTGCGTCAGGCGACGCAGGGTGAGGATATCGCCCGTATCCGCAGTCTGAGTGAAGCTCTGCAAAGAGAACTCAGCACGATTGGCCAGCAGATGTACAGCCAGACGGCTGCCAGTGGGAGCGCGGGCAGCGATGGCCGCGGCGGCCAGTCCCCTGGCGAGGGCGAGGTGGTCGAAGGCGAGTTCAGGGAAGCTTAATCGGGAGCATGTTCATCCTCCTTCAGCCCCTTTCTTCCAGTTCATCGGGAGAAAGGGGCTTTATGTTGGCTGCAAGAGGCCAGCAGTCCGCATCTCTTTTCCCGCCAGAGGATGAAAGGATGGCCTGCAAACCTTACAGCCAGGAGAGGCGGAGCTTACAGGTCTAACAGTTTTGTGAACCGGCAGGTATGGTATACAGATTGCATCTTTGCGGGCAGATGATCACTGCTGGGGAGGAAACGACCTGATGCCCGTTGCCCGCTACATGTCCACTGCTCAAGCGACCGCCATGATCATTTCAGAAGCCCTCAAAAATCATGGATTGCCCGCCGAGGCGGCCCACTTTGTACTGGCCGAGACCCGTCCCGGTGCTGTATGGTTGTTCGTGGTCTTCGATCCGCAGTTCCTGCCATTCCTGGCGCCTTATCTTGGGGGAGCCCTGCAGCGCTGGATCGCGCTGGCTCTACCGGGCAGGCGGGTGCGGATGGCGCGGGGGGAGACGCCCCGCCTGGGCATCCTGCTCAGCCCGCCGGCCGGGCGCAAGAAATCCCTGCGCGGGCAGCCACCGCTGCCCCTGGAAATTCGCTAGAACAGGGGCCCGAAACCCCATCTTCCCGCGGTGATATAATGCGGGCATGCGCAAGGCCATTTTGATCGTCTTCACCGCCGGCGCCAGCCTGCTCATTGCAGCCGTCGCACTGTACCAATTGCCTCCCGTGCATGAACGCCTGGCCTGGCGCATCGACAACCTGCAGGCCAAGCTGCTCTACGCAATCCGCCCACCCGAAAAGGTGATCTTCGTGCCGCAGGATCAGGTGGCCGCCATCGTCGCCGCCACGCTGCAGGCGCTCACGCCCAGTCCCACGCCGACGTCCAGCCCGACTCCACTCGCTTCGTCGGCCACACCTGCGCCCAGCGCCACCCCTACGCTCCAACCCACCCCTATTCCTGCCACGGTCGACCTGGGGGGCATCAAGCACGAGTACCAAAAATGGAACAACTGCGGGCCTGATACGCTGGCCATGGCGCTCAGCTTTTGGGGGTGGAAGGGCAATCAATACGATACACGCGCCGTACTGCGCCCCAACGATCGCGACAAGAACGTCATGCCCTATGAGATGGTGGATTATGTCAATCAGGAGACGGAGCTGAAAGCCGTCTATCGCGAAGGCGGCGATTTGGATCTCCTCAAGCGGCTGATCGCCGCCGGCTTTCCGGTGGTGATCGAAAAAGGCTTCGAGGTCCCTGACGAAGGCTGGATGGGCCATTATCTTGCCCTGAACGGGTACGATGACGGAAAAGGCGTCTTTATCACCCAGGATTCGTACATTGGTCCCAACCATCCGGTGGCGTACGATGCACTGTATAACGACTGGCGCGCGTTCAACTACACTTACATCGTGATCTATCCGCGCGAGCGCGAGGTCGAGGTGCAGGCGCTGCTGGGAGCCGACTGGGATGAGACCTACGCCCTGCAGTCGGCGGCGCAAAGGGCATCCAACGAGATCTATCAGCTCACCGGGCGCGACCAGTATTTCGCCTGGTACAACCGCGGCACCAGCCTGGTTGGATTGAACGATTATGCCGGCGCGGCGCTGGCTTACGACGAAGCCTTCAAGATCTACCCCACGATCCCGGAGAAGAAACGTCCCTGGCGCATGCTCTGGTACCAGACCGGGCCGTACTTCGCCTACTACTACACCGGCCGTTACCAGGACGTGGTCAACCTGGCAACGGCCACCCTGGGCATGATCGATGAACCGGCCATCGAGGAGACCTGGGTGTGGCGTGCGCGGGCTGAGATCGCCCTGGGGCAGCGCGAGCTGGCCATCGACGACCTGCGCAACGCGCTCAAGTGGCATCCGGGTTTCGCCCCCGCTCAAGACGCGCTCGCTTCGCTTGGCGCGCAGCCCTGATCTTCGGATACACGTATGGTGAGAATCCTGCATTTTTCGGACGCGCATATCGACATGGCCAACTACGGCCGGCGAGACCCGGCCAGCGGACTGCCGCTGCGGGTGCTCGATTTCCTGCGCTCGCTGGACGCCATCGTGGATGCGGCCATCGAAGAGAAGGTGGATATGGTGCTGTTCGCCGGCGATGCATACAAGGACCGCAGCCCGGCACCCACCTTCCAGCGCGAGTGGGGCCGACGCATCATGCGCCTGTCGCACGCCGGCATTCCCACCCTGCTGCTGGTCGGCAATCACGATTTATCGCCGGCGGCGGGAAGGGCTCACGCGGTGCAGGAGTTCGACACGCTGGAAGTGCCCCATGTGCATGTGATCTCTCAGCCCACATTTCTGGGGCCTGAGGACCTGGAGGGTCTGCCGCTGCAGATCATGGCGCTGCCGTGGATCTCGCGTTCGGGGCTGGTCGCCAGCCTGGGTATCAGCCCGAGCGATGAGCGCGAGATCACCGACCAGACCGTCGAACGCCTGCACGATCTAATTCAGGAATGGTGGAGGCGCGCCGACCCAACGATGCCGGTGGTGCTGACTGCCCACGCCACCGTCCAGGGGGCGGATTTCGGCAGCGAGCGCAAGTACACTTTAGGCGGCGATTTTCACCTGCCCGGCGCGCTGGCGCGAGACCCGCGTTTGAGCTACACGGCCCTTGGCCACGTCCATAAGCCGCAGAATCTGAACGAGGGCAGCCAGCCGCCGGTGATCTATCCCGGATCGATCGAGAGGGTGGACTTTGGAGAAGCCAAAGAGGACAAATTCTTTGTTATTGCCCAGGTGGAAAAGGGTCAGGACACGCGGGTGGACTGGCGCAGGCTGAAGAGCGTGCGGCCGATGATCGACAAACCGCTCATAAAATTGAAATCACCCGAAGATGTAACCGGGCAATTGATCGCTCAATTACCGCCTCAGAGGCGCCTGGAGGGAGCCATCGTGCGCCTGACGGTTGAATATCCACGCGAGTGGGAGGCGCTGATCGATGAGGCGGCCCTGCGCAGCTACGCCAAGGACGCCTTCGAGTTCCACCTGGTCAAGCGCCCGCGCGCCGAGGTGCGCCTGCGTCTGCCTCAGGATCGCGCCATCAGCAGCCTCTCCCCACTGGAGCTGCTCGAGATGTACTGGTCGGTGATCAAGGTCGAACCGACGGAAGCTGTTGAGCTGCAGAAGCTGGCTGAGGAGGTTATCCAGGCCGGCGAATAGAGCCGAGCAGCTTTCATCGTCCCATACACAAACCGTTGATCGAGCGGAATCGATGGCCCTATGATCCCACTCTCTCTCAAATTGTCAGGCTTTCTTTCTTACCGGGAGCCCGCCGAACTGGATTTCTCCGCCTTCGATCTGGCGTGCATCTCCGGGTCGAATGGAGCGGGCAAGTCCTCGCTGCTGGATGCGATCACCTGGGCGTTGTTCGGCCAGGCGCGCCGCCGCGACGACGCCCTGATTCATTCGGCCTGTAAATCGGCCGAGGTGGCGTTCGACTTTGCTTACGAGGGCAATCTCTACCGTGTACTCCGCAGCAAGGCGCGGGATAAGCCGGCCGCGCTGGAATTTTATGTCGGCGTGCCGGGCGAGGACGGCCGCGCGCCGGACTGGAAGCCCCTCACCGAGCGTTCCCTGCGGGATACCGAGGCGCACATCCAGCAGGTGCTGCGCATGGATTACGAGACCTTCACCAACGCTTCATTCTTCCTGCAGGGCAAGGCCGACCAGTTTGCCACGCAGCGCCCGGGCGACCGCAAGCGCATCCTGAGCAGCATTCTGGGGCTGGACGCCTGGGAGGAATACCGCGAGCGAGCCGTTGAACGGCGCAGGGCTTTGGAGGTCGAGGTGGCTTTCCTGGAGAGCCGCCTGGGGGAAATTCAGGCGGAGCTGAACGAGGAGCCGGCAAGGGTAGAGCAATTAAAGCAGCAGGAGGCCGAGCTCAAGCGCCTCTCCAAAGCGCGTCTGATCCAGGAAGCCAACCTGGATACGCTGCGAAAGCTGGCTGCATCGCTGGAGGAGCGTCGCAAGCTGGTCGAGTCGCTGCGGGCCCGATCGGGCGAGGCCCGCCAAAGGGAAACCGCCCTGCAGGAGCGGCTGGAGCAACGCCAGTCTGAGCGCGATGTCATACTGGCCGAGCTGGCCCGCGCGGAAGAAATCCGGGCACGCTACCGCGATTGGCAGGCGGCGCGGGCCGCGCTGGAGCGCTGGGAGGAAGTCGCCGCACGCTTCCGCGAGCAGGAGAAGCTGCGCAACGGCCCGCTGACCGAGATTGAGGCCGAGCGCGCCGCCCTTCAGCGCGAGGCGGAGGGCCTGCGGGAGACGGCGCGGGCAGTCGCGGCGTTACAGGCCGAGGCGGAACGATGGCAGGCGCAGGCGCATCAGGCGCAGGCGCGCCTGGAGGAGACCGCCGCGCAAATCCAGCGCCGCGCCGCTCTGCAGGAGGCCCTGCGCGGCCTGGAGAAACAGCGCGCCGACGCCCAGGCGGAAAATCCGCGGTTGAGATCCGAGATGGATGAACTGAAGCAGCGCATCGAGCAGCTCGAAGCGGCGCGCGGGGCGGCCTGCCCGGTGTGCGGCCAGCCGTTGGGCGAAAAGGAACGAGAAACGCTGGTAGCCGAGTTGAAGGTGCGCGGAAAGGAGCTGGGTGAGCGCTACCGGGCCAATCGCCGCCTGCTGCAGGAGTTCGAGGAGCGCGTCAGGGCGATGGAAGCGGAAATCAAAGCCCTCGCGACGATAGAAAGCGAGGCCCAACGCGCCGCGCAGCAGGCGGAGCAAGCCAAAGCCCGCCTGGAGCACATCCGCGCGCAAGTGGAGCAGTGGGAGGCAAGCGGAGCGCCCCGCCTGGCGCAAATCGAGGAGGCTTTGCGCTCAGGGGATTTTGCCCGCCAGGCGCGCGCTCGTTTAGCGGAGGTGGACGCCGCCCTGCGAGCCATCGGCTACGATGCTGCCGCTCATGATGTGGTCCGCAAAGCTGAGCAAGCCGGACGCAGCAGCGAGGCGGAGCTGCGCGCGCTAGAGGCCGCCCGCGCCCGTCTGGAGCCGCTCGAGCGCGAAGTGGCCGAACTGAGGGCGGAGCTGGCGGAGCAGCGCGAGGAGGCCGCCCGGCGGGAAGCGGAGGCGCGGAGCGCCGCCGAAGCATACGAAGCCGAGCGCGCCTCGCTCCCCGATCTGCAGAAGGCCGAGCGGGAGCTGCTCGAACTGCAGGAGCAGGAGAACGCCTTGCGCATGAAGGTCGGCATGGCGCGCCAGAAGGTGCAGGTGATGGACGATCTGCGCCGGCGCCAGGCCGAGCTCGGCGCGCAGCGCGAGGAGAAGGTGCGCCTGGTTACGCGCTTGAAAACGCTGGAGCGCGCCTTTGGCAAGGACGGCGTGCCCGCATTGTTGATCGAGCAGGCGTTGCCCGAAATCGAAGTGGCGGCCAACGAAATTCTCGACCGACTGAGCGCAGGGAGTATGTCAGTGCATTTCGAGACCCAGCGTGAGTACCGCGACCGCAACCGCGAGGATCGGCGCGAGACGCTGGACATCGTGGTCAGCGATGTATCCGGGCCGCGAGAGTACGAGTGCTTCTCGGGCGGAGAGGCCTTCCGGGTAAACTTCGCCATACGCCTGGCGCTCTCGCGCGTGCTGGCGCAGCGGGCCGGCGCCCGCCTGCAGACTCTGGTGGTGGACGAGGGTTTTGGAAGCCAGGATGCCGAGGGGCGCCAGCGCCTGGTCGAGGCCATCAACCTGGTGCGCCCTGATTTTGCCAAGATCCTGGTGGTCACCCATTTGGAAGAGCTGAAGGATGCCTTTCCAACCCGCATCGAGGTGGAGAAGACCCCGAGCGGGTCCTCCTTGCGCGTCGTCTAAATTGGGTTTAGATTTCTTCAAAGGTCTTTTAGCAGCACCCGATCCGGGCCGCGCTCGATCTCCCATGGGTAGACGATGTGGGCGTCGGTGATGGCGGCGTAATAATCCGGCCGGGCAGTGCCGAAGAGGCTGCGGTACGGGTTGAAGTGCAATACGCAGGTGTAAGGCATTCCCCCTGCGACCGAGACGCGGTTTTTCACCGCCGTAATGGTGCGCCCTGAACCCCACACGTCGTCTACCACCAACACGCGCCGACCGCGCACCAAGCTGTTGTCAGGGAACTGAATGAATTGCGGCCAGGCCAGCAGGCGGTTCTTGTCCTTCTCCATTTCCATTTGAGCGGGGAAATCAACGGCGGCGACGAGAATGTGGGTCAGGTTCAGCGCCTCGGCGATCAGCCCACCGGGGATGATTCCGCCGCGGGTGATCATCAACATGGCTTCGAACTCGTATTCGAATTGGGGCAGCAGATGGTCGATCAGCCGGTCGATCTCGTTCCAGGTCAGAACTTCACGGCGCATACGGAAAATTCCTTTTTATTAAATAACGAGCCAGGGAAATAAGTCCGGCATTATTATAGCAGGCTTGGCGGGTCTACCTGGATTTTCCATTCTCCCAGGTCGCGCCCGCGCAGCAGTCCGGCCGGATCAGGCCCGCGCAGCACGATCTGCCAGCGGTACAGCTCGTTCAGCCGGCTGTAGAAGCATGGCGCTGGACCGATGAGGTCTGTGGCCCGCCGATCCCCCTCGACGATCCAGCGGCGGAGGTTGGCGGCCAGGGACTCGGCCGCCGCGCGAGCGCGTTCCTCTTCCCGGTGGCGGTATTCCAGCCGCACCAGGCGGAAGAAGGGCGGGTAGCGCAGTCGGCGGCGCTGTTCGAGCTCGAGGCGGTAAAATTCCTCGTAATCGTGGCGCGAGGCCGCCTGGATGGCGTAATGCTCGGGCTGGAAGGTTTGCAGGATCACCTGTCCGCCCAGCGGACTGCGGCCGGCGCGTCCGGCAACCTGGGTCAGCACCTGAAAGGTGCGCTCGGCAGCGCGGTAATCCGGCAGGCTCAGGCCCACATCGGCCAGCACCACCCCGACCAGGGTGACCAGCGGCAGGTCCAGACCTTTGGCCAGCATCTGCGTCCCGATGAGCACATCGGCGCGGTGGTTGGCGAAGTGCGACAGGATGACCTCGTGGGCGCCCTTCTTCTGGGTGGTTTCGGCGTCCCAGCGCAAGGTGCGGGCGCCAGGGAGGAGCTCCTGCACCTCGGCTTCCACCCGTTCCGTACCGGCGCCAAAGCGTCGGATCGCGCTGCTGCCGCACTGCGGACATCTAGTCGGCATGCGCCGGCGGTAGCCGCAGTGGTGGCACACCAGGCTGTCTCGGCCGCCTTCCGCATCCGTGTGGTAAGTCAGGGGCAGCTCACAGCGCGGGCAGCGCAGGATCGCGCCGCACTCACGGCAGAAGACGTAAGTGGCCGTCCCCCGCCGGTTGAGGAACAGGATTGCCTGCTGGCCGGCAGCGAGTGTCTGGCGCAGCGCCTCGAGCAGCGCGGCGCTGAACAGCGAGCGGTTGCCGGATTTGAGTTCCGCGCGCATGTCGACCAGGCGCACGGGGGGGAGCTCCAGGTGTGCGATCCGGTCGTCCATGACAGGGACGGATCTGGCGGAGCCGGCCTGGGCAAGCTGATGGGAAACCGTCTGGCGATGGGCGAGGATGCGCGCGGGCAGGCCGAGGAGCTGCCAGCGGCCCTGGCGGGCCAGGTAGGCGTGGACGACGTCGGGGGTGGCCGAGCCCAGCAGGCAGGCGGCGCCGGTAAACTGCGCATAGGCGATGGCAGCTCCGACGGCGTGATAGAAAGGCGGCAGGTTATCCTGGTAATACGATCCATCGTGGCACTCGTCCACGACGATCAAGCCGATGTCCGGGAGGGGCGCGAACAGAGCGCTGCGCGCGCCGACGATGACCGCCAGTTCCCCGCGGCGCGCGCGGCGCCAGGTGTCGTAGTTTTCGCCCGCAGAGAGACCGGAATGCATCAATCCGACCCGGCCGGGAAATCGGGCGGTAAAGCGTCGTACGGTCTGAGGCGTCAGCGAGATCTCGGGCACCAAGACGATGGCCTGCTTGCCGCGCGAGAGGGTTTCGGCCGCCGCGCGCAAATAGATTTCGGTCTTGCCGGAACCGGTCACGCCGTGCAGTAAGATCGGCTTTGGGGCGGGGAGATGCAGGGCGGCGCGTATGTCCGCCCAGACACGCGCCTGGTCGGGAGTCAGCTCGGGCGGCTCGGCCGGCAGGTATTCGGTCTCCGACAGGGGGTCGCGCCAGATGTGGCTCTCGCTCAAGCGAATCAGGCCAAGCTCGGCCAGCCTCTCCAGGTCGGTCGAAGTTCCGCCCGTTTCGGCGTACACCCAACGCACCTCGACCGGCCAGGGTTCGCGCTGCAGGAAGTCCAGGATAGCCCGGCGCCGGTTGAAGGCCGGCGAAGCGGCGCGGCCCAGCTTTGGCAAAGCCGCCGCGACTGCCTCGGGCGGCATGGCAAGCTGAGCGGTGCGCACCACTTTGGGGCGTACTTCGGGGGGCGGCAACAGGCTGGTTGCGGTGATCCAACCGCGGCGCTCCAGAGCGCTGGCTGCTGGGCGCCAGTTGTGGTGGGGGAAAGCAGCGTCAATCTGCCGCCCGCGCAGGGGTCCGCGCCGGCGCAGCAGCGCCAGCAGGTCCGCCTGCATGGCGGGGAGCTCACGCGGCGCAGGCTCTGAGCGGCCGTGAACGGGAGCGTAGAGCACGTCAGCGCGCTGGCTCAAGCCAGGCGGCAGCATCAGGTCGATGCACATGGCCAGAGGAGCCAAGAAATGCTCGCTCATCCAGCGAGCCAGGCGGATCTGCGCGGGGGTAAGAACAGCTTCGGGGTCCACCAGGCGGGTAACCGGGCGTGTGTAAGGGACCTGCGGTTCGTCCACGAAGCCGAGTACGACGCCCTGCACGTCCTGGCGGCCGAAAGGCGCCTCCACCAGCGCTCCGAGCGGCACCCGACCTTCGAGGTTGGCCGGCAGATGGTAATGGAACAGACCGCTGGCCTGGGGAACGTTGACGGCGAGCTCAACGTAGGTCGTCATCGAATGGGCTTTCTATTTTTCCCGGAGCTCATCGCGCACGGGAGAGGGCAGGCGCCTGAGCACCAACCGGGCGATGCGCAGGCGGTCCATGCTTTCGACTTCCAGGCGGATGCCCTCTTCGGCGTCTTCGACTACATCGCCCACCTTTGGGATGCGCCCCAGGCGCCCGAGGACATACCCGGCGATGGTATCGTAATTGGGATCGTGCAGGTGCAGGCCGAAGTGTTCGTTGATTTCATCGATTAGCGCCAGGCCATCCACGAGAGCCGACCCGTCCGGCAGGGTCTGGATAGCCGGGGGGCGAGCCTCGAACGGGCCGCGGAACTCGCCCACGATTTCCTCGACCAGGTCCTCGAGGGTCACCAGTCCAGCCGTACCGCCGTACTCGTCCAGGACGATGGCGATGTGCTGGTTGCGCGTGCGGAACTGGTAGAGCAAGTCGTTGACTGAGATGGTTTCGGGGACGAAAAGGGCCTCGCGCGCCAGTGAGCGGGCAGTGGTGTTGCGCCGTTCAGGATTCAGCCAGGCGGCCAACAGATCGCGGATGTGCACGATGCCAACGATGTGGTCGAGGTCCTCTTCATAGACGGGGAATTTGGTGAGGTTGGATTCGGAGGCCAGGCGGATCAGCTCGTCCAGCGGCGCATCGGCTTCGACTGCCTGGATCTCGGTGCGGGGGAGGGCCACCTGGCGCACCACCAGTTCGCCGAAGTCGAGAACGGCGTTAATCATCTCGCGCTCGGGCGGGTCGATCATCCCGGCCGTCTCCGGGCCGGAGACGATTTGGCGCAGCTCCTCCAGGGAATAGGCCGGGTGGGCCGCGCTCTCCGGAATGCCCACCAGTCTGAGCACCAGATGGGTGGCCCAGTTCAGCAGGTCGATGAACCATTTAAAGATCGTGCTGAAGACCTGCATCAGTGGGGCGTAAAGCAGCGCCAGACGCTCAGGCGAGCGCAACGTGGCCACCTTGGGCACCTGCTCACCCAGCACGACCGTCAAGGAGGTGACGATCGCCAGGGAGAGGATCAGCGGAAGGGCTGGCAGCGCTCCTTTGACGAATTGCAGCCATTCCGGCAGGCGGGCCTGCTGGAAGTAGGGCTCGAGCAGAGCCGCAAAGGCGTTCTCGGCCACCGCGCCCAACGCCAGGTTGACCATAGTGATGCCGAGCTGGGTGGCGGCAATCAGCCGCTCGCGCGCTGCAGGATCCTCCAGCCAGGCGCGCACCAATTGTGAAGCGCGGCCGTGCGCATCGGCCAGCAGATCCAGCCGCGAGCGGCGCGAGGCGACGGCGGCAAATTCCACCGATACAAAGAATGCGTTCAGCCCGATCAGGATGATGATAAGGGCAAGATTTCCGAAAATCATGTGGTCTTCAGCACTACCGCCGCTCCATATCCGACCACGGCCGAGTAGTCGCCGGTAACCGCTCCCGAGGTGGCGTAGCGCAGCACGCGCGCCTGATCGCCGCCCAGGTCACGGGCGGCCCACAGCACCGCTGCGATCGCGCCGAGGCCGCAGGCCTGTCCCTGGCCGGCTTCCTCGGCGGTGTACAGCCCTTCCGGCGAGAAGTTTTCGATCTGACGCAGCATTTCCTGATCCAGCTTCGCCGCGATGGCCTCTGGATAATAATGGGACAGGTCTGAGCTGGCCACCAGGAGGGCGTCGCGGGAGCGGAGTGCGCCGGCGATGGCCCGGCCGAGGGCGCGCGTCACGCGCGGGGATTGGTCGCGCAGCATGACCGGCAGCAGGTGAAACTCGCCCTGCAGAGCGCGCTGGAGGAAGGGCAGCTCGATCTCCAGCGAATGTTCTTCGTCGTTCGACACGGGCGTCAGGCCGAAGCCCAGCTCGGTTTTCAGGGCGGCATCCACCTCGGCCAGTGCGACCTGATCCACCTGGATTTCGCCCAAGGGTGTCTGATAGGCGCTGTGGGCGGTGGTTAACAACGGTGGCGGATAACCGTGGTGCATCGGAGAAATCACGGCTACCAGGTCGAAGCTCTGGCCGAAAACGGCGCGGAAGGCGTGGGCGGCCACCCAGCCTGAGTAACGGTGTCCGGCGTGGGGGGCGATCAAGGCCACGACCTTGCCGGGGAGCTCAGGCAACTCTGCTTTTTGCAGATAGCCGTCCACTTCCTCGGCCAACCGGCGCGGGTCGCCGCTGTACCAGGTGCCGGCAATCGGCGAGGGGCGGATAGCGGACACGGTTTTCATGGTCATACCTCCTGAGCGAAAAAAGGAGGAAGTGTACATTAATTCTAGCACATCTGGTTGTGTCGTTATGGTATTGTCTTTATATTATTTTAAATAAAACAGCCGGCTGGACGGCCGGCCGGCTTCGTCTGCCGAGAAGCCATTATTTCAGGTAAAGCAGGCCGTTTACCCGCCCGAGCCGGTCGTTCATCATCTCGAAGTGCAGATGCGGGCCGCTGGCGTTGCCGGTTGCGCCGATCAACCCAAGGATGGTGGCGCCCTGGTACACGCTGGCGCCGCAGGCCACATCGACCTGGCTCAGATGGGCGTAGAGGGTCTGCCAGCCGTTGCCGTGATCCACCACCACCACGTTGCCGTAACCCAGATCGCTCCATCCGGCGTAGACGACCACGCCATTGTCGGCTGCTGTGACCGGGTCACCCTGGCCGCCGGCGATGTCGATGCCCCAGTGGTTCGTCTCGGGAGAGAAAGGATAGCCCGAGAGGTAATGGGCGCGTGTCGGCCAGACGAAGGCGCCCGTCCCGACCGGCCCATCCACGGCGGTCGGACAGGAATTGGGCCCCAGCACTTTGGCCACGCCCGGATTGCTGCGCGGGATGCGCGGCGCGCTCCAGGTGACAAATTCGCGGCGGCCGCCCGGCACCACCAGCCAGGTGCCGGGTTGGATGTTGGGAGAAGTGTAATCGCCGAGGGTGTTCTTGTCCAAATGATTGCCCGGCCAATTGACGATCTCATCCGGGCTGACGCCAAAGAACTTGGCCACGCCGTTCAATCCATCGCCGGCATGCCACTGGTAATAGACGCCGTCCACCGGCAGGATGTTGAGCTGCTGGCCGGGGCGCAGGCTGTCGGGGTTATCGGCCAGCACGTCGTAGTTGCTCCACAGGATCGTCTGCGGCTCCAGGTTGAACTTGTCGGCGATGGTCATGATCGTATCGCCGGGCTGCACCGTATAGGTGAGCACGTCGAAACGTGGGCGGGTGGGGATGATGGTGTGCAGGTCGGCCACGCGTGAGATGCCGCCCACAAAAGCGATCTCATTGGGCGGGGGTAAAAGGGCGGGCGGGCGAACGGTGGGCGTGTTGGTCGGCAGGCCGGCGGCAATGGCCATCTGTCGCGCTGCGGTCTGCTCAGCGGCATCCAGGTAGAAATTCCCCATCACCCAGATGACCACCAGGAATAGAGCAATGGAGACCACGCTGGTGCCCACGCGCAGGGCGGTTTCCCTCAGGCCCAGGCGCGCCAGATTCTCCCAGAGATAGGCCAGCCCCTTTTCCTCCGGATCAGGTTGGATGGGTTCGTCGTCTTCGATCCGCGCTTCAACGTTTGAGGGTGAAGGCGGGTCGCCGGACCGATTGTCTGCTTGCATGTGGAGCAGGTCTCCCGTGTGTTTCATCATAACATATTCGCGGGTGAAGGTCAACAGGGGCAGGATGGGGGGTTGGGTCGCTCCAGCACCGAGCGCGGCCTACCTGGGGAGATAATCCCATGGGTCGATGTGGCCCCATTGGCCGTGGCGCATCTCGAAGTGCAGGTGCGGGCCGGTGGAGCGGCCGGTGCTGCCCATCAGCCCGATGATATTGGTCTGCCACACACTCTGCCCGCACTGGACGAAGATCTGGCTTAAGTGGGCGTAATAGGTCTCCATGCCGTCGCCGTGGTCGATGATGATCAGGTTGCCATAGCCGGCGTAGGACCAGCCAGCGAAGACGACCACGCCGTTATCCACCGCGCGGATGGGGTCACCGAGCCGGCCGGCGATGTCGATGCCCCAATGGTTGATGGAGGGCAGGTAATCGTAGCCGGAGAGGCGGTGCTCCGGCGTGGGCCAGATGTATTTGCCGATGCCGACTGCGCCGCCCTGGATCGGCCCCGAGCAGGCGCCGCTGCCGATGCTGCTGCCCTGGGAGGGATTGGCGCGCGTCAGATACGGCGAAGTCCAGTCGACGAACTCGCGGCGACCGCCAGGGATGATCAGCCAGGTGCCAGGGGGGATGTGCGGCGCGGCGTAATCGCCCAGTTTCGATTTATCCAGGTGGTTGCCAGGCCAATCGACGATGTCGTCCGGACTGACGCCGAAATATTTGGCGACGCCGTTCAGACCATCGCCCACATGCCACTGATAGTAGGCGCCGTCCACCGGGAGGATGTTGAGCACCTGGCCGGGCAGCAGCGCATCGGGGCTGTCGCCAAGCGTCTCCAGGTTGCTCCATAGAATCGTCTGCGGCTGGAGGTCGAACTGCTCGGCGATCGAAAACAGATTATCGCCTTCTTTGACGGTGTAATGGTAGACCTCGAAACGCGGGCGGTCCGGCTGGTAGGTATGCAGGTCGGCGCGCCGGCTGATGCCAGAGGTCGAATCCTGGACGGCGGGTAGGGTTGGCAGGATCAACGCGGACTTGACGGAGGCCGTCTTGCCGGATGCAGTGGACGCTCCGGTTGTCGGAACGACCGGACGGCCTGCGTAGGGCAACCGGTCGGGCGAACAGCCAGCCAGCAGCAGGAGGGCCACGGCGGCGTGAAATGCAAACCGTTTGACTCTGCTGGACACCTGAGCCTCATCCCATGCCGGAAGGTTCATCGGTTAAAGAAAACAACGAATTTGGTGACAATCGCATTCCAATTGCAAATTTGACGGGATAAAGCCATGCGTGGGGGCAATCCCAGGGGATCGAGCGGGCCTCAGACGACCTCGATGCGCTGGTTTTCGATCACCACGCCGATCTCCCAAAGGGGTTGAGCGAGTTCGGCGGCGCGTTTATTCAGCGCGGCCATCTTTTCCGGCGGAACAGCCAGCAGCAGACCGCCGCTGGTTTGCGGGTCGAAGAGCAGCATCCGGGATTTTTCGTCCAGCGCGGGGGAAAAATTCACATGCGCCTCGAAAAAATGGCGGTTATCGAACGCCCCGCCGGGGAAAGTCCACTCACCGGCATAATGAAAGGCGCCTTTCAAGAAGGGGATGCGGTCAAACTCGAAGCGCAGGCCAACGCCCGAAGCCACGGCCACCTCCCAAGCGTGGCCGAGCAGGGAAAAGCCGGTCACATCGGTGGCGCAGCGCAGGCCGACTTCGACCGCCAGTTTCCCGGCGGCGTCGTTGAGGCGCTTCATCCAACTGACCGCCTCGGCTACGTCAGCCGGCGTGGATTTGTCCTGTTTGAGCGCCGTGGTGGTCACACCGAAGCCCAGCGGTTTGGTGATCACCAGCCGGTCGCCGGGACGAGCGCCGGCCTTGGTCAGCATGGCGCGTGGATCGACAAAGCCCAACACCACCAGGCCGTATTTGGGCTCCTTATCCTGCACGGTGTGGCCGCCGGCGATGACCACACCTGCCTCGCGCGCCTTTTCCGCGCCGCCGCGCACGATTTCGGCCAGCAGGTCGTACGGCAGGTTGGGCGGCAGGGCGGCGATGTTGAGGGCCAGGAATGGCCGGCCGCCCATGGCGTACACGTCCGAGAGGCTGTTTGCCGCGGCGATGGCACCGTAGTCATAGGCGTCGTCCACCACTGGTGTGAAAAAGTCAGTGGTCATCACCAGGGCGCGTTGATCGTCCAGGCGCCATACGGCAGCGTCGTCAGGCGCCCCTAAACCTACCAGCAGGTCGGGGTACTGGTCTGGCATGAAAATCCCCTCGATCGGGCGCAGAACCTGCGCCAGCGCTTCCGCGCTCAGTTTAGACGCTCAACCGGCGCAGCTCGAAAGGCTGGTCAGGCGCACCTGCCTACCCGAGGTGGATCGCGGTGCCTGAGTCATGGGTTGGTTCCTCCGATGGCCAATTATAATCCAGCAGGATTCAGCCACTGCGGAGCGGCGGCCTCACCCTGATGATCAGGCGCGATGGCCGGGCTATCATCGTTCGCACTTTGCGAGTAAATGGTCGTTTGCACCTGGCGTGAAGACGGTTTCAATTCTGCGCGACGCGTTCCGCCCGGAATTGGGACTCGTACAGTCTTGCATACAGTCCATCCTGGGCCAACAGCTCGGCGTGCGTACCGCGTTCGATGATCTGGCCGCGGTCGAAGACCAAGATCAGGTCGGCCGCCAGAATCGTGCTCAACCGGTGGGCGATGACGATGCTGGTGCGGCCGGCCATTACCCGTCTGAGCGCCTCCTGGATCAGCGCCTCGGATTCGCTGTCCAGGTGGCTGGTGGCCTCGTCGAGCACCAGGATGCGCGGATCCTTGAGGATGACGCGGGCCAGGGCGATGCGCTGTTTCTCGCCGCCGCTCAGCCGGTAGCCGCGCTCACCCACCACCGTATCGTAACCCTGCGGCAATTGGGTGATGAAATCGTGGATGTTGGCGGCCCGCGCGGCGGCCTCGATTTGCGCTTGGGTTGCGTCCAGCTTCGCGTACATCAGATTGGTGCGGATGGTGTCGTGGAACAGGTAGGTTTCCTGGGTAACCATGCCGATCTGGGCGCTGAGCGAGGACAGGCTCACGTCGCGCAAATCGTGCCCGTCGATCAAAATGCGCCCTTCGCTGGGATCATACAGGCGGGGAATCAAATAGGTGAGCGTGGTCTTACCCGCACCGCTCGGTCCGACCAGGGCGACGAGCTGGCCCGGCTCGACATGGAAGCTGACATGTTCCAGGGCATCCTCGCGCGCCTGAGTATGCAGCGCGGCGGCTTCTTCCAGCGGCGCCTGCACTCCCGAGAAAGTCGCCGCCACATTATCCATGCGACCCGGCCGCGAGACGGTGCTCAGCAAATGGGTCTCATCGATCTCGTAACGGAAGGTCACATCCTGAAATTCCAGTTCACCGCGCACGTCGCGCAGTTCGATGGCGTTCTCTTTCTCATCGATGTCCAGGGGCAGGTCAATCACCTCGAAGACGCGTTCGAAGCTGACCAGCGAGGTGGCGAAGTCCACCGGCGCGTTGGCCAGACCCTGTAAAGAGGCGTAGAGGCTGGTCAGGTAGGCGCCAAACGCCACGATGGTGCCGATGGTGAAGGTGCCGCGGATGACCAGATAACCGCCCAGGCCGTAAACCAGCGCCGTCCCAACGGCGCTGAGCAGGCCGATGATGGCGAAGAAGACGCTGCCCATCAGGGCGCTGTCCACGCCCAGGTCGCGCACCTGAGCGGCGCGCCCGCTGAAGCGCTCCACTTCGGTGCGGATGCGGCCGAAAAGCTTGACCAGCAATGCGCCGCCGATGTTGAGCGTCTCGTTCATCATGGCGTTCATCTGGGCGTTGGCTTCGAGCTGCCTGCGGGTGATCTCCCGCAGACGCGAACCCAGGCGTCGAGCAGCCAGCACGAACAGGGGCAGAACGATCACGCTGATCAGCGTCAGCCGCCATTCCAGGCTGAGCATGACCGCCAGCACGGCCGCCGCTTGGATGATGTTGGTCACGATATTGACGATGGTGTTGCTGATCGCGTTCTGCGCTCCGACCACGTCGTTGTTCATGCGGCTCATCAGCTCGCCGACTTTGGTGTTGGTGAAGAAGCGCAGGGACATGCGCTGCAGGTGTGTGTAGATGGCCACACGCAGGTCATAAATGACCCCTTCGCCGGCCGAGGCATTCAACCGGCGGCGCACCACGTTAAGCGCCCCGCCCAGGACGGGGATGATCAGCAATGCGATGGCCAGCAGCATCAGGCGGTGCAGGTCGCCGCGTGGGATGGTGCGGTCGATCAAGTCGCGCAGAATCAGCGGGGTGAGCAGGGTCAGACCCGTGCTGGTCAGGATGAGGGCGAGCATGCCCAGGATTTGCTTCCGATAGGGCCGCGCATAGCTCAAGACTCGCCGCAGCAGACCCATGCTTACCTTGGGGCGCTCTTCGGGAGCGGTCAAATAGCCCCACCAACCAGAGCCGTGAAAACCCATATCCATACCTCCTAAGTCTATGGGGATTAATTATAAGCCCCTGGGATGTTGCCCGAACAGCATCTCGATTTGGTTCCCCTTGAGCCTGATGCAGACAGTTTTCCGGCGTCCTGTCTGGAAAAACGCCCATCTTGAACGGCAAGCAGCCATACCTGACGATGGATGCAGGGACAGATAAAGGGGTGCGAGGGCGGCTCGCCGGCGAAGGAGCTTCCTGTGATTAATGAAAAAGGTCGTAAAACCGCTATAATAAAAGTGTGACCGAAAAACAATTATGCGTGATGCGACAGTTGAATGATCTCCTGTTGAGATAAAATAATTGATCACAACCTTTCATGGTTTACCCATCGATCCGGCCAGCCCAGGAACCGAGCAGGATATTCAACTTCGCTCACAAACCATGTCAACTGTCGCCGCGCCGGCCGCTCGAAGCCGCTAAAGACTTCGAACCCGCAGGTGCTCATGGCAAAGGCAACCATTATCCAAGACAAGGCCACTACTCAGCCCATTCAAAGCCTCAGGCCCGAGATCAAGGGCGAAGCGCTGCGCCGCCGCCTTTGGGCCAGCCTGCCCTTTTTATTGGTCATCGCAGCCATTCTCTCTTCCCAGTATTGGACTCTTTTCCTCTCCACCAGCGATATCGCCCGTTACCAGTGTTACGCTCTCTACTACTGGTACGGCGAAGGGGCGTTGAGGCTGCTGCCCCTGCACCAGTGCGCCTTTGCCGGTCCTCCGCCGGCGGTTCCTTACAGCTTTTTCCCGTTTGAATATCCCCCGCTGACGCTGCTGGTCTTCTTACTTCCGCTTTTCTTTTCCATCCAACGCTATCCGCTGGTATTTGCCCTGATGATGGCTCTGGTAGCCATCGGCGTCTATTATCTACTTTTGCGCTACGGCACGCGCAGGGCAGTCAAGCTGTACACGGTCTTTCTCGTGCTCGGCGCGGCCGTGACCACTTTCGCCCGCTACGACCTGATACCCGCCGCGCTCACGTTGCTGGCCGTCCTGTCCGCCGAGCGCAAACGCTGGCCGCAGGCCTATATTTTTCTGGCCTTCGGCGTTTTGATGAAATATTATCCGATCGTCCTGTTGCCGGTCTTTTTCCTGGCCGAGCAAATCGAAACCGGGCGCATCCCTGCACTGGCGGCGGGCGCCTCGCTCTCTGAAGCCTTACGCGCCTTTGCCACATCCGTCCTCAGACTGCGCACCTGGCGCTGGAAAAATACGCTGTTATTCTCCGCTTTGGTCCTGGCCGTGATGGGACTGTTCGCGGTTTTCGATCTGCAGAATGCGGTGCTGCACCCTTTGCTGTATCTATTAGGCCGGCCGGTGCAGATCGAATCTGTCCAGGGCACGCTGCTGTGGCTGGCTTCCCTCTTTGGTGTCCCTCTAGAGCTGGAGTATTCTTATGGGTCTTTGAACTGGCTCAGCCCGCTCGGGGTGTGGATGGAGCGCGCGTTCACCCTCTTCTTGGCTGCCGGCCTGGTGTGGATTCTCAAGGAGCTCTGGCAGCAGAAGATGGATTTGTTGCAGGCTGCTCTGGCAGCGCTGATCCTGCTCGTAGCCACCGGCAAGGTGTTCAGCCCGCAATACCTGCTCTGGCTGATCCCCTTGATTGCCTATTCCGGAATTCCCAACCGCACCCTGACACTGACCTGGATTGCGGTATGCGTGCTGACCAGCCTGATCTTCCCGGGCTACTATTCTTTCGCGCCGAATGGCAACAGCCTGCCCCACATGCCGGGCTTTCTCCCGATCCTTGCTGTCCGCAATGGCCTTATGGTCGCTCTGGCGTTCGCGTATCTCCTGAATGTGAATAAAGCGCGTGAGCGCCTGGCCCCTTCCAGCCTCATGAAGGAGCGCCGTCCTCTCGGGCAGGCCTTAAGGATCTCCCGGTAGACTCCGTAAGTCAGAAGGTGATTATTCTTCGCCGGACAAGCGGCGCAGGCGCTTGATCTCCGCGCGGCGGCGCTTGTCGGCCAACCGCCGCTGGCGGGAAGCGGCAGTCGGATAGGTCGTCTTGCGCGGCCGGGGTTTCTCCTGGGCGCGCCGTAGCAGCGTGATCAGACGGTTCAAAGCGTCCTGGCGGTTGCGCTCCTGCGAGCGGTAGCGGCTGGCCTGGATCACCAATTCCCCTCCCGCGGTGATGCGCCTGCCAGCCAGCCGGACCAGACGCGCTTTTACTTCCCCCGGCAAAGACGGCGAGTCCAGGACATTGAAGCGAAGTTGCACCGCGGTGGCGACTTTGTTCATGGCGTGGTCTTAAGACAGTACATTTTTCAATTTCCATCGTTTACGTCCACCCCTTGAAACCGAAGCGAGAACGGAAAGGTCAATCCAGATCCGTGGGCGTTGTGCGCCGCGATCGCTTGATAGCGCCGCGGCGTTTCTTTTCTTCGACTCGTTCAGCCTGAGAAGCAGCGGTAGGCCTGGTTCTTTTGCGTGGTTTTGGCTTTTCCGTTGCTTGAAAGATTAAAGCAACCAGGCGGGCAATCGCATCCTCGCGATTTTGTTCTTGAGTGCGATACCGTTTTGCCTCGATAATCAGAACGCCTTCCTCGGTAATTCGGTTCCGCGCAATGCTGTGCAACCGCTGTTTAACTTCATCCGGTAATGTAGTTGATGTATCAACGTTAAATCGAAGTTGAACCCCTGTCGCGACTTTATTTACGTTCTGGCCCCCAGGGCCAGAGGAACGGATGAAATCAAACTGTATTTCAGTATCCTCTATCGAGAGGGAAGGTGTAATTTTAATCATTAAGTATTCCCCAATCGCTTTATTATGATAAGGTCATCAATAACCTTGCTTTTATTGAATAGCCCAGACAAGCCACTGCTTTCTGTTAATCATAAAAACATTTGTCATTAATGCTTGGGAAGTTCCGTTTGTTTCGCATGGACCTGGACACATTTGAACCCACCAGCTTAATTTCGTTGTCTCTTCACCACATTGGGCAGTAATAAGTTGCGCGTATGGAGATTTATCAGCCCGTGCGATTTTATTTATCCACTCTTGCGTAATTGTTTTACCCGCAAATGGATTGATTAGTACCGGCCAATAAGCAGGGTCAGTCCATTGCATTTCTGCTTCGCGCGTTCCAACTGCCATATGCTGTACCGTATCAACAACCACTTCAGGTAATAACCCCGCAAAATCTTCGAGCCCTTCTGTATTTGGGCATCCTGCCGTTGCCGGCCAAGCTCCAAATTTCAGAGAGAGTGGCTGTAAATAAATATTTTCATTAGGAAATACTGGAGATACAACAGATGGTTCCCAAGTGGCATTAGCAACCTCTGTGTTCTTGATAGTTTCTGTTTCCGTTGGCAAAGCAGCATACATAAAGGTCGCCGTAGGCGTTGGAACAAATTTCGTAGGGGATACTGTAGTGAAAATGGGTTGAGCGGTGATTTTAGGGGTAAGTATTGATTGCATTATTGTATTTTCAGCAACTGGCTCTGGTATTACTGCAGGCTTTATTTTGGAAGACCCGTTTATGGATTTATTAGCTATATATGCTAATGCAATAACCAAAGCAAATGCTACGATGAAATAAAAAACCTTTTTCATGGTTTCCCTCCGCTTTGAACTTGAGTTTGCCTCATTTTCGGGAGGAATGGGCGAAAAATCTACTACGGGGTTCCGTAGTATCCTCTCAGGTGGGCTTACGGTTTCCCGTAATTGGTTTTCGGACAGCTTTATTACAGCTTCTGTACGGGAAGAAACGTTTAATTTTGAAAAAATGTGTGTAATATGGTACTCGACCGTGCGTTGTGAAATAGACAACTCCAAACTAATTTGTTTGTTGCTTTTTCCCTGCATTAACCTCGTGATGATATCGAGTTCACGTTTTGTGAAAAATTCTTTTTTATCCATTGTAAAGCCAATTTTTAGACAACAATTGAATAAGTATTTAGATTTTATAACAAATTAGGAAATATTGCGAGGAATATTATTATCTATGGTTGAGCTAATACTGAAAAGAATATGTAGATCATTTATTGTTTAGGCCTGGTGAGCGAATGAAATCAAATTGGATTTCCCGCTCGTCGATGGCGAGGCCTGGCGAAACTTCAATCATGCCCTCTAAACGAATTGTCTGGTCATTGCCGGCGCGCATCGGGCGCCTGGCTGGAAAGCCCGCCTGCCGAAGGGATTGGCGGCTGTTCCTCGGGCGGGCGCAGGCTGTGGAATTCACGATAGAGGATCAGGTCATAAATGATCTTCAGACCTCCCGAAAGGAGGAAGGGCAAACCCAGCAACGCCGGGTTAGCCAGAAAAATCCCGGTGAGGACCGGTGAAAGCGAGGCGCCGACCGTGCGCGCCACACCGGTTACGCCCGATGCGGCCGAGCGTTCCTCCGGAGCAACGACCGCCATGACATACGACTGGCGCGTGGGCACGTCCATCTGTGAAATGCTGAAACGCAGCAGCAGCATGGCGATGGCCAGGGGCAGGGTGGGCATAAGCGGCACCAGCATTAACAGCATGTTAGAGGGTATATGGGTGAAGACCATGGTATTGACCAGCCCGATGCGCGCGGCAATGCGCGTAGCGCTGAGGGCCGATATGCCTGCCAGCAGGTTCGCGCCGAAGAAGATGCTGCCCAGCAGCTCGGGCCGGACACCGAAGCGCTGGTTAAACCACAGGGCTACGAGACTCTGGATGACGAGACCACCGGCAAAGGCATCCAAAGAGAATAATCCCGCCAGGCGCAGTACCACGTTACGAGAACGACCCAACCCAAGGAAGGAGGCGCGCGCCGCCCTGGTCGTGGGCGGCGGTGCGGGCAGCTCGATATGGGGCGAGAAACTGGCGAAGATCAGCAGAAGCAGGGCGCCCATCAGCGCGTAACCGAGCACCACCGCGCGGTAGCTTGCCAGGGGGGTCAGTCCCGCCGCTTGCAGGCGGCCGGAAAGCAGCCCGCCGACCAGCGCGCCGCTGGCCGTGGCGAACGATCCCACCAGGTTGTACCAGGCAAACGTATTGGTTCGTGACCGTTCGGGGATGAGTTGGGTGAGCGAAGCCTGCTCGATGGACAGAAATGGGCCGACCTCATTTCCGCTGGGGCTAATGATGCCGACGGTGGCCGCCAGCAGGAGCAGGTAAAAATTGCGCGTCACGGCGAAAAGCACCCCGGCGAAGATCATCAAAGCGGCTCCGGCCAGCAGCATCCTTTTACGGCCGATGCGGTCGGCGTGGGTGGTGATCCACAGCGAGATGGCGGTGTCGCCCAACAGCGTCAGGGTCAGCAGCAAGCCGATCTCGCCTTCGCTCAGGCCGGCGGCGGACAGGTACAGCGCCATGACCACCGAAAGGAAGCCGTAGGCGAACAGCCGCAGGATGCGGGTGGCGAACAACCTGCGGCCGTCCGTTGGGAGCGCCTGGAACGTGTTCACCTCAGCGCAACCTTCCGCGCAGACTTATCCCCCATAAACTTCGTTGTAATCATTCATGGCGGCCAGGATGATCTTTTCGGTGTCCTCGCGGTTGAGGATGGCCTCGACGGTCATCTGGGATTCCTTCCCCGGCACAAGCTTGTAGGTGGAGAAATAATGACGCAAACGCTCGATCAGGGCAGGCGGAAGGTCTTCGATATCCCGCGCGCCGCCCCACACGGCGTCGTTTTCCAGCACAGCGATCACCTTGTCATCCGCCAGACCGCCGTCAATGGCGCGGATGCCGCCCACCACGCGGGCGGTCAGGATGACCTCGGAGTGTTCGATGGGCCGCTCCGACAGCACGCAAATGTCCAGCGGATCGCCGTCGCCGGCTTTCGCGCGCGGGGAGAGCGCGCCCACTGCATCGCCGCAATAGGTGCGCGGGATCAGGCCATAGAGCGTGGGCGGCTGGGAAGAAGTGCGCTGCGGCCGATCCACGCGCAGGTAACCCGTCGCTTTGTCCAGCTCATATTTGATCGTATCGAAGGGTGTGATCTCGATGTACGCGGTAACCACGGTGGGCGGGTTCGGCCCGACTTCCAGTCCGTGCCAGGGATGAGGGCGCCAGCGGTAAAATGCGTTGGGGAATTTCATTTTATATCTCCGATATTGGATTGATATCCGCACCCCCGCCGGCGCTTTCGGGCACCGGCAGCGATGCAGGGATAAACCTTACCCATTATAGTAGATTTCAACCCTGTCCAGGATCGATTCTCAATGGCTTGTCGGAGGTTGCTGGTGGGTGGGGAGCCCTTTATTGGCCAAATCCCATCGTTAATTATTTTCGCCGCCGCAGGCGATCGTCCAGGCGGGCGACGGCCGGAGCGGTGAGAATGGCAGCGGCGATCAAAATGACGGCCAGCTCGCCGCCGCCCACCCGCCCAATCAACGCCGCCCAGATCAGCGCAAGGATGGATGCCGCGCTGGCAAAGATGGCCACTGCGCCCATGCCCAGCGCACGGTCTGCGACTTTCTGGCTGGCGGGAGCCTTCGCCGCATCGGCCGCCGGGGAGGAGCGTAATAAATCGTACGCCCGGCGACGCTCCGCGTCGGCCAGAATGCCATAAGCCTCGTTCAGCTCCTGCATGCGGCGCGTTGCCCCCGGAGAAGGATCCCGGTCTGGGTGGTATTTCTGCGCCAGGCGGCGGTAAGCGGCCTCAACCACCTCGGGTTCAGCGTCGGGATGCACCTGCAGGATGCGATAATAATCTTTGACGCGCGTTGACATTGTTGGGGGTCAATCCTTCGCTGGGCGCGGGCTTCTCTTTCGGGGCAGGGTCGGGGTCGGGCGGCGCCCATCTAGCAGGTGGCGCAGCGCCAGCAGCGGGTGACGGAAGATCATCCTTGGTCCAGAGAAACGCATCATTTCCCGGGCGCGCTCGCGCATGTCGGGCCGGTAACAGTGCACCTTGCAGTTGGCGCAGGTGGGTTTCTCCTCCTGGAAGGGGCATTTTTCCAGTCGCTGCCGGGCATAATCCAGCAGCTCCTGACATTGCGGGCACAAAGAGGCGGAAACGCCGTGCTGCTCACGGCAGTAGATGCGCATCATGGCAGCGAAAGTTTTGTATTCGCGCTTCAGGCGCGGGCGATCCGAAAACAAGGCTCTCTCCGATGACAGGAATATTCAGCCCCCATTGTAAACGAAAACGGCCCGCGCAGGGGCGGGCCGGGGCAATGGCAGGAACGGATTTCCCGCCAGCCATGATCGTCCATTGGCGAGAATGTGGATCAGACGGGCCGTTGCGGCTCGTCCAGGAGGCGCTCGAACGTCTTGCGCTCCCGCCGGCGCGGGGAGGCGGTCAGGAAGAGCGGCCTGTCCGTCACTCTGGCAGCAGCCGATAGTACAACGGCGGCGTCCTGCGTTCGACGAATTCCTCAGCCACATGAGCTATACGCAGCAACAGGTGTTCTTCCCATGGGCGCCCCATGACATGCGCGCCGATGGGCAGGCCGGCCTCGTCGTAGCCTGCCGGGAAGCTGATGGCCGGGTAGCCGGTGAAATTGGCTGGAATGACGAAACGCATCATCTCGGTGTCCGTTGACAGGTCCGACCAACCGTCCACTTCTCCGCCGGCCGGGATAGGCTGGGCCACCATGGCCGTAGCGGGGGTGAGGATCACATCCACCCGCCGGAAAATGTCCGCGAAAGCAGCCAGCGCATGGGCGCGCACGCGCTGCGCCTGGACGTAATCGCTGCCGCTCAGCTCTTTGGCCAGGGCAAAGGTCAGGCGGGTTGAAGGCGCCAGCTCGTCGAAACGCTCCCAATAAGGCTGAAGGGCGGCGTAGAATTCGACCAGAACCGTCACGGCGTGAGCGATGCGCATGGCGTCCAGGTCCGGCACTTCGATCTCTTCCACCTGGGCGCCGGCTGCCTTGAGCACGTCCAAGAGGGCGTAATTGGCGGCCACCACCGGCTGGCTGGCGTGGTTGAACCATGCCCGGTACAGGCCGATGGTCACCCCGCGCAAATCCGTGCGCTCCCAGCCCTCCAGGTGCACAGGGGGCTGGCGCAAGGTGTGCGCATCGGCCGGGTCGGGTCCGGCGATCAACGCGTATCCGAGAGCCACATCTTCCGCGCTCACGCCAATCGGTCCGACGTGCGCCATGCTCCAACCGAGGAGGAAAGAGCCCACCTCGCTGACGCGGCCGTAGGTAGGCTTGAGGCCGACCAATCCGCACAGCGCGGCCGGGATGCGGATCGAGCCGCCCGCGTCCGCGCCGAGGGCGAGGGGGCACAAGCCCGCTGCGGCCGCCACGGAGGGTCCACTGGAACTGCCGCCCGTGTCGCGCGCCAGGTCGTAGGGGTTGCGCGCCGGACCATAATGCGCATTGGAGCCGTTGGGGTTGACCCCCAACTCGTGCATGTTGGCTTTGCCGATCAACAGGGCCCCGGCTGCGCGCAGGCGGGCCACCGCGGTCGCGTCGGCTTCGGCCGGGGCCTCACCCAGGAAGCTCGTGCCGACGGTGGTGGGATAGGGGCGCATGTCGAACTCGTCCTTGACCGCCACCGGCACCCCATCCAGGGGCCCGAGCGCTTTCCCTGAGCGGATGCGCCTGGCCGCGGAACGCGCCTGTTCGCGCACGTCCTCGGCGTATACGGCGATAAACGCGCGCAGGGGCATCTCACCCTCGTCGCTGGCTTCGACCGCCTGGAGGAGTTTTTCGGCCACTTCCTCCGGATTGGTCTCCCCGCTCCTGTAAGCGGCGGCATAATCGCGCACACGGGCGAACGGCAGGGCGGGTAGTTTGATCTGGCCGAAGCCCTCCGGCGGCGCAGCGGGTGCGGCTTTGGCCGGTTTTCCTTCATAGGCCGGGGGGAAGAAGATCGGCGTCTCAGCGAAGTGCAGCCTCCGCAGGCGGTCAACGCCGCCATCCCGCAGCAAGCGGGGCAGAAGCATGGCGCGCGTGACCGGATTGTCCACCGCCGCGGCGAACAGGCGCAGCCCGACGCCGGACAGTTTGGGGAGGCGCAGCGTTTCCAGGTCGTACTCAGCCATAGGTCTCCTCGTTCCAAGTATTTAGGATGTGTTCCGCGGACAGAGCCATGCAAGAAGGCATCCAGATTCCCACCATTAAAGCATCTCGGCGCGGAACATGCACGCGTGGTCGTGAGCAGCTCTACCTGCGCGGGAAATCTTATGGAGGTCGTCTCACAACGTCAATCATAGACTTCCATCAGCTCCACAGCAGCCGAAGGAGAGAACAGATGCACGTTGTCACGCAGGTCTTCCAGGTGGCGGGCGACGGCCTCCACACCGACACCCAACGGAGCGTAGACAGTGAACAGGGCGCGGCGCGTCTCAGCCTGCAGGCGGGTGCGCCGGTCGGGGCCGTAGATCACCGTGGAGATGACCCCCAGGCCGTCGCGCATGAGCATATCGCCGGACTTGGCCGTCTCCTCTTGCCCATTAAGCAGAATGTACATTTCGTGGCCGGTTGCCACGTCCAGGGTGACCGGCGCCTGGACAGCGTCCAGGTCGTGGCCGGCGGTCAGCAACTGGTTCTTGAGTTCGGCCATGAACATGGCTGTTACCAGGGCCGAGATGGAAGGGATCGGCTTACCCTGGGTGATCGATTCGAGCTGGAGCTGGACATGGTACGTCTTCTTGAAACGCCGGTAATAGGCCCCATATGCCCTGAGGATGGGCAGCGCCGCCAGCACAGGGCGATCCAAGGAAGCGTAACGCTCGCGCAGCTCCTGTTCGACCAGGGCGCGGCGGGCGGTCAGGGCCGGATGGTCGCGCGGGTTGGCGAGGTCGCGCATGGCCAGGACGCCGGCGCACGCACCGGGGTAGGCCTGCCGCCAGGCTGCGGATACGATGAACAGGGGAGGCGCCATCCTGAATATTATATGCGTAATTCGTGAGGAGGGCGCTCTGCGAAAGCCCTGTACCGGTTTGGGCTTAAATTGGTGGTTGGCTTTGAGGTTATATTTATATATAATATACACGATTAGTAATATTCGAAACGAGGTGGATTTTAAGACCTTTTGCAGTCTAAAGGTCGGCAAGGGAGCCGCCGGTCAGGCTTCGATTCGGCCAGGGATGGCTGAAAGGGCAGCAGGGCGGTGACAGATTTGTTATGAGGAGAAGGTCATGATTTCCAGTGCGCGAAAGAAACCCGACGGTTATTTTTATCTTGGCTGGGTAGCGGCCGGCAGCATCAGCCTGCCGATTGCCTGGATCATCACCCTAGCGGTCATGTCCCTGATCGTAAACATCGTTGGCAGCACCATTCAAGTGGGCGGGCAGACCCATATCACCGAGGACTACCTAGGGTTCTACATCCTGTCCCCGCTTATTGGCCTGCTCAGCGGTCTCTTCCAGTACGCTGTGCTGCACGATTACTTCCCGCGCATGCGCTGGTGGGTCGCGGCGACGTTTCTTGGCTGGCTGCTGCCGTTTGTCATTTTTCCTTATATCTTTAACTTTCTGGCCCCTATCCTGCCCCCCGCTTCGATTGGTTCGATGGCGCTGGTTGTCGTGCTGCTGGGCAGCTCCATCGGTCTGTTTCAGTGGATCGTACTACGCCGGCAGGTGCGCCGCGCGGCCTGGTGGATCCTGGCCAGCATCGTTGGCCTGGGGTTGCCCGCCCTGGCTGTCGGCGCTTCCATTTCCGGCACACCGGACGTGCTGGCCGTGATCCTGCTACCGCCCGTGATCACCTGCCTGGCCTGGCGTTGGCTGCTGGTCGGCCGGCTTGCGGCGGCGGAAAGCGCGGCTGGACATTTGTGAACCCGGCTCATCGCAGAGGATGCGGAATGTGCAAAGATTAAAGGCGGCCAGGACATGCGCTCATTGGTCCGTTCAAGAGTGAGAGCAGATCCCTCGACGGCGTGATAAAATACTTTTGCTGTCCGGATTTAACCACTTTTTCGCAAACCCCGCGCGGGAAGAACCATTGAGGACAAAAACCATCCCCCCGGACGCCGGGCGGCGGCATTTTGCCCTTCCCACTTCTGACCATGACCGAGCGATTGAGCCGCGTTGCCCCGCTGGCCCTGCCACCTGATGAAGTACACGTGTGGCTGGTGGACCTGTCTCGCGCCGCTGGACGACCGGAGCGCTACGCGGCCGTCCTTTCCAACGATGAGCGTCAGCGCGCCGCCCGCTACGCCTTCGACCCGCCGCGCCTGCGGTTCATCACCACGCGCAAGGCTCTGCGCGAGCTGCTAGGCGGCTATCTGAACCTCCCCCCGCAGCGGATACGGCTGGCTTATGGCGAGCATGGCAAACCGCACCTGGCCGGTCGCCTGGCCGTCGGCGGCCTGCATTTCAACCTGGCTCATTCGGGCGACCTGGCGCTGCTGGCCTTCGCGCGCGGGCGGCGCCTGGGCGTGGATGTGGAGCAGGTGCGGTCATTGCCCGAACTGATGACGATCGCCAATCGTTATTTCACGGCGAACGAGGCTGCCCAGGTCGCCGCCTTGCCGGAGGAGGAACGCCAGGCGGCCTTTTTCGCCTGCTGGACGCGCAAGGAGGCTTTTATCAAGGCCCTGGGGGCAGGTTTCGCCCTGCCGCCGGATCGCTTTGAGGTCAGCCTGGGGGCCGGCGAGCCGCCCAGGCTGGTGGCGGTGAAGGGCATGCCGGGTGAGGCCGAGCGCTGGTCGCTGGCCGCCTGGGAGCCGCGGCCTGGTTACGTCGCGGCGCTGGCGGTAGAGGGAGACGGATGGCGGTTGGTGCACAAGGGGGAGTTTACACCATTCTCTACTTGACTTCCGAAGTCTTGTTGCTTGAGGGGGGCGCTCAACCTGTTTACCAGAGGGCACTACATTATTTTGGACTTCGGAAGTCTGTATTCCGGTTAATCTGCGAGACTTCGGAGGTCGGCGGGGGAGAGCGGGTTGAGGTTTCAGGAGACCTCCGAAGTCATGGGTTAGGAAGATCGAACTGGAAAACAGGATGATTTTTTCCGGATAATCTACGAGACTTCGGAGGTCGGCGGCGGAGGGGCGGGTTGAGGTTTCAGGAGACCTCCGAAGTCATGGATTGGAAGGATTAGTCTGGAAAACAGGATGGCATTTCCGGATAATCTGCGAGACTTCGGAGGTCGGCGGCGGGGGAGGGCGAATTGGGTATTGACTTTCGGAAGGATGAGGGTTATAATCTTGATAATTCATTCACTGAATAAAGTATTGATATGCCTACACCCATTGGCAACCGTACCCTGATCCGCGCCCTAAACCGCTCAACTGTGCTCAACGCCATCAAGCGCTTTGGGCCGATTGACCGCGCCGAAGTGGCGCGCCGCACCGGCCTCTCTCCTGCTACCGTCACCGGCATCACCGCCGAGCTGATCGAAGACAACCTGATCTTCGAGAAGGCGCCGGGCGAATCGCGCGGCGGGCGCCGGCCAATCCTTATGGCAATCAATCCCCACGGCGGCTACGTGGTGGGCGTCAAACTCACCGAGGCGCAAGCCACCGGCGCGTTAACTGACCTGGAGGCGAATGTCATTGCCCGGCAGACGCGTTCGTGGAAAGGACAGTCCCCCCAGGAAGCGGTCGAGGTGATCGTCGAGTTGGTGCATGAGTTGATCGCTGGAGAAGGACTGCATAAAAAGCAGCTCCTCGGCGTGGGCGTCGGGTTGGCTGGTATCGTTGATGCCGAGCGCGGTTTGTTGCGCACCACACCTTATTTCGATTGGTACGATTTACCCCTGCGCGACCTGCTCCAGAAAGCCATCAAGGTGCCCGTGTACGTGGACAACGACGTCAACACGCTGACCCTGGCTGAAAAGTGGTTCGGGGCCGGGCAGGGAGTCGACGACTTCCTTACCGTGACCATTGGACGCGGCGTCGGTCTGGGCATCGTGGTCAACGGGCAATTCTACCGCGGCGTGGGCGGCGGCGCGGGCGAATTTGGCCATACTGTGGTGGATCCCCATGGCCCGGCCTGTGCTTGCGGCAAGCGCGGCTGCCTGGAGACTTTCGTCGGCGACCCTGGACTGGTGCGCATGGCGCGAGAGGCGTTTCAGGACGGCCTTCTCCCCGCACCTGTCTCCACCGTCCCCGAGCTCATCGCTTTGGCTGATGCCGGACAGCCGGCCGCGCAGGAGATCCTGGCGCGCGCCGGTAAAGTGTTGGGACGCGGCATCGCCAACCTGATTAACCTGTTCAACCCACAACTCATCATCTTGGGAGGGGAGGGCACGCGCGCTGGCGATTGGCTGTTTGAGCCGATGCGTCGAGAAATCGCCGAACACACCCTTCCTCGATTAGCTGCTGATGTCACCCTGCGCATCGACCCGTGGGGCGACGACGCCTGGGCGCGCGGGGCCGCCAGCCTGGTGCTGCGCGAACTGTTCGAGAGCCCGGTGCATCGAGAAGAGACACTCCAGGCGGCGTGAAAGGTTGTTTTTTTACCCAAACTTAATTTAGTGACTGAACAAAGTCTAAAAGGAGGTGGCCATCAGAACACGAAGCCAGCAAGGCTCAACCATGAGAAGGCTGTAACGCAGCCAATTCCGCATGATCATCTTTCTGGAGGAGTAATGAAAACGCGTTCGACCCCGCTCATTCTATTCAGCGCCGTGCTGGTCCTGGCGCTGGCTCTGGCCGCATGCACCCCGGCCGCCACCCCGGCGGTCACGTCCGAGCCGCAAATGCAGACGGTTGTCGTAACTCAGGAGGTGGAAAAGGTGGTGACTGCCACCGCGCCGCCTGCCGGGCCAGTGACGATCACATTTTGGCACGCCTATAACGCCGACACGGAAACACCCTTCCTCGAAAAAACCATCATTCCCGCTTTTGAAAGCGCCCATCCTGATATCAAGGTGCAGGCGGTCAACATCCCATACGATCAGTTCCATCAAAAATTGCTCACCGCCATTGCTGGAGGAACCGCACCCGATGTAGCCCGCCTGGATATCATTTGGGTGCCCGAATTTGGCGATATGGGCGCTCTGGCTCCCATGGACCAGGTCATGTCCGATTTCGACACCTTGAAAAACGCTGTCTTCCCCGGCCCGCTCTCCACGAACTTTGTCAATGGCCACTATTACGGGCTGCCGCTGGACACCAATACCCGCGTGCTGGTTTACAACAAAGATGTCTTCAAAGCTGCCAGCATCGACAACCCGCCGGCCACGATCGATGATTTCCTGGCGGATTGCGCCAAGATCAAGGCGTTGGGCGCCAACCACTGGTGCTTTGCCGATGGCGGCACCTATGCCTGGGCGGTGGATCCCTGGATCTGGAGCTTCGGCGGCGATATGACCGATCCTGCTTACACCAAGTCCTCCGGCTTCCTGAACGGCGCGGATACGGTCGCCGCCTATCAGTTCCTCAAGGATGCTGTGGACAAAGGATACATTCACCCGGGTATCAAGGGCGGCGGCGTGGACACGTGGGGTCTGCTGGGCAAAGGCCAGGTGGCCATGATCCTGGAAGGGCCCTGGTTCCCGCCTTCTTTCAAACAGCAGTTCCCGAATGTGCCCTACGGGATGGCGCCCATGCCGGCTGGCAAGGGTGGCTCGATCTCAGTTGTGGGCGGCGAGGATATTGCTATCTTCCAGCAGTCGAAGAACAAAGAGGCGGCGGCGGAATTTGTGCGCTTCATGCTCTCGCTGGACACACAATTACAAATGGCTTCCGTCGGTCAGATGCCAGTCCTTACCGCCGCCACCCAATCGGAGAATCTATCCAAACAGCCGGATTACTTCCCGGTCTTCCTGGAGCAGCTCAAGACGGCCAAGGCGCGCACGCCCATCGCCCAATGGCCCAAGATGGAGCAGATTCTCACCGATGCGGGTACGGCAATCCTCAATGGAAAGGTCACCCCACAGCAGGGCCTGGATGACGCCGTACAGAAGATCGATCCACTCTTCCCCAAACCTCAATCGTAGTACACTCAGGGGAGGCCTTGAAGGTTTCAGGGCCTCCCCACCTCTTTGCCAGTGAGAAGCCATCATGGGATTGTCCACCCGCACCCAGAAGTTGATCATCCCTTACCTCTTCCTCCTGCCGGCGTTGGGACTGTTTCTCATTTTTCTGGTTTATCCCCTGCTAAAGGGCTTACAAATCAGTTTTTATCACTGGTCGATCATGCCCACCAAGCCCTCCACATTTGTAGGGCTGGAAAATTATCTGCATGCCTTTCAAGATCCCATCGTGGGTGTGGCTTTTCGAAACACGCTGGTTTACACGCTGGTGACGGTGCCAGGACAGATGATCCTGGCCATGCTGGCTGCCCTGCTGATCCACAACATCACCCGGGGTAAGGTCTTTTTCCGCACGCTGTACTACATCCCTGTGATCACTTCGTGGGTGATCGTTTCGCTATTGTTCCGGTATCTGTTCCAGAGCCCGGAGGGTTTGATCAACTACTTTCTTGTCAACGTGTTTCATGTGGTCGCAGAGCCGGTCGCATGGCTGCAACAGGCCAGTACGGCGATGATACCGATCATCGGCTTGGGCATCTGGAAAGGCGTCGGCTGGTCGATGATCATCTATCTGGCGGCGTTGACGACGATCCCCAAAGAATTGGGGGAGGCGGCATCCATTGACGGAGCCGGAGCGTGGCAGCGCTTCTGGCGCATCACCCTTCCGCTCATCGGCCCGACGGTGGTTTTTACCCTGGTGATGCTGTTAATTGGCGGTTTCAATGTCTTCATTTCAGTGTATCTGATCACCAACGGCGGCCCCATGCAGCAAACCGAGGTCATGCTGAGCTACATGTACCACCAGGCCTTTGATTTCATCGATTTTGGCTACGGCGCGGCGCTGTCCTTCTTGATGGCCATCTTTATCGTCACCGCCAGCGTTCTGCAGATGAAATATCTGCGCCGTCCGGAAGAAATTTACTAAAAAGAGGCCTGACATGCACACTGCCCGCTCCATTTTGCGTCAGATCCCGATCTATGCCGTGCTCATCCTGGGCGCCGTGGTGATGGTCTTCCCCTTCCTCTGGATGGTCTCCAGCGCCTTCAAACCGCATTTGTATGTCATCCAGTATCCCCCGCAATTGATCCCCAGCGACCCTTCTTTGGAAAACTTCATACAGGCCTGGGGAGCCAATAACTTTCAGCTCTACTTCCGCAACAGCGCCTTCGTGGCCGTCACTTCGACGTTGTTCTCGGTCCTGTTTTCGTCCATGGCGGCCTATGCCTTCGCGCGCTTCAAATTCCCCGGCAAAGAGGTCATTTTTTACACGCTATTGCTGGTTCTAATGGTGCCCAACATGGTGGCCATCATCCCCCAATTCTTCCTTATGAAATTCCTTGGGCTGCGAAACAGCCTGATCGGTTTGATCTTGATCTACACCGCCACCGGCCTGTCATTGAGCATCTTTCTGCTGCGGGGTTTCTTCGAACAACTACCTCACGAGCTGGAGGAAGCCGTGCTGATCGACGGAGGCGGGTATTTCACCATCTTCTCGCGCATCATTCTGCCGCTCTCCACGCCGGCGCTGGCCACGGTTTCGATCTTTTCCTTCATGGGGTTTTGGGATGAATTTGTCATGGCGCTGACCTTCATCGACGACCCGGCGAAACGCACGCTGCCCATCGCTATTGCCTTATTCCAGGGCCAGCACGGCACTCAATGGGGCCTGGTGTTCGCCGCCTCGCTCATCGCCCTCGTGCCGGTGTTCGTATTCTTCCTCAGTCTTCAGCGCTATTTTGTGGGTGGACTGACCACCGGCGCATTCAAAGGCTGATCATCCAAATGTGCAGGGCCGGTAGACGCCTCCTCGTGGGGTTAACCATTCTTGCGCTTGGGCTGGCCGGCTGCGGCTGGAATGCAGGAGCCAATCCTTTTCCGATCATCACGCCCACCATGCCCGGCGTCACGTCAACGGAGAAAACCATGGTCGTGTCTGTTCAAATTACCTCCATTCAACCGGATCGCGGATTTTACAAACCCGGCGATCAAGTCCATCTATTGTTGACGATCCAAAATGTCATGGAGCATCCCATTGGAGCGAAGATCGTCGCTGAAGTCTCACACCTGGAGCAACCCGTCAGCCGGATCGAAATGCCGGTTAAGCTGGTTGAGGGGCAGCAAAATATACGGCTCACGTTGAACCCGCCAGCGGATGCCCCGCGGGGCTATGGCGTTGATTTAAATCTGCTGGCCGGCGACGGCGGCTTGCTCGCCAGCGCCCACACCGCCTTCGATGTCCTCGAGCGCTGGACGCAAATGCCGCGCTATGGCTTCTTGACCGATTTCGCTCCAGGGCGAAATGATGAAGACGAAACCATGGCAGGGCTGATCAGATATCACATTAACGCGCTGCAATTCTATGACTGGATGTACCGTCATGACCAATTCTTCACTCCCGAGGAGCCTTACCGCGACCCGCTGGGCCGCACCCTCTCGCTCGCGACGGTCGAGCGCTTGATCGCGGCGGCGCACAGGCACGGCATCGCTGCTATGCCATATACCGCCGTATACGCTTCCTCGCTGGACTTCTTCCACCAGCACCCCGATTACGCCATGCTTGGCGCAGACGGCAAACCGCTCTTCTTTGGCGATAATTTCTTGGTTTACATGGATGCGCGGCCTGATTCTGCCTGGACCCGCCATCTGCTTGCCCAATTCGACGAGATTCTGAATAGAACGGATTTCGATGGCATTCACCTGGACCAATATGGGGATCCAAAAGTGGCTTATGACCGCAATGGGAGCGCTTACGATCTGGCGCCCGTGCTGGCGGAATTCATCAATGCCACGCATGCGCTTGTGGCCTCTCATCGGTCGGATGGGGCCACGGTTTTCAACGCAGTGGACAACTGGCCGATCGAATCCGTCGCGCCCTCCAATGAAGACATTGTGTACATCGAAGTATGGCCGCCGTACACCTGGTGGGACTCGTTGTCCCAGCTCATCATTCAGGGGCAGAAGCTGGGCGGCGGTAAAGCCGTGGTTTTAGCCGCCTACATCGACCCCAGCCTGGAGCGGAATGTTCGTCTCATGGACGCCATCGTCTTCGCCAGCGGCGGTGGGCACATCGAGCTTGGCGAGAAGGATGGCCTGCTGGCCGACGCATATTTTCCCCGTTATGGCAAGATGTCCATCCAACTGGCGGAGGTAGTGCGCCGCTACTACGATTTTGCCGTTCGTTATGAAGATGCTCTCGGCCCCCACACCCGCGATGCAACCGGCGAGTACTCCCGGAACATGGAGATGCACGGTGCGCCCAGCGATGCCGGTCTGGTTAAGGACAAGGTCATGGTGATTGCCCGCGAGAGCCAAGAACAGACGGCCGTCAATCTGATTAATCTTCTCGGTGTGGATAACCCGGAATGGAAGGCCCCACTGGCGCAGGATCCGCGCCCGTTAGACGCAACGACGGTGCGCATCTCTGGCGTACAGCGCGCCGTGAAGGCGGTCCGGGTCGCTTCACCAGACGAGAGTGATCCGTCACTGCAACCATTGGCCTTCCACCAGGCGGGGGAAACAGTGGAATTTCAGCTTCCAGGGTTAAAATACTGGAGCATGATCTTGATCGAATGGGGGAATTAATCCCATGATGGATCTGTATGCACGGAGCATCGAAATCATCCTGGCCAACCAGGCGCCCTCCGGCGCGTACGTAGCCAGCCCAAACTTTCCCTCTTACCGCTATTGCTGGTTCCGGGATGGGGCTTTCATCGCCTATGCCATGGATATCGCCGGTCATGCTGACAGTGCATCGCGCTTTCATGCGTGGGCTGCTTCAACCATCCATGCGCGCGCCGATGTGGTCGCACGCGCCGTTGCCGCAGCAGGTCAAGGTAATCCCCCTTCCGCGCATGACATTCTGCATACCCGCTATACCCTGGATGGGCGGGACGGGCGGAGCGAGGAGTGGCCGAACTTTCAACTGGATGGCTTTGGCACCTGGTTGTGGTCGCTGGAGGAGCATGCCCGACTGACGGGAAACATGTTGCCAGAAGATTGGCTGAGCGCGGCCGGCCTGGTAGCTGAGTACCTGGCTTCGCTGTGGCATTTCCCCTGCTTCGACTGCTGGGAGGAATTCCCGGATCAGGTGCATACCTACACGCTGGCCTCCATCTACGCCGGGCTGCGCGCCCATCGTTCCTTATCCGGGGTCAGCCACACGGCCGTTTTAGATGAGATTCGCCAGCGAATTGACAACTCGGCCATATGGGACGGGCATTTTGCCAAGGCGCTTGGGCGAGCAGACGTGGACGCCAGTCTGTTGTCGTTATCCACGCCATACCGCTTGGTCGCGCCGGAAAGCCCTGTCATGCTGGCCACCGTTGCGGCCATTGAACGAGACCTGCGGCGCGGCGGCGGCGTGCATCGCTATCCAGGCGATACGTATTACGGCGGCGGCGAATGGGTGCTGCTGACGGCCTGGCTGGGCTGGTATTACGCGGAAGCCGGCCAGCGCGAAAAAGCCGCAGCGCTGCTGGATTGGGTGGAAGCGCAGGCCGATGAGGATGGCAACCTTCCTGAGCAGACACCCGCCACGCTCAATGCGCCAGGATATTACCAACCCTGGCGGCAGCGTTGGGGTGAGATTGCCCGGCCATTGCTGTGGTCCCACGCAAAATACCTGATCTTGAAGACGGCGCTGGAAGCGGAAGGGTGAGAGGAAATTTCTACTCTGAGATGAATCCAAGTTTAAGAAATAATAGTAGTAAATTGGTAAAGAATGGTGTAAAATGGGGAATACAATGATCCATTCATCAGCCATCTTTACCAAGGAGCGATTCTTATGGCAATGCCTGCCCACGAAGAGCACGAGGAAACCTGCGCCTGCGGAGGTGCTTGCGGCTGCGGCGGTCACCACACCAGCGAGGTTTATCTCACCCGCGAGGAGTATATCGAACGGCTGAAAGAATATCTCGGTGAGCTGAAAGCTGAAATAGCCTCCGTCGAAGCCGAGCTGGCTGAGCTGATGCAACAGCCCGTCTCATAATTTCATGAAAAAAAGAGCAGTCTTATTAAGACTGCTCATATAAAATTTTCTTGGGCGGTTTCAAATCAGCGTTCAAAGCGGCTTTAAGATTTGGTCAGTCTATCCTCAGGAAAACAGAAATGTCCTCACTTGGAGAGGACATTTCTGTTTTGGGTTAAACGACCGATTTACCCGCCAAGGCTTGTTTTGGTGGTAGTTTCAACGTGACAACTCGATAAATGGTGAATTGCTTATAAAGTAATTCTCATCGGAATCGTAAACCATATACAGATCTTGGGTTCCTCCTAGGTCTATTGTATAACCAACGATCTGGCTATGGTAAGTCTCGGTGCCGGCTGTGCCATTTAACTCGATATCGCAAGTCGGTGCATAGAGGCTTCCAACCAAGGATGAGTCCGATGTGCCATTCAACTTCCAGTTGCAGTTTGGATAGCTTACATAATTCCGAGGATCAACGTAAATTAACAACCCATCCCATGGGTATGCACCTTGCCCTTTTTGACTAGTGTTTTTTGCGCTTAATTGTATAGTGGAATTCCCGTTCAGGGTAATGTTCCCTCCGGATTGGAAATAAAGAAGCACATCACTTCCTGTAAGAGAATCATTCCCGTTCAGGTTAAAATCGCCAGAAATGCAGTAGATGCCGGGTTCAAGATGGTTCACACCGGATGGCGGAAAATCGCCGTTCACTCTTCCGGGGGTAAGGCTCGTGCCCTGGGTGGTCGCATCAGTTGTACATTTAGGCTGAGGGATCGGTAGCTTGGGCGGATAAGGGATTTGTGGGGTATACCCAACTACCAGGGGCGTCGAACCAAGGGGTGTGGTCTTACCAGTAAAACCGCCCACGATGGTCAGCACAGGAGCATCTACATTCCCTGCATTTCCTTTCAATTCAAAGGCACAATTGGGGTCATCGGAGTTGTCGAAAATTCCACCGCCATGGATGGTTGTATTTGCGTTGCCATGAGATCTCATCACTGCGCATCCATGGGGCGCCAGGGCTACTAGGGCGTTCCCCATGAAAGCGGGCTGAATGGTTTTAGGTTTGGCATGCGCCACCGCTTCGACTGTGTTGCGTAATTGGCCATTATAGACAAAATGCAGAAAATTGGTTTCTACCTCTGCGGTGATCAATACCTGGATGTATTCCGCCTGGCCAGCAAAATCTCCACTGGTGGGGGGACTGTTTACCTGGACATTGATTTTCTCGCTGTTAGAGAAACCGTTGTTTGCAGCGCTATCAAGGGCTGCTTGAACGAAATTACCACCATTAATTTTTGCCAGTGCCCCCGAAAGGGCGGCCGCGTCGGCTGCGTTTTGTGCATTTCGCCGTTCACTAAATGCCATTCCCCCATCAATGACCAGCGCCGTAAAAGCCAGCAAGCCGATCATCGCCAATACAAGCAGGACTATGGCCTGCCCTCGTTCGGATTGAAAGTCTATCTTCATGTTCACCATACCCTAATTTCAATGGAGCAGCAAAAGCAAAAAATGGATTCCCCCTTATTTCTCCAGCTTGCAACTCTCATCAAAAGCAAGGCTTACATGTACGGCGCTAAGGGTGTCAGTGTTGAAGTTTAAAATGAGCTGGCTTTCCTGGGGTGTGGCCCCCAGTACCATTGGACATTTACCCGTTACCGCACAGACATCCAGGCTACCGGTTTTGGAATTCCCACTCCACAGAAGATTACCACCCAGGTTAACGCTTGTTAATCTTCGGTTTCCTTTGGTATCCCAGGTGATGACCAAGCCAGTAAGATTGACAGCATGCCCAGTGTTGTTGGTGATCACATAAGTGATGCTAGAACAACCGCAGACCGGTGCCCCCAATGTGATTCCCCGCCCACTACAATCCGGCCACGGCGTGATGGTAGGTGTCGGCGTGATGGTTGGAGTTAAGGTGATGGTCGGAGTGTATGTAATAGTAGGCGTCATGGTGATTGTGGCTGTTTTCGTTGGGGTTGGTGTGGATGGGTGGGTGGCAGTAGGGGTGGGAGTGATTGGGTTTGTGGGACTTTCTGTGGGAAGATTAGTCGGATATGGCGATCCGCTGTATCCCTCTTCAAGATCGACGCCCTTCATAATGGTACGCACCGAATGCGCCCGGATTGGAAAAGAAGGAATGAGAGGCAAAGGGACTATTGGTTGATAGTTTTCCTGAATTTGAACGTGTATTCGATCACCGAGGACAACCGGCTCGGGTGGAGGGCATGAGTTTGAAAAAGTAGTATTATTTTGACCGTGATCGTAATAAATAGAGATATTTTCAGCTTTTACGCCACCCATACTTCCAACGCGGATCGCTGCCGCTAGGATCTCGGCGCAGTTGGCGTATGGAGGAATCCCACCTGGTATTACACCAACAGCCGAACCATAACGGGTTGCCTCGCGACTTGCCGACTGAAGGGATATGATGATGAATAACAAACGACCCATCTCAAAAATGCCTAAAATTATCATTAAGAGGACTGGCATGGCCAAGGCGAATTCAACCATCCCTTGGGCTTTGCGGCCTCGTTTAAATGGATTTAGGTGAAAAGAAGCGACCATATTACCCCCAAAATTGTAACGTTTATTAATCTATATCGTTATTATATTTTTAAACATCTGTATAATCAATTTAATTATACATGAAATCACGGAAAAGTCAATATATAGTTTTCTTAATAAATACCATAATATAACTTAATTAACCCGGTTATAACTGACTGTTTTTATCAGCTTTTATTTTTCTTTCCTTTTTACGTTATAATTTTTTTTATCATTCACCGGGAGGATTATAAAATGGTCGAACTGATCAGTGTGCGCATCGAAAAACCGGAAGAGTTAAACCTTATCCTTGGGCAATCCCATTTCATCAAAACCGTCGAGGATGTGCACGAGGCGCTGGTCACCGCTGTACCCGGGATCAAGTTCGGACTGGCCTTCAACGAGGCGTCGGGGAAGTGCCTGGTGCGCTGGTCTGGCACCGACCCGGCTCTGGTTGAGCTGGCGCAGAAGAACGCCCTGACCATCGGAGCTGGTCACGCGTTCATCGTCATCCTGGGCCAGGGGTTTTATCCGATCAACGTGTTGAATGCCATCAAAAACGTACCCGAGGTGTGCCGCATCTACTGTGCGACCGCCAACGCGGTGGAAGTGATCCTGGCAGATACGGGCGAAGGTCGCAGCATCTTGGGAGTGGTGGACGGCGCCAGGCCGGTGGGCATCGAGGGCGAGGAGGACATCGCCTGGCGGAAAGGCTTCCTCCGCGCCATCGGGTACAAGGTTTAAAGGGCGCCGCCGGCATCCATCCTGGCTTTACCCCCGCCTAAAAATCTGTCTTTGCCCTGAGCGCAACGAAGACTCTCGCGGAGCAGGGTCAAACGCATCGCCGCAGCGCGCAGGGGGTTATACCTTTAGATCGAGAAGCAGTCCGGGCCAGGTCGCGAGCAGACCGACACGTGATTAATCGGCGATCGGGGTATGGTTGTTTTAATGCTTGCCGCTGGCATGCTGGCCGGATCGATTCGCAGAGGGTGAAAAGGATGGAAGAGAAATATCGGATTTATCCTTACCGCTGGGCTGTCCTAGCTGTTTTCATGTTCATCAACCTGACCATTCAGGTGCTCTGGATCAGCTTCGCCGCCATCACCCAGCCGGCGGCCAGGTTTTACGGCGTGCCCGAGCTGCAGATCGGCTTCCTGGCCATGTCGTTCATGATCGTCTACGTGCCGCTTTCGATCCCGGCCTCCTGGGCGATCGACACATTCGGTTTGCGCAAAGCCGTGGGCTTTGGCGCTGTGCTGCTGGGCGTCTTTGGGCTGCTGCGGGGCCTATTAGGGGCGAGTTTTGCCGGTGTTCTGGCCGCCACGCTTGGCCTGGCGGCGGCCCAGCCGTTCCTCCTCAACGCGGTGACCACCGTGGCGGCCAAATGGTTTCCCCTGGAAGAACGCGCCACCGCCTCGGGTTTGGCATTAGTAGCCTCTTTCCTGGGGATCGCCATCGGTATGGCGCTGACGCCTGCCCTGGCGGGCGCGTATGGAATTCCGGCCATGCTGGTGATCTACGGCGCGGCGGCGGCTTTCTCGGCTGTGCTCTTTCTGATATTCGCCCGTGAGGCACCCCCGACTCCGCCCTGTCCCCCGGGTCAGGAGACGCGCGCTCTGGTGCTGGATGGGTTGAAACACATGCTGGGCATGCGCGAGATGTGGGTCTTGATGTACGTCTTCCTGATCGGTCTGGGGGTGTTCAACGGCGTGTCCACCTGGATTGACGAGATCCTCGGCCCGCGCGGCTTCAGCCCCGACCAGGCTGGATTCGTCGGCGCGGCTCTGTTGCTGGGCGGCATCGCCGGGGCTGCGCTGATCCCTTCCCTCTCGGACCGGGTGCGGCGGCGCAAGCCTTTTCTGGTTGCTGGCCTGCTGCTCAGCCTGCCCGGGCTGGCGGGGCTGACCCTGGCCTCCTCCTACGGTGAACTGATCGCCTCCTCTGCAGCGCTGGGGTTTTTCCTCATGGGCCTGGCGCCGGTGGGTTTCCAGTTCGGCGCCGAGATCACGTATCCGGCCCCCGAAGGCAGCTCCAATGGGTTGCTCAATCTGGCCGGGCAGGTATCGGTGGTGTTCGTCTTCGCTATGGAGGCGCTCAAGACGCCGGATGGGTCTTTCCGCGGCTGTTTCACCGCCTGGCTGCAGAATTTGCTCTGAGCCCGAAATAATAGCCGGCGTGAATTTGTAAACTGGCTGTAATTGCATCCAATGGGAAAATATTGCTATAATGTACTCGTGGCGAGATCGCCGGCGGTAAAAAGAGGTGGACACGCCGGCCATGGAAGACCCAACCCACGCCCGCCAGCACCCACACTGCTGCCCTAGCCCCTATTGTTAATAGTGAAAGTTTTATTGGTAGAACTGTATACCTGCACAAGTAGGATATTTGCTGTTATTTAGGAGGTATGCAATGAAGAAATGCCCTTATTGCGCCGAGCTTATTCAAGATGAGGCGATTGTCTGTAGATATTGTGATCGAGTTTTGGTTGATAATGCGGAGGGAATACCGCCCCGTGGAACGCCAATTATAAGGACGGATCAAACTATAATTGACATAAATTTCTTAATCTCGCTTTTTGAAAAATGGCATCAAAGTTACGAGCTTCGCGATAAGAAAGTGATGGATAAGATCGGCTCAATTATAAACACCTATCAATTCGATCAGCTTGTTCATATGATCTTTTACATTGGTTTCAAGCATGATCTGGATGACAAGTCTGCTTTATATCTTACAAAACGGCTACCAGCTGAGATATATACAATGGCATTTTTGTGCTTCGCGCTCGGCGTCGAGATCGGAAGTGGCAGAATAACCGATGTGCAGATGGCCACATTCGTGACATTGTTTACCTTTCCTCTTCTTAGTCTCCTGAAGGCCATTATCCACAATTACGAAGAACAGAGATGGATGCCAGCAAAAGACGCCGCTAATATGTCAAATGTAATTGACCAGAACATACAAGGTATGTCGCTTAAGCTGGTAAATCTGGGATATATATATCAATTCAGTATCAAGGAAAAATCTGCTTCAGATAATATACTACCTTTCCAACAAGCCCTCATTGAGATCTGGAATGAAGTGAAAGATGAAGTGGAAAAACGCCATAATCCTTAGATGCGCTCCCATGTTTTTCTCCAAATGTTACTTGTAATCCGCTGCAATCGAGAAAGGAGAGAAATGTGACCGCAGATTAATAAAATGTCCTATTACCATTTGAGTGTGCTTTGTTTGCTCATCTCCATGAGAAACAACCGAAGCTATCCACCTCCGCCCCATTCTAAAATGCTTCAAATGACATTCGCGTCCTTAGCGCGAGTCGTGGTTCCATTCTCCTCCATCACAAAAATAACCTTACGACTCCCACCCGAAATATGATATAAACGGTTCATACCCGGCGCCCGCGCGCCGAGAAAGGACCTCCCTATGCTCCGCATAGACATCCTCCGCTCTGACCCCCTCCCCTGGCTGCTCTCCCCCGACCCGGCCAACCCATCCATCCGCTACTTCGCCCTGCGCGACCTGCTCGACCGCCCTTCCACCGATCCCGAGCTGCTCCGCGCCCGCGCCGAGATCATGTCCAGCGGCCCGGTCCCCGCCATCCTGAACGCCCAGCACCCCGAAGGCTACTGGTTCAAGCCCGGCACCGGCTACTCGCCCAAGTACCGCGCCACCGTCTGGCAAATCATCCTCCTGGCCGAGCTGGGCGCCGACCCGTCCGACGAGCGCGTGCGCCGCGGCTGCGAATATCTCCTCAATCACAACCCGGCAGCCACCGGCGGCTTCTCCTATAACGAATCACATTCGCCCAGCGGCGTGGTGCATTGCCTCAACGGCAACCTGCTCTACGCGCTGTTTATTCTGGGCTATGCACAAGATCCGCGCGTCCTGGCCGCCCTTGACTGGCAGGTGCAGGCCGTCACCGGTCAGGAGAACTTCGAATACTATTATTCGGGCACCTCCGGCCCGGGTTTCGCCTGCGGCATCAATCTCGGCCAGCCCTGCGGCTGGGGCGCGAACAAAGCCATCAAGGCGCTCAGCGCCATCCCGTCGCAGCAACGCACCAGGTTGTACCAGGCAAATGTATTGGTTCGTGACCGTTCGGGGATGAGTTGGGTGAGCGAAGCCTGCTCGATGGACAGAAATGGGCCGACCTCATTTCCGCTGGGGCTAATGATGCCGACGGTGGCCGCCAGCAGGAGCA